>ERZ724513.56-NODE-56-length-39838-cov-8.840937_pt1 | contig 39838 bp, 38 predicted proteins | sample MGYA00376046_ERZ724513 | MGnify/ENA primary metagenome ERZ724513 (study PRJEB28724, sample SAMN07190883) | activated sludge metagenome | isolation source: activated sludge of sewage treatment plant in Hong Hong | place: Hong Kong | collected 2016-03-17 ...
TCATGAGCCTGATCCACGATCCGGAAACCTACGAGCGCTTCGCCAAGGTCATTCTGGTTCACGGCGTGCGCTGGACCAGCGAACTGGCCTACCGCGACTACATCGAGCACGAGATCACCGACCATGAGTTTTTCGGCGAATGGGCGCGCGAGAAGCTGGTCTATTATCCGACGGTGACGCGCGAGCCGTTCGAGAACGAAGGGCGTCTGACCGACCTGCTCGAATCCGGCAAGCTGTTCGCCGACATCGGCGAAACGCCGCTTGATCCGGCCAGCGATCGCGCGATGATCTGCGGCGGTCCGGCCATGCTGGCCGACACCGCCGCTCTGCTCGATGCCCGCGGCTTCAAGGTGGCACGCCATTACACCGGCGAACTGGGCGACTACGTGATCGAGCGCGCCTTCGTCGAAAAATGACGCGAAGCCTGGGTCAGGCCGGTTTCCAGATGTTGCGGCAGCGCGTCTCGTGGATCCACCAGGAGCCGATGGCGCCGATCAGCGCGCACAGCGCGATGACCAGAACGCCGTTGCGCCAGGTGTCGAGGTCATAGAAGCGGCTGCCGTTGAGCATCGCGCCCTTCCAGCCGAGGTCCATCACCCAGCCGACCAGCGGTTGCAGCAGCGCCCCGGCGAGGAAGCCGCCGATGTTGGCGATGCTGGTCGACATGCCCGACAGTAGCGGCGGATTGACCTCCTTCGCGCACGCCCAGGTCAAGCTGAAGCCGGCGGTAACCAGTCCCATCACGACGAACAGCGCATATGAAAGCCACGGCGGCATCGCCGCCCCGGACAGCCAGGCCAGCCAGATCGCCGCATAGACGTGCGAGGTGGCGATCAGGACCGGCTTGCGCCGGCCGATGCGGTCGGACAGCGTGCCGATGAAAAAGCAGCCGACGGCGAAGCCGCCGAACCACAGCGAGAGATGCGCCGTTGCAACTGGGCGGGCCATGCCGTGCACCTGCACCAGATAGGGCGACCCCCACAGTCCGCCGAAGGTGAAGAAGGCGCCGGCCATGCCGGTATTGACGACGATCGCCGGCCACGTCGCGCGATTCTTCAGCACGGCCAGCAGGCTGCCAAGGACGACGGTGCGATCGAAGCGTGGGGTGGCGGCGGTGCTTCCGGAATCCGGGCGGTCGCGCACGATGATCCAGCAGGCCACCGCCAGCACCAGCGAAACGACCCCGATGCCGATGAACACGCCACGCCAGCCGGTCGCCTGGGCCAGTCCCGAAAGCGGGGCGCCGGCAAGCACCGAGCCCATGTTGCCGACCAGCATGCAGATGCCGACCATGGTCGCGAAGCGGCTTTCCTCGAACCAGACGGCGATCAGCTTGAGCATGGCGATGAAGGTCACCGAAACGCCGAGGCCAATCAGCGTGCGCCCGGCCAGCGCCCAATCAAGCGACGGGGCGAATCCGAACATGAAGCTGCCGAGGCCGCCGATGACGCCGCCGAGCGCCAGAATCCGGCGCGGCCCGAGCGTATCGGCGAGGATCCCGGTGGGGATCTGCATCAGTGTGTAGACGTAGAAATAGGTCGCAGCCAGGGCACCGAGCGAAGCCGCCGAGGTCGAGAAGGACGCTGCCAGATCCTGGGCGATGCCTGCCGGCGCGAAGCGCTGGAAGAAGGAAAGCACGTAGGCCAGGGCGACGATTCCCAGCGCCAGCCAGCGTCGGCGCTTCTGTTCGGCGGTCAGATCGAGCATCGGTTCAGGTCTTCTGGCGGCGCAGCAGCACGGTCAGGATAGGCGGTGTCAGCAGCGTGGTGAGGATGACCATGATGACGATCACCGAGAACATCGCCTCGCTCATGACGCCGAGGTTCTTGCCGACCATCGCGAAGATCAGGCCGACCTCGCCGCGCGGCACCATGCCCCAGCCGACCAGCCACGGATTCTTGCCCTTGCCGGCGGCGAAACCGGCGACCAGTTTGCCGACAACCGCTGCGACCGTGATGCCGAGCGCGATCATGACGACCTTGGGATCGGCCAGCGCGGTCAGGTCGACCTGCATGCCGGTCAGCACGAAAAATACCGGGACGAAGAAATAGCCGATCGGCTCGATCATCTGCTCATGCTGGTGGCTGGTGTGGCGTCTAAGGACGGCACGGACTTCTTCCTGCTTGTGCAGCGGGTCGCCGGCAAGCAGCGGTTCAATGTCCTGCACCAGCTTGGGTGTTTCGAACTCCTTGAGGAAGACCGGCTCGAACAGCAGACCGGCGGCGAAGGCGCCGATGATCGGCGCCAGGCCCATCTTGTGGGCCAGCCACGCCATGAACAGGCCGGCGACCAGCACCAGCGAGAAGAGCATCGAATGGCTGCTGTCGAGGCGCGAGGCCTGGCGCAGCAGATGCGGCGCCATCGCGCGGCCGATGGCGATCGAGCCGCCGAGGAAGAGTACCGCCTTGGCGATGATCAGCAGCACGTCGATGAGGCTCACCGTACCGGCTTCGACGAGACTGGAGACCACGGCGAGGATGACCAGTCCGAGGACGTCGTCGATCACCGCGGCGCCGAGGACGATCTGTGCCTCCGGCATCTTCAGCTTGCCGAGGTCGCGGAAGACCCGGCCGGTGATGCCGACCGAGGTGGCCGCCAGCGTCGCGCCGAGGAACAGGTAGGCCTTGAATTCCATGCCTTCGAGCAGCAGCGGACCGGCGACGAATGCGCCCAGCATGAACGGGACCGCGATGCCGACAACACCGACCAGAGAGGCGCGGACGCCGACGCTGACGAGATCGCCGAGGCGGGTCTCGAGGCCGATCTGCAGCAGCAGGATGATGACCCCCAGTTCCGCCATGAACATGATGATCGGATCCCTGGCGATGGTGTCGAAATAGTGGAAGCCGATGAGTCCGAGATTGCCGAGGACGACGCCGAGCAGCAGTTCGCCGAGCACCGCCGGGAAGCCGACGCGCTGCGCCAGCGGCGCGAAGAGGCGGGCGGCGAGGATGATGAGGGCCAGCCACAGCAGGTTCTCGCCGACCACGCCGGAGCCGGCGGCGAAGACCGGCCAGGCGGCGGCGAGCAGGGCGAGCGGCAGGAGTCGGCGGAAGGTGGTGGACATCATCTGCGAACTCCGGGTTCAGTGGGCGGCGCTGCCCGCGGGAACGATGCGGGATGCCGACGGGTCGGCCGCCGGGACGCCGCGCAATGGCGCATCCGGATGCCAGCCGAGCACGGCCGCCATGACCGCAAAGCCGACGACGTAGGCCAGTGCGACGTGCCAGCCGTGGCGCAGCCAGTTGCCGACCGATTTGGCTTCGGGATACATGTTTGACAGCGCGACTCCGGCCGACGAGCCGAACCAGATCATCGAGCCGCCGAAACCGACCGCGTAGGCCAGGAAGCCCCAGTCGTAGCCGCCTTGCTTGATGGCCAGCGCGGTCAACGGGATGTTGTCGAACACCGCCGAGACGAAGCCGAGGCCGAGCGCGACCACCAGCGACGCCGGCGGCAGTTCCTCGACCGGCATCATTGACGCACAGAGCACCAGCGACAGCAGGAAGATCGTGCCCTTCGCCGTTTCCGGCAGGACTTCCCAGTCCGGCCGGCGCAGCGCCACCGAAATGATGATGGCGACCCATACCGCGACGCCGATGAACGGAAAATGGTCGGCCAGTTCATTGAACTTGAGGTTGACGACGACGTTGGTGACGATGGCGCAGATCAGGATCAGCCCGACGATGCCGACGCGCGTCCAGTCGACCCGCGTGTGCTCGTGCGCATTCTTGATGATGGGGGAAAAGGCGTGCTGCTGTTTGGCGGCGATGACCCCGGTGATGCACACGGCGACCCCGGCGGCGACGTAGGCATCCAGCACATGCAGTGGAGGGACGCCGGCGATCCACATCATCGTTGTCGTCGTGTCGCCGACCACCGAGCCCGAGCCGCCGGCATTGGAGGCGGCAACGATGCCGGCCAGGTAGCCGACGTGAACCCTGGCCCGGAACAACTGGTGTGCCATGGCGCCACCGATCAGCGCCGCGGCGATGTTGTCGAGGAAACTTGACAGCACGAAGACCATCAGCAGCATCACGAAGCCACCCTTCCAGTCATCCGGCAAGTATTTCGGCAAAACGACCGGCACGTGGCTCTTCTCGAAATGACGCGAGAGCAGCGCGAAGCCCATCAGCAGGCAGAACAGGTTGGCCAGCGTCACCCATTCGTGGCCGACGTGGCCGATGAAGCCAGCGAGCCCGACGCCGGTCTTGAAGCCGGTGAAGATGATCTTGTACAGCGCGATAACGGTCACGCCAGTCAGCGCGACGAAGAGCGTGGCGTTGTGGAACAGCGCGACGCCGAGCAGGGTCAACGCGAAGAGTATGAAATCGACGGGGATGCCGGCGACGGCGGGGCCGCTGGCGGCGCACGCCGGTAGCGCGAAGAGCGTCAGGGCAAGGCAGAAAATCCTGCGGAAAGCGGCCATGCGGGTGATTCCGATAGTTGTATTGTCGGGCGATTCTAGCATCCGGCCCGCTGCCTGTGCGGTCGGCGGGAAACTCATGGAAGGCCGCCGCAGCGGATTTCACGCAGTGCTCATCGTCAAGGTCCCTTCTCTCGCATTGTCCTGACTTGGGCAAGCAGTGGGGTACCTGTTGTCCATCCTGGCTCGACTGTCAGCCGATGGTTGCTCGCATTCGGCGCTTCGGCCCTGCTTGTCGAGGGGGCATGTCGATCCAGATTGCGGTTGTCAAACCGGTCATCGTGTCGACGGTCAGCCTTGATGCCGGTTACCCTAGCCCGCTTTTCTTGCCAGTTGCCTACCGGCGCAGGGACCCCGGCGGGCAACGCCGGCGGGCACGGCGAGCGCCGGGAAGCGGTGGCGCGGTCAGAGGACGATCTGCGACCCCAGTTCGATGACCCGGTTCGAGGGGATCTTGAAGAATGCCGTTGCGCTGCCCGCATTACGGAACATCGCGACGAAGACCAGTTGGCGCCAGTAAGCCATCTCGGAGCCGAATTTCGGGATAAGCGTTTCGCGGCCAAGGAAAAACGAGGCATCCATCATGTGCAGGTCAAGACCAGACTGGGTGCACCGGCTGAGTGCCGCCGGAATATCCGGTTCGTCCTTGAAACCGTACTGCACGACGACCTGGGCAAAGTTGCCTGGCAGGCGATTCACCTTGACCCGGTCCACATCGGGGACATAGGGAACATCGAAGATCCTCACGCTAAGGATGACGACCTGTTCGTGCAGTGCCTTGTAATGCTTGAGACTGTGCAGCAGGGCGTGCGGTACGGAATCCGGGTCCGGGGTCATGAAGATTGCCGTGCCGGGAACGCGCCCGACGCCGCTGCCTTCGATGTCAAGTACAAAGGGCTTGAGTTCCAGCGCGTCGGCGGCGAGCCGGCTGTGCAGGAGTTCGCGGCCGCGCTTCCAGGTCGTCAGCAGGATGAAAACCGCCAGGCCGAAAGCGAGCGGGAACCAGCCGCCGTCGGGAATCTTGACCGAATTGGCGAGGAAGAAGCCGAGGTCGATGCAGAAGAAGGGCAGCGCGCCCAGCACCGCCCGCCAGGGGCTCCACGCCCACAAGCGGATGGCAACGGCGATGGCGAGGAGGTTGGTGATCAGCATCGTGCCGGTGACCGCGATGCCGTAGGCCGCCGCCAGGTTCGACGAACTGCCGAAGCCGACGACGAGGGCGATGATGGCGACCAGCAGCAGCCAGTTGAGCGCCGGCAGGTAGATCTGGCCGATTTCCTCGTCGGACGTGTGCTGCACTTCCAGACGCGGCGTGTAGCCGAGCTGGATGGCCTGCCGGGTGATCGAAAAGGCGCCGGAAATGACGGCCTGCGAAGCGATGACCGTGGCGACGGTGGCGAGGACGACCAGCGGGTAGAGCGCCCAGTCCGGCGCCAGCAGGTAGAACGGATTTTCGATGGCGCTTGGGTCGGCCAGCAGCAAGGCGCCCTGTCCGAAATAATTGATCAACAGGGCCGGCAGCACGTAGCCCAGCCAGGCGTACTGGATCGGCCGCGCGCCGAAATGGCCCATGTCGGCGTAGAGCGCCTCGGCGCCGGTGATGCAGAGGACGACGGCGCCTAGCGCGAAGAAGCCGAGCGCCGAATTGCCGAGCAAGAAATTGACCCCGTACAGCGGGTTGACCGCAGCAAGCACCGCCGGATGCTGGACGATGCCGATTGCGCCGAAAGCGGCGAGCACGGCGAACCAGAGCACCATGATCGGCCCGAACAGCGCACCGACGCGCGCCGTGCCGTGGCGCTGGAAGAGAAAGAGGCCGATCAGGATGCCGAGCGTGATCGGCAGGATGTAGGGCTTGAAGGCCGGCGTGATCAGTTCCAGGCCCTCGACCGCCGAAAGCACCGAGATTGCCGGTGTGATGACCCCGTCGCCGTAGAACAGGGCGGCGCCGAACAGGCCGAGGGCGACCAGCAGGCGCTGCCGGCGCGAGGCTGGGTCGCCGTTGTGCAGGGCCAGCGTCATCAGGGCGATGATGCCGCCTTCGCCCTTGTTGTTGGCGCGCATGATAAAGGCCACGTATTTCAGCGTGACGACGACGATCAGCGACCACAAGAACAGTGACAGGATGCCGAGCACATTGTCGGGGTTGATCGGCACCGGGTGGTGCGCACCGCCGAACACTTCCTTGATGGCGTAGAGCGGGCTGGTGCCGATGTCGCCATAAACGATGCCGAGCGCGGCCAGGGTCAGCGTCGCCAGACGCTTGTTGTCTTGCGTTTGCATGGAGTTTCCTTCAGGGCTGGAAGCGGTAACCGACGCCGGTTTCGGTCAAGAAATGTTTCGGTTGCGTCGGGTCGTCCTCGAGCTTCTGGCGCAAGTGGCCGACATAGACGCGCAGGTAGTGGCTGCTTTCGACGTAGGACGGACCCCAGATCTCGCGCAGCAGGTTGCGCTGCGTCAGTACCCTGCCGGGGTGGCCGAGCAGGGTGGCCAGCAGGCGGTATTCGAGCGGTGTCAGATGGACAGTTTCGCCACCGCGCGAAACCAGGCGCCGCGACAGGTCGACCGCGACATCCCCGAATTCGACAACCGGTGTCGCCGCGTCGCCGTTGCGGTAGCTGCGCCGCAAGAGTGCGCGTACCCGGGCGCGCAGCTCGCCGACGGCGAACGGCTTGGTCAGGTAGTCGTCGGCGCCGGCATCGAGCGCGTCGATCTTGTCGTTCTCCTGCGAGCGCGCCGAGAGAATCAGGATCGGAACGTCCGACCAGCCGCGCAAGTCACGGATCAGATCGACCCCGTTGCCATCCGGCAGGCCGAGATCGAGGACCAGCAGGTCGGGCTTGCGTGATCCCGCCTCGATCAGTCCTTGCGCCATCGTTTCGGCCTCGATCACCTGACAACCCTCGTCTTCAAGCGCGGCGCGGACGAAGCGGCGAATCTGTTTTTCGTCCTCGATCAGCAGAACCTTGGGGGCGGTTGCGCTCATGACTTTTCCTCCTCGACGACCGGTGGCAGGCCCTTGGGCAACGTGAAGGAGACGGAGGCGCCCCCGCCATCCGGCATCTTGTCGGCGTCGATCCGGCCGCCGTGGGCCTCGATGATGGTGCGGCAGATCGCCAGACCGAGCCCGGTTCCCAGCTTTCCCGATTCCGTTGCGCCACGGACGAACATGTTGAAAAGCTCGTCCCGCTTGGCGGTGGGGAAACCCGGGCCGTGGTCGCTGACCCGCACCGTGACCAGATCGGAGGACTGGCTGGCGACGATTTCGATCGGCGTTCCTTGCGGAGCATATTTCGCGGCATTCTCCAGCAGATTGCAGAACACGCGCTCGAGCAGAACGGCATCGAACTCGATCAGTGGCAGATCGGGGGGCAGACTGACGCGAACCGGATGGCTGGCCAGCGCGCTGCCGAGCAGCTTGATGCTGGCGCCGATGACCTCCTCGATGGGTTGCCATTCGCGGCGCAGGGTCACGCCGCCGGCATTGAGCTGGGCCATGTCGAGCAGATTGTCGACCAGGCCGGCCAGGCGCGCCGCCTGCTCGTGCATGGCCAGCGCAGTGTCGAGTGCGGTGGCGGGCAGCGGCGGCTTGACCAGGGAGAGCGAGTCAGCCAGCCCCACCAATGCCGTTAGCGGGGTACGCAAGTCGTGCGAGAGTGCGGAAAGGATTGAACTGCGCAAGCGTTCGGACTGAATGGTCAGTTCCGTGCGCTGGGCTACGTCGGCGTAATGGAGGCGCTCGACGGCGACTGCCACCAGCGAGGCGAGTGCTTCCAGCAAAGACTGGGTCTCCGCCTCCAGATAACCCCGGTCGTGGCCGAAATCGACCGCCAGGACGCCACGGGTTTGCAGCGAGGCGCGCAAGGGCAGATATAGCGAGGCTAGGCCCAGTTCGCCGACTGTGTCACTGCGGACAAGTTGGCCGCTGTCCAGCGCGACGCGAACCAGATGTGGCTCGACGCGAACGATCGCGCCGGCCGGAGCAGTGGCGACGTCATTCTCCGGTTGGTCCGCCGGCAGAATGGCGGCCGCATGGGCCGCGAGCTGAATTTCGACGAAGTGTCCGGCCAACTCGCGGACTTGTTCCAGCGTCAGTGCTCCCGCAAGCTGGCGAGCCAGTTCATAAAGCGCTTGTGTGCGTTGCTCGCGGATCCGGGCTTCCTGGGCGCGCTGCTTCAATCCGGCGGCCAGTTGCCCGGTGATCAGTGCCGTCGCCAGCATGACCGCAAAGGTGACCAGATACTGGATGTTGTCGACCGCGAGCGAGAAACGCGGCTCGACAAAGAAAATGTCGAACAGCAGGACGCTGAGGATCGAGGCGAGCACTGCCGCATTGCGGCCGAGTGTGACGGCAATCAGCAACACCGTGAGCAGGAAAAGCATCACGATGTTGGCGAGGTCGAGATGGCCGAGCAGCGGCGTGGCGAGCAGCGTTGTGCCGATGCAGGCGGCGATGGTCAGCGCGAACTGGCCGATTGGCGAATGGCGACCCGACCTCGAGGTTGCCTGTACCCCTGTCTTCTTCATCTCGTATTTCCAGAAACGGAATGACTTCAGCCTAAGTCAACCCGCGTAAAAACGCTGATCATTCTGGCGGTGCGAGTGTAAAGATATCGTAAAGATTCCGGGGGACGAGTCCTTGGCGGACCTAGGCGCGCATGTCGATCAGCAGGGTCTCAAGTTCCCGCCGTCCCTCCGGCGTGGCCATCGCGATCAGGGTGAAGCCGGGCTTGAGCAGGTATTCGGCATCCGGATTGAACCGCCAGTTGCCGTTGCGCTCGCGGGTGGCGAGCAGGATGTAATTGTCGCCGCGTGTTTGCAGCGCGCCCATCGGCTTGGGAATGAAACCGCCGGGAACCGGGATTTCCTCGACCCGCAGGTCGGAGTCCGCCCGGCGCATTTCCTCGAGGAAGGATGCCACGTGCGGCCGGATCATCGCTGACGCGATGCGCATGCCGCCGGTCAGGTCGGGCGAGACGATGGCATCGGCGCCGGCCTTGCGCAACTTCTCGATGTTGCGCTCTTCCGAGCAGCGGGCGACGACGCGCAGCGTCGGCTTCAGTTGCTTGGCGGTGATGATGATCATCAGGTTGCGCGAGTCGTCGCCGGTGACGGCGAACAGTCCCTTGGCATCCTCGAGGTCGGCAAGCAGCAGGACATCGTCGTCGCTCGCATCGCCATTCAGGTAGAGAAATCCAGGAGTCTTCTCCTTGTATTCTTCGAGGCGGGTGACTTCCTCGTCGATGGCGACGTAGCGGCGCTTGGTGGCCTCCAGTTCGCGCGCAATGTTGCGGCCGACGCGACCGAAGCCGCACAGCACGTAATGGCCCTTGAGTTTCCTGACTGCCTTTTCCATGCGCCTTCTCCGTAAGGTTCCGTTGAGATCCGTTTCAAGCAGCGCGACCGTGACGATCGAGAACAGCATCGACAGGTTGCCGGCGCCGAGGATGCCGATGGCGACCGTCAGGATGCGCGCCGGCTCGTTGCTGGTCATGTCGATGATCTCCGCGAAGCCGATGGTGGCGACGGTGATGAAGGTCATGTAGAAGCAGATGAACCAGGAATAATGGCCATCGGTCAGCACCATGTAGCCGATGGTGCCAAAGATGTGAACGGCTACCAGTCCGCCCAGCGCGACATAGAGCAGGCGGATGATGTAGCCGGTATGCGAGGGATTCATTGCCGCGCCGGCTGGGCGGCGGGATCCTCGATCGGCTGCGCCTGGGTCGTGAACACGACCGCCTTGCCACCGTCCATGTTGACGTGCAGGGCTTCCACCAGCGGCGGGTTGATTGGCGTACTGGCATCCCACTTGATGATGAAGTTGGCGCCGGAGCCGCCCGACAAATCATTGCGCTCGATGAACAGTTCGAGCGTACCCAGCGGCGAAACGACCGCCGGCTTTTGCACGCGCTCGCCAAGCATCTTGCCGTTGGTGTCGTAGTAGCGCGCCGAGAGAACGCGCAACGGACGCCCCGGGTCGGTGTTGCGAATGCTGACCAGCGTCGAGAGCGCGACCTGCGATGGCGTGCCGCTCCTGCCCACATTGCCGAAGAATATGTGCGAATAGATCGGCAGATAGAGTGACTGCCCGCTGCTCAGCAGGCGCACTTCCTGGGCGCTGGCCGCGGTCGAGGCCAGGAAAAGGCCAAATGCGACGGCCCACAGAAATCCGCGTGCTCCTGATTTTTTCATCGTCCCCTCCTTGTGTGCGCCATTTTGCCAAATCTACCGGCATCGTGGGGCGTCGGTGCAGGCCCTTTTCAACGAAAACCCTGACAAACCCGCTTTCGTTGCCTTGCGCAGGCCGTGCTGCTTGTGCTTGTGGAACTGCTACTGCTGACCGTAACCGCGGAATCGTTCCAGGACCGCGCGCATTTCCCCGGGTGTCAGCAGCACCGGGTGGCCGAGCTGGCAGGCGCGCCAGTACTGCTCACAGAGTTCCTCCAACTCGACGGCGAGCGCGAAGGCCTCGGCGAGGTCACCGCCGGCGACCAGCAGGCCGTGGTTGGCGAGCAGGCAGCCCTTGCGCCCGGCCATCGCCTGCATTGCCGCGGTCGACAGCTCGGCCGAGCCGAAAATGGCGTAGTCGGCGCAGCGGATGGTGTCGCCGCCGAAGCGCGCGATCATGTAGTGGAAGGGCGGAATGTCGCGGCGCAGGCAGGCGAGGCTGACGGCGAACGGCGAATGGGCGTGCAGCACGGCACCGGCCTCCGGGCGCGCGGCGTAAAGGTCGCGGTGGAAGCGCCACTCCGACGACGGCTGGCGGCGCCCGTTGGGCGTGCCGTCGAGCGCCATGCGCGGGATGTCGTCGGGAACGAGCGTGTCGTAGGGCAGGCCGGTCGGCGTGATCAGGAAGCCGTCGCCGTCGCGCACGCTGACGTTGCCGGAAGTGCCCTTGTTGAGCCCGGCCGGCTGCAGGGCGCGGGCGGTGGCGATCAGTTCGGCGCGCGGGTTAGCCACGAGCTTCCTCCGGGTAGAGTGAGAAAAGGCCCTCGCGGCTGGCGGCACAGGTGCCGCGCTCGCTGACGATAGCCCTGACCAGCCAGCCCGGCGTCACGTCGAAAGCCGGATTGGCGACATCCTCGCCAGCCGGCAACTGGCGCAGCGCCGACGGTACGCCGCGCCCGTCGAGGCCATGGAGAAGGCGGAGTTCGTCGCCGTCGCGTTCCTCGATCGGAATGTGCACGCCGTCGGCGCAGGCGAAGTCGATGGTCGAGCGCGGCGCCGCGACGTAGAAGGGGATGCCGTTGTCGGCGGCGGCGAGCGCCTTCAGGTAAGTGCCGACCTTGTTGGCGACGTCGCCGTTGGCGGCAATGCGGTCGGCGCCGACGATCACGGCGTCGACTTTCCCTTGGCGCAGCAGCAGGCCGGCGGCGTTGTCGGCGATCAGCGTGTGCGGCACCCCGTGCTGCTCAAGTTCCCAGGCGGTGAGCAGGCCCTGGTTGCGCGGGCGCGTCTCGGAAACCCAGACGTGGACCAGGATGCCGGCGTCGTGGGCGGCATAGACCGGGGCCAGCGCGGTGCCGCCGTCGACGGTGGCCAGCCAGCCGGCGTTGCAGTGGGTCATGACGTCCAGCATGTCGCCGCGCGGAACGATCTGCTCGCGCCACAGGGCGAGGCCGTGCGCGCCGATGGCCGTGTTCTGCGCGACGTCCTCGTCGGCGATGGCGGCCGCTTCGGCCCACGCGGCGGCGCAGCGTTCCGCTGGCGGCAGCGGCGCCAGCACGGCCTCCATGCGCGCCAGCGCCCAGTGCAGATTCACCGCTGTCGGGCGCGTCGACCGCAACAGCGCGGCGGCTTCGGCCAAGCTCCGGTCGGAGGCCTCGAAGTCGAGCGCCAGCGCGAGGCCGTAAGCGGCGGTGGCGCCGATCAGCGGCGCGCCACGTACCTGCATGGCGCGGATGGCATGTGCCGCCGCCTCCAGCGTGGCGACGCGCACCCAGTGCAGCGTGTGCGGCAGGCGGGTCTGGTCGATGATGTCGATGGCGCGCTGTTCGGGATGGGCGCGCAGGCTGCGGGTGGGGATGCCGTCGATGTTCATGGGTCAGGCGGGGGCGGTGTGGGTGCGCAGCCAGGCGGCGTAATCCGCTTCGGTGATTTCACTGGCAGCGAGTGCGAGCATGGTCAGCGTGGCGTCCTTCTGGGTGGCGGTCAGGCGGTGGCCGTTGAGGCGGAGAAACATGCCGGCACCGAGAAAGCCGGCGCGCTTGTTGCCGTCGATGAATGGATGGTTCTTGGCGAGTCCGAAGGCGTAGGCGGCGGCGCAGTCTAAGACGTCCGGATTTCCGTAGGCAGCCAGATTGACCGGGCGGGACAGCGCGGAATCGAGCAGGCCCTCGTCGCGGAGGCCTTGCGCGCCGCCGTGCAATACTAGGCTTTCGCCATGCAGAAGCAGAAACGCGCGGCGGTCGATCCAGACGAACATTCTATTTAGCGAGTTCGTGGAAGGTGTCGCGATACTCGCGCATGAATTCGCGTCCGGCTTCAACCTGCCGAGCGACCTCCGGGTCGTAAGGTGTCAGCGAGAAGCCCTCGGGCGACTCGACCAGATAGACCATGTCGCCCTTTTCGGCGTGCAGGCGGGCAAGCAATTCCTTCGGTAGCACGACGCCGACCGAATTGCCGATCTGGGTGAGTTTGAGTGCGAACATGGCGAATTCCATATTTGTTATAACAGATGTAATACTACGCCGATTTTCGTTTACCGGTTGCCTGTACGGCTGGCATGGCGCATGATTTTCGCCTCTTTTTAGCCGTCGACCGCAACAGGCCCATGCAAACCCCGATCCGCATCGATTCCCGTTTCCCCCACATGGGGACCACAATCTTCACCGTGATGTCCCGCCTGGCGGCCGAGTGCGGGGCGATCAACCTGTCGCAGGGCTTTCCCGACTTCCAGGCCGAGCCGGCGCTGTTCGACGCCGTGCACCGCCACATGCTGGCCGGGCGCAACCAGTACGCGCCGATGGCCGGCATGCCGGAACTGCGCCAGGCCATCGTCGACAAGGTGGCCGCGCTCTACGGAACGCGCTTCGACGCCGAGTCCGAGGTGACGGTGACAGCCGGGGCGACGCAGGCGATCTTCACGGCGATTGCCGCATTCGTCCGGCCAGGCGACGAGGTGATCGTCTTCGCGCCGGTTTACGATTCGTATGTGCCGGCCATCGAGACGGTCGGCGGCACGGCGGTTTATGCGCAACTGCAATTCCCCGACTACGCGTCGGACTGGGCGCAGGTGGCGCAGCTGATCACGCCGCGGACGCGCATGATTATCATCAACTCGCCGCACAACCCGACCGGCAGCCTGCTGACTGCGGTCGACCTCGAAAAGCTGGCAGAATTGGTGCGCGGCACCGACATCGTCGTGCTCTCCGACGAGGTCTACGAGCACATCCTGTTCGACGGCGAGCGCCATGCCAGCGTCGCCGGCCATGGCGAGCTGGCGCCGCGCAGCATTGTCGTCTCCAGCTTTGGCAAGACCTATCACATCACCGGCTGGAAGATCGGCTACGTGGTCGGCCCGGCGGCGTTGATGGCCGAGTTCCGTAAGGTGCACCAGTTCAACGTGTTCACTGTCCATACGCCGTCGCAGCTGGCGCTCGCCGAATACATGCAGGACGCCGCGCGCCATCTCGGCCTGGCGACCTTCTACGAGGAAAAGCGCGATTTCTTCCGCGCTCTGCTGGCGGACACGCCGTTCGAACTGCTGCCTTGCCGCGGCACCTACTTCCAGCTGGCGAGCTACCGGGCAATTTCCGACCTGCCCGACCGCGCCTTCGCCGAGTGGATGACGCGCGAGGTCGGCGTCGCGGTGATTCCGGTGTCGGTGTTCTACGCCGACGGGCGCGACGATCGGGTCGTGCGTTTCTGCTTCGCCAAGAACGAGGAAACGCTGGTCGCCGCCGGCGAGCGCCTACGCCGGCTGTAATCGGCCGTTGACGCACCGCGGCGGGCGGCCAATAATCCAGCTACCATAAAATCATTCATCTGGAAAGGAACTGGTCATGGGAATGCTTCAGGAGTTTCGCGAATTCGCGGTCAAGGGCAACGCGATGGACCTCGCGGTCGGCGTCATCATCGGTGGTGCGTTCGGCAAGATCGTGGACTCGGTCGTCGGCGACCTGATCATGCCGTTGGTATCGCGCGTCACCGGCCGCCTTGATTTCTCCAATCTCTACTTCGTGCTCGGCGACAACCCGAAGAACCTGACCGCGCTGGCCGACATCAAGACGGCCGGCATCCCGGTCTTCGCCTACGGCAATTTCCTGACCATTTTGGTCAATTTCATCATCCTCGCCTTCGTCATCTTCATGATGGTCAAGCAGCTCAACCGCCTGCGTAACGAAGAGCCGCCGGCACCGGAACCCGAAGCCCCGGCGACCCCGGAAGATGTCATCCTGCTGCGCGAGATCCGCGATGCGCTGAAGAAGTAGGCCACGGCCGGAAACGCAGGAGCTGCCGCGAGCGGCTTTTTTGCGTCCGGTGCTGCAGGCGGCACGCCTTCGGGATGCGGCGCGGCGGTCTCAGATGTCTACGCTGACCCGCAGCGGTGTCGTTTCCTTGTAGATCAGCGACTGCGGTGCCTTGCGCGAGACGGTGATGATCCGTGTTCCCGGCGGATAGATCAGGTGGTAGGTCGGGAACAGATGCACCGTGTCGGCGTTCACCAGGAGGTCGAGCAGGGCGGCGTAGCCGGGGTGCCCGCAAATCTCGTCATCGCCGACCTCCAGCTCGCCCAGAGACGCCGATCCTTGGCGCACGATCACCTTGGGCTTCCTGGATCCGAGCAGTTCGCGGATCAGCATCTCGCCGATCCTTGGCACGACGATCGCGCCGACGCAGTGCGCGCCGATCAGCCATTCGACCGCTCGCCCCTCGCCGCCCGGGTCCGGCACGTGATCGCCAAATGCCTGGCACCAGCTTGGAAAGTAGGCGCGGTAACGGCGGACTTCCCTGTCCATGTCCCTGGCCTCCCTAGCGACCCTGTTCGCGCAACGCCCGGTCCATGAGGCTGCCAACGACATCGGTGATCGAGACGAATCCCTGCAACTCGTTATTGTCGATGACCAGCACCCTTTTCACCGAGTACTGGATCATCAGCCGCGCCAGATAGCGGACCTCGAGATGCTGCGAGACCTGAAGCGCCGGCTTCTGGGCGATGTCGTAAACATTGAGCAGATCGATGTCGCCGTCGTCGGCAATCACCGCCTTGGCGATGTCACGATAGGCGATCAGGCCGTGGGCGTCGCCGGCATGACGCTTTTCGACAACCAGCGACTTGACGCCGTGCTCCTTCATCTGCAACAGCGCCTCGCGCACCGTGGCCAGCGGGCTGATGGTGGCGACATCCGTTTTCATGATTCCGGCAACCAGCATGGGACAACTCCTTCAGTCAACAAGCATTTTCAAAATGGGCAAAGCGCCCCTGACGGGTCAGGGCGAAGCGCTTACAAGGTATCCGCGACTTCGCGCCGGAAGCTCTCCATCTGTGCCAGCCCGATGCCGACCACGCTGCCCAACGGCAGCGAAAAGGCCAGACCGCCGCCCGGCAGGTCGAGCTTCATCTCGGTCTTGACGGTCTTGAGGATGCGCGTCGCGAGCTGTTTCTCGACGACGCACAGCAGCAACGATTCCCGGCGTTCGAGGCCGAGGCCGAGAAAGGTCTTGCGATCGTTCTGGCGCAGCCCCTTGCCCTTGAGGATGGTGATGCCGGTGGCGCCGGCCTCCTTGAGAATCCTGACCGCCGGGTTCTCGTCTTCCTCCGGAACAATCAGCACCACAGCAGAAAATCTCATGGTTTCTTCTCCTTGACAGGTTTCCTCGAGTGCAGCCACCAGGTGGCAAGCATGCCATAGGACATGACGATGATCATCGGCAGCAGCGAGGCGAAGGCGATCAGCCCGAACCCGTCGATCATCGGATCGCGGCCCGGCGTGCGTTCGGCCAGCCCGACGCCGAGCGCGGTCACCAGCGGCACGGTCACCGTCGACGTCGTCACGCCGCCGCAGTCATAGGCGATCGGCACGATGAATCTCGGCGCGAACCGGGTCATCGCGAGGACCAGCAGGTAGCCGGGGATCAGCCACCAGGCGATGTTCGTCCCGTCGACGATGCGCGCGCAACCGATGACGATGCCGATGCCGACGCCGACCGACACCAGCGCGCGCAGCCACATGCCCTTCAACTGGCCCAGACTGACCTCGTCGGCCTTGATCGACAGCGCGATCAGCGCCGGTTCCGCCATCGTCGTCGCGAAGCCGATCAGGAAGCCGTAAAGGTAGACCGCCCACATCGGGACGCCATCGCGCATCAGGCCGTCGGTCATCTCGTCGCCGAGCGGGAAGAGCCCGACCTGCAGTCCCTCGTCGAACAGGAAGAGGCCGACGGCCACGAGGGCCATGCCCACCGCCAGCCCCCTGGGATCGGCCAGCGGCCGGCGCAGGATGATGAAGCTCGAGAAAAGGACGACGGCGATGATCGGCAGCAGGTTCCTGACCATGATCAGGAAATCGATCAGCAGCTCGACCGCCACGTACCGGTGTTGATCGTCGCTCGGCATCAGCAGCACCGCGGTCCCGTGCTCGACCGGCACGAAGAACAGGATGCCGTAGATCTGAATGATGATCATCGGCGCCAGCGCCCCGAAGGCAATCAGGCCGAAGCCGTCGAGCAGTGGATTGCGGCCGCGGATGCTGGTGGCCAGTCCGACGCCGAGGGCGGTCAGCAGCGGCGCGGTCACGGTCGACGCGACAACGCCGCCGGAATCGAAGGCGAGCCCGACCAGTTGCGGCGGCGAGAACGCCGTCAGGGTGACGACGATCAGGTAACCGGGAATCAGATAGTTGCCGATGGAATGGCCGAGGACGATGCGCCAGACCCCGATCACCACCGCCAGACCGACGCCGAGCGCGGCCACCAGGCGCAGGGTCAGCGCGCCCATGCTGCCGCCCGAGACCGCCTCGGCCTTGTAGGCGACGGCCATCAGTGCCGGTTCGGCGGCGACCGAGGCGAAGCTGATGCAGAAGGCAAACAACATCAGCCAGAGAAACGACCCGCGGCGGGCGAAGTCGAAGGCCATCGTCTCGCCGGCCGGAAAGATCGCGGCGTCGAGTCCCTTGACGAACAGCGCCAGGCCGAGGAGGACGACGGCGAAGCCGCCGATCAGCGCGGCCGGGCTGTCCGGCATGCGCTGGATGAAGAACGCCTGGAAGATGACCACCACGATCAGCGTCGGCGCCAGATCTCGCGCCGCCTCGTGCAGCAGTTCGCGAATGACGCGGAGCAGCGATCCCATGCCCGTCGCCGCTCAGGTTGGCAGCCGGCGGGGCTTGCCCGGCATCAGGTTAGGGTGCCGGCATCCGGGTCTCATCGACCCGATGACGAACGAGGATGGGTGGGGGGGAGAAGAACCAGGATCGCCATGAAGGTGAATCATGGCGGAGTTCGCCGATTGCCGCAAGGCCAGGGGCAGTTTTTTCTGCCGCGTTTCCCGGCTCCGCAGCCGGCCCGGTGCTACGCTGCGCGTGCGTTGCGGCAAGATCGAAATTGCCCTGCCGCGCATGGCGGCGACCGCCGGGCTGCGGAACCGGGATGTGACGAATCTAGACGAGATCCGCGCGCATCAACTCGGCCCGCATGTAGGCATAGTACACCGGCGCGACGGCAATTCCCGGGACGCCGAACGCCGCTTCCATGACCAGCATGGCGAGCAGCATTTCCCACGCCCTGGCGCTGACCTGATGGCCGAGAATCTTCGCCGACAGAAAGTATTCGCCCTTGTGCAGGGCGACCAGGAACACCAGCGAGGCCAGCGCGGCGCTGAAGGACACCGAGGCGCTGACCACGACGATGACGGTATTGGAGATCAGGTTGCCGACGACCGGGAGAATGCCGACGATCAGGGTCACTGCCAGCATCGTCTTGATGAAGGGCAGATGAATCCCGGCCATGGGCAGGATGATCGCCAGGTAGATGCCGGTCAGGGTGGTGTTGATCAGGGAGATCTTGCCCTGGCCGATCACCACGCGGCCGAAGGCGTCATGGAAGGTGGCCGCGCGCTCGCGCAGGGCCTTCGCCAGCCGCTTGCGGTCAGGAACTTCACCGGCTCCGCTGACCGCGATCATGGCGCCGAGGATGCCGCCGATCAGGATGTGGACGAAGGCCACGCCAAGCTCCTTGCCGACGCCCTGCACCTCGGCGCTGTGCGCCTGCAGCCACGACACAACGGCGGCCTTGATCTCGTCGCCGGAAGCGGGCAGTCGTTTGGTGATCCAGGTCGGCAGCGTGGCATTGGCGCCGTCGATGATTTCCGCCAGCTTTGCCCACAACTGCGGCAACCCCGCCGTGTTTCCGCTCTTAAGGTGGTAGATCAGCGCAAAGGCGCCGCCGCTGACCGTCGCCACGACAACCGTGGCGACGATGGCGGTCGCCGCGATCCGGCCGGCCCGACCGGAGAACAGCCGGGCCAGCAGCGGCGCGAGGTTGTGAATCAGCGTATGGACCAGCATGCCGGCGAACAGGGCAGACACGAGCCTGAGATGGACGGTGCCAAGAAGGATCGCCGCGGCGATCACGTAGCTGGCGGTGTGGACAGGGGTGGGTTTCATGGATTGCTGCCCGGTTACGAGATGAACGGCCGCTGGCGCGCTGTTCTTCGCTGTTGATGATGTCGCCATCTTAACGATTTTTGTCAACCGCGGCGGGGACGTGGTGATCCCGCACGGCCGCTCGAATGAATGCCGCGGCCGGGTTTACCGTCGCACAACAGCCTGGTCGAGCAGGATCATTCCACCCGGCGGGCGGCCGGGAACGCATTTGACCCGGCCTGTTCCCTGCCACATAATCCTTCCGATACGCAGGTAAATTCCTGCAAGGAAGTTACCATCTGGGGCGGGAGAGCCGAAACATGGATGTCGCACTCTGGATCGAACTGGCCGTTTTTGTCGTCCTGCTCGGTTTTTCCGGTTTCTTCTCGAGCACCGAAACGTCGCTGTTCTCGCTGAGTTCGTTCCAGATCGACCAGATGCGCTCTGCCAAGCACCCGCGCATCGGCCTGATCGAGCGCCTGCGCAGCGAGCCGCGGCGGCTGATCGTCACCATCCTGATCGGCAACGAATTCGTCAATGTCTCGGCGTCGGTGATCTCGGCGGCGATGGTCATCCACTTGTTCGGTGGCGAGAACGAGATGATCAACCTGCTGGTGATGGTGCCGATCCTGCTGCTGTTCGGCGAGATCACGCCGAAGGTGCTGGCGATCCGCAACAACGTCGCCTTCGCCAGCGTCGAAGCCCGGCCGATCGACCTCTTTGCCCGCCTGATCACACCGCTGCGCGAGGTCATCCGCTACGTCTCCGATTTCTTCATCACCCTGATCGTCGGCAAGCAGCGCTCGCAGGGCAACCTGGTCACCAAGGACATGCTGCGCACGCTAGTGCACGACGCGCTCGGCGAAGGCGCGCTCGACAGCGACGAAGCGCAATACATCGAGAAGATCTTCGACTTCGGCAACAAGTCGCTGCGCGACATCATGCGGCCACGCTCCGACATCCAGTTCCTTTCGGCCGACCTGCCAATGGCCGACCTGCTCGCCCAGATCAAGGCGGCCCGCCAGTCGCGCTACCCGGTCTTCAAGGGGCACCGCGACACCATCCTCGGCATCCTGCATACGCGCGACCTGCTCGGCGTCGATCTCGCCAGACTCGAGCGTGACCCGCAGGGGTTACGCAAACTGTTGCGGCAGCCGCATTTCTTCCCCGAGTCGAAGCCGGCGCTGGAACTGTTCCACACCTTTCGCCAGCGCAAGCTGTCATTCGCGCTGTGCGTCGACGAGTACGGCGGCGTCACCGGCCTGGTGACCATGGAGGATCTGCTCGAGTGCGTCTTCGGCGAAATCGCCAGCCCGTCCGACAGTGCGGTCGCCACCCCGCAAGCTGTCAGCGAACTCGCCGACGGGCGCCGGCTGATCGACACCGGTATCTCGCTCGCGGACTTCAATCGTGAATTCGCGGTCAGCCTTGCCAGCGCGGAAGTCGAGACCCTGGCCGGCGCGCTGCTCGAGGCCTTCGGCGAGCTCCCGGCGGCCGGCGCGGTAATCGAACTTTGCGGGCTCGGGTTCACCGTCGACGGCGTCGAACACAACCGCATCACCCGCGTCCTCGTCGAGCGCCTGCCGCAGGAGGTTGCCAGCCCGGACGCTGGCGTCGCCGAGCAGACGGTCGACGCTGCGGCGGCGGACGATGTCGCGGCCGTGGCGCCGACCCCGAAGGAGGGCATCTAGATGTCGGATATCTGGACTACGGCCCTGCTGATGGTCGTCTGCCTGATCGCCGAGGGATTCTTTTCGGGATCGGAACTCGGCGTCGTCAGCGCCGACCGTATGAAGCTGCGCCACGCCGCCGCCAAGGGCTCGCGCGGCGCCCGCCTGGCGCTCGACATGCTCGAGAAACGGCCGGAGTGGCTGCTGTCGACGACCCTGGTCGGGACCAATATCGCGGTGGTCGCCAACTCGACCATCGCCACCGCGCTGATGATCGAGCTCTTCGGCGAGGCCGGCAGCTGGCTGGCCGTCATTCTGGTCGCCCCGCTGATCTGGGTGTTCGGCGAGATCGTTCCGAAAAGCGTCTTCCAGCAGCGCGCCGACACGATCACGCCGTACGTGATCTACGTCCTGCGCTTCTTCTCGATCCTTTTCTCGCCGATCCTGATCGTCTTCGTCACGCTGTCAAAGTTCCTCTCGCGCCTCGCCGGTGCGCGCGACGAACACAACCCCTTCACCTTGCGCGAGCAGATCCAGAGCATGGTGCAGATGCCGCCGCAGGAGGGCGGCGACATTCAGGCGACCGAAAAGACGATGATCCGGCGCATGTTCAATTTCTCCGAAACCACGGTCTACAAGGTCATGGTGCCGTTGATCGACGTCACCGCCGTCGACAGGAAATGCACCGTCGGCGAGGCGGTGCGCCTGGCGGTTGAAAGTTCGCATGCCCGCCTGCCGGTCTTCGACGGGCGGATCGACCGGGTGGTCGGCGTGCTCAACACCATGGACCTGCTCGGTGTCGATGCGGCGGCGCCGATCGAACCCTTCATCTGCCCGACGCGCTACGTTCCGGCGAGCAAGAGCGCCGAGTCGATGCTCGTCGAGCTGCGCAAGGATGGTGACGCGATGGCGGTGGTCATGGACGAATTCGGTGGCGCCGAGGGCATCGTCACCATCGAGGACATCATCGAGGAGGTCGTCGAGGACATCCAGGACGAATACGACCGCCAGGAAAAGCCGGCCGGCTGGCTGAAGAAGCTCGGCCACCACGACTACCTGGTCAGCGCCCGCGCCGATCCGGCGATGCTGAACGAGAAGCTCGGGCTGAAGCTGCCTGGCGAGGGCAGCTACGACACGCTCTCCGGCTTCATCCTGGAGTTTGCCCACGAGATCCCGGCGCCCGGCACGACGATCGAAGTCGAAGGCATCAAATTCACCGTCCAGCGCGCCACGCCGCAGGTCATCCAGGAGGTCCAGATACGCTGGTAGCGGCGGCGTGACCGGTGATCAAGCTGAAGTTCCACCGAGTGCAGGGCGAGTTTTATGGATATTTCAAGCACTTGTCTTGAATGCGGCTTCGACGCTTTCCTCGGCGCCGGTCCGGTCAGCGTTGTTCCGGGCGCCGCGGGTCAGGATCCAGCGTCGATGAAGTGCAGCAGGTCCCTGGCGAAACGTTCGCGTTGCCATTGGTGCGGCGAGTGATCGCTGCCTTCGTAGATGTGCAGGATGGCGTCGGGAATTTCGCGGGCGACGTAGCGCGCCGCGTCGTTGCTGTAGAAATTGCTCTGGCCGCCATAGACGAGCATGGCCGGGATGTCGATCCGGCGCAGGACATCGCGGTAGTCGGCGGCGGTCAGGCTTGCCCAGCAGGCGATCAGCGGCGACGGGTCCTGGGCGCGCAGCGCCGAACGCGAGCGCTCCCAGCCGCTGGTGCCGGCCAGGTATTTTTCCCGGGCGCGCTCGTTGAGGCCGAAAGCCGTCAGCTTGAGCACGCCTTCGGCGAAATCCTCGGCCAGCCAGGTCATCAGTTCGTGCGCCTTGTCCGGGCCGAAGTCGCCATAGATTCCGTGCTCCCAGCCAGGTTCGGTGAGCAGCTTGGGCGACTGGTCGATGATGCACAGCCGCGACAGGCGCCCGGTTCCGTAATCCCTGATGTACTGCCAGAGGGTCAGGGCGCCCATCGAGTGGCCGACCGCTGCCACCTTGTCGAGCCCGTAATGATCGAGCAGGTTGGCGAAATCCCGAGCCATCCGTTCCGCAGTCGGCGGGTCGCCATTGTCCACCGGGTGACCGCCGTGGCCGCGGGCGTCCCAGCGATAGACGCGGTGGTGCCGGTTGAGATCGTTGAGGAAGGGCGCCCACTCGTGATGACTGGATGTCCAGCCATGCAGCATGACGATCGGCGGTCCCTCGCCGGAAACCCTGACATGAATCTTGGCGCCGTCGTCGGCGATGAAGTGAGACATTGTGGCACTGTGCGTGGTGAGGTCGGCAGTATAATCCGGCCTCCGAAACGGGAGTACGAGAATGTTCGACTGGCGGGATTACGGCAAGGGGATCGTTGCATTCGACGCGGGCTACGTGCGGCCGATTCTGGCCGCGATTCACATCGTCGTCGAGGCCGGGCGGGTGGCCTTCATCGATACCGGCAGCAACGACGCCCTACCCAATGCGCTGGCCATGCTGGACAGGCTGGGGCTCGATGGCGCCGCGGTCGACTATATCATTTTGACCCATATTCATCTCGACCACGCCGGTGGCGCCGGCAGCATGATGGCAGCCTTTCCCGGCGCCCGCCTCGTCGTCCATCCGCGCGGCGTCCGCCACATGGCCGAGCCGGCCCGCCTGGTGGCGGGCGTCACCGCCGTCTATGGGGAAGAGTACGTCGAGCGCGTCTATGGCGAGATCGTCGCGGTTCCCGCCGAAAGAATCATCGCGGCGCCCGACGGCCACGTGGTTTCGCTCGCCGGTCGCGAACTGCTGTGCATTGATACCCCGGGACACGCCCGGCACCATATCTGCATTGTCGATCGCCGGACCGGCGGGATCTTCAGTGGCGACATGTTCGGGCTTTCGTATCGCGAGCATGATGTTGCCGGGCATCCTTTCATCTTTCCCACCACCACGCCGACCCAGTTCGAGCCGGCGGCCATGCATGCCTCGATCGACCGCCTGCTGTCGTTCGCGCCCGAGGCCATTTACCTGACCCACTACAGCCGGGTGGGCGATGTAGTGACGTTGGGTGCCGACCTGCACCGGCGGCTCGACGCCATTGTCGCCATCGCCGAGGGCGTGGCGGGATCAGGCGAGCAGCGCCATGGTGCGCTGAAGGACGAATTGACCCGCTTCCTGTTGGCCGAACTGCGCGCGCATGGCTGCCCGTTGCCCGAAGGGCGCGCGCTGGAAATCTGGGAAGCCGATCTCGAACTCGATGCACAGGGACTCGAGGTCTGGCTGGATAGTCGACAGCCAGCCTAACGGCGGCGCCAGAACAGGACGAGCATGATGGCGGCAATGACCAGCATCAGGCCCGTTGCGTAATAGAAGCCGGCAGGGCGCTCGAGCCATGGCATGACATGGAAGTTCATCCCGAAGATTCCGGCTAGCAGCGAGGCCGGCATGAAGATGGTGGCGACCACGGTCAGCGCCCGGACTTCGAGATTCACCCGGTTGCTGACCGTCGACAAATGGATATCGAGCAGCCCGGTCGCGAGTTCGCGCAGGTCGTCCAGGGATTCGACGATATGCACGGTGTGGTCATAGACATCGCGCAGATAGAGCTGGATCTCCGGCCCGAAAAAAAGCGCGTGCTCGCGATGCAGGCTGCCGAGAAGCTCGCGCAGCGGATAGACGTTGCGCCGCAACTGGGAAACGCAGCGCTTGAACTGGTGAATCTTTTCGGGAACCTGCCGACCGGCGCGTTCGAGAATGTCGGCCTCCAGATCTTCCGAGTACTCGTCCAATTGCTCGATCACGGCGAAGTAACTGTCGACCAGCGCATCGATCAGCGAATAGGCCAGCATGTCTGGAGCCGCGGCGCGCAGGTTTCCTCGGTCGGAGCGCAGGCGCTGGCGTACCGGCTCGAAGGTCTGCGACGGGCGTTCCTGGAAGCTGAGGAGGTAATCGGGTCCGATGACCAGGCTGATCTGGTCCTGCACGACGTCGAGCGGCTCGCTGGTGACTTCGTAACGGTGCAGGACGACGTATAGGTAGTTGTCGTAGGCATCGATCTTCTGCCGCTGGTTGTTGTTGAGAATGTCCTCGAGAACCAGCGGGTGCCACTGGAAGGCGGCGCCGATGGCGGCGAGGTCCGCCGCATCCTGCAGGCCATAGACGTTACCCCACAGGGTCGAGTTCTCGCGCCGGTAGGCAACCAGGGCGGCGGCGTCCGGTATCCCGGCCTCGCTCAGCGCCGCCGGGCCGAAGTCGAGGACCGAGATTCCGGGTGTTGCAGTCTTGATTTCGCCGATGTGAACCAGCGAACCCGGCGGCAGGCCGGCCTTGCGCGACCGCGGTTTCTTCGGTTTCCGCATTTGCTTACCTCGTCAGCAGTTGAATGGCGTGCGCGGCGGCAGCCATGCCGAAGACCGATGTCACGCAGACCGAGGAACCGAATCCGGCGCAACTGAGTCCCGCCGGTGCCGGCGCTGCATCGCAGCTTGTCGGCGCGGCGGGGTAGCGCAGGGCTTCGGTCGAGAAGACCGCGGCAACCCCGAATTTCCTGCGGGTGTCGCGCGGGAAACCGTATTCGCGGCGCAGCAGCGAGCGAACCTTGGCGAGCAGGGGGTCCTGCACGGTCAGCGCAAGGTCGCCGAGCCGCACCTGGGTCGGGTCGCTCTGCCCGCCGGCGGCGCCGGCCACGATGATGGGGATGTCCTGGCGCCGGCAATGGGCGATCATCGCCGCCTTGGCGCGGGCCTGGTCGATGGCGTCGATCACGACATCGAAGTGCGGCTGCAGCAGATCGGCCACATTCCCGGGCGTCACGAAATCCTCGACGCAGATGACTTGGCAGTCCGGATTGATCGCGCGAATGCGCTCGGCCATTGCGTCGACCTTGGCCTTGCCGTAGATGTCGCCGAGGGCATGAACCTGGCGGTTGGTATTGGATTCCGCCACCATATCGAGGTCGACCGCGGCAAGCCGGCCGATTCCGGTTCGCGCCAGCGCTTCCAGCGCCCACGAACCGACACCGCCGACACCGACGACGCAGACGCTGGCATTTTTCAGTTTCTCTGCCGCTGTCGTACCGTATAGGCGGACGACACCGCCGAAGCGGCGTTCGTAATCAGCCTCCACGGGTCTTCGCAGTCGGTGGACGGCGGCCGCCTTGTGCCGGGGAACAGGGGATCATCGTGAATTCTTGCGGTCTGGTCATTTCCGGGCGAGTTTAGCCGAAAGCGCTGGTTGTGCAGAAGGCGGAATGCCGAATTGCCGGCTTGACGACCCGTCAGCCCGCGCCTAACATTCCGCGCTTACCCAAAAACAGGCCCAATGTGACCCTGGAACACCTTTACGCCCTGATCGGGTCCGACATGAAGGCCGTCGATGCTGTCATCCGCGACCGCCTGCATTCCGAAGTCGTGCTCGTCCGCCAGGTGGCGGAGTACATCATCGGCAGCGGCGGCAAGCGCATGCGGCCGGCGCTCGTCCTGCTGGCGGCCGGCGCCATGGGTTATGCGGGCCGGCGCCATCATGACCTGGCGGCGGTCGTCGAGTTCATTCATACGGCGACCCTGCTTCACGATGACGTGGTCGACGAGTCCGACCTGCGGCGCGGGCGCAATACCGCCAATGCCATGTTCGGCAATGCCGCCAGCGTCTTGGTCGGCGATTTCCTGTATTCGCGCGCCTTCCAGATGATGGTCGAGGTCGATGACATGCGCGTCATGCGCGTCCTCTCCGATGCCACCAACGTGATCGCCGAAGGGGAAGTGCTGCAGCTCATGAATTGCCACGACGCCGACGTCGACGAGCGGCGCTACCTGCAGGTCATTCGTTACAAGACGGCCAAGCTGTTCGAGGCCGCCGCCCAACTCGGCGCCATCCTGGGCGGCGCCGCACCCGAAGTGGAAAGGGCGCTGGCAGACTATGGCATGCATCTGGGGACAGCTTTTCAACTTGTCGATGACGTACTCGACTACTCCGGGCTGGAGGGCGATACCGGGAAGCATCTCGGCGACGACCTGGCCGAAGGCAAGCCGACCTTGCCGCTGATCTATGTGCTGCAGAATGGAACGCCGGAACAGTCGGCTTGCGTGCGGCGGGCGATCGAGGAAGGCGGCCGCGACGATTTTCCCGCGGTGCTGGCGGCCATCCAGACGAGCGGCGCACTTGCCCATGCGCGCCGCCAGGCGGCGCACGAGGCCGAACTTGCACGAGCGGCAATCAGGAATCTGAACAATACAAATTATCGGGAAGCTCTGCTACAATTGACTTTCTTTGCAGTCGAGAGGGACCATTAGGAACTTCTCGCACAGCATCGGAGTGTAGCTCAGCCTGGTAGAGCACTGCGTTCGGGACGCAGGGGCCGGAGGTTCGAATCCTCTCACTCCGACCAGTTTTTTTAGCGTTGAAGGCCCTGATTTTAACGGGCCTTCTTCGTTTACCGCAGTCGATTGGCGCAAAGTGCCAATGGCATAGCGCCAATCAATCTTGAGCCAGAGCAGGAGCTATCCTGCGCCAGAATGAACGTCGGGGCCGCGCTAGACTGCATGCCACGGTCCTGACCATCTGCCTGTACGGTAACCCGCCATCAAGGACATGCGCGCCTGTCGGCGTGCATGTCGGCGACCATCATTCGTGACTTTGTCATGGTCGCTCGGTCACCGCCGTTGGGACTCAAGATGGACTGCCGCCCTTTCTGGTCGACCAGGAACAACTGCGCTCGTCAAACAGCCCCCGCGAACTGGGGGTGTTGAATTGATTGCCGAAGGTCGTGAAAAACAGGGATTTCATCATTTCACCAGGTTCGTGAATTCAATCACGGCCGGATTTTTCGTGCTCGCGGATCATGGCTGCACACAATGACAAATGGAGAAAAAGCCATGTCTCCCAGCCTGAACTTGCAGTCCCCGATGCTTCAGCGCCCGAACCCTCCGGCCACGAAAGGGTTTCGTTCCAGTGATCAAAACGCCGGTAGCTTTGACCTGCGCGCCACGCTGGCCGCAATGGTAGTGCGCGAACTCTCTTTCGCGGAATTCCTTGCCGCCCTCGAAAAATCGGGCAAGCGCCTCAGCTGATCGGGAAGGAACGATAACCATGACAACTCAGGCAACCGTGTCGCTGGTCGGGGATGTATTTGTGGCCACGTTGGGTGATGGCCGGCGCATCAAGCAATGTGATCTGCGTAGGATGGCCTTTGCGCTATTCTCCGCCGGCGTCGTGTCGGGCGACGTCAGGTTTGAATGGCGGGCGGGACTTCGCATGGCCACAGCTGGCCAGCAGGTGAGTCTGACCGCGGAGATCGCACGCTTGGAGCGTGAAAGTCCCAACTTGACGGTCGCGGCGTAGAGGATCGGCGATGCAGCTCACCAACTCCGAAAAGCTGATCCTAGTCATGCTCAGCGAGGTCTACGAAAAGCTGGGTATCAAAGGTGAGTCCGGGGTCGACCCGAGATTCATCCAGTCGGCCATCTACAGCGGCCACACGTGGGGCGTCGAATGGAAATACTCCTGGATCTTTGATAATCCGGACGCTCAGCCCCCCGAACTCAACGATGTCATCAACATTCTGGACATGTGGAGCATTGTCGAGGAAGCGTATGAGGTCTTTGACGACGAGCAGAAGGCCCAACTGGAGGAATTGGCTTCTCCATTCGGGAATAATCCCGATTTTCCTGGCTTCGATGGCAATGAAGAAGGTGAATTCAGCAGCATTGCCACGTTCCTGACCGAACATCTGGATCGTTTTACCCGATTCAAGGGTCGGATTTGCGACAGCCACATGCCATCTGTTCCGGGGTATCGTCGGATGTACCAAGTGTTCGAGACAGTCCAGCCGGCGTTGTTTGATCGGCGACTTACCGTCAACGAGCTTGCACAGATCCTGAATGCGGGAAGCCATCATTCAGAAGATTGACCGTATGGAATAGGTGGGGCGGGATCGCGCTGACCAGTGTGACTGACGAAGATCAAGGCAAGGCAGCTACTGGTTGTGGACAATGGTGGGAACTGGAGATGGTCATGGCCTTTCCCAAATTCTTTGCGCGCATCCCCGCCATTACCCTGCACGACCCGCTGGCCGAACTGCTCGGCGCGGCGGAAGGCGGATTGATCGAGTATCGCTTTGCCGATGCCGTCAAGCTGGCCGGCCATTCCTGTCCGACCGTAGCCGGCGCCTGGCTGATGACGGTGCGGGCGCTGCGTGCGCTTTATGGCGATGAGATTCCGGAGCGCGGGAACATTGCCGTCACGCTACGCGAAAGCCTCGATAGTGGCGTTGCCGGCGTCATCGGCAGCGTCGCCGGGTTGCTCACCGGCGCGGCCGGGGCCGGCGGTTTCAAGGGCCTGGGCGGTCGTCACAGCCGGCGCAACCTGCTGCAGTTCGGTGTCGCCGGCAGCGGCGTCATGGCCTGCAAGCGCCTCGACACGAATGCCGCGGTCGACTGCACTTTGCGGCTCGAAATGGTGCCCGCCGATCCGCGCCTCGGCAGCCTGCTCGGCGCCATTCTCAACGGCACGGCGAATCCCGACGACACATGCCAATTCGCCAATCTGTGGCAAGAGCGCATCGCGCACATTCTGATCAATCATGGCGAGGATCACGAACTCGTCGAAGTGCGAAACCTCGGAAACCCGCGTTGATCAGCAGTTCGGGAATGGTCTATAGTGAAACCGTTTGGCATGCAGGCATTTCGCGGGGGCGCAATGAACAAGATCTGGCTCAAGAATTATCCTCAGGGTACGCCGGCCGAGATCGATCCGGACCAGTACACATCGATCCTCGACCTGCTCGACAAGACGTTTGCCAAATTCGGTGACAAGCCGGCCTTTCACAACCTCGGCTGCTCGCTGAGCTTTGCCGAACTGGACCTGCAATCGCGCGCCTTTGCGGCCTTCCTGCAGGGACTGCCGGGGATGGTCAAGGGCGAGCGCGTGGCGATCATGTCACCCAACCTGTTGCAGTACCCGGTGGTGCTGGTCGGCATCCTGCGCGCCGGGATGACCGTGGTCAACGTCAATCCGCTGTACACGCCGCGCGAACTGGAGCACCAGTTGAAGGACTCCGGCGCCCGCGCCATCGTCATCGTCGAGAACTTCGCGCAGACCCTGCAACAGGTATTGGACAGGACGCCGGTCGAGCATGTGATCACCACGCAAGTCGGCGACATGCTGCCGGTCCCCAAGCGCTGGCTGGTCAATTTCGTGATCAAGCACGTCAGAAAGATGGTGCCGGAATGGCGTATCGACAGCGCCATCGCGCTGTGTGACGCCCTTGGGCGCGGCGCCACGGCGCGCTTCAATCCCGTGCAAACGACGGTCGAAGACATCGCCTTCCTGCAATATACCGGCGGCACGACCGGCGTTGCCAAGGGCGCGATGCTAACCCACCGGAACATCCTGGCCAACATGCAACAGACGAACGCGTGGGTCTCGGGCCGCATATTGGAAGGCAGCGAGATCTTCATTGCCCCGTTGCCGATGTATCACATCCTCTGTCTCATCGCGACGCTGATGTTCATGAAGCTTGGCGGCCTGACGGTGCTGATCACCAATCCGCGCGATCTGCCCGCCTTCGTCAAGGAGCTGGAGGGCTTGAAGTTCACCGCAATGCTCGGCGTCAACACGTTGTTCAACGGCCTGTTGAACACGCCGGGTTTCGCGCAACTCGATTTTTCCGCGCTGAAGTTCGTGGGCGCCGGTGGCGCCGCGACCCAGAAGCCGGTGGCCGAACGCTGGCAGAAGGTGACGGGAACCTATCTCAGCGAAGGCTACGGCCTTACCGAAACCTCGCCGATCGTCTGCTTCATGCCGTTAGGCACGGCCTGGGACGGTACCGTCGGTTTCCCGATTCCGTCGACCGAGGTGTCCATCCGCGACGGGGAATTCAACGAGTTGCCGGTGTGGACCGGCGACGGCGACATCGAGAAGCACACGGGCGAGATCTGCATTCGCGGACCACAGGTCATGCAGGGCTACTGGAACAATCCCGCCGAAACGGCCAACGTGCTGCGCGATGGCTGGCTGAAGACGGGCGACATCGGGCATCTCGACGACAAGGGCCGGGTGACCATCACCGACCGTAAGAAGGACATGATCCTGGTGTCGGGCTTCAACGTCTACCCCAACGAAATCGAAAGTGTCGTCGCCGCGCACCCGGGCGTTCTCGAATGTGCCGCGGTGGCCGTGCCTGACGAAAAGACCGGCGAGGCGGTCAAGGTGGTGATAGTCAAGAAGGATCCGAATCTGACCAGGGAATCTGTCATCGAGCACTGCCGGACATCACTGACGAGCTACAAGGTTCCGCGCCACGTCGAGTTCCGCGATGCGCTGCCCAAGACGCCGATCGGCAAGATCCTGCGCCGCGAACTGCGCTAGCCGATCCAGGAGCGAGACTGAGGGATCAATCTGGACATTGGGCAGTGTCAATGACAGCAAGGACTGGGGACCACCATGAACAAGATCTGGCTCGAGAACTATCCTCAGGGCATGCCGGCCGAGATCGACGCGGACCAGTTCAGATCCATTCCGGACCTGCTCGACAAACTCTTCAGTAAATTTGCCGACAAGCCGGCCTATCACAACCTTGGCCGCACCATCAGCTACGCCGAAGTGGAAGAGTTGTCGCGCGCCTTCGCCGCCTACCTGCAGGGACTGCCGGGAATGGCCAGGGGCGAGCGCGTGGCGATCATGTCGCCCAACCTGCTGCAATACCCGGTGGTGCTGTTCGGCATCCTGCGCGCCGGGATGACGGTGGTCAACGTCAATCCGCTGTACACGCCCCGTGAACTCGAACACCAGTTGCAGGATTCCGGCGCCAAGGCCATCGTCATCGTCGAGAATTTCGCTTCTACCCTGCAGCAGGTCTTGGACAAGACACCGGTCAAGCATGTAATCACCACGCAGGTCGGCGACCTGCTGCCGATCCCGAAGCGCTGGCTGGTCAATTTCGTCATCAAGCACGTCAAGAAGATGGTCCCGGCCTGGCAGATCGACCGTGCTACCACGCTGGACGCAGCGCTGGAGCGCGGGAGGTCGGCGCCCTTCCGTCCCGTCGACATTCACGCGGAAGACCTTGCCTTCCTGCAGTACACCGGGGGCACGACCGGGGTCGCCAAAGGGGCGATGCTCACCCACCGGAACATTCTCGCCAACCTGGAGCAGACCGGCATCTGGATTTCGGTCAGCTTCAAGGAGGGTGCCGAAATCGTCATCGCCCCGCTGCCGATGTACCACATCTTCTGCCTCACCTCGACGCTGTCGTTCATGAAGTGGGGCAGCCTGAGCGTGCTGATCACGAACCCGCGTGATCTGCCTGCCCTGGTCAAGGAAATGGGGAACTGGAAGTTCACCACGATGACCGGCGTAAACACGCTGTTCAACGGCCTGTTGAACACACCGGGGTTCGCGCAACTCGACTTTTCGGCGCTCAAGGTCGTGGTCGGCGGCGGCGCCGCCGTGCAGAAACCCGTTGCCGAGCGTTGGCAGCAGGTGACCGGGCTCTGTCTCACCGAAGCCTACGGCCTCACGGAGACCTCGCCCGGTGTCTGTTGCGTGCCGCTGGGCGCCCCGTGGGACGGCACCATCGGCTTGCCCGTGCCATCCACCGAAGTCTCGATCCGCGATGATGATTTCAACGAACTGCCGGTGTGGAGCGGCGACGGCGACATCGAGAAATACACCGGCGAACTCTGCGTTTGCGGACCGCAGGTGATGAAAGGCTACTGGAACAATCCCGCCGAAACGGCCAACGTGCTGCGCGATGGCTGGCTGAAGACGGGCGACATCGGGCATCTCGACGACAAGGGCCGGGTGACCATCACCGACCGTAAGAAGGACATGATCCTGGTGTCGGGCTTCAACGTCTACCCCAACGAAATCGAAAGTGTCGTCGCCGCGCACCCGGGCGTTCTCGAATGTGCCGCGGTGGCCGTGCCTGACGAAAAGACCGGCGAGGCGGTCAAGGTGGTGATAGTCAAGAAGGATCCGAATCTGACCAGGGAATCTGTCATCGAGCACTGCCGGACATCACTGACGAATTACAAGGTTCCGCGCCACGTCGAGTTCCGCGATGCGCTACCCAAGACCCCTATCGGCAAGATCCTGCGCCGCGAACTGCGCTAGCCGATCCAGCGCGACACGGCTCTCGAGAGTTTGCCGAGCAGAGAAGCCTTGAGTCGCCTCCCGCTGGCGCTCATACTTGCAATTGTTCATCAGTCTTGGCGGACAAGACGTGGTCTGTTCGCCCTTGTCTGATATTACTCGGGAGAAATGAAATGTTGCTTTGCCCCATCGCCCTCGTCGCTACCTGCAACAAATGTCCGGCTGTCAAGGTCTGCCCTTTGAAGATGGTTCTCGGTGACTACGTGCCGCCACCGGAACCGCCGGCGAAACCTGCGCCGCGGAGAAGAACGCCCGCCGCAAAGAAACCCGAGTAGCCGTGGCCGACTCCGTTGCCGGGGGCGGGAAATCCGGAGCGCATTGACCGGAATCTGGCTGTGTCGGCGGCAGAGGCGGTCGGTCGCCGGTTTACACAGCGACTTTCCGGGGAGAATCGCATGAAGATCGGCACCCCGCTTTCCCCGACTGCCCTGCGTGTCATGCTGCTCGGTGCCGGCGAACTCGGCAAGGAAGTCATCATCGCGCTGCAGCGCCTGGGGGTCGAAGTGATCGCTGTCGACCGCTACGAAAACGCTCCGGGCCATCAGGTCGCCCATCGTGCTCATGTCATTTCGATGACCGACGGCGCCGCCCTGCGCAACCTGATCGAGCAGGAAAGGCCGCACCTGATCGTTCCGGAAATCGAAGCGATTGCTACCGACACGCTGGTCGAGATCGCGGCGGAAGGACTGGCCGAAGTCATCCCCACGGCCCGCGCTGCAAGGCTGACCATGAACCGCGAAGGCATTCGCCGTCTGGCCGCCGAGGAACTCGGTCTGCCCACGTCGCCCTACCGCTTTGCCGATTCGCGGGCGGAACTGCTGGCGGCGATCGACGAAGGAATCGGCTACCCGTGCCTCGTCAAGCCGGTGATGTCGTCATCCGGCAAGGGCCAGTCGCTGTTGCGCGGGCCGCAGGATGTCCAGTCGGCCTGGGACCATGCCGCCAGCAGCGGGCGGGTCGACCAGGGCCGCGTCATCGTCGAAGGCTTCATCGATTTCGACTACGAAATCACCCTGCTGACGGTGCGCGCCCGCGATGAAAGCGGCGCCGTGCAAACCTACTTCTGCGAGCCGATCGGCCATGTGCAGGTTGCCGGCGACTACGTCGAATCGTGGCAGCCGCAGCCGATGGCCGCGGCCGCACTGCAACGGGCGCGGGAGATTGCCGCCGCGGTTACCGGCAATCTCGACGGGCGCGGCATCTTCGGTGTTGAACTGTTCGTCAGGGGCGACATGGTCTGGTTCTCGGAAGTCAGTCCGCGGCCACACGACACCGGTCTGGTCACGCTGTGCTCGCAGCGCTTTTCGGAATTCGAACTGCACGCCCGCGCCATCCTCGGCCTGCCGGTCGACACCGCGCTGCGCGAACCCGGCGCGTCGGCGGTCATCTACGGCGGCATGGAAAAAGCGGGAATCGCCTGCGCGGGTGTCGGCGAGGCGCTGGCCGTGCCGCGCAGCGACCTGCGTCTGTTCGGCAAGCCGGAGTCGTTCACGAAGCGCCGGATGGGCGTCGCCGTGGCCAATGGCGATGACGTGACGCAGGCGCGGGAACGGGCGAAACTGGCGGCGAGTCGGGTCAGACCGGTAGCGGAGTGACCTGATCCCTTGTCGGTTGGGCAACCGGAAGATTCGGGCTGTCGCACCCCAAGGGTACTTCCTGCGAGGCGCGGTCGACCGGTCAAAAGACCCGAAAACCATACAGATGAGGAGAGTGCCTCGCTCCGCTTGGGCGAGCGCCCCGACGAACAATGGGGCCGAGCTTTCATTCGGGGAAATCAGAGAAATTCAGGCCGGATCAGCACCACTCTCACCGCCGCCGACGCGTAGCGCGGTGAAAATCGCTAGCGCCTGGAGTATGGCGATGCCGATCAGAACCTGGGCGAAGCGTCGGTGGTCCATGAACACGCCGAAGACGATCGGGGCCAGCGCCAGCCCGACATCGAGGCCCGAGTAGACGAAGCCGTAAACCCGGCCGTAGGCGGCCCCTCCGAAGCGTGAGGTGGCCACGCGCCGGACCAGGAGATCGCGCGAGGGACCGGCGACCCCGGTGCAGAAGCCAATGCCGATCATCAGGGGGAGAACCATCCAGCGCGGGAGCGGCAGTGTCGCCAGCGCAACGGCCAGTATTGCCGCCACGCCCAGCGCCAGCGCGATCAGACGTTCGTGATCACCCTTGCGGGCAAGGAAACCGCCGCCGAGAATGCCGGCAGCGCCGCCCAGCAGGTATGCCGAGAGAGCGCTGGCGGCAAGGGCAAGCGAGAGCCCGTGGAGATTCTGCAGGATAGGGGCGGCGAAATTCTGGATTGCCCCGAAGGCAGTGGTGATCAGGAAGAAGAAAGCGAAACACATCCACACCGCCGGTGAGCCGAGGAAGGCGAAGATGGAGACGCCTTCGTCCTCCTTCGCTTTGTGCGCGATGCCTGGTGGATCGGTGAGCGCATCGCGGCGCCAGAACAGCAGGGCAAGCGCGGCTGCTGCGACCATGGCTGCACTCAGCGCGGCGGCTCGCCAGCCGGCGCTGGCGGCAATCGCAGTCAGGAGCAGCGGCGCCAAGGCCCAGCCGAGGTTCCCCGACAGGCCGTGCACGGCGAAGGCATGGCCGAGGCGCGGCTGCGAAACGTGGCGGTTCAGCACCGTGAAATCGGCTGGATGGAAGACGCTGTTGCCCAGCCCGGCGAGCGCGGCGACTAGCATCAGCCCGGCGTAGCCATCGGCGAATGCGAGCAGCACCGCGGCAAGGAAAAAGCAAGCAATGCCGCCACCCAGCACCCGTGCCGCACCCAGTCGATCGACCAGAAAACCCGATAGCGCCTGGCCGATGCCGGAGATGACGAAGAAGACCGTCATGGTCGCGCCGATGCTGGTAAAGCTGAGTCCGAAATCGTTCATCAACCACGGAAGCAAGGGCGGGAGCAGCAGGTGAAAAAAATGTGACACACCGTGCACGAAGCCGATCACGGCGATCGCCTCGACATCGTTATGTTGTTGCGGGGGCAGGGTGGTACTGGTCATGTGCGGCAACCGGGATGGCGGATGAACGGAGTCTACCGGCTTCTTGCCTGCAGCGCGCCAGCGCTTTAGCCTTGTGTCTTCGAATGACAGGCCGGGCAAATGCAGATCTTCATCGACACCGAGTTCACCGCGCTCGCACGCGAGGCAAGCCTGATCTCCTTCGGCGCGGTCAGCGAAGACGGCCGCGAGTTCTATTGCGAACTGACACCCGTGGTGCCGGAGGAATGCTCGGCCTTTGTTCGGGAGATCGTCTTGCCGCTGCTCGAAGGCGGTGTGGCGGCTTGCCCGCGTGCCCGATTCGCTGAACGGCTCGCTGCCTGGCTGGGGCAGTTCGACGAGCCGATGTTGCTCGCGGACAGCGACTGGGACATCTACGTCATGCGCCGTGCCGTGAACGGCGAGCGCAATCGCCTCCCGGGGCTGCTCACGCTCCCCGGCCCCACGGGCCCGCTGGACGTCATGCTGCTGATGCTCGCGCCCCTCTCGGCCGAGGCGATGGCGATTTTCGAGCGCGAAGTCGCGCAGCACTTCGCCAGGGACAATCGGCAACATCATGCGCTGGTCGATGCCAGAGCCATGCGCGCGGGCCTGCTGGCTGTCATTTCCACCCCTAAAAAGGGGTAGGGGGTCGTGCGGTTGCGCGTGACTCCCTTTCGCTCCGACCATGAATCGAGATTCGGGCCGGGAATCTCCCGGCCGCATCGGTTAGAATGCCAAGTTTTCAGCAATTTACGATGGGGCTGGTGATGACGCCGCAAAGCAAGCCGAACACTGACGACCTGCGGATCAGGGAAATCAAGGAATTGGTGCCGCCGGCGCACGTTTTCCGCGAATATCCGGTGTCGAATCGCGCGGCGCAGACGACCTACGCCGCCCGCCAGGCCATCCACCGCATCCTGCATGGCGCCGACGACCGCCTGCTGGTCGTCATCGGCCCCTGTTCGATCCACGACTACGATGCCGCCATGGAATACGCCAAACGGCTGACGAAGGAAGCGGAAAGGCATGCCGAGGACCTCGTTGTCCTGATGCGCGTCTATTTTGAGAAACCGCGCACCACCGTCGGCTGGAAGGGGCTGATCAACGACCCGCGCCTTGACAACACCTTCCGCATCAACGAAGGCATCCGTCTGGCCCGGCGCATTCTGCTCGAAATCAACGAGCTCGACCTGCCCTGCGCCACCGAATTCCTCGACACCATCACCCCGCAATACACCGCCGACCTGATCGCCTGGGGCGCCATCGGCGCGCGCACCACTGAATCGCAGGTGCACCGTGAGTTGGCATCCGGCCTCTCCTGCCCGGTCGGTTTCAAGAACGGCACCGACGGCAACATGCGCATTGCGGTCGACGCCATCCGCGCGGCCAATTCGCCCCACCACTTCCTGTCGGTGACCAAGTCGGGCCACACCGCCATCGTGTCGACGATGGGCAACGAGGACTGCCACGTCATCCTGCGCGGCGGCAGGGAGCCGAACTTCGACTCCGCCAGCGTCGACACCGCCTGCCAGGAAATCGCCAGGGCCGGCCTCGCCGCCCGCCTGATGGTGGACTTCTCGCACGGCAACAGCCGCAAGCAGTACAAGCTGCAACTGGAAGTCTGCGCCAGCGTCGCCGCCCAGTTGGCGGCCGGCGAGGAGCGCATTGTCGGTGTCATGGTCGAGTCGCACCTCGTCGAAGGCCGCCAGGATCTGGAACCCGAGAAGGCCCTGACCTACGGCCAGAGCGTCACCGATGCCTGTCTCGGCTGGGAAGACAGCCTGACGGTGCTGGAGAAACTGGCGGCGGCCGTCCGCGCCAGGCGGGTGGCGGAGGCGGCGGCGTAGGGTTTCTAATTCTAGGTGTATCGAGGAGCGCCGGGGTATGCCAATGGCATGTTTCCGGCGCGAGTTGCTGTTCCGCCTTGACTCGCCCGTTTCGTTACGAAACGGGCTCCGTCGAAACGGGCTTCAGGGTTGATCCACTTGTCAAGTCGTTCCGGTCTTTGTGCCGTATGCAGAACGGAGACTTCAACACACCGTTACGGTGTGTTGCTCTCATTCCTCGCCCCAGATTACTTCAGAGGATGATGGTTACTCAGTAACGATGGGTGCGGGCTGACGAACACCGCGTTACGCGGTGTCCCCCAAGTTCGTTACTGGCAGTAACGAGTATGACGGTTACTCTATAACCTATGAGGCGCGGTATCAACGGCAACGAATAATCAAGAACAAGTCCTCGCCACATTCCCTGTATTGGGGTTGATAATCCCCGAAATGGGGAAAAATTTTCGTTGTTGCCAATGGTGAACATCCCCAATTGAGGTACCATAGTACCCACTATGGGGAATGCGCAGCCTGTGTCAATATCGGACGTATTGTTCTCGGGAGGACAACGACGGGTGCTCGGCCTGCTGTTCGGCCAGCCCGACAAGTCTTTCTACGCCAATGAAATTGCCAAGCTCGCCAACACCGGGCGTGGTGCTTTGCAACGCGAGCTCGAACGACTGACCTCCTCCGGTCTGGTCGTGATGACGCCGATTGGCCGACAGCGGCACTATCATGCCAACCGCAATTCGCCGATCTTTAATGAACTGAGGGGCATCGTCCTCAAGACCTTCGGGTTGGCGGATGTCTTGCGCGATGCGTTGGCCGCATCCGCGCAACCTGTTCGTTGCGCCTTCATTTATGGCTCCGTGGCAAAAGGTACGGACACGGCGTCGAGCGACATCGACGTCATGATCGTCGCCGACGGCCTGACCTACAGCGATGTCTTCGAGACTCTAGCCAAGGCCGAGGAAGTGCTGGGGCGCAAGGTGAATCCAACTCTCTATACACCCGAAGACTTCGCAGAAAAGGTGCGCGGCGACAATCATTTTGTTACCCGCGTACTCGATCAACCGAAAATCATGCTTGTAGGTAATGACAATGACATCACCTCGGGAAGCCCTGCAGAATCTGGTCAAGATCGGCAAGCTCAAGGCTGAACCACCTGACCAGGCCGAGTTCGACGGACTGGTCCGATCAGCCGGGAGGAAATTGCCGGATGCCAGGAATCCCGGGTTGTCGCCTGACAGTCGCTTCATTCTTGCCTACGACGCAGCGCATTCCCTTGCCCTGGCGGCCCTGCGCTGGCACGGATATCGTTCCGAGAACCGCTATATCGTCTTCCAGGTCCTGGGGAGCACAGCGTCATTTCCGGTTGCCAAGTGGCGATTCATGGATAACTGCCACCAGAAGCGCAACGTCGCTCTCTATGACGGCGATTATGCCGAAGACGAGCAGTTGATTTCGGAGTTGATCAAGATAGCCGGGGAACTTGAGGTTGCGGTCAAAGCACTGGGACCTGTAGGTTCCTGAGAACGTGTTTCCGCAGGACTTGCCTGAGGAGATAGACGACCTACGCGGGCAAGTCAACTGGCTGACGGTTGCCCGGGTTCAGAACAGCGACAATTGTCGCTCGTCGACCGGCCGTGGAGGCGGTGGCGGCCGGAAGCAGGTCGTGTCCAGAGCCGGCCACTCCCGGGCGAGGCCGAGGCGGCGGCAGGCGAGTTCGAAGCGCTGGCGGATGAGGTCGGCGAAATGCCCGAGACCCTTCATGCGGCTGCCAAAGTTGGCGTCGTTGGTGCGTCCGCCGCGCAGGTCGTAGAGCACCGACATGATGCGCGCCGCCTTTTCCGGAGCATGTGCGTCCAGCCACTCGCGGAACAGTCCGGCGACCTCGTGCGGCAGGCGCAGCAGCGTGTAGCCCGCGCTCGTCGCCCCATGGTCGCGGGCTACCGCAAGCAGCATCTCGAGTTCCCTGTCGTTGAGGCCGGGTATCAGCGGCGAGACGAATGCCGAGACGGGGATGCCGGCGTCAGCCAATCGCCGCATGGCCTCCAGCCGCGCATGCGGCGCGCTGGCCCGCGGTTCGAGTTGACGCGCGAGTGTGCCATCGAGCGTGGTCAGGGAAATGCCGATGTGCGCCAGCTTCCTCTGCGCGAGTTCGGCCCAGAGGTCGATGTCACGAACGATCAGCGACGACTTGGTGACCACCGATACCGGATGGCGGGTTTCC
>ERZ724513.57-NODE-57-length-39731-cov-8.507990_pt1 | contig 39731 bp, 38 predicted proteins | sample MGYA00376046_ERZ724513 | MGnify/ENA primary metagenome ERZ724513 (study PRJEB28724, sample SAMN07190883) | activated sludge metagenome | isolation source: activated sludge of sewage treatment plant in Hong Hong | place: Hong Kong | collected 2016-03-17 ...
GATGTCACACCCCCCGACTACGGTGGAACCCAGAAACCGGGGAGCACATGGCCATCCACATTCACCGCAGCGAGCGCACCGACACGTTGCTGCGCGGACTCGCGGCCGTATTGGCGCAGACCCCGTCGGACTCTTTCACGCCGGACGTGATCGCGGTGCCGACGCCGGGGATCGAACGGTTCATCAGTCAGGGTCTGGGCCTGACGCTGGGAAGCTCCGAAGGACGCACCGATGGCATCTGTGCCAATGTCGACTTTCCGTCCCCGGGCGCGCTGGTCAACCGCGTCATCTCGCAGACCAGCGGCATCGAGCCGCGCGAAGATCCGTGGCTTCCCCACCGAGCGGTCTGGCCGCTGCTGGCCGTGATCGACCGCTCCGCCAACGAGGTTTGGTGCGAACCGCTGGCCAGGCACCTGGGCCTGCTCGAGGATGAGCCATTGCGACGCGACCGCCGGTTCGCTGTGGCGAGCCGGCTGGCCGGGCTGTTCTCGACATACGGCAGCCAGCGGCCGGGCCTCATCCTCGATTGGGCAAGGAACGACGACGGTGCTGTGCCCGACGACCTGGCCTGGCAGCCGCAGCTGTGGCGCGCTTTGCGCGAGGAGATCGGGATGCCGAGCCTGGCCGAGCGGCTGGAACCGGCGTGCAAGGCGGTAGGCAGCGACCCGGGCCTGGTCGACCTGCCCGCGCGATTGTCGGTGTTCGGGGCAAGCCGGCTGCCTGCCAACCAGCTGCAAGTGCTGGCTGCGCTCGGTGAAAGCCGGGACGTGCACTTGTGGCTGGCTGAGGCGTCGCCGCAGACGGTGAACGCAACCAGCCTGTATCGCCGCGACGCCAACGCCGACGAAGTGCGCAACCCGCTGCTCCGCTCCTTCGGCCGCGACGCCCGAGAACTGCGACAGCGCCTGGACCTGCAGATGCCCGACGCTGTGCACGATCACCTTGCCAGCGACCTGCAGGACGGCACCATGCTCGGCCAGCTGCAATGCCAGATCCGCGACAACACGATTTCCTCAAATGCATCACGTGATCGCTCGATCCAGGTGCACGCGTGCCATGGGCAGGCCCGCCAGGCGGAGGTCGTGCACGAGATCGTGCTCAGCCTGCTGCAGAACGACCCCACCCTGGAAGCTCGGGACATTCTCATCATGTGTCCCGATCTGGACGCATTCGCTCCGCTGTTGTCGGCGGCATTCTGTGACGACTCGCTGCGACTGCGGATCGCGGACCGCACACCGGAGCAGGGCAACCTGGTGCTGGTGGCGCTGGCAACCTTGCTCGACCTGGTGACGGGACGCACGGAACTCTCGACAGTGCTGGACTTCGCAGCCCAGCCGCCGGTGCGCCAGAAGTTCGGCTTCGACGACGATGCGCTGGACCGGCTGGCGGAGCTGACCGAACAGGCCGGAATCCGATGGGGGCTCGACGACCAGACCCGTGCGGACTTCCTGGTGCGAATCCCGACCGGGACGTGGGCCTGGGGGCTGGACCGAATGCTGCTGGGCGTGGCCATGTCCGAGGACGGACTGCCCATCGTGAACGGGGTGCTGCCGGTCGACGACGTCAACAGCGGTGACGTTGCGTTGGTGGGCCAGCTGGCCGAACTCATAACCCGGCTGCGGCAGGCGCGAGACACATTGCAGGGGCGCCACTCGGCTTCGCAATGGGTCGCCACGATCAGCGCCGTCTTGGAGGACCTCACACAGGTCTGGGGCCTGGACGCATGGCAGATGCCCAACGCGCTGGCTGTCGTCTCAGGGCTGGCGGAGAACGCAGGTTCGCAGGCTGACTCCTTGGAGTTGTCCCTGGCCGACATCCGATGGCTGCTCAAGGAGGTGTTGACCGGACGTCCCACGCGGTCGAACTTCCGCTCCGGCGATCTCACCGTGTGCGGGCTTGCGCCGATGCGGTCGGTGCCCCATCGGGTCATCTGCCTGGTCGGCATGGACGATGGCGCATTCCCCCGCTCGCTCATCACCGACGGCGACGACATCCTGGCCAGGGACCCACTCATCGGCGAACGTGACGTGCGCAGCGAGGACCGGCAACTGCTGCTCGACGCGATCATGGCGACCACCGACACGTTGGTCATCACGTACGCCGGCGCCGACGAGCGCACGAACCAACCCCGACCGCCCTGCGTACCACTGGGCGAACTGCTGGACACTCTCGAGACCATGGCGCCCGGCGCTCGCGATCACGTCCTCGTGCACCACCCTTTGCAGCCCTTCGATCCGCGTAACTTCGAACCGGGCGCACTGGGCAGCGCAGAGCCGTTCAGCCACGACCAGTGGGCACTTGCGGCGGCTCGTCGATCCGGCGAGCCTCGCACGGCCGCCGCCACCGCGCTGCTGGACGACCTGCCGCCGGTCGACGTCACGGAACTGTCTCCGCAGGACCTCGGCACGTTCCTGGCCTCCCCTGTCAACGCGTTCTTGCGCACTCGTTTGGGACTGTCGTTGCGCGAGGACGACGATCAGGCTCCGGAGCAGATTCCAATCGCACTGAATGGACTGACTAGCTGGCAGGTGGGCAACCGTAGTTTGCGGCTGCTCACCCGTGGCGAGTCTGTGGACCGTGTATCGGCGGCCGAATACGCGCGAGGTGAACTGCCCCCCGGACCCTTGGGCGGTGAGACGCTGCGGACAGTGGGCGCCGAGGCGCTTGCCATCGCGGAGAAGTCGCAGGCACTGCGCAACGGCCAGCCCCGGCACGTGGGCGTCTCGATCGATCTGCCCAACGGCGTCCGGGTCGTGGGCGTGGTGCCCGATGTGTACGAGGACGGGATCGTGCGGGCATCGTTCTCCAAGACCAAACCCAAAGAGGAACTGCGGATCTGGGCTGAACTGCTCGCGCTGGCCGCGGCCAGGCCCGACCGCACCTGGACCGCCTGCCTGGTGACGAAGGATGGCGGCTTCCGGCTGACCGCCCCTGCCAATGCCGGCGAGATTCTGGCACAACTGACTGATCTGTACCGATCTGGTCTGCGTTCGCCGCTGCCATTACCCCCGGCGACAGCGAGTTGTTACGCGAAGCGCCGCGCCGAGGGTAGCGCAGTCGAGCAGGCGATGCGGGCAGCGCAGTTCGGGGTGTGGCAGCGCAACGCGAACGAGCGGGAACTGGCAGAGATCGTCTGGGTCTGGGGCGAGGAGGCCGACTTCTCGTCGCTCACGGCGGAGGCGCCGAGGTCCGACGAGAACTGGTTCGACGAGGCGACCCGGTTCGGCATGCTCGCCCGCAGGGTCTGGACACCGCTGCTCGCTGGGCGGGAGGACCTGTGAAGAATCCTGTCGCGTTCGACATCCTGGCCCCGCTGCCGGCGGGTACCACGCTGCTGGAAGCCAGCGCCGGCACCGGCAAGACCTACACGATCGCGGCGCTGGCAACCCGGTACATCGCCGAGGGCCTGACGACGATCGACCAGATGCTGATGATCACCTTCGGTCGCAGTGCAACGCGGGAACTGCGGGAACGCGTTCGGGAATCGCTGACCACGGCACGAGATGCGCTGCGGTCCGGGCACACGAAGGACGACGACGTCCTGACTCACTTGAACGCACTGCCCCCGGCCGAACGGGAGGCCGCCGAACAGCGACTGGCACGCGCGGTGGCCGACTTCGACTCCGGCACCATCGTGACCACGCACGCGTTCTGCCTCCACACCCTGTCCGGACTGGGGATCAGCGCGGATACCGACCCGGGTGAGGTCTCCGTCGAGAGCATCGCCGATCTCATCGACGAGGTCGTGGACGACTTCTACGTGCGCAAGTACGGCCAAGGTGCCGCGGTCGACGAACGCATCCCCTACCCCGAGGCCCGGAGTCTGGCCCGGGAAGCCGTGGGCGATCCGCAGGCCGCGCTCAACGCCGGACCCGTCACACCCGGAAGTATTCAGGCCACACGAGTCGCCTTCGCCGAAGCCGTGCGCGCAGAAGTGGCGCGCCGTCGCCGCGTCCGCCGCCTGCTGACCTACGACGACCTCGTGCTGCGACTGCGTGACGCCCTCACCGATCCGGCGACTGGGGACCTAGCATGCCGGCGATTGCGCGAGAAGTACCAAGTCGTCCTGGTCGACGAGTTCCAGGACACCGATCCTGCCCAGTGGACGATTCTGCAGCGGGCGTTCCACGGCCATCGGACGTTGATTCTGATCGGCGATCCCAAGCAGGCCATCTACGCGTTCCGCGGTGCCGACGTCTACAGCTACCTCGACGCCGCCCAGCAAGCAGACCACCACGCCACGCTCGAGACCAACTGGCGCAGCGATGCTTCCGTCGTGCAGGGGGTCGATGCCTTGATGGGCGGGATGCAACTTGGTGACAAGGACATCGTGGTGCGTCCCGTGTCTGCCCATCACATGACATCCCGACTGCACGGTGTCGGAACTGACACGCGCGTGACGCTCCGGACTCTTCCGGCGACACCGAACGACTTTCCGCCCGTCAAAGCCCAGCGCACCGCGGTCGCCGCCGACGTCGCCGCCAGCATCGTCGACCTGCTGACGGGACCCGCCCGGCTGGGCTCGCGGTCGGTGCGGCCGGGTGACATCGCGGTTCTGACCAACACCCACGCCCAAGCCGGATTCGTGCAGCAGGCGTTGGCGGCGGCGCATGTGCCGGTCGTGGTGACGAGCCCGACGAGCGTGTTCGGGACCGATGCCGCCCAGCAATGGGCCCGGCTGTTGCGGGCCATGCAGCGACCGCGCGGCTCCGACCTGCGGCACGCCGCACTCACCGACTTCTTCGGCCGCACCCCGGACGAACTGGCGCTGGACGGCGAGCAGCTGGACAGCGAGGTTGCTCTGCTTCTGCGGCAATGGTCGCAGGTTCTGGACGACGCGAGCGTCGCCGAGATGGTCGCGCAGATGGAGCAGGACACCGCGTTTGCCGCCCGTGTGCTTTCCCGGCCCGATGGCGAACGGACGCTGACCGACCTGCGCCACGTCGCTGGTGCACTGCATGCGCAGCAGCGGTCCACACGCGCGGGGCTGATCGGTCTTTACGACTGGCTCACCGCCCAGATCCGGCGCACCCAGGATGGCGGCCGCGAGCCGACAACCGAACTGACGCGACGGCTGGAGTCGGACGCCGAAGCCGTTCAGGTACTCACGATCCATGTCAGCAAGGGATTGGAGTTTCCGATCGTATTCGTGCCGTTCGGCTGGGATCGCTTCCCGCCCAAGCCGGACCAGACCCTGCGCTGTCATGACGCCGACGGCCGGCGCGTGCTGGATGTTCGGGGCAGGGACGCCATCGATCGCGCGGATCTGGTCGCCGCTCGCGATCGAGAGGACGAGGGCGAGTCCCTGCGGCTGCTCTACGTGGCGATGACCCGTGCCAGCAGTCAACTGGTCGTGCATTGGGCGCCCAGCGCGAAGAACACGCCCACCGGGCCGTTGCACCGAATCCTCTCGGCTCGGGTGGCCGGTCATCTCGACCCGGAACCCTCCTACCCGGTCACCGGCGTGCCGCTGATCGCCTCCGATCATGTGCGCATCGAGGAGGTGGCCCCACGCGTCCTCCCGGTGTGGCGCCCGCCCGTGCCGCCGACGGCCGCTTTGAGTGTCGCCCCGTACAACCGGCACCTGGACCGCACGTGGCGCCGCACGTCCTACTCCGGTCTCACCGCCGCCGTCCACGAGGCCGAGTACCGCCCCGGAGGCTTCCGGACTGACGAACCCGACGAAGCCGTGGAGCATGTCGGGGCGCCACCTGAGGGCCCGCCATCACCGTTCGCCGACATGCCAGCCGGAGCTGCTTTCGGCACGTTGGTCCACGGTGTCCTGGAGATGGTCGACACCAGCGCCGACTTGCCGAGTGAACTTGCGCGCCGGTGCCATGAACAGCTGGCAGCCTTCCCGGTTGCCGGAGTCGATGCGGATGCTCTCGCTGCCGCACTGCTGCCCGTTCTGCACACTCCGTTGGGATCCGCAGGTCTCACGCTGGGACAGATCTTGCCTGCCGATCGGCTGCCGGAACTCGACTTCGAGTTCCCGATGGCCGGACCCCAGGCACTTGCCGACCTTGCGGACTTGCTGCGCGACCACCTGCCCGCGGATGACCCATTGGCGGGGTACGCGGATCGGCTCGATTCTCCCGGTCTGGCGCAGTCGTCACTGGTCGGCTACCTGGCTGGCAGCATCGACGCGGTCCTGCGCATCCCCGGCCCCAAGTTCATCGTCGTCGACTACAAGACCAACCTGCTGCGTGATGCTGCACGTCCCGGGATCGAACGACTCGTCGCGGGCTATGAACCAGCGGCACTGGCCACGGCGATGATCGATGCGCACTACCCGCTGCAGGCCTTGCTCTATGGCGCTGCCTTGCACCGGTATCTGCGGTGGCGGCAGCCGGGCTACGACCCGGACGTGCATCTCGGCGGCGTCATGTACCTGTTCGTGCGCGGGATGGCCGGCCCGGGGACTCAAGGGGTCTTCGAGTGGCATCCGCCAGCGGGCCTCGTCGTGGCCTTGTCGGATCTGCTGGACGGGGTCACGTCATGACGTCCTTGCTCGACATCGGCGGGCTGCAGCCCTTCCACGAGGCTGGTGTGCTCGACATCCCGGATGTCCAGGTGGCTGCCGGGCTCATGCGGATCGGCGGCGACTCCGGCAACCTTGCGGCAGCGCTCGGTGCTGCATTGTGCGTACGGGCGCTGCGAGCCGGATCGGTGTGTGTGGACATCTCGGCGGACCCCACGATCTGGCTTCCAGAGGAACCCGTCGAACTGCCCTGGCCCGCGGACTGGGCCGCTGCTCTCGCTCGGCATCCGCTGGTGGGAGAGGGCGCCGGCGCCCCCGCTGACACGCCGCTGCGCCTGGTCGGCAATCTGCTCTACCTACAGCGCTACTGGCAGGACGAACAAGTGGTTCGCCAGGCGCTGGCCGACCGCGGCCGACTCATTCCTGTGGACGTGGAAGCCCTTCACTCGGCCCTCGAGGATTTGTTTCCCCAGCGCGATCGGCAACGACTGGCGGCCGCGACGACTGCCCTGCGGCCGTTGACGATCATCGCGGGCGGTCCGGGCACCGGGAAGACGACAACCGTGGCGGGCTTGCTGGCGCTATTGCAGCGGATAGCTCCCGGGTGCAGCGTCGCGCTGGCCGCTCCGACCGGCAAGGCCGCTGCCCGATTGCAGGCTGCTACCGGCACTTCCGCCGCCACCTTGCACCGCTTGCTCGGCTGGCGGCCGGACGCGCGGGGGCGCTTCCGGCACGACCGCTCGAACCCTTTGCCGCACGACGTCGTGGTTGTCGATGAGACGTCGATGGTCTCGTTGCCGCTCATGGCCCGGCTGCTGGAAGCGGTCCGTCCTGATGCGCGGCTCGTGCTTGTCGGGGATCCGGACCAGCTCGCGTCCATCGACGCCGGTGCCGTGCTGGGCGATCTCGTGGCGGCCGAGGGCGTGGCGCAGCCGGACTTGGCGGCAGCCCTGGACGCCGGTACGGCGGGTGCGCGCGCCGCGGCCACGGGCGTCGTGGTGCTCGATCACAACTACCGGTTCTCCGGAGCGATTGCAGACCTGGCCGCGGCGATCCGGCGGGACGAGCCTGACCGCGCTGTAGAGATCCTGCGCGCGGGCCACCCCGAAGTCGAGTTCCTGGACGCTCCCGACGCGACGGTGCGCGACGACGTGACCGAACAGGCGCGCCGCATCGTGGCTGCCGCTGCGGTCGCCGACGCCGCCACGGCACTGACCGAACTGGAGACGCACCGAATTCTGTGCGCGCACCGCGAGGGAGCGTTTGGGGTCTCCCATTGGGACGGGTTGATCGCCGAGTGGACCGAGCACTTGATCACCCGCCGCGGCGACCAGTGGTACGTCGGTCGGCCCCTGCTCGTGACCGCCAACGACTACACCGCAGACCTCTACAACGGGGACACGGGCGTGGTCGTCGAGGTGGCTGGGGAACTGCGCGCAGCTTTCCATCGGGGCAGCGGAATCGCGGTTCTGCCGCTCACCCAGGTTGCCAACGTGACCACCCTGCGGGCGATGACGATCCACCGCGGGCAGGGCAGTCAATTCGATGCAGTGACGGTCGTCCTGCCTCCCGCCGAGTCGCCGCTGTTGACCCGTGAGTTGCTCTACACCGCCGTCACCCGCGCCCGCAGCCGGATACGAGTGATCGGTTCCGAGCAGGCCGTGCGCGCCGGCATCGAACGACAGGTGCGCCGGGCCAGCGGTCTGCGGGGCGGCTGATTGTCACACCCCCGAGGCATTCTCGCTATAGCACGAGAGAACGGGGCGAACGATGACACACCACAAGCGCAGCGACTTCTGCGAACGGACCGGCAAGAAGCGTTTCCGGGATCCACGCGAAGCCACCCATCGACTGCAGTCACTGCAGAACCTGGCGCACAACCTGGATGCCCGCGGAGAGGCACACACCATCCGCGTGGTCCGCAAGTACTGGTGCTCAGCCTGCAAGGGCTGGCACCTCACGAGTTGGGTCGAGTACGGGGGCCCGGCGAATGGGGTGGCGGCATGAACCCCCCGATCTGTCCGCGTTGCGGCGCCACGATGATGTCGATCGTCTACGGCTACCCCGGCCCTGATCTGGTAGAGGCAGCCGAACGTGGCGAGGTCATCCTTGGCGGCTGCATCATCGAACCAGGACAGGCCGAATGGGCCTGCCGGACATGCACGCTAGGGCGCGGCCAGGTAACCAATCCGTGAGCATTCCGGGAATCCGTTAGCGCCGCGGGCGGGTTTCTGGCGCCTGACAAGCTAACCGATGCCCTCTATGCTCACCGATTGCCATTTCCGGGACTGCGCAGGCATTCCCGGCGCCACTGGCTCAGTGCTTGCGCTTGACCTTCACCCGTGAGACGTCACCCACGGCAGGTCCCGAGGACGGCTCGAACGTCGTGGCGACAACCAACTTCAAAGCCTTCTTCCGCGAGGCCTTGCGAGCCTGCTTGTTGAAGGTGCAGGTGACGGTGTAGGTCCCGGCAGCATCCACGCGCTTGAAGCTCTGACAACGGGTGGGCCCAAGCATCCCGCTGCTCGCCTTCTGCCCGATGCGGCCCGCCTCCGAGACGGTCACCTTGCTCGTGAGGCCGGACTTCTTCCCTCTGAGCTTGGCCACGGAAACCATCGCAGTCTCCACGGCATTAGTGCGGAACGTGCTCGTTGCGCTCGTGACCGAACCGAACGAATTCGACACGACGAATTGGACCTCGTATGCAGTGTCAGGCGCCAGCGGTTCCAGCGTCACGGACACGCGGGTGGCACCTACGAGGTTGTCTGTCAACGTCCAGTCCGGGGTGGAGTTCCATTCCGAAGCGCCTCGGCGGCGATATTGCACCGAGTAGCTGGTCGGTTCGCCACCCGGCTCTATCTGGCTCGCGATGGTGGCGCCGTAGTCTGACACCCCACTCACCTCCGGAGCGCTGACGCTGGGGAGGCCGGACTGTTCCAGCGCACCGACCTCGGTCAGAACAGTGGTCGGCGCGTAGCGGCTCGTTGCGTGCGCGGCGGGTGCGAGGCCGAGGACTGTTGCACCTGCGACGAGGACGCCCATGATTGCCTTCATTCCGCACCTCCGTGGTGGCAAGGCTAGATGCCGAATCTCAGCAATGATCCGTTGAGCCGCGAATTGACCATGCCAACGTGTCATACCCCCTCCGTACCGTGACAGTCAGAAGGGGGAAACCATGAACACACTCACTAGCGCACAACTCGACCGAGCCTGCGGGGCGGTCCTTGCATCGGCAGCCGGCGACGCCCTGGGCGCGCCGTATGAATTCGAACTCGCGAGGATCGGCGAGGACGGCCCGCAGATGATCGGCGGCGGGCTCGGAGGCTTCGAACCCGGCGAATGGACTGACGACACCACCATGGCCTGGTGCGTGTTGGACGCCGCAGCCGAACATCGCACCTTGCTCGACGAAGCCGCCCTTGACCAGGTCGCACGGAGCTTCAAGGACTGGGTGCGTTCAGGACCCAAGGACATCGGCAACCAGACCAGCGAAGTGCTGCACAGCTCGGAACCGACAGCTGCGTCCATGACGGCTACCGCCGCCGAGGTTCACGCCCGCACTGGCGCCGCCGGCAACGGGTCGTTGATGCGCACCGGTCCGGTCGCATTGGCGCATCTGCACGATCCCGACGCGGTGGTGGCAGCGGCAGCGACCGTCAGCGATCTGACTCATGCGGACCCGCGGGCCCAGCAGGCTTGCGTGCTCTGGTCATTGGCCATCCGCCACGCCGTGCTGCACGCGGAGTTCGACCTGCGCTCCGGTCTGGCGTACCTGGACACCGAAGATGCGGCGTACTGGACGGAGCGGATCGACGAGGCCGAGAGCGGGCCCCCGGAGCGCTTCAACCGCAACGGCTGGACCGTCACTGCCCTGCAGGCCGCTTGGTCGGCCATCGTGAACACGCCGGCCACAGACTGCCACCACCTGCAGGAAACGCTGGTCCGCGCCATAGGGATCGGCCACGACACCGACACGGTGGCGGCTATCGCCGGCGCGCTACTCGGTGCCAGGTGGGGGGCCTCTGCGGTCCCGGCTCGCTGGCGGCGGATCCTGCATGGGTACCCCAGCATTACTGGTGAACGACTCGTGGAAGTGGCGCAACTAACGACTGCGGGAAAGAACGGCTACGGCTGGCCGGGCACCGGGTTCATCGACTACAGCGACCGCGCTACTGGATTCTCGATACGCCACCCCCACGATCCGGGGGTCTGGCTCGGTGACGGGCTGACCGTCTCGAACCCACCTGCCGACGTCACTGCGGTCGTGAGCCTGTGTCTGCTGGGAAGCGAACAAGTACCGCCTGGCCCCGAGCACGTGACATTCCGTCTGCTTGATCTGCCGGATCCGGAGTCGAACCCGAATCTCGACTTCGTGATCGCCGACGCGGCTGCGACGATTGCCGCGCTGCGCGACGAGGGGCAGGTCGTTCTGCTCCATTGCGCGGGCGCACACAGCCGGACGCCGACAGTTGCAGCGGCCTACTCGATGCTGCGAGGCATTCCGAGTGAGCAGGCGCTTGCCGACATGAAGCGGGCGCTCCCTACGTCGAATCCGAATCCGGCGTTCGTGGCAGCTCTGCGTCGGCTGGAGTAGCTTTGGGTTCGGTCAGTGCCGCAAAACCTTCTCCATCGGCTTCCCCTTGGCCAACTCATCCACCAACTTGTCGAGGTAGCGGATCTGCTGCATCAGTGGATCCTCGACGTTCTCGACCCGCACCCCGCAGACCGATCCTGTGATCAAGGAGGCGTTGGGATTCAGATTCGCTTGGGCGAAGAAGTCCTCGAAGGTCGTCTTGGAGTCGAGGTGCTTCTGCAACTGCGACTCGTCGAAGCCGGTCAGCCAAGTGATGACCTCGTCGAGTTCGGCCTTCGTGCGGCCCTTCTTCTCGACCTTGTTCGCGTAGTGGGGGTAGACGTCGGCCACGGCGACGGTGAAGATCCTGCTCATGCATGCGCCTCGATCCGGGCGTCCAGCATGGTCAGGGCCATCCGGCTGGGCTCCAGCGCATGCACCTCATGTGGCACACGCGCTGCCAGGTGTACCACTCCACCGGGCACGAGTTCGACGCGCTGCCCGGCTGCTGCGATCTCCAGCCGGCCATCGAGCACCGACAACAGCACCGGCATAGCCGCGGTGTGCTCGGTCAGCTCCTGTCCGGCGTCAAATGAGAACAGGACGACGCGGGCGCCGTCCGCGCGCAGGACCGTGCGAGAAACCGTCGAGTCGTCGGCAACCTCGATCAGATCGGACATCGACGGCAGGAACGTGATGGGTTCACTCATGGAACCAGTGTTACCGACGGCGTAGGCTCCAAGCATGAGCGAGCCCCCGTTCGACGATCCGGATCTTGACCGCCCCACTGACGACCTCGACATCCCTGTCGAGCAGGACTTCAGCGGCGCGGAGACCAACGAGAGCCAGATCCTGGGTGGGGACGACGAAGGCGGCGAAGATGACCCCGCCGACCATCTGCCAGACCCGCACGACATCCTCGATCAGTTCGAATAGCGCTTTCAGTTCGACGCGGTGATTATTCGCGGCGTGAAGCACGTCATCGAGGTTCCGATAGGACTCGATACACGACTTCCGGGTAGCGGACAATCATGGCCAAGTCAAAGACGAAGTCCAAGAAGAACAGCGGCAAGACCAAGTCCGGCGGCATGAGCGCGAAGAAGCGCAACAAGCTCAAGGACAGCGAATTCGCCTTCCCCGAAGAGCGCAAGATGCCGCTGAACGACGAGAGCCACGTGCGCAACGCGGCCGCCAGGTTCAACCAGGTACAGGACGTCAGCAAGCGTGAGCGAGACCGGGCCTGGAAGCGGCTCAAGAGCGCGGCGAAGAAGATGAACGTCAAACTCTCACCGCGAAAGAGCAAGAAGAAGAAAGGCAAGAAGAAGAAGTAGCGTCATGGCGTGGACTACCGGGAGCAGTTGCGGGCCATGCCGGTCGCGCAATGGCCGGCGTTCCTGACCAGTCACTCGAACCTGCCCGGCCCGCGATCGAACCTGGAACTTCTGCATGCCGCTGCCGAAGAGGCCGACTTCCAGACCCTTCAGAACCTCATGGCCAGCGGGGACGAGTACCTGGTCTGCTGCGGTGTTGCCGGGCTGGGTCGCTTCGACGCGGAACCCCAGTTGCGCGCGCAAACGGCAGACGATCGCTGGCGGGTAAGGGAAGGGGTCGCCATGGCGCTGCAGCGACTCGGCGACGACAATCTTCCCGCGATGGTGATCATCTGTCGCACCTGGGCCGATGACCCGCACCCGCTCGTGCAGCGAGCAGCCATTGCCGGCATCTGCGAGCCACGACTACTGCGCGATGGGGCCGCCAGGACTGCGCTGGAACTCTGCCAACGGATCACCGACAGCCTCGTCGCTCGCACCGATCGCAAGCACCCCGACGTGCGCACCCTGCGCAAGGCTCTGGGCTATTGCTGGAGTGTCGCGGTGGCAGCCGACCCGCAAACTGGCCTGCCAATGTTTCGCGTCCTGGAGTCGAATCCCGACCCGGACGTGCGGTGGATCGTTCGGGAGAACCTCAAGAAGAAGCGCCTGGCGTCGTTGACCACTTCTGCCTGAGCCGATAGACACACGATGTGGTCGACATCATCATCTTTGCGATTCCGGTCTTCATCCTGTTCCTGGCGCTCGAGATCGCGTCCTACTACTGGCTGCCCGATGACGAGGAGCGCGGCTACAACGTTCGCGACTCGGCAACAAGCATCAGCATGGGCCTGGGCAATGTGGCCATCAACCTCGGCTGGAAGATCGTCGTGCTGGCGATCTACACCGCGCTCTACCTGATCGCCCCGGTGCATCTGTCGGCGTCCAACCCCTGGACCTGGGTCGCGTTGTTCCTGCTCGACGACCTCGCCTTCTACTGGTACCACCGCACCCACCACGAGATCCGCATGTTCTGGGCCAGCCACGTCGTCCACCACTCCAGCGAGTACTACAACCTGTCGACCGCGCTGCGACAGCCATGGGTCCCGTTCACTGCCTTGCCGTTCTGGCTGCCCTTGGCACTGCTGGGCTTCTCGCCATGGATGATCCTGCTGCAACAGTCGGTCAGCCTGCTGTACCAGTTCTTCCTGCACACCGAGCGGGTCGGGAAGCTGTGGTCACCGATCGAGTTCGTGATGAACACTCCGTCGCATCACCGGGTCCACCACGGGTCCAACCAGGAGTACCTAGACAAAAACTACGGCGGCATCCTGATCATTTGGGACCGACTGTTCGGCACGTTCCAGGCCGAGGAAGCGCCCGTCGTCTACGGGCTGACGAAGAACATCGACACCTACAACCCGGTGCGCGTGGCCGGCCACGAGTGGATCGATATCTGGCGCGACGTGAAGTCCAGCCCATGGCGGCACCGCTGGGGGTACGTCGCCAGACACCCGGCCTGGTCGCCGGCGAACTGAAGCCCAGTTTGATCTTCAGAAGTACCGCCGAACGCGTGAATTGACCGTGGATTCACCCATTTGGCCTAACGGTCGCCGACGCTGGTGTCCGGATAGAAGCCGTCCACCGCTCCATTGGGTGACACGGACGACCGCTATTGCCCCGACGCAGAACTCCGATCTCTCCTTGCCCCTGCGCACGTCACTCGATCTTCGCCACGTCCCGATTGAGAAGGCGGAGTGAGAAAGGAGCAAAGCGTCGGTCATCGCTGGTGAATGATGTGATTCTGGCTGCCGTCTGCACGATCGCCCTCTTCGCCTTTCACACTTGGGGGCCGCAGTTCTCCGTGGTGTACACCGACTCCATGGTGCCGACCTACCGCCCCGGCGACATGGTTGTGGTAGTCCCATGGAGCCGTCCAGCGGTGGGTGACATCGCCGCCTTTCGCACCCCCGTCGCACCAGGCGCCCAGCATCCCGCAGTGGTTGCGCACAGGATCGTTGACCTGGATGACCGCGGCTTCATCACAAAAGGCGATGCGGCCACCAACGCGGACTGGTGGCGTGTACAACCCCAGCAGATCGAGGGCCGTGTGGTGTGGTGGTTCCCGATGATGACGCTTTGGTGCAGCGCCGGTGCGCTTCTGGGCGTTGGCGTGACGCTGCTCCTGTGGCCCGCGCGAGGAATTCCGCCCACGGCGGATGCCACTTCCTACTCGCCTCATTACCTGCTTAGTGTGTAATCACGTAATAAGGAGAGCTAATGATGAAACGTGGCGGATGGCAGCGCACCGATCTTCCGGCTGCCGACGATGTAGAGGAATGGTTCGCCGGCAGGCTGCCTGAGTGGTTCACGGGCGCCCCGCGGATCACCGTCGACCGTGAGGAGATCACGGTGGTCGGGGAGCTGCCAGCAGTCGAGGGCGGCGCCGCTGCAGCGCAGGGCCGGATCAGCCGCTGGCGGGAGGAAACCCGGGCCCAGCGCATGGGGATCGCCGACGAGGCGGAAGCCCGGTACGGGCGCAAGGTGGCCTGGGGGGCGCGCATCGGGGATACGGCGGTGCTGTTCACCCATCTCGCAGTGCCTGTGATGACCCGGCTGCGGCAACCTCAGCGCCGCGTTCTCGACACCCTCGTGGACGCCGGTGTGGCCCGCTCCCGCGCCGACGCGCTGGCCTGGGCAGTGTCTCTGGTCGGACAGCACACCGAGGACTGGCTGCAGGAACTGCGTGACGCCATGACCGAGGTCGAGCGGCTGCGCGCGCAAGGGCCTGACGTCTAGCCGGCGGCGCGCTTGGCTGCCGCCCACCCGCCGAGCACGTTGCGTACGGTGGCACCGCTGGGTCGGTCCCCTGATCGTGCCCAATCCTGGTAGTCGGCGTACGTTCCGCTGCCGGTGATCAGGTACTCCCGGACCGCCGAGATGACAGCCGTGCGATCCCAGCGCTGGGTGTAGGTGCGGGAAGCGGATCCCGAGACCACACCTGCTGCCGCGCATGCCGCACTCCACGACCCGAATCGCTGGATGATCCGCGCCGAGGACGGTCCGCGGCCCAGCGATTCATATCGGCCATGGCTCAGCGGCTCGCCGATCTCAAGGGCAGCAGCCCGCAGCGCCGCGAGGATGTCCTCGTCACTGAACGTCTCCCGGCGCGCCATGCCGCGACCCTAACGCTGCGTCCTGCCACACTGAGGCGCTATGGACGAGGAGATGCTCGAGGCTCACGTGGCCTTCGAGGTGAACGCCTGGACCGCATCGCTGGACGAGACGCTGGGCGGCCAGGTCGCCGTGGTCTTGGAGTGGCTGGATTCCGTTTCCCTGGGCAGCGTTTTCAGCGACGCCGATCTCGACGCCGGCATCGAGGCGCTGCCGGTTCCGGACCTCACCACATCGGTGCTTGCCGGGCTGGACAGCGCGCTTGCGGACGGCACACCGATCGGTGACCTGATCGAGCGCGAGCACTACGACCGCGCGGCGCAGGCGCTGGCCGGGATGACGGATCTGCAGGAGGCGATCGTCGAGCAGATCACCACCAGCAAGGTGTATGCCGATCTCATCTCGCACGTCCTGCTGCAGGGCATCCGCAACTACGTCACGGTCGAGAGTCCGATCGCGCGGGTGCCCGGTGCCTCGTCGTTGATGAGGATGGGCCAGAACGCATTCGACACCGCCGCCCCGCGCTTGAGCAAAGGGATCGAGAAGCAGCTCACCTCCTTCGTCAGCGCGAACCTGCAGGACACGCTGCGGGAGAGTCGCACGTACCTCACCCAGGTCGTCGACGAAGCCGCCCTGCAGGAGGTGGCCGCTGAGATGTGGGACCGCAACGCCGATACCCCGGTTGCCGATCTCGCCGCGCTGCTGCCACAGGACACGGCCGTCGAGCTCACTGCCGTGGCGCAGGAGGTGGTGTCCACACTGCTGACGACACCGTCCTTCCGGGATGCTGCCCACGCCATCCTCGAGGCGAACGCGGCGCGACCGGTCGGCGAGGTGCTGGCCGAGGCTGGGATCACGGCGGAGTCGATCGTGGCGCATGCCCGGCCCTGGATCCTGCGGGCCGCCGACGACGGTGTCCTCGAGGATCTCCTGCGGCAACGGCTCGCGGCCTTCTACGAGACCTACTGAGCCGGCAGCACCATCTCCCCACAGGTTGGGCACAGGTAGGTGTCCACTGTCTCGCCGGGCGGCAACCGCCCGAAATCGCCGCAGAATCCGCAGGCCCACCCGTCACCGGGCACAGAGAAAAGGCTCATGCAATGAGTGTTGTCCGGGGGTACGACATTCAACCCAGGTGCTTGATCTGGTAGGTCGTCAGTTTCGTGTGGCCGCGTGACAGTCTGGGACGGTGAGCACCCACGAGCGACCATCCACCGAAGGCCAGCTGCGACTGGCCGTCCTGATTGACGCCGACAACGCCCAGGCGGCCGTGATCGAAGCGCTCTTGGCCGAGGTCGCCCGCTTCGGCGACGCCACTGTGCGGCGCATCTACGGCGACTTCACGGCGTCCACCAGTCGGGCCTGGAAGAAGGTCTTGCAGCGCAACGCCATCAAACCGGTGCAGCAGTTCGCCTACTCGACGGGCAAGAACGCCACGGACAGCACACTGATCATCGATGCGATGGACCTGCTGTACACCGGGAACTTCGACGGCTTCTGCCTGGTGACCAGTGACAGCGACTTCACCGGCCTGGCGACCCGGCTGCGGGAGGCCGGGCTGATGGTCTACGGCTTCGGCGAGCGCAAGACTCCGGAGGCGTTCCGCAACGCGTGCCACCGGTTCGTGTTCGTCGAGGTGCTGCGGTCCGGCGGGACCGCCGAAGAGGAAACGCCGGAACCCGCGCAGCCGAAACCCCCCGCCCGGGGCACCGCGAAGTTCCCGAAGAAGTTCTTGCTGACCGCCCTCGAGGAGTCCGCGGACGACAATGGTTGGGCCAACCTCGGGACGCTGGGGAGCTACTTGAACAAACTGCAGCCCGACTTCGATCCGCGCTTGTACGGCTACCGCAAGCTTTCCGACCTGGTGCGGGCGCGCAAGGACCTGTTCGAGATGGAGGAGCGAGGGCGGGACATCTACGTCCGGGCCCTCGGCTAGACGCGTGGATGGGAAATGGGGATCTTGCTGCACGTGGGAATCAGCCACGGGTCGGCGGGTAGGCATCCCACATGCCTGAGTTGAACGGACGTCGCATCGCATTCCTGGCCACTGATGGTGTGGAGCAGGTGGAACTGACCGAACCCTGGAAGGCCGTCGAACAAGCCGGCGGCGAACCCTGCCTGGTGTCGCTGGAAGCGGGCACGATCCAGGGCTTCGACCATCACGACAAGGCGGACACCTTCACCGTTGACGCCACTGTCGGCAACGCACACGGCGAGGACTTCGATGCGCTTGTCCTGCCCGGCGGAGTGATCAACCCCGACTCCCTGCGGATGGACTCCTCAGCCGTCGGCTTCGTCAAGTCCTTCGTCGAAAGTGGCAAGCCGGTTGCGGCGATCTGTCACGGCCCCTGGTCACTGGTGGAGGCCGATGCGGTCAAGGGCAAGACAGTGACCTCCTGGCCGAGCCTGCGGACCGACCTCGAGAACGCCGGGGCGAACTGGGTGGACGAACAACTCTGCGAGGACGGCCAGCTGATCACGAGCCGCAACCCGGGCGACCTGCCGGCGTTCTGCGCGGCGTTGGTGCAGAAGTTCGCGGCTGCCTGAGATCAGGAAGCCGCTGGCCGCCTGTCGCGCCAGGCCCGCCAGGCACCTGTGCACCACAGCGCCCACACCACGAGTACCGGCTGAAAGAGCAGTCGCGCCCCGCGTGCAAGATCCGAATCCAGGCCGAACGCATCAGTGCCAGTCAAGAACTGTGAGACGTTGCCGGGAAACACCACGACATAGAACGCTGCCAGCAACCAGCCCACCAGCGGCAACCTCCAGCCTGCAAACAGCGCCACGGCGAAGGCCAGTTCGATGACTCCCGAGACCGCGATCACGGCCCCTGGCCACGGCATCCAGGGCGGCACCTGCGCCCGGAAGGAGTCAGCAGCCAGGAAGTGTCCAACGCCCGCCACGGCCATGAACGCTGCCAGTAGATAGCGCCCGAGCCGTTCAGGCATTGCGCTTGCGGCGCGGCTTTCGCCCGGTATCTGGCGCCAACTCGATCAGTTGGCCGGAGATCCGGGTTTTGCGCAACTTCTTGACCACGTCGTCGGGCAGGTCGGCCGGCAGGTCCACGAGGGAGTGATCCGAGCGGATGTCGATCCGGCCGAAGTCCTGGCTGCGCAGCCCACCTTCGTTGGCCAGCGCGCCCACGATCATCCGCGGCTGCACCCGCTGTCGGCGGCCCACCGAGATGCGGTAGGTGGCCATGAGACGTTGCTGTTCGCGCTGCGGCTCGGCATCCAGCAGCAGCGGGTCGCCGCCTTGCACGACGACTGCCAGCGCGGCGGCCACATCGGCCTCGGGAACGTCGTACTCGGTCACGTAGTGTGCGACCACGTCGCGGAAGAATCCAAGGTCCTCGGAACCGAGCGCCTGCGTGATCGCGTCGTCGAAACGGGCCAGCCGGCTGCTGTTGATGTCCTCGACAGTCGGCAGTTCCATCTTCGTCAACTGCTTGCGGGTCGCCTTCTCGATGCTCTTGAGCAGGTGGCGTTCGCGTGGCGTCACGAAACTGATCGCGTCGCCGGTCCGCCCCGCTCGCCCAGTCCTGCCGATCCGGTGGATGTAGGACTCGGGATCGGTCGGCAGGTCGAAGTTGAACACGTGGCTGATCCGGTCGACGTCCAGACCGCGGGCTGCGACGTCGGTGGCGATCAAGACGTCGATCTTGCCGGCCTTGAGTTGCGCGACGGTGCGCTCCCGCTGCTGCTGGGCTACGTCACCGTTGATGGCCATCGCCGCGAAGCCGCGGGCGCGCAGCTTCTCGGCCACCGTCTCGGTCTCGTTCTTCGTCCGCACGAACACGATTGCCGCGTCGAAGTTCTCGACCTCGAGGATGCGGGTCAGCGCGTCGACCTTCTGCGGGTACGAGACGAGCATGTAGCGCTGGGTCGTCTGCGGTGAGGTGGACGTCGAGGTGGCCACCGCGATCTCGGCTGGGTCATCGAGGTATTGCGCGGCAAGTCGCCGGATCTGCTTGGGCATGGTCGCCGAGAACAGCGCCACATCCTTGTCGTCCGGGGTCTGCGCGAGGATGGTCTCGACGTCCTCGGCGAAGCCCATGTTCAGCATCTCGTCGGCTTCGTCGAGGACGAGGAACCGCAGTTCTGACAGGTCCAGCGTGCGCTTGTCCAAGTGGTCCATGATCCGGCCCGGCGTCCCGACCACGATGTGCACACCGCGCCGCAAGGCGCTGAGTTGCACGCCGTATCCCTGCCCGCCGTAGACCGGCAGCACCTTCACGCCGTGCATGCGGGCCGCGTAGCGCTCGAACGCCTCGCACACCTGCAGCGCGAGTTCCCGGGTAGGCGCCAGGACCAGCGCCTGCGGGGCTTTCTGCGACAAGTCCAGGCGCTGCAGGATCGGTAACGCGAACGCAGCAGTCTTGCCGGTACCGGTCTGTGCGAGCCCGACGACATCCCTGCCTTCCAGCAGCGGCGGAATGGTGGCAGCCTGGATGCGGGAGGGGGTCTCGTAGCCGAGATCGCGCAGGGCTTTGAGCAACTGGTCGTGCAATCCGAGATCGGCGAATGTGGGAGACGAGTCGTCGGTCACGGGCTTGTCCGTTCGTGTGGGGTTCTTCGACTGTAGCCGCTGCCGGGCACGCTTCCCGTGCGAAGCCTGGCCGGCCCGTGGAACTGTGGCCAGCCATCTCCGGTGTAATTGATCAATCCGGCGCTGGGATTGGATGCTGTCGCAACGCCTCTGCCACGGCCGCCAGATTAGCTGCCATCGTGCGCCCCGTAGATGCCGACCAATCGTGACCCTCGTCGGTCTCCAGGTAGGTCGGACCGGGACCGGGACCTTTGTTCCAGTACGTCCACGCCTGCCCCGGGACGGTGAATCCGATGTCGATCAACGCCTGGCACACCTCCGCGATGACGTGGTGGGCGCCGTCCTCATTGCCCGTCACAATGACGCCGGCAACTTTGTTGTAGGCCACATAGGTGCCGTCGTCCTTCTTCTCCGAGATCATCGCGTCCATCCGTTCCAGCGCCCGCTTGGCGATGCTGGACGGCTGCCCCAACCAAGTCGGAGTCGCGACGATGAGGATGTCCGACTGGCCTATGGCCTGGTGCACCCCTGGCCACTCATCGCCGTCCCCGAGGTCGGTCTGCACTCCGGGCGGGATGTCCAGATCGGCCAGCCGCCGACGGTCGACCGCGATCCCCTTTTCCTCCAAAGCCGCCGCGACCACGTCGGACAGAGCATCCGTGTTGGACTCCCCCGGGCTGGACTTCAGGGTGCAGTTGAGGATCAGCGCTCGCATGGTCGTCCCGTACCCGGACGTCCGGCACCGAGACCGCATAAAGGAGCGGATGAGTGGAACACACACGCAGTCATGAACCACCTACCCCGCCACGTGCTCCTGGCAGCCTTCCAGGTCCTTGCCGGGCTGACGTTGCTGCCCTTCGTCGCCTTGGGGGGCTGGACCGGCACAGAATTGCCAGTGCTGCTGTGCGCACTCGGCTGGCTCGGGCTGGCGGGGATCACGCTTGCCGTCGGTGAGCGTCTCGCCGCCGGGTTCGAGTGGTCGGTGTACGCCAGCGTGGGTCTAGTGCTTGTGCATTCGGCTGTCACGTCCCGCCCTGCGATGCAGGTGCTGGATGGACTGGAGTTGCTGGTTCTCATGATTGTCGCGGCCTTCGCCCTATCCGCTGTGCGGGTGCGCATCCTGCTGGTGGTCGCGGGCGTCCTTTACCTCGTCTCGTTGACGCTCAATCCGCAGCCGCTGGGAATCTGGATCGGCCCGGTCATCATTGCAATAGTCGCGGCGACGACCGAGGTTGTGTTGCGTCTGCTCGAACTGGTCCGGCAGGTCAGCGAGCACGACCCTCTTACAGGGGCGCTGAACCGTGCGGGGTTGCGCAATCAGGCTGAGATAGTCCGAGCCTTGGCCGAGCGGAGCGGCCGGCCGACCACAGTCGTCTTCATTGACCTCGACGGCTTCAAGCCCTACAACGACCAGCGTGGCCACGTCGCGGGTGACCGGCTGCTGTCGGAGTTGGTGTCCGGTTTCCGTCACCGTCTGCGGCGCTCCGACCTCGTGGCCCGGACCGGTGGCGACGAGTTCGTCCTGGTACTGCCCGGCTTGGGGCCCGAACAGACCGAGGCCGTCATGGCTCGCCTCATCCGGTACGCCCCGATCGGGTTCACCTATGGGGCCTGGCAGTGGCACCCGGGCGAGGAGTTCTTGGACGCCGTGGACGAGGCGGACCGCCTGATGTACTTGCACAAGCAACGCCTTCGCGAACAGGCCGTCCGGGCCCGCGATCCGCATTAGCCTGACGGCCATGACCCGACTGCCGGTTCCCCGCGATCTTGACAACGACTACACCCGTGAGCAAGCACAGCGCCGTCGCGAATTCGCCCACGAGCAAACCGGCGCGGACCTGACACATGTCGGCTCGTTCTCCTTCGAGCCAGACGTGTTGCCCGGCAACATCGAGAACTTCCTCGGTGTCGCGCAGGTGCCGATCGGCCTCGCCGGACCGCTGCGCATCGACGGCGAGTACGCGCAGGGGGACTTCTACGTGCCCATGGCCACGACCGAGGGCACGCTGGTCGCCAGCTACAACCGGGGCATGCGCCTGCTCAGCGAGTCGGGTGGCGTGAAGACGACAGTCGTGGACGACCGGATGCAGCGGGCACCGGTGTTCATCCTCGACGATGCCCGGGGCGCACGGGATCTGGCCGCTTGGATCGAGGAACACCTTTCGCAGATCAGCGCCGCGGCTGAATCGACCACCAGCGTGGGCCGGCTTATCGAGATCGAGCGCTACCACGTGGGGCCCATGCTGTACTTGCGCTTCGACTACACGACTGGTGACGCCGCGGGGCAGAACATGGTCGGGCGGGCGACGTGGGCCGCGTGTGAGTGGATCAAGGCCAATCATCCCGACGGACCGCGCTACGTCCTGTCGGGGGCGATCGACACCGACAAGAAGCACTCGCAACTCAATGTCCTGCGGACCCGTGGCAAGCGGGTGGTGGCAGAGGGAGTACTGCAGGCCGGCCTACTCGAACGGATGATGGGCGTCACGCCAATGCAGCTGTTCCGGATGCGGCAGGTGAGCCAGGTCGGCGGGATTCTGGCCGGCAGCGCGAACTACGGCGCGCACGCCGCGAACGGGTTGGCCGCGCTGTTCATCGCCACCGGCCAGGACGCGGCGAACGTCTCGGAGTCGCACACCGCAATCACATATTCGCAGGTCACCGATCAGGGCGACTACTACTGGAGCATCACGCTGCCGGCCTTGATCGTGGCCACGGTCGGCGGCGGAACCGGTCTGCCCACGCAACGCGAGTGCCTGGAACTCCTCGGCTGCGTGGGACCGGGGAACGTGCACAAGTTTGCAGAGATCTGTGCGGCCGTCGTGCTGGCCGGTGAGGTGTCCCTGGCCAGCGCAGTGCTCGCGGGAGACTGGGTGACCAGCCACGAGCGGTTGGGCCGCAACCGCTAGACCGGGGCCGACCGATCCGTGAGCATTCCGGGCATCAGTTAGCCCCACGGCCGGGATTTTGGCGCCCGGCGTGCTCACCGATGCCGAGAGCGCTAACGGATTGCCACATCACGCCACACCTCGTGAAGATCCCCTGCCTCCCGGTCAGGTGCCTGACGGTCGCGGGACGGCGTTCCGCTGGTCAGATCCAGCCCAGCACGCCCGCGAACAGCACCAGCATCACCGCGTCGATCGCGAACACACTGCCGATGAACTGGATCTGCCGGCTCGGGGGTTGGTCGTAGGTCCAGAAGGCCGCGACGAAGAATGGGATGTCTCGTTGGCGTACACGTACATGACCAGCGCCAGCATCGGGATGACGTACCACTGGAACGCGTCACCGGAGCGCAGGATGTCAAGTGCCTGGGCGGTTGCTTCCGGATTGTTCATGATCCAAGACTGGCACCGCCTAGCATGGCTGCGATGGGGTTTGAGACGGTTTTCACCTACGCCGCGCCGCCGTTGGTCTATGGCCCGGGTGCGATCAATGACATCCCGTTCCATCTGCGGGATGCCAAGAGCGTCCTGATCGTCACGGACGCGGGTGTCGAGGCCACAGGCGCCCCGCAGCGGATCGTGGACATGCTCCCCTGCGCCGTGACGGTCTATGCCGACGTCCATGTCGAACCGACCGACGCCAGCCTGCAGGACATCTCAGACTTCGTCCGCAGGAATGGCCGTTTCGACGCGTTGATTGCGGTCGGCGGCGGTTCCAGCATCGACACGGCCAAAGCCGCGAACTTGATGGCGACGAACCCGGGCACGTTGCTGGACTACGTGAATGCTCCAATCGGCGCGGGGCGGGCGCCGAGCCAGCCCTTGAAGCCGCTGATCGCCGTGCCCACCACGACCGGTACGGGCTCGGAGAGCACCACGATCTGCGTGCTCGATGTTCTCGAGCAGCACGTGAAGACCGGCATCAGCCACGCAGCGCTGCGGCCGTCACTTGCGGTTGTGGATCCAGACCTGACGATGACCCAGCCGCCGATGGTGACGGCCAGCGCCGGACTGGACATCCTGTGCCACGCTCTGGAGAGCTACACAGCGAGGCCGTTCGACGCATTCGAGGCCAAGACCGCCGAACAGCGCGTGCCCTACTGCGGCGCCAACCCGATCTCGGACATGTGGGCACAGGCGGCGCTGTCGATGATGGCCGAAGCGTTCGTTCCGGCGGTGCGCGACAACGATCCCAAAGCCCGCGGTGCGATGTCGCTGGCAGCGACGCTGGCCGGCATGGGGTTCGGCAACGCAGGGGTTCACATCCCACATGCCAATGCCTATCCGGTTGCCGGGCGAGTGCGCGATTACCGGCCCGCGGATTACCCGCAGGAGAAGCCTTTGGTTCCGCACGGGATGGCGGTTTCCCTTACAGCGCCGGCTGCCTTCCGCCTCACCGAGCCCGCATCCCCGCAGCGTCACCGGACCGCTGCCGCGCTGCTCGGTGGTGTCGATCTGCCGTCGACTCTGCGCGGGATCATGGATGCCGTGGGCATGCCCAGCGGATTGCGCGAAGTAGGTTTCGGGCCAGCCGACATCCCGGATCTGGTGACGGGCGCGATGGCTCAGCAACGACTGCTGTCGATGGCGCCGGTCGATGTGACACCCGACGATCTCGCGCGGGTCTTTGAGGAGTCCATGTGAATCGCGCCGACTTCCCCGTGGTCTACCCGATCGCCACCCGCTGGAACGACAACGACGAGTACGGGCACATCAACAACGCCACCTACTTCGAGTACCTGGACACCGCGGTGAACGGCTGGCTGATGCAGGTCTGTCCCAACGTGCGGAGCCTTCCGCTGGGGGTCGTGGCCAGCGTGAGTTGCGAATTCTTCGCCGAGGTCGCGTTCCCGGACGTGCTCGAGATCGGGATCGCGACCGAACGGATCGGGACCTCCAGCATCACCTACCGGCTGGCCGTCTTCCGCCTCGGGGAGGCAGACGTGAAAGCGGTCGGCCGCTTTGTGCATGTGTACGTAGATGCTGCTAACCGGCGACCGGTCGAGATTCCCCCGGCGATTCGCGGGGCGGTGGAGACCCTGCCCGTGATCAGCGCCGGGAATTAGTTTGGGTCAATATCCGGTCACGTAGTGGCCTGTGATGACCTGAACCCTGCGGCAGTCCTCAGCGCCAGGCTGCTGGCCAGCGGTGGGCGCGCTGCGCCGGAATCAACTCGGTCTCACGCGCCGGCAGGGTCTCGTGGGTCCAGCCGTGGCCGTCCCACCAGCGCTTCATCTGCGGGATCCAGGGATCGGGGTACCAACCCGGAGTAACGCTCGCCATGACACATGCATCGGTCTTGTGCCACTGCGTCTTTAGGGAACCACTGCTAGAGCCCGAGCTCGCGCCCGATCAGTTCCTTCATGATCTCGTTGCTGCCCGCCCAGATCTTCGTCACGCGGGCATCCCGCCAGGCCCGGGCGACCCGGTACTCGTTCATGTAGCCATATCCACCGTAAAGCTGGACGCACGCGTCGATCACGTCGTTCTGCACCTGCGCCGACCACCACTTCGCCTTGGCGGCATCGACGGCGGTCAGGGTCCCCTCGGTGAACGCCATGACGCACTGGTCGACGAAAGCCTGCGAGACCTCGATCATGGTGACCAGTTCGGCGGCCAGGAACTTGTTGTGCTGGAAGGCGCCGATCGGCTGGCCGAACGCCTTGCGTTCCTGGATGTAGGCCAACGTCTCCTGCAGCACGGCCGCGGCGTGCGCGATGTTGGAAACCCCCGCGCCCAGCCGTTCCTGCGGGAGCCGTTCCATCATGTGGATGAAGCCACGGTCGACATCGCCGATCAAGTTGGCCGCCGGCACCCGGACGTCGGTGAAGAACAACTCCGCGGTGTCGCTCTCCTCTTGACCCACTTTGTCCAGCTTCCGGCCGCGGGTGAAACCCTCCATGCCCGTCTCGACCGCGAACAACGAGATCCCCTTGGCCCCCGAACCCGGCGTCGTCCGCGCGGCCACCACCACGAGGTCAGCCGACCAGCCGTTGGTGATGAATGTCTTCGAGCCGTTCAGGATGAACGTGTCACCGTCTTGCACCGCGGTGGTACGCAGGGCCGCGAGATCAGATCCACCGGAGGGCTCAGTCATCGCTATGGCCGTGACGAGTTCGCCAGTGCAGAAACCGGGCAACCAGCGTTCCTTCTGTTCGGGCGTGCAGAGGTCGCGCAAGTACGGCGCCACGATGTCCGCATGGATTCCCAAACAGGACGACATCGCGGCCGAGACGGCCGACAGTTCCTCGCTCATCACCGCGTTGAAGCGGTAGTCGCCGGCCTCCGAACCGCCGTACTCCTCGGGGATCTCCAGACCCAGGAATCCCTGCTTGCCGGCACCGGTCCAGATGTCGCGGGTGATGCCTTTGGCTTCGACGAACTCGTCAAGCCGGGGGCGCACTTCGCGATCCAGCCAGGTCCGCACCGACGCCCGGAACGCTTCGTGATCTTGCGTGTAGATGCTGCGGCGCATGTCAGTCCTTCGGTCCACCGGCGACGTAGATGACCTGACCCGACACGAAACCCGCGCCCTCGCTGCAGAGGAACGACGCCGTGTGCGCGATGTCCTCCGGCTGTCCCACCCGGCCGACCGGGATCTGCTGGGCGGCCAGCTCGATGAACTGCTCGAACCCGATGCCGATCCGCTCGGCGGTCGCGGCGGTCATGTCGGTCTGGATGAAACCCGGGGCGATGGCGTTGGCCGTGACGCCATACCGGCCCAGCTCGATGGCCAGCGTCTTGGTCAGACCCTGCAGGCCAGCCTTGGCGGCGGAGTAGTTGGCCTGGCCACGGTTGCCCAGTGCCGAGATGCTGGACAGGTTCACGATCCGGCCAAAGTTGGCCTCCTTCTGATGTGGCTGCACAGCGCGGCTGGTCAGGAAAGCCCCGCGTAGGTGCACTGCCATGACGGCGTCCCAGTCGTCGACGCTCATCTTGTGGAGCATGTTGTCGCGGATGATGCCGGCGTTGTTGACCAGGACCGTCGGTGCGCCGAGTTCGCTGGCAATCCGATCGACTGCCGCGCCCACCTCGGCCTCGTCCGCGACGTTGCATCCCACGGCCAGCGCCTTGCCGCCGGCTGCCTCGATCTCGGTAACGACCGGTTCGCACGCGCTGGAATCGAGGTCCAGTACGGCGACGGCCATGCCGTCCTGAGCCAGCCTCTTGGCGACAGCGGCCCCGATTCCGCGGGCCCCACCGGTGACGATTGCAACGCGTGCCATGTTTCCTCCCTTGTCCTGGTTCGAGGTTAGGCCCGGTGCCGTCCCGCACAGCCGTGCGGGTAGAAAGCAACCATGAAACTCGTGTGCATCGGCGACTCGTTCACCGAAGGCTTGTGCGACGTCACCCGGCCCGACGGCGAATACCTGGGTTGGGCCGACCGGGTCGCAGCCGCGTTGGCCCCGGTCGAGTACGCCAACCTGGCAGTGCGCGGCAAGTTGTTCGACCAGATCCTGGCCGATCAGGTTCCCGTGGCGCTGGACCTGCAGCCCGACGTGGTCACGTTCCACGCCGGGGGCAACGACGTCCTGCGCCGAGGCACCGACCTGGACGACCTGTTCGCCCGCTACAACGCAGTCGTGGGCGAGCTCGTCGAACCAGGCCGCACGGTGTTGCTGTTCACCTGCCTGACCCGGGCCGGTGGAACCGGACGGCTTGCCGACCTGATCGCCGAGCGCTTCGAGGCGTTCAACGCCAACGTCCGCGCGACCGCCTCGGCCCACGGCGCGCGAGTGGTGGACCTCGAGGAGATCACCGCACTGTCGGATCGCCGCTTTTGGTACACAGACCGGCTGCACCTCAATCCGGAGGGCCACAAGCGCGTGGCCGCTGCCGTGCTCGACGTTCTGGGCAGGGGGACGGGCGACTGGTACCGACAGCCGCTGCCGGAGGTTCGCACCTCGCGACGGGCGGCTCTGCTGGCGGACGTCGCATGGGTGAACGGCCATTTCGTGCCGTGGATCTGGCGCCGGGTGCGCGGGGTGTCCAGCGGCGACGGTCGCGTGGCAAAGGACGCAACAATGCGGTCCGTCCCGCCACAATGATCACGTGGGCGAACTGATCCTGGAGGTGGTGCCGTTCGGCATCGGTGTGTTCGCCTCCCCGCTGCCGGTGATCCTGGCCATCCTGATGCTGTTCACACAGCGGCCGCGGATCACGTCGCTGGTGTACATCGGGACGTGGTTGGCAGGAGTCGCGGCAGTCACGGTCCTGTTCGCACTCTTGGCCGGGGTACTCGAGGGCCGTGACTCCAGTCCCGGGTGGTTGCCCTGGGTCCGGGTGGCGCTCGGCGCGGCGCTGATACTTCTGGCGCTCAAGCAGTGGCGCAACCGGGCATCCAAGGAGGCGCCGAGCTACCTCACGACGATCATGGACTGCGGCCCACGGGAGGCGACTCGGTACGGCGTGATCATGTCCGCCGCCAACCCCAAGGAACTGCTCATGGCCCTGCCCGCCGGGTTGGCGATCGGCTCCAGCGAGGCAGGGGTCTCCGCGCAGGTTGGCGCGTTACTCGTGTTCCTGGTGATCGGCGGGGCCAGCGTCGCGTTGCCGCTCACCGTGTTCCTGATCGGCGGCGGAGAGGCGTCATTGGAGCGGCTCACCGTTGCGCGCGACTGGCTGCAGCGCAACAACGCAGCGGTCACGGCCGTGGTGCTGGGCGTGATCGGTCTGTGGCTGCTTGTGGGTGGGTTGCTGAAGCTGTAGCGCCCGCCCTTCACCCAACAGCGACGCCTTGGTGGATTTGCGAAGGCTCCGACATGTCGCAGTTGCACCTAACGGGCGCGGTTGGGCGGCGAGCTGCGCCCCTCAGCTGTCCCGCAGCACCCGCTTCAACCCCTTGTTGACGGCCTTGAGCGTGGCCACCCGGGCGTATAACTTGTCGTTGGCCGCGATCACATGCCAGGGCGCGCGATCGGCGGTCGTGCGCAACACCATCTGGTCCACCGCGTCGACGTACTCGTCCCATCGCTCCCGGTTGCGGTAGTCCTCGTCGGTGATCTTGTGCTGCTTGTACACGGTCTGCTCGCGGGCCTGGAAACGCGCCAACTGCTCCTCGGCGCTGATGTGCAGCCAGAACTTCGCGACGTAGCAGCCCCGGTCGATCAACTGCTGCTCGAAGTCGTTGATCTCGTCGTAGGCGCGCTGCCATTCCGCCGGCGTGGCGAAGCCCTCGATGCGTTCGACGAGCACGCGTCCGTACCACGTGCGGTCGAAGATGACGAACTGTCCAGCCGCCGGCAGATCCCGCCAGAATCGCCAGAGGTAGTGGTACTTGCGCTCCTCCTCGGTGGGCGCGGCGACGGGAATCACCCGGTAGTCGCCGGGTTCCAACGACTGGGTCACCCGGCGGATCACGCCACCTTTGCCAGCGGCGTCCCAGCCCTCGAAGGCCAGCACGGTGCTGATGCCGCGCTCGCGGGCCTCCAGTGCGAGCCGGTGCAACTTGCCTTGTTCCTTGCGCAACTGCGCCTTGTAGTCCTCGCGCTCCAGCCGGCGGCTGATGTCCACCCCGGAGAGCACGTTCGCCTGACCCTCGACGTCGCTGAACACCGACTCCGCCAGCGACGGTCCGGACGGCGCCCCGGCCTGCAGCCTGGCGGTCAGCGCACCCAGGATCGTCCGCGCGACGGTGAGGTCCCGGTAGCGGGCGTCGGTGGCTTCCACAATGGTCCACGGCGCGCCGGCCCCGCTGGTCTCCCGCAGGATGCGCTCGGCGATCGGCAGCACCGGGTCCATCTGGTCGAGCATCGCCCAGTCGCGCTCGTCGACCCGCCAGCCCGAATCGGGGTCCTTCTGCGCCTTGCGCAGGTTCTTGCGCTGCACCTTTGCCGGAGTGTGCAGGAAGAACTTCAGCACCAACGCGCCGTCGGCGACGAGCATGTCCTGCATCTCGGCGATGTGGCGCAGCCACTTGCTGAAGTCCGGCTCGCCGATCTCATCCTCGCTGCGCAGGATCGCCGCCCGCATCAGACCGCCCACGAAGATCGCCGCGCGACCCTTGGGCGGCAGCGATCGCCACAACCGCCACAACTGCGGCCGCTCAGCTTCTTCCGGGGTGTAGTCGGCGAACACGCGGGTGTCGACGTAGCGGGAGTCCATCCACTCGTTGAGCCGCTTGACCATCTCGTTGGCCGCGATCCGGTCATCGCCGGCGATCCAGATGATGAGTGGGAAGTCGCGGTCCCGCAGCTCGTACTGGGCACTGACCAGTTCGGCGCGCAGATCGGGCACTGCGGCTTTGTACTCCTGCTTGTCGATGCTGTTGCCGACCTCGGACACCTCGAGCATGGCGGCACTCCTCGCGTGTGGGTGGGAGTCAGTCTGACACCGGGAAGTGGATCACCGCGCGTTGATCGTTGCATCGACCGATGGCATGGTGTCACACCCAGCCTCTACACTCCCCGGCATGCGTCGCCTCTTCGCGGTTCTGCTGCCTCTGCTTCTGCTTCCTGCTCTGGCCGTGCCCGCTGCTGCGGATCCGGGACCCAATGTCGTGTTCCTCGGCGACTCGGTGACGGCCGGATTCGGCTACCTCGGCAGCAGCGAGAACGCTCCTAACGTTTCCGGGCCGGTGAACTCCTCGTTCGCCAACGCCTGGTACTTCGGCGACAACAGCCTGTCCGACTGCTCACCTATCAGCGGAACCCCGGACGACCGCTGCAGCAACAACAATGTGGCCGGCGCCCCTTGGAATGCGGGTGCGTGGCAGCCCGGCCCCAAGGCGCCCATGGTCTCGTACTCCTACCAGATCGCCGCGAACCAGAACCCGGTCAACGCTGCGGCCGTGCAGAACTGGGCCATCACCGGCTCCACTCCGGCCCAGTGGGACACCGGCGGGGCGTTCAACACCCAACTCCAGACGATCAAGAACAGTTACGTGGTCATGACTCTGGGTGCCAACCCGATCCTGGCCAGCTTCATGCAGATCAAGCTGGCCGGGAGCACGCAAGCTAACGGAGCCTGCGCGGATTCCACCATGTGGCTCGGCTGGACGGGCTGGTGGGCATACCCGACCTCCAACGTCGTGGACTGCGCCAACCAGCAGTGGGCACTGAACCAGCAGAGTGAACACCTCGCGAGCGTGTACCAGACCCTGCTCGGCAACGGCAACCGCGTGCTGGCCCTGCGGTACTACCGGGGCTGCATGTGGTCGTTCGGCAACTGGCAGCCCAACGGCAACATCATCGACGGTCCCGCCGCAGGCAACTCCTGCCCCTCTCAGAAGGCCAAGGTCTCCGCGTGCAGCAAGTGCTCGGTCGACGGCAGTACGACCCAGTGGGCGCAGGCGAAGGCCGCGCAAGATGCCATAAACGACAACATCGCCGCCGCCGTGGGTGAGGCCCAGCAGTGGGCCAAGGACAACAACATCAACCCGGCAAACCTGCAGATCGCCACGCCCGACCAGAGCGCGTGGGCCGATCATCAGGCATGGAGTGGTGCCAGCTGGGTGTTCATGAACGACACGTGGATCCATCCGAGTGTGGCCGGCCATGCCCAGCTCGCGGGCACGGTGACGGCCGCCATGTGCTCAGCGTTCGGGCAGTGGTGCGGCAGTCAACCCACATGGGACCCAACGCCGGAGGTGGCTGATGCGACCCTTGCGCAGGTCCTGCGCGGCACGGTTCCGGCCCGGCTCACGAACCGCTCCTACACCGACCTGCCGAACATGACCAAACAGGGCAACGCAGTCGGCTGGGACAGCCTCACCCCGAGGGTCTGCAAGGTCTACCACGGAGGGGTCACCACGACTCGCCAGGACGGGAAGTGCCGGCTGGTTGCCGAGGCTGTACGCAGCGGCCGCGAGCAGCGGCTGCGCGAGCGGCACGTGCTTACGGTGCGCTGAACCTGGCCTGTATTGAACTGCGTTGACCACGAACCGCCAACGCCGCGCTGACAAACAATGGTGCTCACTGACCGTCTGCACGGCGGCCTCAACCCAGCGCATCTGCGCTGCCTGAACCCGGAATAGGATCGAGGGGTATCGGCAACGAAGCGAGGGCAGTCGTGCAACCATCCGCACCCGAACAGATCCGCAATGTCGTGCTCGTCGGCGATGCCGGCGTGGGCAAGACGACCCTGCTTGAGGCGATCCTGCTGGCCACCGGCGACATCAGCCGCGCGGGCACCGTCGAGGACGGCAACACCGTCAGCGACTACGACCCGGCCGAGCAGCGCCAGCAGCGTTCGATCAACCTCGTCCTGGCCCCGACCGAGTTCGACGGCCTCAAGATCAACCTGCTCGACACCCCCGGCTACGCCGACTTCGTAGGCGACCTGCGGGCTGGGCTGCGAGCCGCCGACGCCGCGCTGTTCGTCATCTCGGCCGCGGAGGAACTCAGCGCCGGCACCCGCATGCTGTGGCATGAATGCGCCCAAGCGCGCCTGCCCCGCGCCGTCATCCTCACCAAGCTCGACCACCAGCGAGCCAGCTTCGAGGGCAGTGTCCAGCAACTGCGGGACGCGCTCGGCGAGGGCGTGCTGCCCCTGTACCTGCCTGCTTACGACGGCGACGGCCACACCATCACCGGACTGCACGGGTTGCTCAGCCAAGAGGTCGCCGACTACGCCACCGGGACCCGCACCAAGCGACCAGGCACCGAGGCCGAACTGGCCGCACTGCAGGAGCCGCGCGGGACGCTGATCGAGGCCATCGTCACCGAGAGCGAGGACGAGGCACTCCTAGAGGCCTGGGTCGGCGGCGAGAACATCGGCATCGACACCGTCATCGCTGACATGGAGAAGGCCGTCGTGCATGCGGAGTTCCACCCGTTGCTGCCGATCAACCCGGTGACTGGCATGGGCGTGCTGGAGGTGCTGGAACTGATCGCGAAGGGCTTCCCCTCGCCGGCCGAGCACCCGCTCGTGCACGTGACGACACCCGACGATGCACCGGCGCCGGACGTCTCCTGCGACCCCAATGGACCGTTGCTGGCTGAGGTCGTCAAGACCACGTCTGAGCCGTACGTCGGCAAGCTCTCGCTGGTCCGGGTGTTCTCGGGGACGCTCAAGCCGGAGACCCCTGTTCACGTGTCCGGGCACTTTGCCACCGGTTCCACCCACCACGACCACGACGTCGACGAGCGGGTGGGCAGCCTGTCCTCGCCGTTGGGCAAGACCCAGCGGCAGGTACCGGTGGCGATCGCCGGCGACATCTGTGCGGTCGCCAAGCTGGCCCATGCCGAAACCGGCGACACCCTGTCTGACGTCGGCCGGCCGCTGCTGTTGCAACCCTGGCAGGTGCCGCAGCCGCTGCTGCCGACCGCGATCGTGGCCAGGACGAAGTCCGACGAGGACAAGCTGGCCAAGGCCCTGTCCCGGTTGCTCGCTGAGGACCCCAGCCTCGTGCTGGAGGCCAAGGAGGACACCGGCCAGCAGGTGCTCTGGTGCTTGGGTGAGGCGCACCTCGACGTTGTGATGGACCGACTGGCGAACAGCCATGGCGTGGCCGTCGACACGGTGCCGCTGAAGGTGTCACTGCGTGAGACATTCGCGGGCAAGGGCGAGGGGCACGGCCGCAACGTCAAACAGTCCGGTGGGCACGGGCAGTACGGCGTGTGCGACATCGAGGTCGAGCCGCTGCCGCAGGGAACCGGCTTCGAGTTCGTCGACAAGGTCGTGGGTGGCGCGGTGCCCCGCCAGTACATCCCGAGCGTCGAGAAGGGCGTGCGCGCACAGATGGAGAAGGGGGTCGTCGCCGGCTACCCGGTCACCGACATCAAGGTGACACTGGTGGGCGGTAAGGCGCACAGTGTCGACTCTTCGGACATGGCGTTCCAGACCGCCGGCTCCCTCGCACTGCGGGACGCGGCCGCGAAAGCCCAGGTCTCACTGCTCGAGCCGGTCGCCGAGATCACGGTCGAGGTGCCCGACGACTATGTGGGCGCGGTGATGACCGACCTGTCGATCCGGCGTGGCCGGCTGACCGGCACCGACTCGGCCGGCGGCGGTTTCTCCACGATCACCGCAGACGTGCCCGAGATCGAACTGACCCGCTACGTGGTCGACCTGCGCTCGATGACCAGCGGGACCGGCCACTTCCGGCGCCGCCCGCTGGGCTACCAGCCGATGCCGCACGCACAGGCCGAGAAGGTGCGCGCCGCGGCGGAGTAGCGCCTACGCGAGGCGGCCTTCCACGCAGGTGGTTGTGGAACCTGCCACCCAGATGCCGTCCTCGTCGCGGTCCACGTACACCCGACCGTCCCGGCCGAGCGCCCGTCCCTGGCGCGCCTCGTAGGGGAACTGAACGACCCCACGCTCCGCGAGCCAGCCGGCAACCGACGCGTTGAGACTGCCAGTCACCGGATCTTCCGCACACACGCCGTGGACGCTGAAGAACGCTCGCACCTCCAGGTATCCGTCGCCGGCAGCGACCACCCCGATGTCGAATCCGTCGAGGTCTGTGGGCTGCAGCGCCAGCACCGCGTCGGGATCGGACAGCAGCACCGCTACCCAGCCTGGGCCGTTGTCCACCCACTGCACGTCGATCGCGTCGGTCAGCCCTAGTGCGGCGAGCACCCGGTCGGCCTCGGCGACCGGGCCGGAGCGCACCAGTGGCGGCGCTTGGAAGGCCAGCCGCTCCCCGCGCCGGATCCGGATCAGGCCAGCGGCACACTCCTGGACGACCTCCTCGCCAGCCTGCCCACCCGCCTGCAGCCAGGCGTGACACGTCCCCAACGTCGGATGTCCGGCAAACGGCAGTTCCTGAACGGGCGTGAAGATCCGCACCTGATAGTCGGCCTTGCTGGACGGCAGCACGAACGTCGTTTCCGACAGATTCGTCCAGCGGGCGATCCGCTGCATCTCGTCACTGGTCAACCCGTCGGCATCGAGCACTACAGCGACCGGGTTTCCGAGATACGGCTCGGCGCCGAATACATCCACCTGTTGAAAAGCGCGCATGACCTCACCCTGCCAAACGGCGTGCCCATCAGCGGGTGGGTTTAGCGTGAGGGCGTGGCCCGCTTCTTCGACATCCACCCCGACAACCCGCAGCCGCGGCTGATCAACCAGGTCGTGCAGCTGCTGCGGCAGGACGCACTGATCGCATACCCCACCGATTCGGGTTACGCGCTCGGCTGCCAGTTGGGAAACACCGCGGCACTCGAGCGCATCCGCACCATCCGGCATCTTGACGACCGCCATCACTTCACGGTCGTGTGCCACGACTTCGCGCAGCTCAGCCAGTTCGTGTTCGTGAGCAACAAGGTCTTCCGGCTGATCAAAGCGCACACCCCCGGCAGCTACACGTTCATCCTCCCGGCCACCCGCGAGGTTCCCCGTCGCTTCATGAACCCGAAGAAGCGCACGATCGGAGTGCGGATCCCGCCGAATCCGGTCGCGCAGGCACTGGTCACCACTTTGGGAGAGCCCCTGTTGTCCAGCACGCTGCTGTTGCCCGGAGATGAACACCCGATGAGCGACGGCTGGGAGGTCAAAGAGCGCCTCGATCACCTCGTCGACGCGGTGATCGACGGCCAGACGAGCACCGAACCCACCACTGTGGTCGACCTGTCGGAGGCCGAGTCGGTCATCGAGCGGGTCGGGGCCGGCGATCCTGAGCCGTTCGAGGCGTGAGGTGTCCGGATTCGCAAACTGCTTCTCGCTCAGGACCCGAAATCATGCGGTTTCGCACGTTTTTCCTACAAGCGGTTTGCTTTTCCGGACACTGATCCCGCAAGCCACCAGGGTTTGACCCTCAATTCGTGCGCTCGGGCAAGCAGGTTGGCTTCCGTCTCTTCCAGAACTCGTCGCTGGCTGCGCATCACTTCCTCAACGCTGAAGTCGAACAACTTGACAGCGGTGGCCTGGATCGCGTTTCGTCGCGTCCTGTCCCGGTCCCGGGCCTGCTTGTCACCGTGAAAACGCTCGCCGTCTATCTCACATCCAAGGGCGAGTTCCTCCCAATACGCGTCGATCCGCTTCCAACCCTCCGAGGTGTTGACCCACTTCTGCAGTTTGGGAACGGGCAGGTGCGAGTCCAGCAACAGGCGGTAGTAGTTCGCCTCTCCCCCGGACTCGGCGCCCGCGAGTGCTTCTTCGCCGACGAGTCGTATCACTGCTCTGGCGCGCATTGGCACCCCGGCAAGATCCGCGAGTCCGCCGGGGCTTAGCAGACCGATCTGCACCGCCTTCATGGCCGGAAAGCGGAGGTTCGTGATGTCGATGAGGTCCGCACCACCCACGAGGGCATCTTTGGGTGATACCACCGGCAGCCCATCGACTCGTTCGACCACTCCCCGCGGACGTTTGTGGATGCGCACGCCAGGGCAACTCCTCACCCCAGCACGGGGCACCGCGACATGGATGGTTCCGTGATCCCAGTCCTCGAGCAGCCCATAGACCTCGAGCGCGGACGTGTGGCTCAGTGCTGCATCCGGGCCCGCCTGCAGCAAAGCGGCCCGGAACCTCGCATCGAGATCCATCTTCAGGTCGGGCAGACGCAGGACGCCAGGGTGGACGCAGATCAAGCGCTCGGTCGCCACCTGCCGGTGCAGCCAGCGCGGATGGACCCCCGCGATGCTCAGATCCCGGCGCGCGACCAGACCACCCTCCAAGAGACGACCCACGATCTCCCAACTCACCGGTCCACCGTGGGTTGCGCACGCTTCGGGGCGGAGAACGTCCGAACGATCTGTGGATTGCTGTGACTCACATCACCGGATCCGCACCGCCCGCTGCCGCAAGACCTGGGTTACCGTCGATGAAGACCGGTGAACACCGGCCCGCCGAAGCGCCAAACGGCGCACCGGGGACCCAAGATCCCCAGGGGCGAATCCGCACATAGCGGTAGGGCACTTCTCTGCCCGAGCCCGTCAGCTAACTCGGTAGGCGGAATGAGAAGGAGTGATAACGCATGGTTCCCGTGCGTACCCTGGCCGCCGCCTGCGCGGTCGCAGCAACTATGACCGCCGCCCCCGTGCACGCCGCGGACACCACAGCGAAGACCCAGGCCATGGGTCGGCAGGACTCACGCGTCGTGGCACGAGAGCGCGCAACCCGCGCCCGGGCGAGCCTGGTGCGGGTTGCCCTGTCCAAGCGCAGCGCCCGCTACGTCGCCGGTGCTTCCGGACCGTGGGCCTTCGACTGCTCAGGCTTCACGATGTGGGTCTACAAGCGGGCCACCGGCAAGAGCCTCCCGCACTACAGCGGCGCCCAGATGCACCGCGCCAAGCGGGTGAGCCGCAAGCATTTGATGCCCGGTGACCTGCTGTTCTTCGGTCCGGGGGGTTCCCAGCACGTCTCGATGTACATCGGCAAGGGCAAGATGATCCACGCCACGAATCCCCGCTCGGGCGTTCGCGTGGACAGCATCAACATGGGCTACTACCGCGCTCGCTTCGCCGGCGCGGGCCGCATCATCACGACGCATTAAGGACCCGTCAAAAGCAGGCGTTCGACCGTTAGGAACTTGCTGAGCAACCTCGCGCACCAACCCGACGGGGGTTTGCACTGGGAATGTGCCAAATCCGCTGAAACGCACGCTCCTGGGCCGCCCGATGCACAGTGCCTCGCTGGGCGAGACATTGCTGCCAAAGTGGCTGGCCCTGCCCATCTTCTGCAGTGACCCGCTGTCCAGCGTCGCTTACGCGACCGAGCAGATCCTGCTGGTCCTCGTGATCGGCGGCGCCTCGATGCTGATCTGGACCCCCTGGGTCGCGCTGGCCGTCGGCTGCCTGCTGGTGCTGGTGGTGTGGTCCTACCGGCAGACCGTCTTCGCTTATCCGAACGGCGGCGGCGCTTACGCGGTCAGCCGGGAGAACCTCGGCACGACAGCAGCGCTGGTCGCAGCCAGCGCGCTGATGGTCGACTACGTCATGACGGTGGCCGTCTCGATCACCGCCGGGGTCGCGAACATCGCGTCGGCCTTCCCGACACTGCACTCCCACACGGTGCCCCTGAGCCTGGGCTTCATCGCACTGCTGGCGATCATGAACCTGCGCGGGGTCAAGGAAGCAGGCCGGGCGTTCTCGATCCCCACGTATGGTTTCGTCGCGTCGGTTGCCGTGTTGCTGCTGACGGCCGGGATCAAGACCCTGCTGGGCCAGCCGGTCCGGGCAGAGTCGGCCGACCTCGTGGTGCAGACCCGCGACATCGCCGGCACCGCCACGCTGCTGCTCGTGCTGCGGGCTTTCGCCTCCGGCTGCACCGCGCTCACGGGCGTAGAGGCCATCAGCAACGGTGTTCCCTTCTTCCGCCGCCCGAAGTCTCGCAACGCCTCGCTGACGCTGGTCATGATGGGTGCGATCGCGGTCGCCATGTTCGCCGGGGTCACCTGGTTGGCGATCACTTCCGGGGCCAAGATCGCCGAAACTCCCACGGAGTTGGGCCTGCCGCCAGGCACCCCGCAACCCACGATCATCGCCCAGCTCGGCATGGCCGTGTTTGGCGCCGACGGGATCGGGTTCTACGTTCTGCAGTTCTTCACAGCAGCGATCCTGCTGCTGGCCGCCAACACGGCATTCAACGGGTTCCCCATACTCGCCTCGATCCTCGGTCGCGACGGCTTCCTGCCCCGGCAGATGGGCAGGCGCGGTGACCGGCTGGTATTCAGCAACGGCATCATCCTGCTGACCCTGTTCGCCGGATTCCTGGTCTGGTGGTTCGACGCGGACACCACCCGGCTGATCCAGCTGTACATCATTGGCGTGTTCGTGTCGTTCACGCTGTCGCAGACCGGGATGGTCGTGCACTGGAACTCCGAACTGCGGCGCCCGGACCTGGAGAACCGCGGCAAGGTGCACCGCTCCCGGGTGGCGAACACAGTCGGCGCCTGCGCCACCGCCCTGGTGCTGGTCATCGTGCTCTTCAGCAAGTTCACGCACGGCGCCTGGATGGTCGTCATCGCCATACCGGCGCTGGTCCTGATGATGAAGGCGATCCGGCGCCACTACGAGCGGGTGGACATCGCCGTGTCCACGGCAGCCGGCGGCGCGACTCTGCCCAGCCGCGTCCACGCCCTGGTGCTGGTGTCGAAGTTCCACGCCCCGACGATGCATGCCGTGGCCTACGCCCGGGCAACCCGGCCGGATTCGCTGACCTGTCTACACGTGATGACGGACGAACACGTCGCCACGGAACTCATCGAGGAGTGGCAGGCGCGGGACATCCCGGTGGATCTCACGATCGTCGAATCCCCGTACCGGGACATGACCGGACCCGCATTGGAGTACATCGCGGGGATCCGCAAGAAGTCGCCGAGGGACGTGGTTTCGGTCTACCTGCCCGAGTACGTCGTCTCGCATTGGTGGCAGCAGATGCTGCACAACCAGAGCGCACTGCGGCTGAAGACCCGACTGCTGTTCGTGCCGGGGGTCATGGTCACCAGCGTTCCGACGGTGATCAGCGACGAGATGCTGGCCCCGCATCCCGCCGATCATGGAATAGTGGCTGCGGAGGTCCTCAAGGTCTGATGCGATCGTCGTTGCGCGGATGGGGTGTCGCGGCCCTGCTGTGCATTCCGATGGTCGTGTTCCTGGCGGTGCAACTGCCCGACCTCACCCTCGCCGGCGCCTTGCTGCTCCTACTGTGCGCCGTGGTCATTGTGGCGGCCAGCACCAACATCTGGGTCGCCATCGTCACCGCGGTCGGCGCATTCCTGGTGACCAACTGGTTCCTGGTGCCGCCCTACCGCACGTTGTTCGTGGCCAGCACCGACGACGTGGTGGTACTCACCGTGTTCCTGGCCAGCGCGGTGG
>ERZ724513.60-NODE-60-length-38980-cov-8.080385_pt1 | contig 38980 bp, 37 predicted proteins | sample MGYA00376046_ERZ724513 | MGnify/ENA primary metagenome ERZ724513 (study PRJEB28724, sample SAMN07190883) | activated sludge metagenome | isolation source: activated sludge of sewage treatment plant in Hong Hong | place: Hong Kong | collected 2016-03-17 ...
GACGGTCTCAACGCCCGTTTGATGGGTGTCGCACCCACCGGCAATGGCCGCCGGCAACCCAATGAAAAAGGGGCAGTCCGGAATTTCCGGCACTGCCCCTGATGTTCCCGTTGCCGGCGCCTAAGCGCTGGCCCGAACCTTACTTCAGATCGAAGCGGTCGAGGTTCATCACCTTGTTCCAGGCCGCAACGAAGTCATGCACGAACTTCTCCTTGCCGTCGTCCTGCGCATAGACCTCGGCCAGGGCGCGCAGCTGCGAGTTGGAGCCGAAGATCAGGTCGACGCGGGTGCCGGTCCACCTGACCTCGCCCGTCTTGCGGTCGCGCCCTTCGAAGGTGTCGCCGGCCTCCGACGTGGGCGACCACACCGTACCCATGTCGAGCAGGTTGACGAAGAAGTCGTTGCTCAGGGTCTGCGGCCGTTTCGTGAACACGCCGTGCTGCGAGCCGCCCGTGTTGGCGCCGAGCACGCGCAGGCCGCCGACGAGGACTGTCATTTCCGGCGCGCTCAGCGTCAGGAGCTGCGCCTTGTCGACCAGCATTTCCTCGGCCGACACGGAGTAGGCCGTCTTCCGGTAGTTGCGGAAACCGTCGGCTTCCGGCTCCATCACGGCGAACGACTCGACGTCGGTCTGTTCCTGCGAAGCATCGGTACGGCCCGGGGTGAAGGGCACCGTCACCGCGTGTCCGGCGGCCTGGGCCGCCGCGGCGACCGCCGCGCAACCGGCCAGGACGATGAGGTCGGCCAGCGACACCCGCTTGCCGCCGCTCTGCGCGTCGTTGAAGTCCTTCCGGATACCTTCGAGCGTCGCCAGCACCCTGGCCAGCTGCGCCGGCTGATTGGCTTCCCAGTCCTTCTGCGGCGCCAGGCGGATGCGCGCGCCGTTGGCGCCGCCGCGCATGTCGGAGCCGCGGAAGGTCGACGCCGACGCCCAGGCGGTCGCCACCAGTTCGGCGATCGACAGGCCTGAAGCCAGGATCTTCGCCTTCAGGTCGGCGATGTCCGCGGCGTCGATCAGCGGGTGATCGAGCGCCGGCACCGGGTCCTGCCAGATCAGGTCTTCGGCCGGGACTTCCGGGCCGAGGTAGCGGGCCTTGGGCCCCATGTCGCGGTGGGTGAGCTTGAACCAGGCGCGGGCGAAGGCGTCGGCGAAGGCGGCCGGGTCCTTGTGGAAGCGGCGCGCGATCGGCTCGTAGATCGGATCGAAGCGCAGCGACAGGTCGGCGGTGGTCATCATCGGCGGGTGCTTCTTCGCCGGGTTGTGCGCATCGGGAATCATGTTTTCCGGCTTGACGTCCTTGGCCACCCACTGGTGGGCGCCGGCCGGGCTCTTGGTGAGTTCCCATTCGTAGCCGAACAGGGTGTCGAAGTAGCCGTTGTCCCAGGTCGTGGGGTTGCGCTTCCAGGCACCTTCGATGCCGCTGGTGGTAGCGTATTCGCCCTTGCCGGTGCCGAGCTTGTTGATCCAGCCGAGGCCCTGCGCCTCGATCGGCGCGGCTTCGGGTTCGGGACCGACCAGCGCCGGGTCGCCGGCACCGTGCGCCTTGCCGAAGGTGTGGCCGCCGGCGGTGAGGGCGACGGTTTCCTCGTCACCCATCGCCATGCGGGCGAAGGTCTCGCGCACGTCGCGGCCCGAGGCGACCGGATCGGGGTTGCCGTCCGGACCTTCGGGATTGACGTAGATCAGCCCCATCTGCACCGCGGCCAGGGGGTTTTCCAATTGGCGGTCGCCGGAGTAGCGGCTGTTCGGCTTGTCGCTGGTCGCCAGCCATTCCTTCTCGGCGCCCCAGTAGATGTCCTCTTCGGGCTGGTAGATGTCGGCGCGGCCGCCGCCGAAACCGAAGGTCTTGAAGCCCATCGACTCCAGCGCACAGTTGCCGGCCAGGATCAACAGGTCGGCCCACGAGATCCTGTTGCCGTATTTCTGCTTGATCGGCCACAGCAGGCGGCGTGCCTTGTCGAGGTTGCCGTTGTCGGGCCAGCTGTTGACCGGCGCGAAACGCTGGTTGCCGGTACCGCCGCCACCCCGGCCATCCGCCGTGCGGTAGGTGCCGGCGCTGTGCCAGGCCATGCGGATGAAGAGACCGCCGTAATGGCCCCAGTCGGCAGGCCACCAGTCCTGCGAGTCGGTCATCAGGGCATGGAGATCCTTCTTTAGTGCGGCGAAATCGAGCTTTTTGAATTCCTCGGCGTAGTCGAAACCCGCGTCCATTGGGTTGGACGCCGGCGCGTGCTGGTGCAGGATGTTCAGGTTCAACTGGTTCGGCCACCAGTCCCGGTTCGACCGGATGCCGACCGTAGTTTTGCCAGCGTGCATGCCGGCAAATGGGCACTTTTCTTCGTTGCTCATGAGTCTCTCCATTTCTTATAGATTGAACGTGGGTTATTCACTTAGCAGCTTAGTCAAATCGTGTTCCAGTTTCTATTGAGTTGGTGCTATAGCGACGATGCATTGGCGCTATCGCGCTGTGGCGTTGATCGGGAGGGGAAGCAATCGGGACACCACACACTGGAGAGAGCCGCAGTGTCCCAACCAAGAATGGGCGTTGGATACGCGACCTTTCACAACGCGACCTTTTACAATATGACCAATATTTCCTCGCGCTGGACCAGTTCCCGTTCAAATTGCATGGCTTCGATGCTAAGCGCATCCTTGGCGCAGAGGAGACCTACCGGACGGCCGACGGTATCGACCACGGGTACGTGTCGGAAGCCACCCTCGTACATAAGGTGAAGGGCGTGACCGAAAGGTTTGAATGGTGAGATTGTACGGGGATCTTCAGTCATCACGCTGGCGACTTGTGTGCAATCTGGATCAAGGCCCTTGGCGACTACACCAAACACGACATCTCGCTCCGTGCAAATTCCGACCAACCTTCCAAGTCGGTCGATTACAAGAACAGCGCTTGTGCGTTGTTTCTTCATCATTTTGGCAACTTCCCGAACCGTCGCCGTGACGAGTGCTGAGGCGAAGCTGATACCTTCTATGACTTCACTAACTTGACGATTTGGCATGGGGGAATCTCCTAACTCGACTGTCGGCAACGAAAGATCCGTGGTTTGAGCAACATCCCGAAGATGATTGAACATCCATCTCCAAGGGCAAGCGGATAATGAAGTTCAAGAATATTGTCCGGTCGACCGGCAATCGTACGCATGCTGGAGACGCCAGCTATGCGAGTTCGTTGCGGACAGATTTAGCGATTTGAGAAATCTGGATGGGCTCGTGGTTCATGGCGTTCCATTTGAAGGATTGCTGGGGTGGATGTGCCCAATTCAACAATTACCGACTGCGTCTAAATGATCCTCTTTTCCCAACTATTGCGTTATCGGACAATTTCGTGACGGATGTCGGCTTCAAGCAGTTTCACTGTAGGTGAGTCCCTACACCGCTCTATGTAGATGAACGCATGAGTTTGTCGTTCAGTGCAGCGAGAAGTTTCGGCGTTTCCCAAAACCAACTCGCTCCCCCAAGGACTCAGGAGCGAAACAATCTTCGGGTAAGTTTGGCAACGCTTGGCAGACTCTTCGATCCGAAGCCCGGGTAACTATCTCTTCGATTACGATAAGCCGAATTTGATAGCGTTCCGGTTCAGATAACCTTCCGAGACCTTTCAAGATTCAGGGTTCGGCAGCCGAACCAGTGGAAACAAACACTGCGGCCCGGGTCTAAGTCTCTGAAAACAGGAATATGCTTTGTCAGTTGATGGCTTGGTGCTTTCCTGAGGAACGGCCGATCGTAGACGGGCGAAGTGGTGGGTGAGTTGGGTTTCGTCTGCGACGCCATTCTGTGGCAGGTCCGCGAACAAGATGGCATCCGGCCGCGGCTCTGGCGATGGAATAGTCGATCGGTGCCGATAACAGAGTCCCGCTTCGCCTGAAGCGTTCTGCATAGCACGATTCAAAACGTGGAGGATTTGGTCATGGCTGTGCAATTCGATCACACCATCGTATCCGCACATGACAGCGGGGCATCGGCAACGTTCCTTACGGAGATTCTGGGACTAGCGCCGCCGACCCGCGTCGGACCGTTTCAAGTAGTGGAAGTCGACAACGGAGTCAGTCTCGATTTTCTCGATACCGCTGGTGAAGTCGTCCACCAGCACTATGCTTTCCTGATAGGCGGACTCGAGTTCGAGCAGATATTTCGTCGAATCCAGGAACGCAGGATAGCTTACTGGGCCGACCCGGGACAAACGCGGCCCGGCGAAATCAACCATGGTGACGGCGGCTGCGGCTTTTATTTCGAGGATCCGAACGGCCACCGCCTTGAGGTCCTGACCCGTCGTTATGGTAGTAGCCGCCAACAACACGGGGATTAAGAAACGCTCCCTTGGCCAGCGCCGGTTGATTTCTTGAACGGTCGGCCATGCCTCTGAATACCCAGCGCGAGGTGGCCACCAAAACCTGGGCCGGGTGCTGGAACTCTATGTTCAGGCGAGCATTCTAAAGATTATCCCGCCTTTGTTGTTTTGCGCGTTCGGCGAGAGACGGCATCTTTGGCGGGTGTAAGGAGGTTGATTATGTCCTTTGCTCATCTGCCCAAAATGCTGGCATCCGAGACCGAAGGCTGGTCCGATATTGCGCAGAGTCATCCGGCCGCCAAACGCCTGTTGTTCTGCTTGGTGATGCCGATGTCCCTGATTCCCCCGTTGATGTATGCCTACGCGGAACTTGCCAATCCGGGGCAGGTGTTTCCGCTTTCCGTTCCCACGATAAGCGGATTCCAATTGTGGATATCCGGTGTCGTCTTGTTTGCGGTGCAACTGGCGATGGTGTCGTTTATGGCCATGCTCATCCAACGCATGGCGATTGCGCAGGATCACGATCCGGGATACGAGGCTGCCTATTCGCTCGCAGCGATCGCACCAGTGCCGCTATGGCTGTCATCTCTGGCCCTGTTCGTGCCCAGCCTGAGCTTCAATGTAATGGTGGTCGCCGCCGCGTGGGTCGCCTCAGTCGCGCTAATCCGCCATGGCGTGCATCCCTTGTTGAAGGTGGACGACATCCGGAAGTCTCGCTACATCGCCAACATGGTCACGCTGGCCGGCATCGCCGCTTGGGTTGGTTTGATGATAATTTCCGCCGCGATCCTGAGCATGCTACTCGTTTCGTGGTCGATCTGAGTAACGTTTTGAGGGAATGATCATGGGCGCTTTCTTGACCCGCTTGTTCGAGCGTCAAGGCTGGAGTCGCGCAACGGCGGTCATGGATCGAACCTACGTCTCGGACTACACTCGTTTCATGGAACAGTTCATCGACGCTCATCCAGAGATTCTGGTGGATCAAAACAAAGGATGGCGGATCTATTGGGAGAAGCGAGTGGACTTGGCTGCTCAGGAAAAGGCCGAAAAAGACACCATTCCAGATGATGGCTATGGCTTCCGATACTTGGCCTGGAATTCAAGAAAGGAGCCAGCGGCGCCGGATGGGGGAGCCAGATGGGGGAATGAACTCTTGGGAAGACACTGATCTGCCAATACAGAGTGGTTGCCTTCCATTGGGCGCAAAGGCCGGTTGACTGGGCCGATCGGCGACAGACTTGGCCTGACGGAATCAGTCAGGGTGACGGCTGTCCCGGCTACCATATCGCGGAGTTGATTGGTTATCGCCTTGAGGTTCTCACCGCTGCAACCGCCGCTCGATAATTCGAAGCGATTCCGCGTCACGGAAGTAGCGGCACGCCAATGTTTTCGGTCAAACGCGTGCGGGCCAGAGCTAGCCGGCCTTCTGGTTGCCCAGCCCGGGATCCAGATAAGCGAGCGCGGTCATTTCCCGCAGCAGTTCTTCTTCTTTAAGGAAAGTGTCGACGGCCAGCGGGTCAAACTGGCTACCCGCCATCCGCACAATCTCCCGCTTTGCCATGTCGAATGACAGCGCTTGGCGATAAGGACGATCGAATGTCATGGCATCGAGGGTGTCGATAATGGCGAACAAGCGCGCGGGTAGTGGTATGGAGTCGCCTTGGAGGGCATGGGGATAGCCTGAGCCGTCGTATCTTTCTTCGTGGCAGAGAACAATCGTCGCGGCAAGGGAAAGGAATGGAAGTCTTTCCAGGATTCGGCTACCTTGCTCGGGGTGCAGACGCATGGTTTGCCACTCGTCTTGCGACAGTTTCCCTGGTTTCAGAAGTATTGCATCGGGTACGCCGATCTTCCCAATGTCATGAAGCAGACTGCCCCAGTAAATTTCTCGCAAGGTCGTCACATCGTCAAAGTGGTGGCGGGCAAGGATCAGTGTGTGGGATGCCACACGCTTCGAGTGCAAGCCGGTTTCACGTTCCCGCAGATCCAAAGCTGCAACGAGAGCCTCGGCGAATTCTTCGTAGGGATGGGCGTCGGCTAGCCAGACCAGCCGCTTGCGCGAATCCAGTAGACACGCTTCGCACGTGACCCTGCCGTCGGTCCGGTGGTACTGTCGATCAGGTGCTGTCGTCCCGCATGTCGCACACTTTTCAATCTGTCGACTGCCGCCATTTTTTGACGCTTCGATGCTTCGATGCTGCATGTCACGAGAAATATCCACAAAGTCTCCGAGAAGTCTTGCCGTATTTTTGAGAGCGTGCAGACGTCAAAGGTTGCTGCAGGGCCATGCTATCGGTTTTCAAGACGATCGTCGTGTCCGTCGTACCCATCGGGTCACTTCCAGTAACCTACAACCGCCTCTATGTCCTCCCGAAACTCGGGAAGCATCTGGTTGGTAATTGAGACATAACCGCTTTTACTGACAAGCCGGCCGACCAAGAGATTGAACAGGGCACGCTCGATGCGCGACCAGGAGTTTGAATACCCGACAATCTTCTCCATGTCCGCCCGTAACTCGCGAAGCATCTGGTCGGTGGTTGCGGCGTAACCATTCTTGTGAATGAGCCGGCCTATCAGGACATTGAATACGGCGCGCTCGATGCGCGACAAGGACCTGAGCCACTCAGGCGGGAAAACGTCATAGGCCCGGAGAATGAACAAATCGACAGCGTTGTCTATGTGAAGATTTTTGTGGTCGGCGAACATTGCATTTCTCCTCGAATGAATTTGTCTGGCGTATCGTCAGGCGGATACGGGGATCGCTTGGGGACCGGCGCTTCGCCTCGGGTCGAGAAGCGGGTGCGTCGATAATCGCCTGCAACCCCCGGACCTCAGGCGACCAATTTTGGCGTGGACCGCTTGCCGTGGTTCAGCCCCCCATTCCGGGCGCCAGAAGGTTGCCTCAGTGAAGTGGAAAGGAGACCCTGCATCTCGGTGGCTTGCTTTTGCAGTTCGCGCATAAGCTCCAAATTGCATTCAAAGGCAGTCACGATGTTTTCGTGGGCAGTCTGGACGACGGTCTGAAGCAATGCCAGCGTGGCATCTGTCCATTGTTCCGGAGTGGAAGCAGGGGCTGTTTCGGACAGAATGGCTCTGATTTTCTGACTATTGTGCACAAAGAATTTCTCGATCGCGTCAAGCTGACATGCCATAAACCTCTCGTAGCTTGCGATGGTCACTGGGCCAACCTTCCTATGCAACTCCAAACCACGAGAAACCGATTCAAACATTGAATACATGATAGACACCTCCATTAGTGGGTCCCCTGGGGCAACTCCAGGCAGCGCGGAAAATGGTTGATTTACTCCAATGCAATGTACTTTTCCCGGCAGAAAAAACTATCAGACATCTTCGGAAATTGTGTCGGCAACCGACTGAGAGTGTGTAGGGTTTAACCTTCCATGCCCATTGTCGCGATGGCTCTGTTTTTCCCGCCGGGGCCACTGAGGGACATCGCGGGCGCTAACCACTGGCGCAATGGAACTTCTCAAGCATGGCCCGGAATTTCCGGGAACCAGTCTGACGGGGTGCCGAGAAAACCCAACTGACCAAGGCAAAGACGACCCCCACTGCGACAGCGAGGGGAATTCCTCGAAATGTTGCTGTCATGCAAGATTCAGCCCAAATCACTCCCGTTACCGGAAGCCCTCCCGGCGGTCTCCAGGCGGGAAGATTTCTTCAGCACCTCGTCAAGTATTTGACATGCTCCTTGGCAGAAAAAAGAACCCCGCCAACAGGTGCGGGGAAATGCCACTCCGGGGGTAGAGTGGCCTGGGGGGTCTGATTGCGCTGAAATCATTTTTGAATGCAAGCGGTGTATCGACAAGTCAGGCAACCCCCTTTTTGAGTAGGGGTTTGCCGGTTTACCCGCAGGTGATACCACCTGCTCCTTCAACTGCCTGGAAACTCGAACGGATATCGAAGGCTGGACAAGGCAATTGGAACTGTAGGGTTAACCTGATCCCGTAGCTTCTCGCTTTCTGGTAACGTGATTTCTTATCGAGAAAACTCTGGTTGTTTCAATAATCAAAAGGGCACGTTTATCTGGCGCGGTCATTTGAATTAGAGCTTTCTGACTTGGCTCGCTTTCCCTTGACGTCCGGATGCGCAAGACACGGTCACTTTCAAGCGCGATACATCAACTCAACTGGGGATCGGTTATGCAGCCGGAGAGTGTGCCTCATCTACCTGACCGTTTCCCTGAGGTTGGACAACTTCGACTGGTTGCCCCAAATAGCTGCCGATCAAGCGCGCCAAACGGCTGGCATTGTGCTTCGGCTTCCGGTAAGCGCCCGGATCGAGCAACTAGGTATGGACTAACGGAGAATACCCGTGGTCGATAAATCCGTGAAAGTTGAGAAACCGCTTATTGTGGCCGAGCGCTTGGCCTCGTCATCCGGACACGGCAAATCATATCTCTGGCCAGTCCTGCCAGCCCTGGTGTTCGCAATTGCCATTTCCGGGGTTTGGGTAGGGGACTTTCGCCAAGCATACGAAATGCCCGGTTTACTGATGGGGCTGAACTTGATTTTTTCGGTTTTGGTGTCACTTGCGTTAGCCGCGGTGACTGGCCTAGGCTTCCTGAGAAGTGGGGCGCCAGCACTGTTGTTCCTGGGTGCCGGCAGCATCATCTGGGGATTGGCTGGCTTTGTCGCTGGCATCGTCTCCCATTCACATGGAGTGGGCGGCCAACAGGATACCAACCTGCTCATCACCATTCACAATGTTTGTGTCTGGATATCGGCACTTTGCCATCTCATCGGTCTGTCGTTCATAGTCCGCCGGCGGCAACCGTCGTGGGTCTTGCGAGTCTGGCTGTGCAGTTCGTACGCGCTGGCTTTGGGAATTGTAGGACTTGTCACCCAAGCTGCGATTTCGGGATTGTTTCCGATTTTTCTCGTTCCAGGCTTGGGTGGCACTGTGGAAAGGCAGGTATTGCTTGGCGCCGCCATTGTTACATTCGGGCTGACAGGGGCGATATTGCTGACGAGGCGCCATGTGCAGCGCGCCTCTTTTCCGTATTGGTATGGCGTTTCCCTGCTGCTTTTGGCGATCGGACTGTTCGGCGTGATGCTGGAGCGGACTCCTGGCGACGTAATGAGCTGGACAGGGCGAATGAGTCAATTTCTCGGTGGCGCCTATATGCTCGTGGCGGCGCTGAAAAGCTTGGGCAAGCCCGCCGATCAGGAATACGTCACGTTGCGGAAGGGCCGCGTTTTATGGAGCAAATACGGTTTCGCCGCTGTGTTGATTATCAACGCAGGCGCTCTGCGTCTGGGACTCTTGACTTCCCTGGGGCCGGCTAGCGGCTACCTTGTATTCTATCCTGCAGTAATCATCACGGCACTCTACGGGGGACCGTCCGCAGGTTTCTTCGCTGCTGTGATTGCCTTGCCGATGTTCCTGGATTTCGCTGCTGGCGAGACTGGAATTGCTGTCGGCTGGAAATCTATCGACCTGGTCCGCTACGCAATTTTCCTTGCAAGTTCCCTGGCCATCATATGGCTCACAGCCCACACACGGCGAACCGAGAGGCGGGCCTCTGCGGCAGAGGCGGCAGCCAACTTCGCCGAGGAACGCGAGCGCATCCTGAAAAACCTCTTCCGGAGTGAAACACGCTTTCGCTTGCTCGTCGAACAGGCTGCGGACGGAATTTTCATGTCTGATAGTCAGGGGAACTACCGGGAGGTCAATGAGGCGGGTGCCAGTATGCTTGGCTATTCCCGTTCTGAAATAAAGGCCATGAAGATTTCGGACGTCATCTTGCAGGAAGAAGTTGTACGCCTTCCTCAAGAAATCTCCCGCTTTGCGAATGGTAATGTGGCCACCTCGGAGTGGCGTTTCCGTCGCAGGAACGGGACTGTATTTCTTGGCGAAGTCACTGGCCGACAACTTCCAGATGGAATGCTCCTAGCCATCCTCCGCGACATTACCGACCGTAGACTCGCCGAGAAATCGCTGAAAGAAAGCGAGGACCGCTTCAGAACCTTGGCGAATGCATCGTTTGAAGGAATTGTTGTTACAGGCAATGGCAATATCCTGGATGTAAACGACCAGTTTTCACGAATTGTGGGATATGAACGGCAAGAACTGGTCGGGCACCCGGTAAGCGACCTCATCGCGCCGGAAGCCCGTGAATCGGTGATGGCCAATATGCGGGATGGACTTCAGTCCGACGTCGAGCATGACATCCTGCGGAAGGATGGGTCGCGCCGCCGAATAGAGGCTCATGGCCGGATGATAGAACAGAAAGGTGGTTCGGTAAGGCTGACCACCATCCGCGACATTACCGAGCAAAAACAGATCGAGTCAGAACTCCGCCTGGAACGTGGGTTGCTTAAAGCCGTCATGGATACCACCGATGCCATGCTGGTTTGCCTGGACCGGGATTTCAATTTTTTGTGGATGAATAATGCCTACGCAAAGACTTGCCACATGAACCCTGAAGACATGATTGGCAAGAATCACTTCTCTCTGTACCCGAATGCCGAAAATGAAGCCATATTTCGTCAAGTAAGGGACACCGGTAAGTCGATATCCTTCAAGGACAAGCCATTCGAATTTACGGACCAGCCAGAACGCGGTATGACCTATTGGAACTGGAGCCTTTCGCCAGAACTGGATCAAGGCGGTCAAACGATCAGTCTGGTATTTACGTTGATAGAGACTACCGATCAAGTCCGGATCCGACAAAGGGCTCAGGAAAGCGAGGGGCGCTTTGCCAGCATCGCGAGCACAGTTCCCGTGTTGATCTGGATTTCCGACCCTGACAAACGGATCACCTGGGTCAATCAGGCCTGGCTCAGTTTCACCGGCCGTACCATGGAACAGGAACTGGGCTCCGGATGGACCAAGAGTCTGCACCCGGAGGATGGCGATCACTTCCTGCAACAATTCAACGATTGCTTCGAACAACGTGAAGAATTCAGGATGGAATGCCGTATGCAAACCGCCGGCGGCGCCTATCGATGGCTTGCCGGCCGGGCCGTGCCACGCTACAACGATGATCGTGCATTTCTGGGCTACGTCGGTGTCTTTGCCGACGTCTCCGACGCACGAGAGAGCCAAGAAAGACTTCGGATCGCCAACGAACAATTGGTTCGGGTGGCGAGAGAACGTGCCGTCCACCTCCTGGAATTGTCCACGGAATTGACTCTGGCCGAACAACGTGAGCAGGATCGCTTGTATGTGCGGCTTCATGATCATGTGCAACCATTGCTTATTGCAGCGAGGCTCAAGCTCAGCGCGCTCAGTAAGAAAACCGCACAGGAGAAATCACTTGAAGTTGCTGCCGAGGTGCGCGAACTGATATCACAGGTCATACAGACCACCCGCAACTTGAGTGTGCATCTGAACCCGCCCATGATCCGGAACGGCGGACTGGGCCAGGCTCTCACGTCGCTGTGTGGATGGATGCGGTCAACCTACGGACTCAAAATCGCACTCCACTGCGCCCCTGGAATCGAGCCAGGAGATTTCGTCATACGCGCGCTTTGTTTCAATGCCATCCGTGAACTATTGATGAACGTGGTCAAGTACGCAGGCACCGAGCACGTTTCCATCGACTTGGAGGCGGAAGATGGCGGTCTGCTGAGGGTGGATGTGGAGGACAACGGTGCGGGGTTTGACGACCGAACGCGGCAACATGGTTCCGGGCTTGATAACATTCAGAGGCGCTTGGAGATGGTTGGAGGCAGCTTGAGCATCCATAGCGAGATTGGCGTTGGTACGGTGGTCACATTGCGTGTCCCGCTCGAGGTGGCCTCCAACATCAACCAACGGTCGACGGCGCGCGACGGCATCCAGTTCTTCAGGCCAACAGCCGAGAGTCAGAGATCGAAACTTGAGTTTGACAGCGGGAAGCAGGGAGGATGGAAATGATCCGGATTCTCATCGTGGATGACCACGCTGTGGTAGGTGGCGGATTGAAGCAGTTCCTCGCCGATGTGGGCGATTTCGAGGTTGCCGGAGAAGCGCGAACTGGACAGGAGGCTCTGGGGAAGGCCAGGACCGATCAATGGGATTTGGTGTTGCTGGACATCGGTCTGCCGGATATCAGTGGACTGGAGGTGCTAAGGCGCATCAAACTCGAAAGGCCGGCATTGCCAGTCCTGATTTTCAGCATGTATCCTGAAGACGAGTGCGCTATTGCCGCGCTCGAGGCCGGCGCGGTCGGCTACCTCCCGAAGGACAGCGCGCCGGAGGAAATCCTCATCGCCATTCGCCGTGCGAGCGCCGGGGAGCGCTACTTGAGCCCGGAACTTTCGGAGCGACTGCTGAAAAACTCGGCGGGGATCGGCCAAAAGATGCCCCACGAGCGGCTATCTGTCCGCGAGTTCGAAGTCATGTTGCTGGTGAGTCGCGGAGTCCCTTTGACGGAAATAGGCGAACGCCTTCACCTCAGCCCAAAGACCATCACCACTTATCGCGCCAGAGTTCTGGAAAAGCTCGGACTGAAAAACAATACCGAGGTCACGCGTTACGTGCTGAAACACAAGATCGATCACTTGAGCAGCGACCGGTAGAGCCTTGCATATACCGTTGATGGGCATAGGGAAACGCCTACAAGGCGCCCGCTGTTTGCTGACACAGGTCACGCAATCTGCCTATAGAGATTTTGGCCTGGAAATCTAGACTACGGTTTCAGCCCAAAAGCATAAGTTCATGCTTTTTGGGAAATGCCAAAATCCCTATCTATTCGGGGCGACATGACCACTGAAAGCGATTTCGATAGCCTTAGTGTTGAGCTCTTTCGCCGCATAAGGGGACTGGTCCGGTTCGAATGTGCGGAACCGATAAGACAGAAACCCGATGGCAGCGAGGATCCATCGTCGCAGCCAGTTCAGGTACTGGAGGCCGTGTTGTCCAACGCCACGGTTGTCTCCGATCCTCACAGTAAGCTGCAAATCAAGTCAAGCACCAAGGAAAGCGCCACCGCATTGGCGCACGGGAACCGGGTGCGCGTGGAGCGCCAGATGAACGTCGTTCGTCTGCTCCAGAAGTAATTTGGTGAAACGAAATCAACTGTCCCGGATTCGCCTCATAGGTTAGTCGGCGAGGGCGGCAGGAAGCTCGGCAGCTTTCGGTATTCTGGGAATGAAATCGCCGCGTAACCACCAATTGTGCCCCCCAATCCGGTGGGTTTGCCCAGAGCATCCTTGTCCCGACCACGGAGCGGAGTCGGCATTCGCTGAGATCATGCCCGCCAGCTCCACGAGGCAGAGCAGCAGAGGAGACTCATATGTTCGACGATGTACAGGCTCAATTCATTTATCGCGCTAGCAGTATTTTTCCCCCGGATATGGCCGTGAAATGGTCCCGTATCGAACGTGCCGTATTCAACCACTTGATGAGCCAGTTGATTTACCACCATGGTTATGAGGCGATAACCTGCCAAATGCTCCATGAAACGCGAGACCGAATGCAACAAATTCTCCGTAGTCTTGGCTCGAATCTGTCTGACGAGCATGGGTCTGCGCTGGCTGGTGAGTTTTGAATTGTCTTCTCCGGTTTATTCCACTCCCAGTTTTTGCGCGCTCCATCATAACCAACAACGGCGACCTGGATTGATGTCGGTCAAATCAAATGATCTCTCTGCACGGCATCCGGATTTTGCGACGCAATGCGCAGCAAGGTTTTCGCGGCACCGGAAGGCTCCCGCCGCCCCTGTTCCCAATCCTGCAAGGTACGCACCGAAACGCCGAGCAATTTCGCGAACTCGCTTTGCGACATCCCAACACGGTTGCGCACTTCGGTGGCGGCCGATACTTCCACGGCGGTTACCCGGGCCACCTTGCCGGTTTTCATCTGACGGACGGATGCCAGCAGATCGTTGTGAAACTGTTCGATTTCCTTATCCACGCTCCACCTCGGCTTTCAGTCTGGAAAAAAACTCCGCCGGCAGGTTATCGAACTTCGCTTGTGCGTAGGCGATCAGCAACCAGATTCGGCCATCCAGCACGTCGAAATAAATTACCCGCGCACCGCCACGCTTGCCCATGCCCGCACGAGCCCATCTCACTTTCCGGCACCGCCCGATCCGGGAATCACGTCACCCGCCAGCGGATTGGCGGCGATCCACTCGATAAATTCGAGACGCTCGGTTTCTGACCAGATGGATGCCGCGTAGCGCTGGAATATCTCGGTTTCGGCAACGGTATGCATGAGGAATAATACGGCAATGCCGTATGATGTCAATGCATCAAAACAAAAGAAGCGCGGTCGGCGCCAGTTTACGCCCCGAAACTGGATGAACCCTCAGTGGCTCGTCCCCTCCGACTTGCTGATCTTGTTCCAGACGTTGTACTTGCCGACCGGCTTCTTCATCGGCAGCCGCTTCACTTCTCTGAGCGTCGCCGCGTCGTAGATGATCAGCGCGCCGTCCATTTCCCACAGGCTGGCCAGCACGTATTTTCCATCCTTCGTGAATTCGACGTGGGCGAAGGTCTTGCCCGGTTCCGGTTTCAGTTCGGCGACGATTTCCAGCTTTTCCTTGTCGATGATCTGCATGGTGTCCTTGAACTCCTTGCTCATCATCGAATCTGTCCACGCGTAGCGGCTGCTTTCGTGGCTGCGCATGAAGAAGCCGGGGCCGCGGGTCTTGATCTGCTTGATCGTTTTCCACGTTTTCATGTCGATGATGCTGATCAGGCCCTCGTTGAGGTTGGGCGTCGCCATCACGGTTTTGCCCTGCCACTGCCAACTGATGCCGGAACCGAGGTGTGGCATGCCGGGCAGCTCGAGGTCGGCGATCTTCTTGCGCACATCGAGATTGACCACCTGGCCGCTGACGGCGCTCTTCGCGTCGTTGCGCGAGGCGCCCATGACCTCGTGGTAGTCCTGGGTGAAGTAGAAGTCGTCGAGGTAGTCTTCGAGCTGGCTGCGCTGCGGGTTGAGGAAGCCGGGGATGAACTTGCCTTCGCGGTACTTGAAATCGTGGATCATGCCGGCCGGAATTTCCGGCGCTTTCGGATTGTACGAGACTTCCCAGACTTCCTTGACATCCTTCAGCGCGGCGACGAAGCTCTGGCGCGGCGCGGCGTCGTAGACCGCCGAAACGCGCGACGAGACCTTGCCGTCCTTGTCGGCCACCGGCAGGATTTTCTTCAGATTGAGGTCGGCGTCGAGGATGACCAGGCTGTGCGGCAAGTAGTTGGCCACCGCCACCCACTTGCCGTCGCCCGACACCGCGACGTTACGCGTGTTGATGCCGGCGCGCACTTCGGCGACCACCTTGAGGTTCCACAGGTCGTACTTGGTGATCCAGCCGTCGCGCGAGGCGAAAAAGACGTAGCGCCCGTCCGGCGTGAATTTCGGCCCGCCGTGCAGGGCATAGCGGGACTGGAAGCGGTGAATCGGCTCCAGCTTGTCGCCGTCGAGGATCGAAACGTGGTGGTCGCCGCTTTCGACGACGACGAAGAGATTGAGCGGGTCGGCGGCGAATTGCAGCTTGTCGGGCAGGCTACCGGGCGCAAAATTGACGATGCGCGAGGCCCTGATCTCGGCCTCGCCCCAGACCGGCATCGGCTTGATCGGCGTGTAGGCGAAGTCGACCAGCGCCTTGATCTCGTCAGGCGACAGCTTGTCGCCGAAGCCAAGCATCTGCGTTGCCGGGCGGCCCTCGCGGATGATTTTTTCGGCTTCCGGCTTGCGCAGGCGGGCGAGGTTCTCCGGCAGCAGGGCCGGGCCGATGCCGCCGAGGCGCTCGGCGCCGTGGCAGGCGGCGCAATGCTGCTTGTAGTTGGCGGCGACATCCGCCGCCTCGGCCAGCTGCGCCATGCCGAACAGGAAGTAGACAGCGAAACCGGCCGGGACCAGGATTTTCCAGTTCAGGTTCATAGCCCGATTTCCTCGTCGGAAAGATAGCAGCCGGGGTCTTCGGCCCAGGCGTCGCCGGTCATTTGTTGCGCGCGGACGCGCGTGTTGCCGTTGCAGATCGCCAGGTAGGCGCAGGCGCCGCAGCGCCCCGTGACCGCCCGTGGGTGTTGCTTGAGCCCGGCCATCAGCGCGTCCGAGGTATCCGGCCAGATCTGCGAGAACGGCCGCTCCTTGACGTTGCCGAGGTTGTGGTGCCACCACATGGTATCCGGGTGCACGTTGCCAAGATTGTCGATATTGGCGACATTGACGCCCGACGAGTTGCCGCCCCACTGGCGCAGCTTGGCCTCGACGTGGGCGGCCGAATCCGGGAAGCGGCGGCGGACCCAGTGCAGGAAATAGACGCCGTCGGCGTCGTTGTTGCCGGTGGTGAATTCCTTCTCCAGCCCGCGCTGGTTGTAGTCCCAGCAGGTGTCGAACAGGAGGTCCATCGCCCGCCGCGTCAGCTGGTGCTGGGCGTCGTCCTTGCGGTTCTTGTTGCCGCGCCCGGCGTAGTTGAGGTGGGAGAAATAGAAGCGGTCGATGCCCTCGTCCTCGACCAGCTTCAGCAGGCCGGGCAGGTCGTGCGCGTTGTCCTGGGTCATCGTGAAACGGACGCCGATCTTCAGCCCGAGGTCGCGGCACAGGCGGATGCCCTTCAGCGACGCCTCGAAGGCGCCGTCCATGCGGCGAAACTTGTCGTGCGTTTCGCGAATGCCGTCGAGCGAAACGCCGACGTAATTGAAATCGCACTCGGCGATGCGGTCGATGTTGCGCTCGTCGATCAGCGTGCCGTTCGACGACAGCCCGACGTAAAAACCCTGAGCCTTGGCCCGCTTGGCGATGTCGTAGATGTCCGGGCGCAGCAGCGGCTCGCCGCCGGAGAGGATGAGCACCGGCACGCGGAAAGCCTTGAGATCGTCCATCACCGCATAGACCTGCTCAGTGGTCAATTCACCGGGGAAATTGGTGTCGGCGGAAATCGAGTAGCAATGCTTGCAGGTCAGGTTGCAGCGCCGGATCAGGTTCCAGATCACCACCGGGCCGGGCGGGTTGCGCTTCGGGCCAAGCGGCGTCGGGGCGGCGATTTCCTGCATGTACTGGGAGATGCGAAACATGGATTTCCTTGCTGAAGGCTACGCCGTATTCAACGGCAGCGGGCCTGTGGACGCATTGACGTGAGTCAATCCCGGGAACAATGCGCGGAGATGCAGGCGGCGCTGCCCTTGCGCTATACTCGCATGATGACTCAGATCGCCCAAAACGTCGCCAGCAACGAACCGGCACTGCCCAGCCGCTGGGCTACCGAAGTCGAGGCTCTGCTTCTGGCCGGCGAAAGAACCCAGGCTTGGCTCGAAATCGACCTCGACACGCGACTGCATTTCTCTGCCGGCCTGGTAATCGTGACCGACAAGCGCCTCGTCGCGCGTGCGCCCGGCGCTGCGCAATGGAGCGACTGGCCGTTGCGCGCCGGCCTCAGGCTCAACCATGCCGACCATGCCGGCGTCGGCACGCTGGAATTGATTGACGCAAACGGCCGTCTGGCCAACTGGCGCTACACCCTGGCCAGGAACTTGGCCGCACTACGCGTAATCAATGAATTCGATTTGCATCGCGACAGCGTCGTCAGCGGCCAGCCCGTGTTGCGGTCGACCGACGATATCTGCCCGAAATGCAAGTCGCCGCTCCCGCCAGGTGAAGACGAATGCCCGATCTGCACCCGCGAAGCAACGGCGGCACCATCGACGTGGACGCTGTTCCGCCTGTGGCGCTTTGCCCACCCCTACCGCTGGCAACTGCTCAGCGGCTTCCTGCTGACGCTGGCCGCCACTGCAGCGACGCTGGTGCCGCCCTACCTGACCATGCCGCTGATGGACAACGTGCTGATCCCGTTCCAGAACGGCAAGCCGATCGACTGGCCGCTGGTCAGCCTCTACCTCAGCGGACTGCTCGGCTCTGCCCTGCTCGCCTGGCTGCTCGGCTGGCTGCGCACCTACATCCTGGCGCTGGTCTCGGAGCGCATCGGCCGCGACCTGCGAACGACGACCTACGAGCACCTGCTCGGCCTGTCACTCGAATACTTCGGCGGCAAGCGCACCGGCGACCTGATGGCGCGCATCGGCAGCGAGACCGACCGCATCAACGTCTTCCTGTCGCTTGATCTGCTCAACTTCGCGACCGACATACTGATGATCGTCATGACCGCGGTCATCCTGTTCACGATCAACCCGTGGCTGGCGCTGGTCACCCTGCTGCCGCTGCCGGTCATCGCCTGGATGATCCACTTCGTGCGCGAGAAGCTGCGCACCGGCTTCGAGAAGATCGACCGCGTCTGGGCCGAGGTGACCAATGTGTTGGCCGACACCATCCCCGGCATCCGCGTGGTCAAGGCCTTCGCCCAGGAAAAGCGCGAGGCCGAGCGCTTCCGTACCGCCAACGAGCACAACCTGGCGATGAACGACAAGCTGAACAAGACCTGGTCGCTGTTCTCGCCCACCGTCACGCTGCTCACCGAAATCGGCCTTCTCGTCGTCTGGGCCTTCGGCATCTGGCAGATTTCCAAGAACGAGATCACGGTCGGCGTGCTCACCGCCTTCCTCGCCTACATCGGCCGCTTCTACACCCGGCTCGACTCGATGAGCCGCATCGTCTCGGCGACCCAGCGCGCCGCCTCGTCGACCAAGCGCATCTTCGACATTCTCGATCACGTCTCCAGCGTGCCGGAGCCTGCCAATCCAGTGCATCTGTCGAAAGTGACCGGCCAGATTGAACTGAAGAAGGCCAGCTTCCGCTACGGCACCCGCGCCGTCACCCGCGACGTCGATCTGGTGATCAAGCCCGGCGAAATGATCGGCCTCGTCGGACACAGCGGTTCGGGCAAGAGCACGCTGGTCAACCTGATTTGCCGCTTCTACGACGTGACCGAAGGCGCCGTCTTCATCGACGGCGTCGATGTCCGTTCGGTGCCGGTTGCCGAATTCCGGCGCCACATCGGCCTCGTGCTGCAGGAGCCCTTCCTCTTCTTCGGCACCATCGCCGAGAACATCGCCTACGGCAAGCCCGATGCTTCGCGCGCGGAAGTCATCGCCGCCGCGCGCGCCGCGCATGCCCACGAATTCATCCTGCGCCTGGCGCACGGCTACGATTCGCTGGTCGGCGAACGCGGCCAGGGGCTTTCCGGCGGCGAGCGCCAGCGCATCTCGATCGCCCGCGCCCTGCTGATCGATCCGAAGATCCTGATCCTTGACGAAGCGACCTCGTCGGTCGATACTGAAACCGAGAAGGAAATCCAGAAGGCGCTCGACAACCTGGTGCGCGGCCGCACCACCATCGCCATCGCCCACCGTCTGAGCACGCTGCGCAAGGCCGACCGGCTGGTCGTCATGGATCGCGGCCGCCTCGTCGAACTCGGCAACCACGACCAACTGATGGCCGCCGAAGGCCACTACTACAAGCTCTATCAGGCGCAGGCGCGCAACGTCGATACCGAGCCTGAACTCCAACGGGCAATCGAGATACCCAGCAAGGAATCAAGCAAATGACGGTGTCGAATTTCACCCTCAGCCGCGACGCCTACGGTCAACTCGTCCTGACCAGCCGGAACGGCGAGCGCCACGCTGGCGTCGTTCCCGTCCGCGCCTTCCCGATCGGCGCTCCCGACGATGGCATCGCGCTGGTCAGCGGCGAAGGCCACGAAGTCGGCTGGGTGAACCGCATCGCCGACCTGCCGCCGGATTTTGGCCGGCTGGTCGAGGAAGAACTGGCAAGCCGCGAATTCATGCCGGAAATCGAGAAAATTTTCGAAGTTTCCAGCTTTGCCTGCCCAAGCACCTGGCAGGTTGCCACCAACCGCGGCAAGGCGGCCCTGATCCTCAAGGGCGAGGAGGACATCCGGCGCCTCTCGCAGACCCGCCTGCTGATCGCCGATACCCATGGCATCCAGTTCCTGGTGCGAGACATCGGGACGCTCGACCGGCATAGCCGCAAGCTGCTCGATCGCTTCCTGTAGTCTCGGCATGTAACAAGTCTTGCCCGAACATGACATTTTTTTGACAGGCGTCAGCCCCTGTCCCGGCGAAAGCGTTAATAATCATTCATTGCTTCAACAATCCCTTTACTGCAAGACGGACCTGGACGGACCAAGCATGAAGAAAAAAGACATCATCATCAGGGACATCATTCCCCTGCGCGGTCCGAACATGTGGACCTACCGTCCGGTGCTCGAAGCCTGGGTCGAACTCGGGGAACTGGAAGAGTATCCGTCGAACAAGATTCCCGGCTTCTACGAGCGTCTTTCGGCCTGGCTTCCCTCGCTGGTCGAGCATCGCTGCAACTATGGCGAGCATGGCGGCTTCCTGCGCCGTGTCAAGGAAGGCACCTGGGCCGGACATATCCTCGAACACGTCACGCTCGAACTGCAAAATCTGGCCGGACTCCCGGGCGGCTTCGGCAAAGCCCGGGAAACATCGGAATACGGGGTCTACAAGGTCGTCGTCCGCGCCTGGCACGAGGAGGTCACCCGCACCGCGCTGCACATGGCCCGCGACCTGATCATGGCGGCCATCGAGGACCAGCCCTTCGACGTCGCCGGCGCCATTGCGGAACTTAGCGACATGGTGGATTCCAAGTGTCTTGGGCCGTCGACCGCAAGCATCGTCGATGCCGCCGACGACCGTGACATTCCGACCATCCGCCTGCTCGCCGACGGCAACCTGGTCCAGATCGGTTACGGTGCCGCCATGCGCCGCATCTGGACAGCCGAAACCGACCGCACCAGCGCCATCGCCGAAACCATCTCGCGCGACAAGGATCTGACCAAGGAACTCATCTCCTCCTGCGGCGTGCCGATTCCCGAAGGCCGCGAGGTCACCAGCGCCGCCGATGCCTGGGAGGCCGCCGAGGAGATCGGGCTGCCGGTCTGCGTCAAGCCGCGCGATGGCAACCATGGCCGGGGCGTCTTCATCGATGTGAAGACCCGCGAAGAAGTCGAGAAGGCGTACTCCGTGGCCATCGATGAAGGCACGGCGGTCCTCGTCGAACGCTCGATTCCCGGCACCGAACATCGCCTGCTGGTGATCGGCGGCAAGCTGGCGGCGGCCAATCGCGGCGACATGATCACCGTGACCGGTGATGGCAAGTCCACCGTCAATGAACTGATCGCCACCCAGATCAACACCGACCCGCGCCGTGGCCACTCCGAACTGCATCCGCTGTCGATCATCCACATCGACTCGGCTGCGCGCATGGAACTCTCGCGCCAGGGGCTCGAACCCGATTCCGTTCCGGCAAAAGACCGCAATGTCCTGATCCAGCGCAACGCCAACCATGCGTTCGATGTTACCGACGAGGTCCATCCGGAAACCGCCGCGCTGGCCGCGCTGGCCGCGCGGATTGTCGGACTCGATATTGCCGGCATCGACCTCGTCTGCCAGGATATTTCCAGGCCCCTCGGCGAACAGGGCGGCGCGATCGTCGAGGTGAACGCCGGCCCCAGCCTGCTGATGCACCTTCGCCCCGGCGTCGGCAAGCCGCGCCCGGTCGGCAAGGCGATTGTCGACAGTCTGTTTGCCGAAGGCGAAAGTGGCCGCATTCCAGTCGTCGGCATTACCGGGACGCATGGCAAGACCGCCGTCGCCAAGCTGCTGGCCCACCTGATCTACCTCTCCGGCCGGCGCGCCGGACTAGCCTGCAGCGACGGCATGTATATCGACCGGCGCCATGTCCAGAAGTCCGACGGCGCCAACTGGGCATCGGGCCATCGTCTGCTGCTCAACCCCGCCGTCGAGGCGGCGGTGATCGAGAACGGCGGGCGCACGATCCTTGGCGAAGGACTGGCCTACGACCGCTGCCAGGTGGGTATCGTCACCAATATCGACCCGGCGGCGGAAAACCTCGCGCGCTGGGATGTCCACCCGAGTGGCGGCGAGTACTTCACGACCTACCGCAACGCCTACCGGACGCAGGTCGATGTCGTGTTGCGCAATGGCTGCGCGGTGCTCAATGCTTGCGACGAGATCGTCGCCAGCCTGGCTGAACTGTCCGACGGCGAGGTCATCTTCTTCGCCGCCGACCCGGCGTGCCCGGCCATGGCGGAACACATTGCCGCCGGCAAGCGCGGCGTCTTCGTACGCGACGGCCGCATCACGCTGGCCACCGGCAGCGAGGAAATCCGCCTCTGCCGCCTCGGCGACGTGCCGGTGATCGGCAGGCAGAAGGATCCCTCCACGGTCGCCAACGTGCTCGCCGCCGTCGCCGCCGGCTGGGCGCTGGGACTGACCAAGGAAGTGATCGCCACCGGGGTCAAGACCTTCGGTCTCGAACTGCCCGACCCCGCCGCCCTGTTGCCGCAGGGCGCCAGACGGTCGCCCCCGGCGGCATTCCGGAACTAGCCAGCAATAGCAAGGAAGAGCTTTCATGGACGTTTCCCGTATTCGTGCCCTGCGCGGCCCCAATCTGTGGAGCCGGCACACGGCGATCCAGGCCATCGTCACCTGCGAGGGTGCCGAATGCGCGATCGCCGACCTGCCCGGTTTCGAAGCCCGCCTGCGCGACCGCTTCCCCGAACTTGGCGACCTGATCCCCGCCGACCATCTCGACACCGTTTCGATGGCGCATGCGCTGGAATTCGCCGCGCTTGGACTGCAGGCGCAGGCCGGTTGTCCGGTCACCTTCAGCCGCTCGGCGCAGGCTGTCGAAACCGGCATTTACCAGGTGGTCGTCGAGTACACCGAGGAAGACGTCGGCCGCATGGCCTTCGACCTTGCCGAACAACTGTGCAATGCGGCGCTGAATGACCAGCCCTTCGATCTGGACGGCTCGCTCAAGCAGTTGCGCGAGCTGGACGAGGACATCCGTCTCGGGCCGTCGACCGGCGCCATCGTTTCAGCCGCAATGGCGCGCGGCATTCCCTACCGCCGCCTGACGCAGGGCAGCCTCGTGCAGTTTGGCTGGGGCAGCAAGCAGAAACGTATCCAAGCCGCCGAAACCAGCTTTACCAGCGCCATTGCCGAATCGATCGCCCAGGACAAGGAACTGACCAAGAAACTTCTCGACGCCGCCGGGGTTGCCGTGCCAAAAGGCCGCCCGGTCGCGGACGAGGATGATGCCTGGGCCGCCGCCCGGGAAATCGGCTTTCCGGTCGTCGTCAAGCCGCGCGACGGCAATCAGGGCAAGGGCATTTCGGTCAACCTGACGAGCGAGGAGCAGGTGCGCCATGCCTACCGTGTCGCTATCGAGTTTCGCGATGACATCCTCGTCGAGAAGTACCTTCCCGGCCACGATTACCGGCTGCTGGTGATCGGCGACAAGCTGATCGCCGCTGCTCGCCGTGACCCGCCGCTGGTCATCGGCGACGGCATCCACAACGTTCGCCAGCTCGTGGACCAGGTCAATCGCGATCCCCGGCGCAGCGATGGCCATGCCACCTCGCTGACCAAGATCCGCTTCGACGACGTGGCCATCGCCCGTCTTGCTCTGCAGGGCTACACCGCCGACTCCGTGCCGCCGCGCGGCACCCGCGTCATCCTGCGCAACAATGCCAACCTGTCCACCGGCGGCACGGCGACCGACGTCACCGACGATGTGCACCCGGAACTTGCCGCCAGCGCCGTCGCGGCGGCCCAGACCGTCGGCCTCGACATCTGCGGCATCGACATCGTCTGCGACACGATGCTCAAGCCGCTCGAGGAACAGAGCGGCGGCGTCGTCGAAGTCAATGCCGCACCCGGCCTGCGCATGCACCTCGACCCGTCGTTCGGCAAGGGCCGCGCGGTTGGTGAGGCAATCGTTAACATGATGTTCCCCCCCGGCGACAATGCCCGCATCCCAGTCGTCGCGATTGCCGGCACCAACGGCAAGACCACCACCAGCCGGCTGATCGGTCGCATCTTTGAAAGCAACGGGCTGCGCGTGGGAATGACCAGCACCGACGGCCTCTACATCCAGGGAAAACGCACCGACGATGGCGACTGCAGCGGCCCGCGCAGCGCACGCAACGTCCTGCTGCACCCGGACGTCGATGCTGCGGTCTTCGAAACCGCGCGCGGCGGCGTGCTGCGCGAGGGATTGGGCTTCGACATGTGCGATGTCGCGGTCATCACCAACATCGGCATCGGTGACCACCTCGGTCTCAACTTCATCACCACGGTCGACGAACTCGCCGTGGTCAAGCGGGTCATCGTCGAGAATGTCGCCCCGGGGGGCACGGCGGTCCTCAACGCCGCCGACCCGATCGTTGTCGCCATGGCGCAACATTGCCATGGCTCGGTCATCTTCTTTGCCCAGGATCGCATGAACCCAGTATTGGCAACGCATCGCGCCCAGGGCAAGCGCGTCGTCCATGTCAAGCGCGATGCGATAGTCTGCAGCGAAGGCCGCAGGATACACAGCATCCCGCTCGCCAACATTCCGATCACCCGCAATGGTGCCATTGGCTTCCAGGTCGAGAACGCGATGGCGGCCGTCGCCACCGGCTGGGCGCTGGGCATCGCCTGGGAAGTCATCGAGCGCGCGCTGGCCGGTTTCGTAAATGATGCGCAGACCGCCCCTGGCCGCTTCAATGTCTTCGATTACAAGGGCGCCACCCTGATTGCCGACTACGGCCACAACCCGGACGCCATCCAGGCGCTGGTCGATGCCATCGGCAACATGCCGGCCAAGCGCCGTTCGGTGGTCATCAGCGGTGCCGGCGACCGCCGCGACGACGACATCCGCCAGCAGACCGAGATTCTCGGCGACGCCTTCGACGATGTGGTCCTCTATCAGGATGCCTGCCAGCGCGGTCGCGAGGACGGAGAGGTCATCGCCCTGCTCCGCGAAGGTCTGGCGAATGCCGGCCGGACCCGGCAGATCGATGCCATCACCGGCGAATTCCTGGCCATCGACACCGCCCTCGCCCGCCTGCAGGCCGGCGACCTCTGCCTGATCCTGATCGACCAGGTCGAGGATGCGCTGGCCCACATCGCCAGACGAGTCGCCGCAGGGTAACGTATTGGACGCCAGAGGCGCGGGACCGCGCTTTCGGCACGCGATTCAGTCGCCCCGTTCATGCTGCTTGATCAAGCGGTAGATATTGCGCTCGCTGACACCAAACACTACGGCAGCCTTCGCCCGATTTCCGCCACGGCGAAGCAGCGTCCGGCGCAGATAATGGTTTGCCGGCATGGGGTGAAAACATACCGAAAATGCCACCCGGCACCCGGAACGATCTGGCGCCACCGCCAAGCCGGCATGGCGGTGAACTCCGCGGTATCGTGAAATTACCAGCTCGGCCCCTGAACGCCCGGCATGAAGCGAACGGGGGCGATTTCGGCCTTGTCAAGTGCCAGTTTTCGATTAATCTTCTCGCCCATCCGTTCGCGCGAGGGCAGCGGCAAATCGTGGATTTCGCCGAGCAGTTCACGGAATCGCCGCAGCCAGACATGGGTCAACTCGGCCAATGCCGCATAGAACCCGGTGCCGCAGTACGACGATACCCGCTGTCCCCAGTCCGGAAGCCAGTAACCGATGTGCTCGTCAATGAAACTGGCCAGTTTTTCCGGGTCGACCGCGGCACTGACCAGAACCCGTCGCAGATACTGCAGTTGCAGCACCAGATGATCATCGAAGCGGCGACGCCAGTCGCCGACCCGCCAGCCGGCCGCCGCGTAGATTTCACGCAACTCGAACATCGACCGGTCGCAGGCCAGGTGCTCGTCACTTAGCCAGACCGACTCGTACGGCGAGGCACCGAAGCTGTTGTTCAGGTAGATCGCCGCATAATCGGCCGCCAGTTCATCCAGCGTCGGATTCTCGCGCAGGGCTGCCGCCATGTTAGCGTAGGCCGTTTCACCAGCCTCGTCGGCGGCGGACAATGCCAGCCCGCCTGGAAAGGCCGCCGTCCGCAACGCTGCCAGCGTCTCCGCATCCAGTTCGCGGTCATGCAGGCGAATCAACTGGTCGAGATCCTCAACCAGCGCGTTGCGCAATTCAGCCTCCATCCATCTTGCCTTTGGCATGCGGAATGAAGCCGATGGACGGACGTGTCAATTCCGGGTTGGCCATGTTCTTGACTTGCTTGACGGGTTTGTCATTGGGCCCGATGGCCTTGCTTTTGAGCACGCCCTGCCAGATTTCCTCGATCGGTCCGATGTCGAGCACGCGCATCATGCAGGCCATCACGCAGTAGGGCTTGCGCCCGGCTTCCAGTTCGTCGATGCACATGTTGCACTTCTTGACCACCTGCTCCTGCGGATCCCACTGCGGCGCGCCGTAGGGGCAGGCGGCTTCACATTTGCGGCAGCCGATGCACAGCGTCGAGTCGATATCGACGACGCCGTTGTCGGCGCGCTTCCAGATCGCCCCGGTCGGGCAGGTCGGCAGGCAGGCCGGCTCGCCGCAATGGTTGCACGACATGTTGACCTTGTAGGCGAAGACGTCCGGGTAGCTTCCGCCCTCGATGTACATCACGCGCCTGAAGCGCGGGCCGGGCGGCAGGCCATTCTTGTCCTTGCAGGCAATCTCGCAGGCGCGGCAGCCGATGCAATCGACGTTGTGGTGAACGAAGCCGAGCTGCAATGCCGGCTTCACCGGTTCGTAGGTTTGCGCCACCTTCCGGCGGATGGCCAGCTCAAGCTCCTGCTTGTCGACTTTGTTGACCATGATCGCCTCACTTGTCCCGACGGAAGACCGCCGACCGCGAAGTTGCCTGAATGTCCCAGCCCGGCCGGTGTTCGAGCGGGGTTTTCCTGAGGTCGACGAGAACGGTGTTGTAAGCAAAGGCACCTGCCGGGCTGGGCTCATCCAATGTCAGGAAATCCGGGTTGCCGGCACGGTCGGTCCCGTCCTTGGCCAGATCCATCCAGGCGCCTTCATAGAGCACGACGACATTCGGCATGCAGCGTTCGGTGACATAGGCAGGAACGACCACCTTGCCGCGCTCGTTCCACACCTCGACGATGTCGCCGGTCTTGATGCCGAGTCTTGCCGCATCCCCGGCGTTCAGCGTGACTTCCTGCTGGTAGGTTTCGCGCAACCAGGGAATGTTGTGGAAGATCGAGTGGGTGCGCCAGCGCGGGTGCGGCGAGATCATGTGGAACGGGAATTTCCCGGCTTTTTCGTGGTTCAGGGACTCGAAAGGCTCGATCCATTTCGGGATATAGGGAATTTCGTAACCGAACTGGGTCTTCGTCCAGTCCCTGATGTTGGCCAGGGTGCCGGAAAGGATTTCAATCTTGCCGGACGGCGTCGCGAATCGAACGCCATTCCTGATCTGCTCCTCGAAAGCGACATGCGGCTTGTCAAAGGTGAATTTGTAGACGCCGTGCTGTTTGAAAGTTTCCCAGGACATCTTGACGCCCTGGTGGGTCTGCACTTTTTTCCACCAGTCGGTAAGGTAGGCTTCGTCGGTGACGTCGCTGTTGTGGAAGTAGTCGCGCTGGGCTTTCGGATTGTAGCGCTTGCCGAAATTCCTGACCGAAGGATCGAGATCCTCGATACGGTAAGCAAGTTCGGTAAACACCTGGAAGTCGGTCTTCGATTCGCCGAGCGGCTCGATGACCTTGGGCCGGTGGATGTAATAGTGGCCCTTGTACCAGGGCAAAGCGACATCATGGCGCTCGAAGTGGGTGGCGATCGGAAAGAGCACATCGGCCCACAGTGCCGATGGAGTGATGGTCGAGTCCATGCAGACCACCAGCTCGAGCTTCCGGATCGCCTGGATTTCCTTGTTGACGTTGGTCAACTGGTTGAACCAGTCCGAGCCATGCCAGAAGATCGCCTTGATGTTGGGGATCCTCCCGTCGAGTTCGTCGTTTCTCGGCCAGCAGCCGATCTCTTCTCGCCTGAGGTTCGGGTAGTTGAGCACGCAGTGCGCCCAGCGGTCGGACTTGATCGAGGCATACCAGACGTTGGCGTACTCGTCGTAGGGATAGGCCACTGCCTCGGCGTGCCAGCCCTTGCCGACGCCTTCCGCGCAGCCGCCGAGGATGCCGATGTTGCCGGTCATCGCCTGCAGCGCCGCCGCCATCCGGTTGTACTGCTCGCCGTAGCTGGCGCGGCCCGGCGCCCAGCTCGCCTTGAGCGCCGCCGGCTTGGTCGTCGCGTACATTTTTGCCAGTTTCTTGATGTCGACCGCAGCAACCCCGCAAATCTTCTCCGCCCACTCCGGCGTCCTCGGAATGCCGTCGTATGTGCCGAGAATGTAGTCCCTGAAGTTCTCGCAGTCGGCAAACTGCTTCGGCGTCGTGCCTGCATCCATGCCCTGGCAGAACTTGTCGATGAACTTCTGGTCCTGCCAATTGTTGGCGAAGATATGGTGGGCCATGCCGGCCAACATGGCGGCATCGGTATTGGGCTTGATCGGAATCCACCAGGCATCGTAGCTGGCGGCGCTGTCGGTAAATTGCGGATCGACGACGACGAACTTGCAGCCGCGCTGTTTGGCCAGCCGCATGTAGTAGAAGGTGTTGCCACCGTGGAAGGTGTAGGCCGGGTTCCAGCCCCACATGATGATCAGCTTGCTGTGCGCGAAGGCGTCGTCCTCGTTGCCGTCGGTGATGGTGCCGAAGGTCATCCGCGAGCTGAAGGTCGTGCCCTGGTAGCTCGGCACCGACCACGAGTTGGTGCGGCAGCCGAACATGCCGAGGAAGCGTGCGAGCAGGCCCTCGATCTGGTCCGACTTGTGCAGCACGCCGTAGGAGGTACCGGCATAGGCCTGGTCGAGGATCGCTGTCGGGCCGTACTTCTGCTTGATCTCGACCATCTTCTTCGCCACGTGGTCGAGGGCTTCGTCCCACGATACGCGCTTGAACTTGCCCTCGCCGCGCTCGCCGACCCGCATCATCGGGTAGAGCAGGCGTTCCGGCGAATAGAGGCGCGAACGGTAGGAGCGGCCGCGCAGGCAGGCACGCAGCTGCGGCGTCTCCTCGGTGTCGAGCCCGAACTTGCCACCTTCCTGGTAACGCCCGTCATCGGTCGACAGGCGCACGATGACATCACCCTTCTTGTGGGCGATGAGCATGTGGCGCGAGCCGCAGTTGTGGTCGCAGGAAGTCACCACCGTCGTCAGGTCGTCATCCAGGGGGTAAGGCGCGTAAGGAAAGGCCTGGGCCTCCTGCGTGCCCGCGCCTAGTTCGACAAGGCCGCTGGTGCTGGCCACCGCAGCACCGGCACCCACCCTCTTGAGAAAGCTGCGGCGTCTGGGGTTGAGGATGTCCAGCCAGTTGCGTTTCGTATCCATGATTCGTCCTTATTGCCTGTGCTGGTTGGCACTGGTCGGCAAGGCAAAGCGGGCTTCGCTGACCACCGGTCGATCCTTCGCCCAATCGGGCACCTCCGGAGCCATGCCCTCCCACCGATGGCGCGGATAGGGGTACCCGATCCGGTACCAGGACCGCCCGCCATGGCAACCGTAGCAGACATCGGCATTCTTCTGGCCGGCAACCTCGATCGCTTCGGCCTTGAGATAGTTGACCTGATGACGGTTGGTACGAATGGCAGCGTGACAGGTCAGGCAGGAGTTGCCGAACATCTCCTTGCTCTCCGGCCAAGGGCTGGGCAAACCCATGACCCGGATATTCATCGGACCATGGCACTTGAGGCAGGTGGTCTCGGTGTTCACCGTCTTACGCAGCGTAAATCCGTTATCGCTCTGCGGCGTGCCCGTCGCCGAAGTACCCTGCGCTTCGTCGCGCGGATCATTCCCCTGGTGACAGGTATTGCAGGAGAGATTCATCAATTCTTTGGCCATCGCTGTCTTCAGGTGGCGTCGATGGAATGTGTCCTGGTCGCCGGCGTAGGTACTGAGCCGCTGATACCAGGCCTTGCTGGCGCTGGCGTTGACGCCTGCCGGTGACGTTTCACGAACCTTGTCGTCAAGCACCTCGCGGTGACAAGCCAGGCACTGTTCGTCACGCGCGGTTTCGATGGCCGGCCTGAAGTGAATGGGGTCGTAGGTGGCGCGCAGGATATCCTTGTTCGCATAGGCTGCCGGCGCGACCTGGCCTTCGGGGCTGGCGGGCGCCTGCGGCGCGGCGGACTGGTGCCGGATCCGCCAGCCAATATAGCCGCCGATCAGCACAGCAACGGCAACGAGGGCAAGAATGACGATGCCGACTTTCGAATTCTTCATGATCAATCCTTGCGCACCGCATCGGCATGAAGGCCGCGAATGTCATAACGACCCAAAAGGTTGGGATGAATGAACGGGGTGTACCAGGCGCCCTGATCCTTCAGGAAATCAAGGCCCACATGCGGTTGACCGATACCGCGCAGGGCCTGCGCCTGCCAGACTGGCGTCTGCTCGAAATGCGTGATGACCGGGGCGCCGGCAGGACGAGAAGCGGGCTCCAATCCCCCGATAAAGCCGGAGATTTCGGCTGTGGAAACGCCAACCACGGTCAACATTCCGAACAACGCAATCGACTTCTTCATTTTCGCTATCGCCTGGTCTCAAAGTTCATGAATGGGGCGGCCGGACTGGCTCTCCCCATGCGAGCGAAGACTCTAACTTCCTCTTTGCCTTCCATGCCCTGCATGCCGGACACACCCTTATGGTCAGTTGCAAAGACATTGGCGGCAACGAGGGAAGCGACGGCAAGGGCAGCAACAGTCGACAGTTTCTTCATGAAATACCGCTCTGGTATGGACTCATCGTCTCCACCGATGCGGCATATACGGCCCATGCATCTGCCCCGACCGTCATTCCACACATCCGTCGTGCCACTTGCCAATATATGCGCCAAGTCAATGATTCATATTGACTAAGCTCAAAGTCGGACGCAACAGCTATCCTGCCGAGTTCTGCCATTATGGCAGGCCAGTTTGCCCATAATTTCCTAACAGACTGATTTAAATGACCAATCGGCGCTGTCATTTTGGCATGCGCGGTGCGACCGCGTCTGCCGGCAACCCGATGCGTCAGATACGCAGTCCGGCCTTCTTGAGGATTCGGGTGGAGAAGAGGATGTCACCGCCGCGGCTGGCCTCACCAAGCAACTCGGCTATGCGCGCGGCCTTGTCCCGGACTTCGTCGCGCGAACTGCCATGGACCATGGCGAACAGGTTGTATGGCCAGTCCGGCAACGCGCGCGGCCGGCGGTAGCAATGGGTGACGAAGTCGAGGCTGCCGACGTACCCGCCAAGTTCGTCGACCCGCTCATCCGCCACATCCCATACCGTCATGCCGTTCGCGGTCCAGCCAATCGCATAATGGTTAGGAACCGCGCCGATGCGCCGGATGATGCCGGCGTCGAGCATGGCCTGCAGCCGCGCCATGACTTCCTGGCCGGAAACGCCGACCTGCTCGCCGATCAGCTGGTAGGGGCGGGCCACCAGCGGCAGGCCGCCCTGCGTGGCGACAATCAGTGCGCGGTCGATGGCATCGAGCTTCGCCGCGTCGCTCATGCGCGTGCCGCGAGCTTCATTTCGACGAAATACTCGCGCTCCTTGGGAAAAGCATGAACCGGCAGGCCGGTAACCTCTTCGATGCGGGCGATGGCCGCGCCGATGCCTCCCTGGGTCTCGGTCGCCAGCACGAACCACATGTTCAGCGCGTGCTCGCGCCGGTAATTGTGGGCAACCTCGGGCAGCGCGTTGACCAGGTTGGCCACTTCGTCGTAGCGCTCCTCGGGCACCTGCAGCGCCGCCAGAACGAAGGCGCCGCCCATGCGTTCGATGTGCACCAGCGGGCCGAAACGGGTCAGCACCCGGGTGTCGAGAAGGCGTTGCAGGCGCTCCAGCAACTCGTCACCGGAGACGCCGAGTTGCACGGCTGCCGCCGCGTATGGCTCGTCACAGAGCGGAAAGTCGCCCTGCAATTTGTCGATTATTTTCCGGTCGACCGCATCAAGCTCAGGCATAGCGGGCGCCGTTCTGCTTGAACCGGGTCAACGAGAACAGCACGTCGTGCGCGCGGTCAGCGATGCCATTGCGCTCGCGCAGATCGGCGATGATGCCCTCGACTTCGGCGCGCTCGCGGCCGTGGATCATGCAGAACAGGTTGTACGGCCAGTCGGGCAGCATGCGCGGCCGGCGATAGCAGAGGGTTACCGCCGGTTCCTCGGCCAGCGCGCGGCCGAGGTCGCCGACACATTCGTCGGGAATGTCATGGACCAGCATAGCATTGGCCGTGTAGCCCAGTTCGCGGTGCCTGACGACGATGCCGAAACGCTTGATGGCGCCGTCTTCGAGCCACTTGCCGATGCGCGCCAGCACTTCGTTTTCCGGGGCGCCGATGCGCTCGGCGATCAGGGCGAACGGGCGCATGAACAGCGGCAGCCCCTCCTGCAGCACCGACACCAGGCGGCGCTCGGCCTCGCCGATCGGCGAAACGGGTTGCACCTTGTGTGCCGTCGCGCGCGTCCGGGACGGTTCGCCATGCAGCGGAAAGCCGAGATCGATGTGAAACTCCTCGAGCAGTGGCAGCGCCAGCAAGCGATGGCCGGCCGCCTTCTCGATCGCCCCCAGCGTTGCCTGCAGGCGGCCTTCGCTGGCCGCGGTGACGACGAACCACAGGTTGTAGCGATGCTCGCGTTCGTAGTTGTGATTGACCTCGGGGAAGCGGTTGACCGCAGCAGCCACCGCTTCGAGTTGCTGTGCCGGCACCGCCATCGCGGCCAGCGTCGAGGCACCGATCCGCTTCGGCGCGAACACCGCCCCGACGCGCGAAATCTTGCCCTCGCGGCGGAGCTTTTCGAGGCCGGTCAGGACCGTTCGCTCGCCGACGCCAAGGCGCGCCGCGAGCTCGGCGAAGGGCGCCGGACACAGCGGGAAGTCACGCTGGAACTCGTTAAGCAGGCGGAACTCGAGGGCGCTGTCCATCAGAAGCCGATCCGGTTGGCGCGGGCGGTGAAGAAGATGCCGGACGGGCTGTCGGCGGCGATTTCCCCGAGCCGGGTGAAGGTCGCGGTATCGTAGATCAATACCTTGTTGTCGTCACGCGCCGAGAGCCAGACGTTCTCGCCGCGCGGCGTGAATTCCATGTGCAGGATGCCCTTGCCCGGCTCGAAGGCATGAACAACCTTGCCGGCCAGGGTGTCGATGACGTCCATCCTGCCGTTGTCGGGGAAGGCGAAATTGACCCACACCTGGCGGCCATCAGGACGCGCCATGACGAAGACCGGCTGGCCGCGCACCGGGATGCGCCCGACTTCCTTCCAGGTGGCGACGTCGACGACCAGCACCTCGTGGCGCCCGATCGCCGGCAGATAGGCCTTGCCCTGCGCCACCGACCAGCCGCGCAGGTGCGGCATCTTGAACACCGGCAGCTTTTCTTCACCGCGACCGTATTTTTCGAGAATCTTGCGCGCCCCCTTTTCCGGCTGCCAGAGGTCGAGCATCGCCACGCCATCCTCACCGAAGAGGCCGGCCAGGAAGTAGCGGCCGTCAGGCGTCACCAGGCCGTCGTAGGGCTGGATGCCGGCGGGGAAGCGCTGCGTCGTCGGCTGACGCGGATTGGAAAAATCGGTCACCCAGATTTCGCCGCCCTCGAACAGCGCGTAGGCGAACCTGTTGCCGGCGCTATCGGCAAGGCCGACAACCTTGGAGAACTGGCCCGGCGCGTATTCGGCCGGCACTTCGGAAAGCAGTTCGAGCGTCGCGGCATCGAAAGCCTTGATGCCGCCCGGCGTGTAGTTCTGGGCGACGACGAGGCGGCCGTCCTGCGAAATCGAGCCGCCGATGGCGTTGCCCGACTGCATGACGCGCTTGACGATGCGCCCTTCCAGCATGTCGATCTTGGTCAGCCCGCCATCGCGGCCGAAGACGAAGGCGTAGCGCCCGTCGCGCGAATAGACGGCGGAAGCGTGCGAAAGGTCGCCGAGGCCGTCGATCCTGACATAGGGTTGGCGCGCAGTCGTATCGACCAGCGTCACCCGCCCCGTCGCACGCTCGATGATCAGGCCAAGGTCGCCGGTGCCACGCGGTTGCGGGCCAGCACAGGCGGCGAGCAGCAGGGACAGCAAGAGTCCGAAGAAGAGTCGCATCACATTCTCATTGCGGGAAACCGCTCATCAATTTTTGCACGATCCACGCCGCGTCGGCTTCCGACATGAACTGTTTCCACGGCGGCATCGGCGTCCCAGGACGGCCATAATAGATCGTCGCCACCAGGCCCTCAATCGGCTTTTCCTGCAAGGTCGCCGGCAGCAACGCCGGTCCGAGACCTCCCTGCAAGGTCATGCCGTGGCACGAGCCGCAATCCTGGCGCACCAGCCGCACCAGTTCCTTTTGCCGGACGGCATCGGGCTCGCCGGCGATGGCTGGCTGTGCACTCCCTGCGGTCGCGGTCGACACCCAGAAAAGGGCAAAAACCAGCCTACTCGACAACAATCACGACACCTTTCATTTCCGGATGCGGGCCACAAGTGTAAGGGTAACGGCCCGCCTGCGTAAATTCGCGCTGCCAGCTTTCGTCGGGGAACATGCGTTCGGACTCGCGACCGCCTTCCTGCGGAAAGACCACCGAATGGCTGGTCCGCTTTTCGCGATTGACCCACTTCACCGTATCGCCGACCCGAATCGTTACCTCCTGCGGCGTGTAATTGTATTTTTCGATGCTCACCTCGACGGTTTGCCCGGCGAAGACAGAAAATGAAACGAGCGCCAGCAGGACCGACGCTCGTCTCGAATACAACCGCCCGGTGAACATGCGCATTGATCCCCGGGCCACGGACGCCCTTACTGCTTCGCCGCCTTCACATCACCGTCGACGCCGAGGCCGATGGTGTGGTTGAAGGAAACGTGGTGGAAACGGCCGCCGGCGTTGTCGGCGTGAATCGCCACGCCGAAAGGCACAGCCTTGCCCGCCGCCAGGTTGACGCCGCCGGCCAGCTTGCGGGTGAAGGTCACCGTGTAGGTGTCGCCGGACTTGGCGCCTTCCGCCGTCACGCCCGCCTTGCCGCCTTCCATGTTGCGCTTGTCGGTGACCGTGCCGTCAACCGCCTTGCCGCCACCGCCGCTTCTCCACTGCATCAGGTCCATCGCCCCCGGCGTCGCGTACTTGGTCTTCTTGTCGTCGGCACCCGGCATGGTGCGCGCGTCCTTGTGGCATGCACCCCAGCATCCGGCCTGTTCACTCAACGGCACCTTGTCGTTCGGGAACATGATGGTGGCCTTGAGTTCGTTGTCCTTGTCGGAATGGTCGAAGCCGCCGACCGGCGGTTTGAAGGTCAGGCGGACATAGAGGTTGGTGGCATCGTAGGCCGCCTGGACACCCACCGGATAGGTCATCGTCTTCGGCGCACCCTTCGGCTCCATTTCCTTGCCGGCCAGACGCTTCAGATCGATGTCCAGCTTGCCGCCATCATTGTGGCAACCGGCGCAGGTTTCACCCTTCTTCAGGCCGCTGGCGCCGCTGTGGTCGCGGCTCTGCACCCATTCAAGCGGCGAAACGGCCGGGTGAATGACCGGGATGGTTTTTGTCGGTACCTTGCTCCAATCCGGCGCGGCCAGGGCAGCCTGGGAACCGATAGCCATCAGGGCGCCCAGTACAAACAGCGAGCTCAATTTCTGGTTCATCTTCATCTCCGTTCTATACGCGACGGGGGCTTCCGCCCCCGTTGAGTTCTATGAAATCAGGGCTAAGCCCGGATCAGTAAATGTCGTGCTGGGTATTGTAGACATTGAACTTGCCGGTCGGCGTGATCATCTTCGGATCGGTGATCACTTTCTTGACCTTCAGCGTCGCATCGTCATAGACGACGATAGCCGACTGGTCGACCTTGCCGCCCCACAGCGAAATCCACACTTCCTTGCCGTCAGCGCTGTATTCCGGATGCACCGCGCGCTTGGTCGCCTTGGTTGCCGGCAGGCCGGAATCCTTGGCGACGTTAAGCACGGCCTTGGGCTTCGACAGATCGGACTTGTCCCAGACCGACACGGACTCAGCCAGTTCCTTGTCCGGGTTCTGTGGCGAATCCGCCCACAGGTTGGCCGACTTCGGATGCGTCTTGACGAACAGGTTACCCGGCACGTGCTTCACTTCCTGGACGACCTTCCAGTTGTGCTCCTTGAACTTGGCGTTCTTGGCCTCATCGGACGGCGTCGAGATCAAGGTCACGACATCAGCGCCGAGGTGGCCCGTGGCCCAGACCGGGCCGAACTTCGGATGGGTGAAGTTGGCGCCGCGACCCGGGTGCGGGATCTTGGCGACATCGACCAGCGCCGCCAGCTTGCCGGTCTTGGTGTCGACCGCGGCGATCTTGTTGGAGGCGTTGGCCGCCACCAGGAAGTAGCGCTTGGAGGCATCCCAGCCACCATCATGCAGGAACTTGGCGGAACCGATGGTGGTGGTCTTCAGGTTCTTGATGTCGGAGTAATCGACCAGCAGGATCTGGCCGGTTTCCTTGATGTTGACCACCCATTCCGGCTTGGTGAAAGAGGCGACGATGGAGGCGACACGCGGTTCCGGATGGTATTCGCCATCGACTGTCATGCCGCGGGTGGACACCACCTTGAGCGGCTTCAGCGTATCGCCGTCCATGACCGTGTACTGGGGCGGCCAGTAGGAGCCGGCAATCGCGTACTTGTCTTCGAAGCCCTTGAACTTGGAGGTATCGACCGAACGTGCATCGAAGCCAATCTTGACTTCGGCAACGACGGCTGGTTTTTCCATCCAGAGGTCGATCAGGCTCAGGCGGCCATCGCGGCCGATCACGTAGATATATCGGCCGGACGCGGAAAGACGGGAGATATGGACCGCGTAGCCGGTCTTGACGATGTTGACGATCTCCTTGGTGTCGCCATCGATCAGCGCCACTTCGCCGGTGTCGCGCAGGGTGACCGAGAAGATGTTCTTGAGGTTCAGCTTGTTCATCTGCTTCTTCGGCCGCTGGTCGACCGGCACGATGACTTTCCAAGTATCCAACTGATCCTTGAGGCTGAATTCAGGCGGTACATCCGGCGTGTTCTGGATGTACTTGGCCATCAGCGCGATTTCATCCTTGGTCAGGATGTCGTCGAAGTTCACCATGCCGCCGTCGGTACCGTAGCCGATAATCTTTTCCAGGCGGGTCTGGCCGAGCTTGAGCGTGCCGCCCTCGGTGGCGTTGCCGTCCTTGTCCTTCTTGGACCAGTGCGGCTCGAGGTTCTTGCCGGTGGCGCCCTTGCGCAGCACGCCGTGACAGCCGGCGCAACGCTCGAAGTAGATCTTCTTGGCCTGCTCCTTTTCAGCGGCAGTCAGTTCAGGCGCCTTGGCGGCATCCTGGGCGAAGGCGGTACCCATGGCAAACGCCATGGTCGTCATTGCAAGCATCCCCACTACGGTTTTTCTCATCTTCCTCTCCTAGAACAAAAAAAGACGCGCCCCACCACCAACGCAATAGGCGTCAGGTTGAACCTGAGCCCCTTAGGCGGCATTGATCCTGATCAATGTTTTGTTGCATTAGAAACTGTTTATTTTCAATCGGTTATAGTCATTGCGAACTATCTACATAGTTCTTTGTAACTACTCGCGGCGGCGCAATCTCGGTCGCCTATTGGCAGGCATGGAATCCGGCATTAGGATGGGCGCCCGAAGAGACGATGGCACCATGGAAACTCAATTCACCCTCAAGGCCGGAACGGTCTGGCTGATCGGCGCCGGGCCTGGCGACCCCGAACTGCTGACGGTCAAGGCGGCGCGCCTGATCGCCCAGGCCGACGCCGTGGTTTTCGATCACTTGGTCGGCGACGGCATCATGGATCTGGCGCGGGCGGATGCCCGTCGCATCTATGCCGGCAAGGAAGCCTCCAACCACACACTGCCGCAGGAAGCGATCAACAAACTCCTGGTAGATCTGGCTCGCGAGGGTCTCTCGGTGGTCCGCCTCAAGGGCGGCGACCCCTTCATTTTCGGGCGCGGCGGCGAGGAACTGGAGACGCTCGCCGCCTCCGGCGTCCCCTTCGAAGTCGTTCCCGGCGTCACCGCCGCCGCCGGTTGCGCCGCCTATTCGGCGTTCCCGCTGACCCATCGCGATCATGCCCAGTCGGTCACCTTCGTTACCGGGCATCTCAAGGACGGCACCGTGAACCTCGACTGGCCCGCGCTCGCCAGGCCGGGCCAGACCGTCGTCTTCTACATGGGCATCGGCGCCGCCGAGGAAATCTGCCGGCAGATGATCAACCACGGACTCCCCTCGCTGACCCCCGCGGCAGTGGTACGCAACGGCACCCTGCCGACGCAACAGACCCTCGTTGCCACCTTGGGCACGTTGCCGCAGCGCATCGCGGAATCCGGCATCACGCCCCCCGCGCTGATCGTCGTCGGCAGCGTCGTCAACCTGCACTCCAGACTCAACTGGTTCGAACAGAAATGAAACTTCTCGTCCTCCTTGTCGCCATCTTCGCGATCCCCGCCCACGCCTATTCCGGCAAGGAACTGCGCGAGGATTGCCTGGCTGCCGAAGGCAGCTTCGCGTCCAGCGCCGCCAGTCCCAATGCCTATCAGTCGCCCCGGGGGGCGCGCTGCCTCGGTTACCTGGAAGGCTTTGTCGACGGCTACGCCGTCAGCGACCACCTGGCCGAATCGGTCGGGGTCAAGCTCAACGCATTCTGCCTGCCGAAAAGCGCCGACCTGTCCTACCGCTTGGTGCGCTCGGTGCTCGCCTACCTGGACCGGCAGCCGCCCAATCCGGAAGGCAGCACGGCCGCGCTCGTCGCCGCCGCCCTCTCGCGGACCTTCCCGTGCGGCGAGCCGCTTGAACCGCGCAGGTGATTCAGCGATAATCCGCCCTCCACCTGCCCCGGTGGCGGAATCGGTAGACGCAGCGGATTCAAAATCCGCCGCCGCAAGGTGTGCCAGTTCGAGTCTGGCTCGGGGCACCAGTAACGACAAATCGGCTTTCCCTGTGGAAAGCCGTTTTTGT
>ERZ724513.61-NODE-61-length-38699-cov-8.882517_pt1 | contig 38699 bp, 36 predicted proteins | sample MGYA00376046_ERZ724513 | MGnify/ENA primary metagenome ERZ724513 (study PRJEB28724, sample SAMN07190883) | activated sludge metagenome | isolation source: activated sludge of sewage treatment plant in Hong Hong | place: Hong Kong | collected 2016-03-17 ...
TCCGGGCCGACGTGAATGAGTTCGCCGGGGTCCAGCATGCGCCAGTCCTCGGAACCGTCGATCCGCTCACTGGCGACGAGCACCACGTCAGTCGGGTGGTCGGACACCACGGTGTGGGACGCGGTGTCGGAGGCGCCGGACCACACACCCCCGCTCAGTGGATCCAGTCGGCGCTTGGCCACGTGCAACGCCCGCTGGTCCGGGTAGCGCAGGGCCCACAGGTTCCCCTTGCTCACGACGACGGCGTTGAGCGAGTACATGGGCACGTTGTCGGCCAGCCAGTTCGCCGCCTCGGCGAATCCGGCCCCGACGTCCCCGCGGTCGTGGGCGTACTTCGCAATCAAGGCGGCGTAGCGTTCGGAGTCCGTGTCGCCGCGCACTTTCTGTGCCCAGTCGCCGAGCTCGGCATCGACGGCGTCCAAATCGCCGAAGCCGCCGTTGTGCGCCACGATCAGCCCGTCCATCTCGAACGGGTGGGTGTTCTGCAAAGCGTCGTGCCCGGCCGTCGCCGCCCGCACATGGGTGACCAGCGTGCACGCATCGATGGCTGCCGCCTCTTGGCTGAACAGGGGGTCGTCGAACGCGCTCTTGGGTTGCTTGGCGACATGCGGGCCGTGGGCGTCGAACCAGCCGATGCCGGTCCCATCGGGGTTGCGGTGGCTCTCGGCCAGGATGCTGTCAGGCGCGTCCAGCAACCAGTACGTCACGTGGACCTCGTTGAGCCCGGCATTCATAGCGAACAGGCGGCACATGGGACAAGTGTCCAACGGCAGCCCTTCACGCCGGCACAGTGGATCATTGGCACCAATTGACCGGTCCGTAACCCGGCCGGGGGGCACATGTGTGACCTCTGTCACCCCGGCTGTTGCCAGAAGTTACCCGCGAGTAGCATCATTGTTACTGGCGGGTAACCCCTACCCGATTACACGAACACGGGAGAAAAACCGGTGAGCCACTACAAGAGCAACCTGCGCGACATCGAATTCAACCTGTTCGAGGTCTTCGGCGGTAAGGACCGCTTCGGGCACGCCCCGTTCGAGGACATCGACGTCGATACGGCCAAGGACTTCCTGAAGAACACCGAGGCGCTGGCCACCGGCCCGCTGTCGGACACGTTCGCCTCCGCGGACCGCAACCCGCCGGTCTACGACCCCGCGACCTACAGCGTCACCATGCCCGAGGACTTCAAGAAGGCCTACCAGGCGTTGATGGACGCCGAGGGCTGGCGGCTGGAGATCCCCGAGGGTCTCGGCGGCATCAACTGCCCGCCGTCACTGCGCTGGGCGCTGGCCGAGCTCGTCCTCGGTGCCAACCCGCCCGCGTTCATGTACATGTCCGGCCCCGGCTTCGCCGGCATTCTCTACAACCTCGGTAACGAGGACCAGAAGAAGATGGCCGAGCGCATGATCGACGGCCAATGGGGCGCCACCATGGTGCTCACCGAGCCTGACGCCGGTTCCGACGTCGGTGCCGGGCGCGCCAAGGCGTTCGACAACGGTGACGGCACGTGGCGGATCGAGGGTGTGAAGCGCTTCATCACCTCCGCCGAGCACGACATGAGCGACAACATCATCCACCTGGTTCTTGCCCGCCCTGAGGGCGTGGAAGGCGCCGGCGGCCCGGGCACCAAGGGCCTGAGCCTGTTCGTGGTGCCGAAGTTCATGTTCGACATCGAGACCGGCGAGCTCGGCGAGCGTAACGGTGCCTACGTCACCAACGTCGAGAAGAAGATGGGCATCAAGGTCTCCACGACCTGCGAGATCACCTTCGGCGAGAAGGAGCCGGCGATCGGCTACCTGGTCGGCGACGTCCACGACGGCATTGCGCAGATGTTCAAGGTCATCGAGTACGCCCGGATGATGGTCGGCACGAAGGCCATCGCGACGCTGAGCACCGGCTATCTGAACGCGCTGGACTACGCCAAGAACCGCGTGCAGGGCGCTGACCTGACCCAGATGATGGACAAGTCCGCCCCGCGCGTGACGATCATGCACCACCCGGACGTGCGGCGTTCGCTGATGCTGCAGAAGTCCTACTCCGAGGGCATGCGCGCCCTGGTGCTGTACACCGCGATGTGGCAGGACAAGGTCGCCCAGGCCCGCCTCACCGGCGGCGAGGACGACATGGCCGAGCGGATCAACGATCTGCTGCTGCCGATCGTCAAGGGTGTGGGCTCGGAGCGTTCCTACGAGATGCTCGCGCAGTCGCTGCAGACCCTCGGCGGTTCCGGCTTCCTGCAGGACTACCCGATCGAGCAGTACATCCGCGACTCCAAGATCGACACCCTGTACGAGGGCACCACGGCGATCCAGGGTCTGGACTTCTTCTTCCGCAAGATGGTCCGCGACCAGTTCCAGGCGATCACCAAGGTGGCCGCCGAGATCACCGAGACGGTCAAGAACACCGCCGATGGCGACCAGCTTGCCGCCGAGCGGGTGCTGCTGGGCAAGGCCCTGGAGGACGTGCAGGGGTTGATCGGTGCCCTGGGCGGCTGGGCGATGCAGTCCCAGCAGGGTGACCTCAGCGAGCTGTACAAGGTGGGCCTGAACACCACCCGCCTGCTGATGGCGGTCGGTGACCTGGTGATCGGCTGGCTGCTGGTGCGGCAGGCCGAGGTGGCGCTGGCGGCGCTGGACAACGGGCCGTCGGCCAAGGACGTCGAGTTCTACAAGGGCAAGGTCGCCGCAGCCAAGTGGTTCGCCCAGAACCGGCTGCCGCTGCTGGCCGGCGAGAAGCTCGCCGCCGAGCAGACCAACCTCGAGGTCATGGAGATCTCCGAGGACGCCTTCTAGTCAAGAGCGTGGAGACCCCGGTGCCTCTTCGGTGCCGGGGGTCTCTTCTTGTTGGCGGGCAGGGCCGGGCTGCTTGGACTCGCTCGGCGGCCCGTAGCTGACCAGCGACCGGCGAAACGGCCGATCCGTGAGCATTCCGGGCATCGGTTAGCGCCGCGGACGGGGTTTCGGCGCCCGGAATGCTCACGGATGCCCAGAATGCTCCCCGATTGCCGAAATGACGCTCGTGGAAGACCCGTCAACTCACCTTGAGCCAGCGGAACTTGTGCTTCTTCTCGCTGCCCAGGGTCACCTTGACGCGGTAACTGGCAGCGCCGTTCGTTGGCTTGGCCGTGCAGAAGAAAACCGCCCCCTGCGACCAACCCGACCGTGCGGGACACTTCACCGTCGCGGCCTGCTTGACCACATCTTTGATCTGATTCTCGATGGCGGTCTGGACGGCCTTGCGGGGGAAGCCGTCGGCCTGAGCCGGGCTAACGAGTGCGATTGGAGCGGCCAGGCCGGCAACCAGGGGTAGAACCAATGCCTTGCGCATATCGGACTCCAATCACGGGTGTCACGATCGTATCCCCGCGATCGGCCGGGTAACCATCTCTGCGAACGTGATCTTCCACGACACGCGCCGAGGTGCTTGTTCGCCGGCATCGACATGGGCAGGTTGGACACGTGGACGACCGGTCAGGCGTGTAGATGGTGCTCAACCCCCTGCGTACTGCCAGGCGCGACTCGGCCAATATGTACGGCGCAGTCTTGCTGCTGCTGTGCCTGGTCTACATCGGCACTGTGTCGGTGACTGACAGCAGCGGGCTGGTCCTGGTCATGCTGCTGCAGTTGGTGACCCTATGGCTCGCCTTCTCTGCGTCCGAGTCCCGAGGCGCCCGCCGCGTGGCAGGCATCGCGTGCGGGCTGGTGGCCTTGCTGAGTCTGCTGACCTGGGTTTTCGGCAAGGTCTTCGACTACGACAACACGACCATGCGCATCGTGTCGCTGGTAAGCATCGTGCTCTATCTCATCGCGCCGTACGTCATCCTGCGGCACCTGATCCGCCGCCCGGTCGTGGATCTGCGTACGGTGCTTGGCGCGGTGTGCATCTACCTGATGCTCGGCATGATGTTCGCGTTCACCTACCGGGCGATCGCGCTGTACCAGACGACGCCCGCGTTCTTTGGTGACGCCGGCCGGGGAACCAACCCGGACTTCCTGTTCTTCAGTTTCATCACCCTCACGACCACGGGGTACGGCAACCTGGTACCAGCCGCGAACCCCGGCCAGTCGATCGCGGTCTTGGAGGCGATCGTGGGCCAGTTGTTCCTGGTCACGGCACTGGCCAAGATCGTCAATGCCTGGCGGCTGCCCGGGGCGCCGACGCAGCCATGAAGCGCCGCGTTGGTTAGACCTTGGCACATCCGTTAGGCCGAAACGTCTGGTATGTCCGCTTTGCCCTCTAACCGATGTGCGAAGGTCTAACCGCTGCGGGCGCCTGACCCGCCACAAGCGCGGTCTTGCGGCAGGCTGGCACCCATGCGCACGCTGGGCATCGACTGCGGGGGTTCAGGAATCAAGGGCGCCGTGGTCGACGAGCATGGCGATCTCGTGGCGGAGCGGGTCCGAATCAAGACCCCGTACCCGCTGCCACCTCAGCGTTTCGTCAACATCCTGCTCGGCCTGGCCGACCAGATGCCCGCTTTCGACCGGGTGACCGTCGGGTTGCCCGGGATGATCCGGCACGGCGTCGTGATCGTCACGCCGCATTACCCGAATCTGCACGGTCCCTACACGGCCAAGGACGCCCAATTGGACGCGGCCTGGCGCGGCTGGGACGCGACCGCAGCCTTGAGCCGCGAGTTCGGCAAACCGGTCCGGGTGCTCAACGACGCCGAAGTGCAGGGTGCCGCCGTCATCGCCCGCCGTGGCCTGGAAGTGATGTTCACCCTCGGCACCGGACTGGGCTGCGCGGTGTACGACGAGGGCCGGCTGGCACCGCATTTGGAGCTCTCACACGCGCCGGTTCGAAAGGGGCACACCTACGACACGTGGATGGGCAAGTCGCAACTGAAGCGCCTGGGCCCCGAGAAATGGACGCGGCGGATCCAGGCGACCGTGGACGGCATGCGCCCGGTGTTCGGCTGGGATCACCTGTTCGTGGGCGGCGGAAATGCCAAGCACCTCACCGGGCCGTTGGGCCCCGACGTCACGATCGTGCCCAACATGGCCGGAATCCTCGGCGGGGTGCGTGTCTGGGACCTTGATATGGCACGGTGACTAGGTGAGTGATGCCAGCGCGCAACCGGAGATCCCCAAGCTCGACAAGAAGAAGAGCCTGATCGCCGGCGCCATCACCCTGGTCACGCTGATCATCGTCTTCGCGGGCATCCTGCCGAAGCTGGGCAACTACTCCGAGGCCTGGGACTCTGTACAGGGCATGACCACGCTCAACAAGGCCGCCTTGGTGGTGGCGATCGTGGTCAACCTCTGGGTCTACGTGTTCCCCCTCATGGCAGCCATCCCGGGGCTGAAGTACAAGCCCGCCTTCGTCGTCCGGCAGACCTCGTTCACCATCTCCAACGCGATCCCCGCAGGGGGCGCGGTCGGCCTGGCGGTGCAGTACGCGATGCTCGCGTCCTACCGGGTCAGTTCCGCTGCGGCCACGACCGGCATTGCGATCACCAGCGTGTGGAGCGTCTTCATGACGCTGGGCTTGCCGGTGCTGGGTGTGCTCTTCCTACTGCTAAGCGGGGAGAACCCGTCGCAGTACCTGACCGCCGCGGTCCTCGGAGTCCTCGCGATCGGGGGCGCGGTGCTCGTGTTCGCGCTGATCCTGCGCAGCGAGGAACTCGCCCGCAAGATCGGCCACATCGGTCAGCGGCTGGCCGACCCGGTGCTGCGCCGGTTCCACAAGCAGGTCGATGTGGTGCAAGAGGTGCTGAATTTCCGCGGCCAGATCGTGGGCGTGGTGTCCAAGCACTGGATCAGCATCACGATCTCGAATTTCGGGATGATCTTCGGGCAGTTCCTGATCCTTTTCGTAGCCATCCGCGCGGTCTCCGACGGCCGCTCGGCCGGGCTGACCGCCGCGGAGGCGTTCGCGGCGTTCGCGATCTCCCGGCTCGGCACGATGATCCCGCTGACACCCGGCGGTCTGGGCACCGTGGACGCCGCCCTGACCGCGCTGTTGGTGGCGTTCGGCATGGACCAGAACGACGCGCTGGCCGCGACCCTGGTCTGGCGGGCGAGTTCCTGGGTGCCGCAGGTGTTCCTCGGTGTCATCACGTTCCTGTGGTGGCGCCGGGATGCTCACAAGAAGGCGGCACCGGCCGCCGGCTGAGTTTTGTCGCGTCGTTGTCGTCAACTTCGGCGTGTCGCGACGACATCGCAACAAAACCCAACCCGCCCAGGGCCCAAGAGCCGACGTAGCCTGACCCCATGGTCTTCGACGCTCTGCTCGCCCTGTCGGTGGCGGCCGGCCCCGGTCCGGTCGATCTCACCACGATCACCTCGAGTCTGAACCAGCCCACGAGCGTGATCACTGCGCCCAACGGCACGATGTTCGTCACCGAGAAGGCCGGCCGGATCGCCAAGGTGAAGAACGGCAAGGTGAGCACGTGGTTCCGCGTCAAGGTGGTGTCGACCGACAGCGAGCGCGGCTTACTGTCGATGGCCCGCATCAACGGCAAGCGGTTCTACGCCGCCTACACCGACGGCAAGGGGGCGCTGCAAGTGTCGCGCTTTCGCAAGGGTGGCGGCGAGCGCAAGATCCTGCGAGTGCCGCACCCCCAGAACGCGAACCACAACGGCGGACAATTGCAGCTGTACAAGGGGCTGCTGTACATCTCCACCGGCGACGGCGGCGGTGCCGGCGACCCGTTCCGGGCGGCTGGCCGGCTCAAGGATCTGCGCGGCAAGATCCTGCGCATCGATCCCACCTGCGGCACGAAGCGCTACTGCATCCCGGCGAGTAACCCGCGGCGCAGCCCGGTGATCGCCTACGGCTTGCGCAACCCCTGGCGCTTCAGCATCGACGACCCGAGCGGCACCATCTGGATCGCGGACGTCGGCCAGGATGCCTACGAGGAGGTCGATCGGATGCGGGTCGATGGCCCGCTGGTCGACTTCGGGTGGTCGTGCCGGGAGGCGCGCAGTAAGTACAACCGGGACAACTGCAAGGGCCGCACGATCACCAAGCCCTTGTTCAGTTACAGCCACGCTTCCGGCGACGGCGAGAGCATCACGGGTGGATACGTGTACCGGGGTAGCGGCATCCCGTCGCTGCAGGGCTGGTACGTGTTCGGGGACTTCGTGTCCGGGCACGTGTGGGCCTGGCGCGACGGCACCCGCCAGAAGTTGGCGAAGGCGGACGGCCTGACCTCCTTCGGGCTCACGCGGAAGGGCGAGTTGTTGCTCACCACCATCGACGGCCGGCTCCTGAGGCTCTCATGAAGTACGCGCTGACCGGGGCCACCGGGTTTGTGGGATCCCACCTGTTGCAGCGGTTACGCGCCGACGGCCATGACGTGGTCGCTGTGGTGCGCAAGCCGATGGACCTGGATGCTGACGTGCGGATCGGGGACGTCACCTCGCACTCCTCGCTGCTGGATGCCTTCGACGGTGTCGACGGGGTCTTCCACGTGGCCGGCTGGTACAAAGTCGGCGACGACCACCCCGAGCAGGGCTGGGCTGTGAACGTGCAGGGGACGCGCAACGCGCTGGCCGCTGCGCGGGAGTGTGGCGTGCCGCGCGTGGTCTACACCTCGACCGTGGCGGTGAACTCCGACACTAAGGGCAAGGTCGTCGACGAGACCTACCAGTTCACCGGCGAGCACATCAGTGTCTACGACCACACCAAAGCGCAGGCCCACCAGATCGCCCACGAGTTCGCGGCCGAGGGCCTGGACGTCGTGACCGTGATGCCCAGCGGGATCTACGGCCCGGGCGACACCAGTCAAGCGGGTGAGCTGATCCGGCAGACCGCTCTCGGGCGCCGCGTACAGGCCCCGGCCGGCCTGCGCATCTGCATGGCACATGTCGACGACATCGCCGACGGCCATGTACGCGCGATGGAGCGCGGCCGCACCGGCGAGGACTACATGCTCGCCGGACCGCAGACCACGCTGGTCGAGGTGCTGCGCTTGGTGGCCGAACTCTCCGGAGGTAAACCACCCCTGGTGATGCCGGACGCGGCTGTCGGGGCCACGGCGGCGCTCATGAGCGTGGTCGAACGCGGTGTGCGGGTGCCCAGCATCTACCGCTCCGAGTCACTGCGCGTCTGCCGCGCCTCGTACCTGGGTCGGTCGGACAAGGCCGCCGCCGAGTTGGGGTGGTTCCCCCGCGACCTGCACACCGGGCTGGCCGAGACCGTGGAGTGGGACCAAGCGCAGGGGTGAGGTGTCCGGATCTGCAACACGTTCGAGCTAGATCGGCCCGGGCAAGGCTCAAACGGGGCGTTTTCGCGCCGACGGTTTGCAAAACCGGACACGGCGTGCGTCCGTGGCTGGGCGCCTGTTCATCCGCCCGAGGCCATATGTCGCGACCGGGCAGACTGCGGGTCGCTGACTCACAAACCCCAGCAGGCTTTGTGACGGACGGACCAGAAACTGGTCGCAGGGTCACAAAGCCTCGTCCCACGGCGGGCTTTGTGACGGACGGACCAGAAACCGGCACAACACCTGCATCCAAACTGCCCGCTCGCTGCGAACTCCTGTGTGAAAGACCCCTGACACAAGGAGCAACGATGAAAAAGATCGCCGCAGTAGCCGCAACAGCCGCCCTGAGCGCTGGCATGGCCGCCCCGGCCATGGCCAAGCAGGGCACCGACCCGTTGGCCGGTGTGCTGGTCGACGACAGCACGTTCGACAACAACAGCCGCGACTACGACGTGGTCACCGAGGCCGTGCTGGCTGTGCTGGCAGCCAAGCCGGACAGCGGTGTCGGAGTGCTCACCCAGGGCAAGAAGCGAGTGACCGCGTTCGCGCCGCAGGACCGGGCGTTCATCAATCTGGTCGCGCAAGTGACCGGCTCCAAGCCGGCGAACGAGGAAGCCGCGTTCACCACGATCGCCAGCGCCTTCCCGATTGACACAATCGAGCGGATCCTGCTCTATCACGTGGTCCCGGGCGCAACGATCACTGCGAAGCAGGCCGCGAAGTCCGACGGCGCCAAGCTGAAGACGGCCGAAGGCAAGCGCCTCACCGTGGTCGTGAAGAAAGGCAAGGTGTTCATCAAGGACCGCGCCTCGATCACGAAGAACGCTCGCGTCGTCCAGGCTGACGTGAACAAGGGCAACCGCCAGATCGGGCACGGCATCAACCGCGTGCTGCTGCCGTTCAACCCGGCGGGCTGAGCGCAGGACCAGGTCGGTGGCCACTTCGCCGGCTGGCGCGGCCTCCGCCATGTGCGAAACTCATTTCATGCATGACGACGTCGGAAACCGTCTTGCTGCGGGGGATGAGTCCGCACTGGCGGAGGCCTACCAGCGCTGGTCGCGGCTGGTCTACACGGTGGCTCTGCGCTCCCTGCCGTCCGCCGCGGATGCTGAGGACGTCACCCAGGCCGTGTTCATCTCCGCCTGGCGCAGCCGTGCGACCTTCGATCCGCAGGCCGGAGCCGTGCCGGCGTGGTTGCTCGCCATCACCCGCAGGCGAGTGGCGGACTTCCATCGCAAGCGGCGCGACGTGCCCGTGGCGCTGACCCCCGAAACCAGCCATGAGCCGGACCTGGTGGGACAGGTCGCGGTGGCCGACGAGATCGACGAACTGGGCGAGCCTGCTGGTCAGATCATCCGGCTGGCCTTCTTCGACGATCTGACCCACCAACAGATCGCCGAGAAGCTGGATATGCCACTCGGTACGGTCAAGAGCCACATCCGGCGATCATTGGTGAAGATGCGGGCGCGATTGGAGGTGACCCATGCAGCCGCACTGTGACCCCGACGAACTGGCCCTTCTCGCCCTCGGTGAGGCCATCGACCCCGCGGGCGCGGATCACGTCGCCCACTGCGACCAATGCTCCCGCGAACTGGCCGCCCTACGCGACGTTGTCGACATCGGGCGCGCGTCCGGTGGACCTGCACAGCTCGCGACGCCCCCTCCGCAGCTCTGGGATCGCATCTCCGAGCAGCTCGCAACCGAGCCGGTGCCTATGCGGCGTCGTTTCCCGGGCTGGCTCGGGCTGGTGGCCGCGACGGTCGCCGGCATCCTGATCGGCGCGGGCATCGTGACTCTCAACAACAGCGGCGCGCCCGAGCAGATCGTCGCTTCAGCGCAGTTGACGCCGCTGCCCGGAGACCCGAACCGTGGCGACGCCGAGGCGACCCTCAACCAGTCCGGCAGCGGCTACACCATCACGGTGAAGGCCACCGGCGTGAGCAACCCGGCGGGCTTCTACGAAGTCTGGCTGCTTGACGAGAAGAACATGGGGCTGGTCGCGCTGGGCACGTTGAGCCCGGGTCAGACCGAAGCCACGTTCCCGGTGCCCCAGGGCGTGGATCTACAGACATTCAATGCCGTCGACATCTCCGACGAACCCCTGGACGGAAACCCCGGGCACTCCGGCGCCACGGTGATGCGCGGCACCCTCGCTTGACAAACCTACGGATGCGTAAGTTACGGTGAAGTAAGTTCAGCACCCGTAGGGAGTTCACATGGCCATCGCCGAGCAGCAGTACACCCGGCCGCCGGAGCCCACGTTCCTCGGCCGCAGCGCTGTGGCCCTGATCATCGCGCTTCCCCTGGCGGCCTTGATCGCCGCCATCCCGGTCGCGTGGAACCACTGGATCTCTTGGCTGGACATCACGCTGGGCGTGATCCTGTACCTGATCACAGCCGCGGGCATCACGATCGGCTATCACCGCTACTTCACCCACGGCTCGTTCAAAGCACGACCCTGGGTCGCCGCGCTGCTCGGTGTCTCCGGTTCCCTGGCGCTGGAAGGGTCGATCTCCTCCTGGGTCGCGGGACACCGCAAGCACCACGCAAACTCCGACGAAGCCGACGACCCGCACTCCCCCTGGCGGTACGGCACCGGCGCGTGGGCGGTGACCAAGGGTTTCGTCTGGGCCCACATCGGCTGGCTCATCGCGCAGGAGCCGATCGATGCCCGGCGCTGGGCGCCGGACATGCTCAAGGACCCGCTCACCTCGCGGCTGTCGCGCAACTTCGGCTGGTTCGTGCTGGCAACCTTCGCGTTGCCGGCCGTGCTGGGCGGGCTGCTGACTTGGTCGTGGCAGGGCGCGCTGACCGCGTTCTTCTGGGCCGGGCTCGTCCGCATCGCACTGGTCCACCACGTCACGTGGAGCATCAACTCGGTCTGCCACATCTGGGGCAAGAAGCCGTTCGTCAGCCGCGACGAATCCCGCAACGCCGCCTGGCTGGCGCTGCCCAGCCTGGGTGAGTCGTGGCACAACTTCCACCACGCCGAGCCCACCAGCGCCCGGCACGGAGTGCTGCCCCGGCAGGTGGACCCTTCCGCCGCGATGATCAGGTTCGCCGAGGGCCGCGGCTGGGTGTACAACGTCAAATGGCCCAAGCCCGAGCGCATCGCGGCAAAGCTGCGCCCGACAGAATAGTCGGGTGACCCGCATCCGCATGACCGCTCAGCAGCGGCGCGAGCAGTTGCTGAGCGTGGGCAAGGAGTTGTTCGCCTCCCGCGGTTACGAGGCGGTGACCGTCGAGGAGATCGCCGGGGCCGCCGAGGTCTCCAAACCGGTCGTGTACGAGCACTTCGGCGGCAAGGAAGGGCTCTACGCCGTCATCGTCGACCGTGAGATGCAGGCGCTGCTCAAACTCATCACGGACAGCCTCACCGGGGACCACCCCAGGCTGCTGCTGGAGCAGGCCGCCACGGCGCTGTTCGACTACATCGAGGGCGACACCGACGGGTTCGCGATCCTCGTCCGGGACTCCCCCGTGCCGACCGGCAACTTCGCCAGCCTGATCGTCGACATCGCCGGGCACGTCGAGCACCTGCTCGCCAAACAGTTCAAGAGCCGCGGGTACAACACCAAACTCGCCCCGATGTACTCCCAGATGCTGGTCGGCATGGTTGCCGTCACCGGCCAGTGGTGGCTGGACGTGCGCAAGCCGGAGAAGGACGAAGTGGTCGCGCACTTGGTGAACCTCACCTACAACGGCTTCGCGCATCTGGAGCACAAACCTCGGCTGGGCGGCGGGTAGGGCAGCAGGTTGAATCGGTGAGCATTCCGGGCATCCGTGAGCGTTCCGGGCGCCAAAGACCCGTCCGCCGCGCTAACCGATGCCCAGCATGCTCACGGATCGGCGTCGGCCGTGCCCGGGCCGCAGAACGTTCGGTCAGACCCGTGACCCTGGCCTCAACCGCTCTCGACCCTTCCGGCGTGTCCGTGAACCATCTCGGCGGCCACGTCCCGGATCTTGATGTTGCTCGACTGACTCACGCGCACCAAGTAGTCAAAGGCGCGATCGGCGCTGAGGTCGTAGCGCTCCATGACAATCCCAGTGGCTTGGCCGATCAACGTCCGGGTCTCCAGAGCGGTGTTCAGAGACTGCTCGACATTGACCCTGCCGAGAGCCAGCACCGCATGGGTCGCGAACAGGCGAGCCAGCGCCTCGCCCTGATCGGTGATCTCGTCCGAGGTGGTCGAGTACAAATTCAAGCCGCCAACGGTCGTGTCCTCGCGGAACAACCGCAGACCCATCTGTGAGCGAACCCCAGCCGCTACGGCTTGCGGCCGATAGCGGGGCCAGCGCTGGTCGTCCTGCAGATGATCGACCCGGATGACATCCTCGTCGTGCTCTGACGACATCGCATCGAGACAGGGGCCCTCACGCAGGTCGTACTGCAACTGGTCCAGCTGGAGCACGAGATCATCCGTGCGGCTGCGCGTCTCGATCCTGCCATTGCGATGCGTGATCGATATGCCGACGTGGTCGATCTCGTCGATCGACTCCCGGACCGCCAGCGTGATGGAATCCAGCACCTCGTCGGCGCTGCGGGCCTCCCCCAGCTGTCGGGCCACTTGATCCAAGGCGTGCGTAATCGTGTTGTCAATCATTGGAATCCTCTCGCCGACGCTGGGTTTCGCCGGATGCGTAGTGGCGGACGAGGCAGTTGGCTCAACCCCGCGCGAGACCCGTTAAGCGACGACAACAGCTTCTGATCGTGCCGATCGAACGGCTGTCGCCCAGCACGTACCCGAGTTGATCGACTCTAGCCGCAGAAGTTCCATCAAGATCGACTGAGCCGCGAAGTCCGCGCCCTCGCCCGGCTGACTAGGTGCCTACTCGCGAACCCACGAGGGTACCGTTTCGCAAAGGCCATCCGTAAGCCCTCCGGCACTGGCACCACGGACTGGGGAACGGCGCATCACTGATCCCGTTGCTGATCAACCGTCCGGCCGATGTGTCACCGGCAGAAGGCCGGGCACCCTTCACCCATGGACTTGGTGCAATTGCTCACGCCCGAAGGCGAGCGCCTGCACGATGACGAATACGACCTCGAGGTGTCCGGGGAGGAATTGCGCGGGCTCTACCGGGACATGGTGCTCGTGCGACGCGTGGACCTGGAGGCCCACGCCCTGCAACGACAGGGGGAGCTCGGCCTGTGGCCGCCGCTATTGGGACAGGAGGCCGCGCAGGTCGGCGCCGGCCGTGCCCTGCAGCCCGAGGACTACGTCTTCCCGACCTATCGCGAGCACGGCGTGGCGTGGTGCCGCGGGGTGAATCCGGTCCGCCTGCTTGCGCTGTTCCGAGGCGTGACCAACGGCGGCTACGACCCTGCCGAGCACAACTTCGCACTGCCCACGATCGTCATCGGTGACCAGACGCTGCACGCCGTCGGTTATGCCATGGGGGTGCAACGCGACGAGGCGCGGACCGCCGTCCTGAGCTTCTTCGGCGACGGCGCCTCCAGCCAGGGCGACGTGAACGAGGCCTTCGTCTGGGCGGCGGTCAACGACGCGCCAGTGGTGTTCTTCTGCCAGAACAACCAGTGGGCGATCTCGCAACCATTGAGCCGGCAGACGAAGATCCCGCTGTACCGGCGCGCGCAGGGTTTCGGGTTCCCGGGCATCCGGGTCGATGGCAACGACGTGCTCGCGGTGCTGGCCGTGTCCCGCTGGGCCCTCGCGCGCGCCCGGGCGGGTGAGGGCCCGAGCCTGATCGAGGCATTCACCTACCGGATGGGCGCGCACACGACGTCCGACGACCCGAGCCGTTATCGGGTCGAGGAGGAACTCGAGCAGTGGCGGCTGAAGGACCCCATCGAACGTGTCCGGGCCTACCTGCTGCGGTCGGGTGCCGCGGACATGGCGTTCACCGAGGCGGTGGAAGCTGAGGCCACGGAACTCGCCGAGCGGCTGCGCCAGGAGTGCCGCTCGCTGCCCGATCCCCCGCCGGAGGACATGTTCGCGCACGTCTATGCCGGGCCGCATCCGCTGGTGGATCAGGAGCGAGCCTGGTGGCAGGAGTACCTCGGCGATGGGTGAACTGGTCACGCTGGCGGCGGCACTCAATCAGGCGCTACTCGACGCCCTGGACGGCGACGACCGCGTGCTGGTCATGGGCGAGGATGTGGGACGCCTGGGCGGTGTATTCCGGGTGACCGACGGCCTGCACGCGAAGTTCGGGGACGACCGCGTGATCGACACCCCGTTGTCCGAGAGCGGAATCATCGGTAGCGCTATAGGGCTGGCGATGCGCGGCTTCCGGCCGGTGTGCGAGATCCAGTTCGACGGTTTCGTCTTTCCCGCGTACGACCAGATCACCACGCAACTGGCCAAGTACCACGCGCGTTCCGGGGGGATGGCGAAACTACCGGTGACGATCCGGATTCCGTACGGCGGCGGGATCGGTGCTGTGGAGCACCACAGCGAATCGATCGAGGCCTACTTCGCCCATACCGCGGGCTTGCGCATCGTCTCGCCCTCGCATGCTCGCGACGGCTACCAGATGCTGCGAGAGGCTATCGACTGCGACGACCCGGTCATCTTCCTGGAACCCAAGCGGCGTTATTGGGACAAGGCCGAACTCGGGCAGGTCGCGGAGTCGTTGTTCCAGTCGCGGGTGGTCCGAGCCGGGGTCGATGCGACCGTGCTCTGTTACGGGCCCATGGTGCGGACCTGCTTGGAAGCCGCCGGCCTGGCCGACGAGGAGGACGGCGTGTCCCTGGAAGTCATCGATCTGCGGACCTTGTCGCCGCTGGATCTGCCGCCCGTGTTCGATTCCGTGCGGCGCACCGGGCGTTGTGTTGTGGTGCACGAGGCGCCGGTGTTCTCCGGCCTCGGCGCGGAACTGGTCGCCCGCATCCAGCAGGAGTGCTTCTTCGACCTGGAAGCGCCCGTCCTGCGCGTCGGCGCCCCGCACGCGCCGTACCCGCCCAGCCGGCTGGAGAAGTTCTATCTGCCGGACGTGGACCGGATCCTGGACGCAGTCGACACCGTGCGGGGGTTCTAGATGGCAACCTTCCAACTTCCCGACGTGGGGGAGGGGCTGACCGAGGCCGAGATCGTGCGCTGGTTGGTCGAGCCCGGCCAGCACGTCGACGTCAACCAGATGCTGTGCGAGATCGAGACGGCAAAGGCGCTGGTGGAACTGCCCAGCCCGTTCGAGGGCACGGTTGAGGAACTGCACGCCAAACCCGGTGACGTGGTGCCCGTGGGCGGCGACCTCGTGACGGTGCAGACCCGGGAGCCGGTGTTGGTCGGGTATGGCACGTCGGAGGAGAAGCCGGTGCGGCGGCGGCGCCGGACAGTCGGCCCACCTGGGGCGCAGACCAAGCCGGTGCGACACGGGGGCTTCGAGGTAGCTCGGTCCACCGAGGAGAAGCTGGCGCATCAGGAACCGCGGGCGCGGACCAAGCCGCCAGTCCGGCGGCTTGCGAAGACGCTGGGTGTGGATCTCGCCGCCATCGACCCGACCGGACCCGGCGGCGTCGTGACTCGAGCGGATGTCGAGCGAGCCGCCTCACAGCGCACCGACTCTGCGCAAGTCATCCCCGTGCGCGGCGTGATGCGCACGATGGCGCGGGCGATGGTGGAGTCGGCCTTCTCGGCACCGCACGTCACCGAGTGGCTCGACGTCGAGGTGTCTGAGTCCATGCGGTTCCTGGACCGCCTGCGTGACAAACACCCCGACCTGAAATGGTCGCCCACGGTTCTTGCGGCCTACGCGCTCGCCGACGCAGCGCGCAGATACCCCGGCATCAATGCCACGTTCGATGCCTCAGCCGAGGTCGTGATCCGGCACGCCGACGTCGGGCTGGGCATGGCTGTCGCGACCGAGCGCGGGCTGCTGGTGCCACGCGTGGCCACTGGTTCTTTGCTCGACCTGGCCGAGAACATCGCCACCGTCACAGAGGCTGCTCGAAGCGGGGCCTTGCAGCCGGCCGACTTCAGCGGCACCACCATTTCGTTGACCAACGTCGGGGTCTTCGGTGTCGACGGCGGCACCCCGATCCTGCCGCCGGGGCACGTGGCCATCCTGTGCCTGGGGCGTGTGGTCGAGCGGGCCTGGGTGGTCGACGGTGCAGTGGTCCCGCGGCCTGTGGTGACGCTGACGCTGTCCTTCGACCACCGCTGCGTGGACGGGGAGTTGGGGTCGCGCGCGTTGCGACGGATCGCAGACTTCCTGCACGACCCGGCGGTGGGGATGGCCGGCTAAGGCGCGACGTTCAACCCGGCCAACACTTTGCGTCCCAGTTCCGCATCGCCGGCCACTTCAGCCGCACCGGTGTCTCCGCGCCTACCCGACCCCAGCCGCAGAAACTGCAACTGCGGGATCGTGACGGTCACGGTGGCCTCGCCTGGCTCCACGAAGTGGCCACGGCCATCCTCGCTCACGCCAACCCAGGCGTCGATCCAGTCCGGCACCACGACGTGCAGCACCTGCCCTGGTTGGGCGCCGGCCCGCTTCACCCACACGTAGCCCAGGCCGCCGGCGATCTGTTCGGCACAGATCCGCGCCCCGTCCCCCAACACCGGCCCGGTCATCCCGAGCGCATCGCGCAGGTCCAGGTCGTGCAGGACGATGTCGAAGCACCGCATCCGCATCTGCTTGCCGAACGTGAGGGGCATTCCGCCGATCCCGGTGATCTGCGCGTTGTCGTCGATGTCGTCGAACACCCGCGCCGCCACCGCCTCCGCAAGATCCGCGCGCAACTGCTGCGGCGACCAGCCCCGGCGCAGATCGACCCCGATCTCGGTATAGCGCGAGAAGAGATCGTCGGCATGCGGCAGCGCGTCCCAGTCCGGCTCGTGCGCGGGGATCTCACCACTGGCGAGCTCGTGCTCCAGCGCCGCGGTGTGCGCCACGATGTCACCGACTGTCCAGCCGGGCAGCAGCGACGGTTGCGCGAACGCCTCATCCGGGATCTCCGAGACCGTCGTACTGAAGGCGGAGATCGCGTCGTGCCACGCAGTGACCAGAGGATTCATGACACCGACGCTACAGATGCCAGGATGCAGCCATGCACCGATTCGTGCACAGCTTGTTCGAGGCGGAACCGACGTCGGGCTACCTCGATCGATTCGGCTGGCTGCTCACGCTGACGTACCTCACCATTGCCGGTCAGATGCTGGTCAACTTCGACGCGCAGGCGACCGCGTTCGGCAACGAGATCGGGATGGCAATCGCGCAGACCATCGCCACAGCGATGATGCTGCTCGCGGTACAGGCGTGTGGCGTGCGGCGCCGGTGGCGGGTCGCGATTTCCTTGCTGGCCTTGTTGGGGCTAGCGGCGCGGCTGATCCTGGTGGCCGCCGAGATCTTCTCGGAGCAACGCCTGCTTGTCCGTTCAGTCGAGGCGCCGTGGGGAACGGCGGTGCTCATGCTGCTGACCTTCGGCTTCGTCTGCTACCGGCTGTCGCGCCACCGACAAGTCACGTCGGCCACGTTGCTAGCCGCGATCACGGCGTACCTGCTGATCCCGCTGGTCTTCTACTACGTCTTCCTGATCCTGGACGACGTGCAACCCCAGCACTTCTTCGGCAAGCCGCAGCCGGGGCCAGAATTCATGTACTTCAGCCTCACAACCGTGACGACTCTCGGCTATGGCGATCCGTCGCCCGTCACTGATCTGGGGCAGCTTCTCGCAACGTCCGAAGCCTTGATCGGCCAGCTGTATCTGGTCGTCGTTGTGGCCTTGATAGTGGGGCTGATGACTACCCGCTGGCATCGCACCGACGAGGGTAACCTGGCGCAATGACCACCGTCGCGCCCATCCAACTGCAGTTGCGCGACGACGTGTCGCCGGAGAAGCGGCGCCACCAGGTCCGGGAGCTCGTGGCCGCAACCGACGCCGAACTCATCCTGCTCCCGGAACTGTGGGAAATCGGGCCATTTGCTGTCGGGGAGAATCTGGACCTCGCGGTTCCGCTGGACACCTGGCTTTCGCACATGTCCGACCTCGCGCCGGGCCGCGTCCTGCACGCCGGATCCTTCCTGGAACGTGACGGCGACGACCTCTACAACACCTCGGTCGTCTTCGGTCCGGCGGGCGAGGTGCTGGCGACCTACCGCAAGATCCACCTGTTCGGGTTCGATGCTGGCGAGGCCGTCATGCTCACCGCCGGCCAGGACGTAGTCGTGGTGGACACACCGCTGGGACGGACCGGCCTGGCTACCTGTTACGACTTGCGTTTTCCGGAATTGTTCCGGGCCTTTGTCGACGCTGGCGCGACCGCGGTGCTGATTCCCACTGGCTGGCCGCAGGTCCGCATCGAGGCGTGGGACTTGCTCATCCGGGCTCGTGCCGTGGAGAACCAGGTGTGGATCGTGGGCTGCAATTCTGCCGGTGTGAGCAACGGCGTGGAGATGGGCGGACACACGGTGGTGATCGATCCAACCGGCGCCGTGACGCAAGCGCGGGACCTCGACCCGGATCTGCCGACCCGGGTGCGGCACGACTTCCCGGTGCTGCGGGACCGGCGGCTGCGTTAGGTCGCGACCAGCCCGCCCACCCACAGCGCCGCCGCCAGCACCGCCGAACCGAACTCGATCAGCACCGACCAGCCCGCTGACTTCATGGCCTGCAACGTGGTCGGCCAGGCGTCGCCGAACGTACGCAAGCGATACGCCTCAGCCAGGAACACGCCCAGCAAGAACCCGAGAATCAGGCCGATCACCGGGACCACGAAGAAGCCGATGATCCCGACAATGCCGCCCACTGCCAGCACCCAGTTGAGCACCCCGCTGGCTTTGAGCTGCTTGCCGGGGATGAGGTACTTCAGCACCTGACCCGCCGCGATGATGGCAACGGCTCCCAGAGCCACGCCCCACGCGGCCCAACCTCCTGTGAGCAACGCCCACACCCCGACTGCCCCCGCGACCAGGAACGCGCCCGGCAGGATGGGCACGATAGTGCCGGCGATCCCGATCACGATGACCAGGCCGACGATCCATTCAGCCATTGCGCTGCTGCATCTCGTCAAACGACTTCAGTACGGCATCCACGCCTGCCAACGACTTGCTCTGGTCAAGCTCGGCCGAGCCCTGACCCACCGTCCGCAAGCCTTCGATCCCGCTGGCCAGAATCGCGCGAGCCTGCTTGTCCTGGATCTCATCGAGCCGCGGTTCGAGCTGGTCGGCAACCTCCTGCAGATGCTTGCCCATGGCTTTCATCTTGCCGAACTGCAACTTTTTGGCCATGTCCTGCAACTGCGCCATCTCGGCGGCCGCGTTGCCCAGGTCATTCTGCAACTCGAAGATGCGTTGCTCGTCCGTGAGGCCGGTCGGCGGCGGCGTATAGGTCGCATAGGCCTGCTGAGTCGTTCCGAACATGTAGCGGTAAGCGCCGAATCCACCGACCACCAGCAGAACGCAGGTCACCAGGACGATGACCAGCCGCCTACTCACCTACCGAGGTTACAGCCAGATTCCGCTGAACAACATCGCGGCGATCACCGCTGCCCAGCCCAGCGCGATCAGCGCATCGAGGTTGCCGCGGGCCAGGCGTTGCGCCAGCGGCAGGCCGTTGGCAGCGGCAAGCCGGTTCACGCCGACGAGGGTCGTGAGGCAGCCAGCCGCGCAAACCGTGCAGAAGGGGCACAGCGAGCCGATGGCGTAGGCGACCTCGAACATGTACCACGTGAGGAACGCCGCGAAGAATGTCGCGAGCCCGAGCAGGCCGGTGGTCATGCCATGGGTCAGGCGGCCACCCGTGGCGACCACCAACCCGCCGGTCGCCAGAACCGCGAACATGATGACACCGAGCAGTGCGTTCGGCGGTCCAAGGACACTGGACTGCCACGCCAACAGAACGGGTGTACACCCCACGGTCGAGCTGATGTCGCAGAAGGAGCCGGATGCCGGATCCTTGAGCAGCGCGATTTTGTCGACGATGGTGATGGACCCTGAGATCACGCCGATCGCGCTGGCAATGAAGACGAGCCACCCCCACGGGACGGGACTGCGGGTCGGCGTCTCTACGACAGCCTCGGCCCGCTCCTGCGTGAGGCTCATACCTCAAGTATCGGCAGGTGGGTCAGCTTCTGGAGCCCGGCGAGCAGATGCGAGCGATGGACCCCAGATGCGAGCAATAGGCACGGGGTCTATTGCTCACATCTGGGGCGCTTTGCTCTCATCTAAGCCGCGAGGCCGCAAATCGCTCGACGAACAACACTTCCGCCAGAACAGCGCGCTGCAACTCGGCGAGGTCCACGCTCTCGTTCGGCGCGTGAATGCGGGCCAGCGGATCCTGGGCTCCGAACAGCAACACCTCGGCGTTCGGCACAGCTGCCGTCAGTGAATCGATCAGAGGGATGGAACCGCCGGCCCCGATCTCCTGCGCCGGTTGGCCGTACGCCTCCTGCATCGCCTCGCGGGCAGCGGCATAGGCCGGACCATCAGTCGGGACCCGAACCCCCTGACCCGTCCCGTTGCGCGTGGCCGTCACCTGCACGTCCCAAGGTGCCCGCGTCTCGAGGTGCCGGATCAGCGCTTGGCACGCTGCATCGGCATCGTGGCCGGGCGGCACCCGCAGCGAAACCCTGGCCCGCGCCCATGGAATGACCGCGTTGATGGCACCTTCAGTAGCGGGGGCATCGATACCAACAACGCTGGCTACCGGCTGCGAAAAGAGCCGGCTGGCGACGCTGCCCTGACCCACCAGAGGCTGGTCCGGCGCGACGCCCGCAAGCTCGCGGAACGTGGCTTCGTCCACCTGCGCGCCGTCCCAGTCGAACCCGGTGACGCCATCAATCGTGGTCTCACCGGTCTGCGCATCACGCAGGGTCGACAGCAACATGATCAAGGTCATCAGGGCATCGGGAGCCGGGCCGCCGAACATCCCCGAATGCACAGCGCCAGCCAGGGTCCGGCACTCCACCGTGACCATCGCCATGCCGCGCAGAGCTGTAGTGAAAGTCGGCTCGCCCAGTGCCGCGTTCCCGACGTCAGACACAACGATGGCGTCGGCCGCGAACAGTTCCGGATTGCTGCGCGGATAGTCGGCGAACGGGCCGCCCCACTCCTCTTCGCCTTCCACGATCACGCGAATAGTGCACGGCGGTTTCCCGTCGAAGGCCCGCATCAGCGCGGCGTGGATCACGACTCCGGACTTGTCGTCGGCGGCACCCCGGCCGTACAGCCGCCCGCCGCGTTCGGTGGGTTCGAACGGCGGGGAGTCCCACAGGTTGTCGTCACCGCCCGGCTGCACGTCGTAGTGCGCGTACAGCAGCACGGTCGGGCTGTCGTCCGGGCCGCGGGTTTCGGCCACGACTGTGGGCTTCCCGCCCTCGATCTCAAGCCGTTCCACGCTGGTGTATCCGGCATCCCGCAGGATGCGCATGACCGCGTCGCAGGCGCGCTGGATCTCGGAGTCCGGGAAAGCTGGGAAGGCACACCCCGGGATGCGCACCAGCTCCTCGAGCTCGGCGCGGACACGGGGCATGTCAGCAGCGACTTTGTCCTTCATGGGCTCATTCTGGCAGACATGCATTCCAGCATGTTAAGGTGCATCTATGCCCAAGACGCTCCAGATCCGAGACGTGGACGATGACGTCTACGCTGCTTTGGCATCTCGGGCGGCACGCAACGGGACTTCGGTTCCGGAGCTCGTGCGCGAGGAACTGTCCCGCATCGCGGCCCTGCCGACTGCACTTGAGTGGTTGACCGCGGTTCAACGGCCCGTCGTGCACAGCAAGGCCGACCCCGTATCAGCACTTGACGAGTCACGTGGAAAGTGGCCGCGTGCTCGTCGTTGATGCATCTGTGTTGATCGAAGTTCTTGTCGGTGGTTCGCGTTCGGAAGGCGCGGCTCGGGCCCTCGCCGCGGATCCGGAGTGGGCGGCACCCCATTGCATCGATGCGGAGGTACTTGGTGTCGTGCGCCGGGACTGGCAGCGAGGTGTCATCGATGAGACCACCGCCTCCCTCGCGGTGCATGACCTCGCCATGTGGCCGGGGCACCGCATTCCGCACCCTCCATTGCTGGCCAGGAGTTGGGAGTTGCGTCACGTCCTGCGCTCGTGGGACGCCCTATACGTGGCGCTGGCCGAGCAACTCGACTGCCCGCTTGCCACATTCGACCGCCGCCTTGCCCGGGCCGTGGACATCCAGGTGGTTGTCCCGTAGAAGCGACAGCTCGTGGCTAGACCCAGGGCGCCGGCTGCTTGCTCAAGAACGCCGTCATGCCGGCCTTCGCCTCGTCGCTGTTGAAAGTGTGCGCGCTGATCTCAGCGGTCCACTTGAACGCCTCCGTGCGTTCCATCAGCGGAACCTTGCGCAACAACTCCTTGGTGGTGCGCAACGCCTGCGGACCGCCCTTGCGCAGCGCCTCCGCCCACCCCGCCACGACCTCGTCCAACTCCTCGCGGGGCACGGCCCGGTTGATCAGTCCAGCTTGCGCCGCCCTCGCGGCAGGCACCCGCTCGCCGAGCAGCAGCAATTCGATCCCGTCGCGGCGGTGCATCCGGTCCAGGCACACCACCGAAATGACCGCCGGCGCCACGCCCACCCGCACCTCGGAGAACGCAAAGTGCACATCGTCGGCCGCAACCGCGAAATCGCACGCGGCCACCAGTCCGTTGCCACCCCCGGCCACGTGCCCCTGCACCCGGGCGATCGTCGGTTTGGGGCAGTCGAGGATGCCCTCCAGGACAGCAACCAAACCCATGGGCCCGGCAGCAGTGAAGGAATCCGCGTCTGCGGAGGCAGCGCCCTTGAGATCGGCCCCGGCACAGAACGCGCGTCCTTCCGCGGTGAGTACGATCACCCGGACTGCGGGGTCCTCGCAGGCCTGCACCAAGCCTTCGGACAACGCGGCCATCGTGTCCACGTCGAGCACATTGCGGGCATCCGGGTTGTCCAGCATCAGCGTGGCAACCCCATCGGCGACCTCGTACCTCACTTGCGGCCCATCCCTTCCAGCAGTGCGATCACACGCAGCATGACCTCGTCGGCGCCACCACCGATCGAGGTCAGCCGGGAATCACGGAAGTAGCGCGCCGGCCAGTTCTCCTCGGCGTAGCCCATGCCGCCGTGGAACTGCACGCAGGCGTCGGCGACCTGGCGCTGCAGGCGACCGGCCTTGAGCTTGGCCACGGTTGCCATGCGCGTGACGTCCTCGCCGTTCAGGTACGCCTCGGCGCAGGTGCGGCAGAACGCCTCGGTCACGTCGACCTCCGCGTACAACTCAGCGAGTTTGTACTGCAGGTACTGATTGGCCAGCAGGGGCTTGCCGAACGCATCGCGCTGCTGCAAGTAGTCCTTGGTCTTGTCCAGCGCCTTGCGCATGCTGGCGGTCGCCATGTAGGCGCCGATCAGCCGCTCGTCCTGGAACTGCGCCATCTGCTGCTGGAAACCGCGGCCGACCTCACCGATCGTGTTGGAGACAGGTACCCGCACGTCGTCGAAGACCAGTTCGGCGGTGTCGGAGGACCAGTTGCCCATCTTTTCAATCTTGCGCCCGACGCTGAAGCCTGGCGTCGAAGTGGGCACCAGGATCTGACTCATGCCGGCATACCCGCCCTCGTCAGAGGTGCGCGCGAGCAGGCACAGCCAGTCGGCCTGCGTGCCGTTCGTGATCCACATCTTGCGTCCGTTGATCACCCAGTCGTCGCCGTCCCGGATTGCCCGGGTGCGGATCCCGGCAACGTCGGAGCCGGCGTCGGGTTCGGACACGGCGATCGCCGCGACCTGCTCGCCGCGCATCGCGGGCTCGAGGTACTGCTTCTTGAGCTCGGCGCTGCCGAACTTGTGCAATGCGGGTGTGGCCATACCCACCTGCACCGCGATCGCCATCGGCACGCCCGCGCAGTTGATCCGGCCCAGTTCCTCACCGAGCACGAGTGTGTAGGAGTGGTCCGCGCCCTGGCCGCCGAACTCGGGGTCGTACTCCAGCCCAAGCGCGCCGATCTCGGCGAGCTTCGTGAAGACCTGCTGGGCCGGGAAGATCTTGGCGTCCTCCCACTCGTCGACATAGGGATTGATGTCGTTGTCGACGACCTGCCGGACGGCCTTGCGGAACTGCTCGTGCTCTTCGGTGAACTTCATGAACTTGACGCTAGTGTCAAGTTTGGTCGTGGGTCAAGCGGCGTTCGAAACTTGGCCGCCAGCCGCCTACCCGGCCAGGTTTGGACCATCTGATGCCCGGCATTTTGGGACATTTCACCCTGTTGGGCGTCTAAACCTGGCCGATGCGGCTCGGGGACGCCGCAGGCGGCCAAGTTTCGAACGCGGAGCTGCCCTAACCGAGCCCCAAGGCCGCGACCCAGAGCCGGGTCAATGTCGCGTTCACGCTCTCGTCCAATGGTTTGTGCCAGTACCGCGAGAACCCCTCGACCATCGCGCACAACGCAGTCGCCGCCACATCGGCGGGCAGTTCGCCGGTAACCCGGTCCTGCGCCTGTAGGCGCCGCAATGCCGCCCCCACCCGCGCGTGATAGCGCTGCCGGAACTCGTCGATCTGCTTGCCTAACTCCGGCGATGTGACCGCCGCCTGCTCGACCACCTGTAACAGTCGCGCATTCTGCCGATACGCGCTCAGGTAGCGGCGGTTGGCCTCCTCGATGCGCGCCATCGGGTCCTTCGCCGAGGTCCGCAGATCGTCCTGCAACTCCACCAGCAGTTCGTCGACGACGGCCCCAAGCACTTCCTCCTTGGAGTCGAAGTAGGTGTAGACCGTGCCGTGCGAAACTCCCGCCGCGTCCGCGATGTCGTTCATCCGGCAGTCGTCGAAGCCCCGCTGCTCGAAGGCCCTGCGCGCGGCCTGCAGCAACGTCTCCCTGGTCCGGCGGCCACGCTCCGTGCGTGGCGTCACAGCAGCCCCTCCGGTACATCCACCCACACCGCGCGCAACTGCTCGGCCAGCCCTTTGGCCTGCGGGTCGCTGCGCGTGGTCTCCGAAACCCCGCGGCCCAGCAAGCCCTTGATCACCACATTGATCGCACGCAGGGGCGGGAAGTAGTGGATCTCCACCGGCAGCGTCGCCGCCTCAGGCAGCATGTCCGACAGCCGTTCCCGGGTCAGGAACTCGCACAGCCATGCGTAGCGCGCGTCGGCTAGCGCAACGGCTTCGGCGTCGATGTCGAGGTCGGTGTCCTCGGTCCACACCTCCGCCGTGTCGTGCTGGGTGTCCACCTCGGGTGCGGTCAGCGCGTCGGCCTCCATCCACGCGAGGGCTACGGCGGCATCCTCGGCCGGGTGCCGGACCCAGAAGCCGACGTTGGCGTTGCCGCCCTTGTCGCCTGATCGGGCACCGACGAACGTCCCGAGCCGGCGCCGGCTGAACGGTCCAGTGATGAGGGCTTCGGTCGGTGCGGCAGGCACCTCCGCCGCCGCGAGGGGTGCGGCTTCCACGGGTGACCCAGCCGCAACCTGCGCGACCTGCTCGCCGTCCAGCGACACCGTGACGGGGACATCCCCGACCGGGACCGTGGACGGCCAGTACACGCCGTATGGGGTGCCGTCGGCCGGCGGCGCGGTCGGAAACATGCCCGGGTAGCTGGCCAAAGCGGACTCGACCGCGGGCCGCGTGAACGCCTTGCCGACCTTCTTCGGATCGCTGTCCTTGACCGTGATCGTCAGCCGACCTTGCGCCGCCGAAACGTCGCGCGGGTCGTCACTGGCCGGCGGGATGTAACTCACGCTCATCTCCCGTACGCCCAGCCGGCTGCGCTGGCCGAGTTCCTCCGGGCTGAGCACCTTCGCCTCGGCCAGCCCGATCCCGCAGATGGTGCGGATCGCGATGTCGGCCTTCTCCGCGGTGTCCGCACCGGTCAGCACCAGAGTCATCGAGTTCCGGAAACCACCGAGGTAGTTGATGCCCACCTTCAGCGTGTCGGGCGCGCTTTCCCCGCGGATGCCGGACAACCGCACCCTGTCGCGACCGACCTGGTCGATCTCGATGGTGTCGAAGCGGGCGCTGACATCGGGGTTCAGATAATGCTCATCGCCGACCTCGTACAGCAGCTGCGCCGTGACAGTTCCCGGTGAGACCAGGCCCCCGGTGTCCGGATGCTTGGTGATGACGCTCGTACCGTCCGCTGCCACTTCCGCTATAGGGAAACCTACGTGCTCCAAGCCGGGCACCTCACGGAAGAACGGATAGTTGCCGCCGCTGGCCTGCGCACCGCACTCGATCACATGCCCGGCCACCAGTGCCCCGGCCATCGCATCGAGGTCCCCGCCGTCGAAGTCCCAGCCGTGCCACCACGCGGCCGGCCCGATCACCAATGCCGCGTCGGTCACCCGTCCGGTCACAACCACGTCCGCGCCCGCTTCCAGCGCCGAGGCGATGCCGCGGGCGCCGAGATAGGCATTGGCGCTCAGCGGGTGGCTCGGGAACGCCTCGCCGGTGTCCAGGTTGGTCCAGTCGAACTCGCCGAACCGGGGAAGCACGTCGTCGCCGGTGACAGCTGCCACCTTCGCGCCGGTGCCGAGATCGCGAATGGCCTGTGCGCACGCCTCCGGGTCCAGGCCGCCGGCGTTGCTGACGACCTTGATGCCCTTTTCGAGGCAGGCCGGCAACACGGTCTCCATCTGCTGCAGGAACGTGCGCGCATAGCCGTTGCCGTGCCTTATCTTCTGCCGGGCGAGGATGAGCATGGTCAGTTCAGCCAGCCAGTCGCCGGTCAGCACATCGATTGGCCCGCCCTCGACCATCTCCTGTGCGGCAGCCAGCCGGTCACCGAAGAAGCCGGAGCAATTGGCGATGCGGACAGGTCGCTTCATGAACTTGACGCTAGTGTCAAGTTCGGCGATTGGTCAAGGTTGGCCTTCGCGATTCTGGGTCCTACTCGACCGCCACAACCACCTGATGCGCATCAACCGACTGCCCCTGCCGCACGTGCACCGCAGTCACTACCCCGTCCGCATCAGCCGTGATCGTGTGCTCCATCTTCATGGCTTCCAGCACGACGAGGATCTGCCCCGCGGTGACAGAGTCTCCCTCGGCCACCCGAACGTCGGTGATCGTGCCGGGCACAGGAGTCGTGGGCCCGCCAGCCTCACCAGCATGGGCCGATTCGTCGAACCGGGGCCGCATCTCATATGACAGCGTTAGGCCGTCGACGGTGACAGTCCCCGGGCCGACGACTGCCTGCGTCACAACCCCGTCGATCTCGACCCCGTTGTCCAGCCGCACGAGCCCAACCGGCGTCGCCTCGCCGAGCAGCGGGTCACCCTCGACCGTCTCCATCTGCAGCCCACCCCGGGTCCGCATCCAGCGCAGGGTGACCTCCTGCGTGCCAATGCGCATGCCCAGCCATTCCGGCACCGCAGGGACGTTGCGCCAGCCCGCCGGTGCCACATCAGAACGGTGGTCGCGATCAGCCAGCACGGCCAAAGCGTGCCGCACAGGGTCGATGGCCGGGTCGAGTACTTCGTGCGTATCGAGATAGTCGGTGGTTGTTTGTCCGGCCAGGAAATCCGGCTCGGTGAGGATCGCGGCGAGGCTGTCCTTGTTCGTCACCACTCCCTCGATGCCGGCGCCGCGCAAGGCACTCGCTAGCCGCTGAGCCGCCGCCTCCCGCGTGCCGTCGTGCGCAATCACCTTGGCCAGCATCGGGTCATAGTTCGCCGTCACCGCGTCCCCAGCGACGAATCCGGTATCCACCCGCACATCGCCCGGCAGGTCGAAGACCCGCAGCGTGCCGGTGTTGGGCAGGTACCCGTTTGCGGGATCCTCGGCGTAGAGCCGCACCTCGATCGCGTGGCCGTTGCTGCCGATCTGGTCCTGCGTCAGCGGAAGTGGCTCGCCCTGCGCGACCCGGAGCTGCCACTCCACGAGATCCAGCCCGGTCACCATTTCCGTCACGGGATGCTCGACCTGCAGCCGGGTGTTCATCTCCAGGAAGAAGAACTCGTCGCCGGCCACCATGAACTCGACCGTGCCTGCGCCGACATAGCCGATCTCCCGGGCAAGGCTCACAGCCGCCGACGTCATCTGCTCGCGCAACTCCGGCGTCACGCCCGGGCTCGGGCTCTCCTCGGCCACCTTCTGATGCCGGCGCTGGATCGAGCATTCGCGCTCAAAGAGGTGCACCACGTTGCCCTGGGTGTCGCCGAATACCTGGACCTCCACGTGCCGCGCGTGTTCCAGGTAACGCTCGACGAAGACGGTGTCGTCGCCAAATGCGCTGGCCGCCTCCCGCTTGGCCGCCGCGATCGCCTCTTCCAGGTCCACCGGCCGGTCGACGCGGCGCATGCCCTTGCCACCACCCCCAGCGGAGGCCTTGACCAGCACCGGGAACGTAGCGGTCCCACTGGACAGCATCGGCACCCCGGCCTTCTCCGCCAGCGCCTTGGCCTCGACCTTGAGCGCCATCGCCCGGACGCTGGACGGCGTTGGGCCGATCCAGATCAAGCCGGCATCGACCACGGCCTGCGCGAAGTCTGGATTCTCGCTCAAGAAGCCGTAGCCGGGGTGGATGGCATCGGCCCCGACCCGTTCTGCTGCGGCGATCAGCTCCACGGCGTCGAGGTAGCTCGCGATCGCCACAGCCACATCGGCACTGCGGGTGTGCAACGCCGCGCGATCGGCTTCGGTGAACACTGCGGCCGTCGAGTGGCCGAGGCGCGCAGCAGTCCGGAACACACGGCAGGCGATCTCACCACGGTTGGCGGCCAGGATCCTCACGAAGTTGACGCTAGTGTCAAGTTGCAGGGCGGTCAAGTGCGGCCCAGCCCACTGGCGTAATCACTACCGCGCCGATTACCGTCACCACGTGGAACACATTCTCGACACCCCGCAGTTCATGCGGACCCTGGCCCAGCTCTCCGAGGAGACCGGCCGACCGGTGTCGAAGCTCAGCGAGCAGGCCTACAGCTGCCTCAAGGAGATGGCGGTCAAGCCGGGGAACAAGAGTGTGGACCTGTGGGACAGGTTCTCGCGCTGGATGTCCCGGGCGTACAAGGTCGACTACCTGCCCAGCGAGGTGACCGCGCTGCGCGACCTGAACCAGACCAGCGGCCTGATCTTCCTGCCGAACCACCGGTCCTACCTCGACCCACTCGTGCTGCGCTGGGTACTCGAGCAGTACGGTTTCCCGCCCAACAACACACTCGGCGGGGCGAACCTCGCGATGTGGCCGATGTCGGAGATCGGGCGTCGCAACGGGATCGTGTTCATCCGCCGGGAGTTCCGCGACGACCATGTGTACCGCGCAGTACTCAAGACCTACCTCGCCTACTTGATGGCGAAGAAGCACAACCTCGAGTGGTACATCGAGGGCGGACGTACCAGAACTGGGAAGCTGCGCCCACCCCGTTACGGCATCCTCAGTTACGTCATCGACGCGTTTGCCGAGCACCCTGAGAACGATGTCCACATCGTCCCGACCTCGATCATCTACGACCAGCAGCATGAGGTGAGCGCCATCAGCGCGGAGGAGGCCGGCGGCACCAAGAAGGCCGAGTCACTGTCCTGGCTCTACAACTTTGCCCGCTCCCAGTCCCGGCGAATGGGCCGCGCGTACCTGCGGTTCGGGGAACCGCTCTCGCTGGCCGACGCAGTGAAACTGACCGAGGACTCTGAAGGGCAGCGCCGGCCGCGCCTCGCCGTCCCAAAGGTCGCCTTCGAGACTGCGAACCGGATCAACACCGTCACCCCGATCACGCCCAGCGCGATGCTCACGTTCGCGGTGCTGGACAACGGGGACCGGGCTATCACGGTCGGCCAGGGCCGCGACATCCTCAGTCCCCTGCTCGACTACATCAAGGCCCGCCAGCTGCCGGTGACGCACAACGTGGTGCTCGACGACTACGGACCGCTGCGGGACACGCTGCGCAACCTGGTGCAGGAAGGCGTGGTGACGCAGTACGACGGTCCGGAGGAGCGGGTCTTCTACGTCAACCTCGACCGCCAGCACGAGGCGGCGTTCTACCGCAACACGGTCATCCACTTCTTCGTCAACCGGGCAATCGCCGAACTGGCCATCGTGCAAGCCGCGGAGGACGGGGCGGAGGATGTCAGGACAGCGGCGTGGCAGAACGCTGTCCGGCTCAAGGACATCCTGAAGTTCGAGTTCTTCTTCCCGTCCACCCGCGACTTCGGCGGCCAGCTGACCCAGGAGTACGACCTCATGTACCCGGGCTGGCAGCAGGACCAGCTCACCCCGGAGTTCGTGCTGGAACAGGCCCGGCGGATGAAGCTCGTCCTTGCCCACCGTGTGATCGGGCCGTTCTTGGAGGCGTACAGCGTGCTGGCCGACGAACTGGCCGCGGCCGGTGACAACCCGGTCGAGCAGCAGACATTGGTGGCCACCTGTTTGAGCCTCGCCAAGCAGCGGTGGTTGCAGAAGACGCTGCATTCCCCGGAGTCCATCTCGAAGGACTACTTCGTCAATGCGTTCAACTATGCGAAGAACCAGAAGCTGACCGAGGCGGGTCAGGCGCAGGCCAGAGAGACGTTCGCCGCCGAGCTTCGGGAGATGGTCCGGCGCATCGACGATTTGCGGGCTATCGCCCAACAGGCGGGGCAGCCGGTGCTGATCGTGGAGGATGGCCGTGGCTGACATCGAATGGTTGCTCGAGCAGATCGACCTGTCGCCGGAGGGCGCAGAGATTGGTGCGTTCTTTGACTTCGACGGCACGATCATCGACGGCTACTCCGCTGCCGCGTTCTTCCAGTACCGGCTGCGGCGCGGTGAGATCGGCGTCAAGGAGGTCGCCAAGAGCGTGCGCGAGGCGATCAACGTCGAACGCCGCGGCCATGACGTATCGGAGATGATGCAGGTCGGCGTGCAGGCGCAGGCCGGCAAGGACGCCGAAGAGCTCGACGCCTGGGCACGCAATGTCTTCGCCCGCAAGATCGCACCCATGATCTTCCCGGACATCCGGCTGATCATCGACGCGCACTTGCAGAAGGGACACACCGTCGCGATCGCGTCCTCCGCGACCCGGCCGCAGATCCAGGCCACGGCCGAGGACCTCGGGATCGAGGACATCATCTGTACCGAGATCGCCGAAGAGGACGGCGTTCTCACCGGCGAGCTAGCCTCCGAAATCCGATGGGGGCAGGGCAAGGCCGATGGAGTGCTGGAGTTCGCCGACGAGTGGGGCATCGACCTGGAGCAGTCTTTTGCCTACAGCAACGGCGCCGAGGACCTGCCGCTGCTTGAGAGCGTCGGATACCCGTGCGCCTTGAATGCCGACGACGAACTGCGCGCGATCGCAAAGGACCGGGGCTGGCCTGCCTCACGGCTCAAGGCGCCGGCCAGCACCTCCCTGATCGACCTCGGCCGCAGTGCTGCCGCGATGGGGGTGTTCGTCGGTTCGGTCGCTGCTGCTACCGGCCTGGCGGTCGTGAACCGAAGCCGCTCCTTGGGTGCCAACGTCGCCGCCAGCGCCGGGTCCGAACTGGCCCTGGCAGCCGCCGGCGTGCGGTTGAACATCGTGGGCGAGGAAAACGTGTGGGCCGCCCGGCCGGCGGTGTTCCTGTTCAACCACCAGAGTCAGCTGGACGTGTTCGTGCTCGCTGCGCTGCTACGCAAGGACTTCACCGGGGTTGCCAAGAAGTCGCTGGAGAAGGACCCCTTCTTCGGGCCCATCGGATACCTGGCGGACGTCGCCTACATCGATCGCTCCAACAACGCTGCCGCGCGCAAGGGCCTGGAGCCAGCAGTCGAGGCGTTGCACAATGGCCGTTCGATCGCGATTGCGCCGGAAGGCACCCGCTCGCCGACATCCCGGCTACTGCCGTTCAAAAAGGGACCGTTCCACATCGCGATGCAGGCCGGCGTGCCGGTGGTCCCGATCGTGATGCGCAACTGTGGGGAGATTATGGCCGCCCACAGTATGGTCATCCACTCCGGGACGGTGGACGTCGCCGTCCTGGAGCCGGTACCGACGCAGGACTGGACCAAGGACGACCTGGATGAGCGGATCGACGAGATCCGGCAGATGTATCTGGACACCCTGGCCGACTGGCCCAGCGACTGAGCGTTCGAAAGGTGGCCAGCCCATTGGGCTGCAGCCAGGTTTTGAACGCGACACACCGATCTGTGGGACATCGCTGCGGCGAGTTGCGTCAGAACCTGGCCATTGGCGGAAATGCACTTCGGTAGTCGGCCAGGTTTCGAACGCCACATGCCTGCGACCTACTCCTCCGGAACTGGTTGGGGCCCAACTCAGCCCAAGCACTTTCGGGGGCTGACACGCCGCTTGAGGGATTCTTGTCCGGCGTGTTCACTCCAGAACTGGTTGGGATCTGAAGCGCAGTTGAGGCCACTTGCGGAGGGTTCACATCCGCCAGATGCCGAACTGGCTGGTCCCCTCGACCGGGGCTGAATGCACGGCCGACAGCGCCAGGCCCAGCACGGTGCGGGTGTCCCGCGGGTCGATGATCCCGTCGTCCCAGAGCCGGCCGGTCGCGAACAAAGCCGTCGACTGCTCCTCGACCTGCTTCTCGAACGCATCCCGGATCGGCGCGAAGGCCGCCTCATCAAAAGCGTCCCCGGACTTCTGCTTGGCCACGATGGTCAGCACGCCCGCGAGTTGCTTGGGTCCCATGACGGCGATCCGGTGGTTAGGCCAGGTGAACACGAAGCGCGGGTCGTAAGCGCGGCCGCTCATGCCGTAGTTCCCGGCACCGTACGACGCCCCGATCATCAGCGTGATGTGCGGGACAGTCGAGTTGGACACGGCGTTGATGAGCTTTGCGCCGTCCTTGATGATGCCGCCCTGCTCATAGCGCGTGCCGACCATGAAGCCGGTGATGTTCTGCACGAAGATGATCGGCACGTCCATCCGGTTGCACATCTGGATGAACTGCGCCCCCTTGTGCGACTCCTCGCTGAACAGGATCCCGTTGTTGCCCAGGACCCCGACCGGATAGCCACCGATATGTCCCCAGCCGGTGACCAGCGTCGTGCCGTACAGCGGCTTGAACTCCTCGAACGCGCTGTCGTCCAGAACCCGCGCCAGCACGTCGTGTACGTCGAACGGCACCCGCACGTCGGCCGAGGCGATGCCCAACAACTCGTCCGGATCGAAGCGCGGCGCCACCGCAGACCGGTCCGGCCCGGGGCCCTGCTTGCGCCAGCGCAGATGCCCCACGATCTCCCGGCCGATGCGCAGCGCGTCGGGCTCGTCCTGGGCCAAGTAGTCGCCGAGGCCCGAGACGCGCGCGTGCATTTCCGCCCCGCCGAGTTCCTCCTCGTCGGCGTCCTCGTCGATCGCCATCTTCACCAGCGGCGGACCGCCGAGGTAGACCTTCGCGGCCTCCTTCTGCAGGACCACGTAGTCGCTCATGCCCGGCACATAAGCGCCACCAGCGGTCGAGCTTCCGAAGACCATCGTCACCGTCGGAATCCCGGCGGCCGACAGCTGCGTGAGGTTCTTGAAACTCGCGCCCCCGGGAACGAAGATCTCCGCCTGTTGCGGCAAGTCGGCGCCGGCGGATTCGGTGAGACTTACCAGCGGCAGCCGGTTCTCCCGCGCAATGTCCATGGCCCGCAACCCCTTGCGCACCGCGGTCGGCCCCTGCGCCCCGCCCTTCACGGTCGGGTCGTTGGCGATGATCATGCACTCCGTACCGCGGATCGTGCCGATGCCGGTAACGAGCCCCGCCCCGAGCGGGTCCTGCGTCCCCCAGCCGGCCAGCGGACTCAGCTCCAGGAACGGGCTGGCGTCGTCCAGAAGGTAGGCGATGCGCTCCCGCGGGAGTAACTTGCCGCGCTTGCGGTGGCGAGCGATCGTGCGGGCATTCTTTTCTTGATCGTCGGAACCGCCGCCGGCGGCGACCTTCTGCTGCAGTTCTGCGATGTCGGCGAGCGCATCCAGCATGGCCCGTTGATTGGCGAGGAACTGCTCGGATCCCGTATCCACCACGGACTTGACGCTAGTGTCAAGTTCAGCCGCCGGTCAAGTGCCTGCTAGGTTTTACAGACGTGGCCCAGCAGCGCGAGGACGAGTCCCGGCTCGGTGGCCGGCTCTATCTTCCGAACTGGAACTGGAGCCCGATCACCAATGTGATGTTCCGGCTCGGGCTGGCATTGTTCGCCATCATGGCCACCACGATCTTGGTCTGGGTACAGCGTGACCAGTACCAGGACAACACCGGCGGCTCGGTGGATTTCGTCGATGCTCTCTACTTCGCCACGGTGTCGCTATCGACCACCGGCTACGGCGACATCACCCCGGCCACCGACCAGGCTCGGCTGGTCAACATCTTTCTCATCACCCCGTTGCGCCTGCTGTTCCTGATCGTGCTGGTCGGGACGACCATCGAGGTGCTCACCGCCCGCACCCGTGAGGACTTCCGCGAGCGCCGCTGGAGGAACAAGTTGAAGAACCACACCGTCGTCATCGGATACGGCGTCAAAGGCCGGTCAGCCGTGCGCATGCTGCTGGACAATGAGATGCGGCCCGAACAAATCGTGGTCATCTCCAGTGACCCCGCCGCGGTCGAGGACGCCACCCGCCCCTCCCGCAAGGACCCCATGGACCCGGAGTCCGATCTGTATCCCGGCGTCGCGGGCATCCTGGGCGACGCCCGCCGTGAGGAGGTCCTCACCCACGCCGACGTTCCCACGGCCGGCAAGATCATCGTCACTGTCGACCGGGACGACGTCGCTGTGCTGGTGACGCTTGCCGTGCGCAAGCTGGCGCCCAATGCCAAGCTCGTGGCCGCGGCGCGCGAGCAGGCCAGCGCGAATGTGCTCAAACAGTCCGGCGCCGACCAGGTGATCACCACTGCAGAAGCCGCCGGCCGGTTGCTTGGAATGCAGTTGGTGCATCCGCTCGCCGGCGCCCTCATGGAGGACCTGCTGGACCCCAGCGAAGGTCTCGAGGTGCGCGAGCGCGAGGTCGGCCGCGCAGAACTAGGAGTCAGCCCGGATCAACTGGCTCGCTCGGGGGAGATGCTGCTTGCCGTGAAGCGCGGCGACCATGTCTACCGGTTCAATACCGACGGGCTGCGGGTACTGCAGAAAGGCGACACCATCGTGACGATCAGGCACGGACACAGAGCGCCCAGGAAGTCGGAGTTCGATGACTGAGCAGCCGGACGAGCAGCCCGCAATCGTCATCGTCGGCAAGGACGAGGACGGGCCCAGTGTCGCAGATCAGGTGGAGCAGCCGGCCAAGGTCATGCGGATCGGCAGCATGATCAAGCAGTTGCTGGATGAGGTGAAGAGCGCGCCCCTGGACGAGGCGGCCCGGCAGCGGTTGAAGCAGATTCATGCCACCAGCGTCAAGGAGCTCGAGGACGGCCTGGCGCCAGAGTTGGTCGAGGAGCTCGAGCGCCTCAGCCTGCCGTTCACCGACGACTCAGTGCCCAGCGAGGCGGAGCTGCGGATCGCGCAGGCGCAATTGGTCGGCTGGCTGGAGGGTCTGTTTCACGGCATCCAGACCGCATTGTTCGCTCAGCAGATGGCCGCCCGGGCACAGCTGGAGCAGATGCGGCGGCAGGCCATCGAAGGTGGCGGCGGCCAGCCCACCCCACCACACAACGGGCCGTACTTGTAGATCCTCGCCGGGTCTAGAGGGTGTTGCGCGATCTCGACTGGTGGCCCCTCAAGGTGGAGACTGACGGCCCTCGCCACCAACGGGGCGCGGACTGATCGAAGCACCGACGTATCGGCCGAGGTGCGGTGGGCTTCTGGTCATTCTCCCGCCGCTGAATGACCGCATCATGACCAGAACCCCCGACAGTGCACGGCTGGCCCATTACGCAAACCGCCTCTCCTGGTGGCGAGGATCGGGCGACTGGTCACCCACTACCCTCGGACACGTGATCGACCTACAGTTCCTGCGCACCCAAGCCGAGCAGGTCCGCATCTCCCAAGTGCGGCGCGGCGAGGACCCCGACCTCGTGGAAAAGGCCGTGGCAGCCGACCAGGCGCACCGGGAGGCGCTGACCGCTTTCGAGCGAATGCGCGCCGAGCAGAAGGACCTCGGCCGGCAGGTCGCGCAAGCTACGGCCGACCAGCGTCCCGCACTGCTAGACCGCACGAAGCAGCTGGCCGCCGGCGTCAAACAGGCCGAACAGCAGGTCCGCGATAGCGAGGCCCAATTGCACGACCTCGTTGCCGCCCTGTCCAACGTCGTCGACATGAACGCCCCCATCGGCGGCGAATACGACTTCAGCCTGATGGCCGAACGCGGCACCGTGCCACACTTCGACTTCGAACCCCGTGACCACCTCGAGCTCGGAGAACTGCTCGGCGCGATCGATGTGGGCCGCGGCGCCAAGGTCTCCGGCTCCCGCTTCTACTACTTGACCGGCCCCGGCGCCCTGCTGGAACTGGCGCTGGTCAACCTCGCCATGGACCAGGCCCAGCGCAACGGGTTCACCCCGATGATCCCGCCGGCGCTGGTGCGTCCGGCCGCGATGGACGGCACCGGCTTCCTCGGCCAGGCGGCTGAGAACGTCTACCACCTGCCGGACGACGACATGTACCTGGTGGGCACCGCGGAGGTCCCGCTGGCGGCCTACCACTCCGACGAGATCCTGGAGAACCTGCCGCTGCGCTACGCCGGCTTCTCCCCCTGCTACCGGCGGGAGGCGGGCTCGCACGGCAAGGACACCCGCGGCATCTTCCGGGTGCACTGGTTCGACAAGGTCGAGATGTTCGTGTTCACTACCCCGGACCAGGCCGAGGCCGAACACCAACGCCTGCTGCAATGCGAGACGCAGTTCCTGGACGCCCTCGAACTTCCTTACCGGGTCATCGACGTGGCGACCGGCGACCTCGGCGCGAGTGCGGCGCGCAAGTTCGACTGTGAGGCCTGGATCCCCAGCCAGCAGCGCTACCGCGAGCTGACCAGCACCTCCAACTGCACGACGTTCCAGGCCCGCCGGTTGCGCATCCGCACGAAGACCGACCACGGCACGACCCCGGTCGCCACCCTCAACGGCACGCTGACGGCGATCACCCGCACGATCGTGGCACTGCTCGAGAACCACCAGCGCGCCGACGGTTCGGTGGCGATCCCGGCCGCACTGCAGCCCTATCTCGGGGGGCGCACGGAACTCACGCCGGCCTGATGCCGTACCTGGTTGCCACCGACCTCGACGGCACATTGCTCAGGCGCGACTTCACGGTCTCCGACCGGACCCGGCGTGCGCTGCGAGAAGCGACGAACAGCGGAGTGCAGGTCGTGTACGCCACCGGCCGGCCTCCGCGCTGGTTGCCGGAGGTGTACGAGGCGACTGGGCTTTCGCCCATCACCGTCTGCGCGAACGGGGCGCTCACGCTGCAGGACGGCGAGCCACTCCAAGTCCACGCAATCCCCGCCGAAACCGTGCTCGAGGTCCGCGACATCCTCACCCGGCTCAATACCGATTTCGTGTTCTTCGAGGAGCATTGGCGGGGACACACGCTGAAGATGCTGGCGGCCCTGCCCGAAGGTGAGGTCGACGAGGTACTGGCCGAGGTCCGGACGGCAGCGGGTCATCTGGTCGAGCCGACCCATTCGGCTTTCGACCGGCTGCTGATCGAAATGGGTCCCTCGGGCGTCACCAAGGCCTTTGCGCTACTCGACCTGCGGGCGCAGTTCTGGCCCGAGCACACGCTGATCGCCGTCGGGGACATGCCCAACGACGCGGCGATGCTGCAAGCAGCAGACGTTGCGATGACGGTGACGTCCGGGCACCCGAGCCTGCTTGAGATCGCCGCCGAGGTCCTGCCCGGTCCCGAGCAGGACGGATTGGCCCAGTTGCTGGAGCGCCTTTCGAAGGTGCCGTGACCTGGCTCACAGTCCCGTGAGACTGTTCACAGTCGGTTTCTCACCTCACCCATTAGGGGTACCGTCGAAAACGCAAGCCCGTGGACCACGCCGGAAAGGCCGGCGCCAAGGGGCACCGCCGAAGCAAGACCTGCACCGGGGAACCACATCCCCTTTGGGGCGAATCCGCACGCGTTGCGGTAGGGCACTTCTCAGCCCGAGTCCGTCAGCTAACCCGGTAGGCGGCATGAGGAGGAGAGATATCGCATGCGCATCAGCGCGCGTCCCAACATCCGCACGGCCGCCAGCCTGAGCGTGGCGACTGTCCTGCTCGGTGGTCTTCCGCTCGTGACCGCCGCCACGGTTCAGGCCGTGGACACCCCGACCCCCAGCACGACCCAGGTCCTGACGAAGAAGCAGATCAAGGCGCAAAAGAAGCGCGCCCGGATTCAGCGTGCGAAGCAGCGGGCCAGCCGCGAGCGCGCGTCGCTGGTGCGGGTTGGTCTGAACCAGCTGGGCAACCAGTACGTCGCCGGCGGTGCCGGGCCGCGCGTGTTCGACTGCTCCGGCTTCACCCAGTACGTGTACAAGAAGGCCACCGGCAAGTACCTGCCGCACTACTCGGGCGCTCAGATGAACCGCGCCAAGCGGATCGGCAAGAAGCACCTGAAGCCCGGTGACCTGCTGTTCTTCGGCCCCGGTGGTTCGCAGCACGTCTCGATGTACATCGGCAAGGGCAAGATGGTGCACGCCACCAACCCCCGCACCGACGTGCGTATCGACAGCATCAACAACGCCTACTGGCGCGGCCGCTTCGCCGGTGCCGGCCGGA
>ERZ724513.63-NODE-63-length-38512-cov-9.941051_pt1 | contig 38512 bp, 35 predicted proteins | sample MGYA00376046_ERZ724513 | MGnify/ENA primary metagenome ERZ724513 (study PRJEB28724, sample SAMN07190883) | activated sludge metagenome | isolation source: activated sludge of sewage treatment plant in Hong Hong | place: Hong Kong | collected 2016-03-17 ...
AAAAACAACAAACAAAAACCACCAAACACACTATTGAGTTCTCAAACAACAGACCCGCTTGTTTTTAGCCCGCTTTGGGGCAACCCTGCCAGCTTAGACCGCCCCGGCGAGGGAAGTCAACTCGGTTGAGCGCGATCTGTTGTGATCCGCACCACCGCGATTCGCCGCCCAGCGGCGACTATTCGCTCAGCCTACCCGCTCGATCTCCGCACCCAACGCCACCAGGTTCTCGACGAACAACGGGTAGCCACGGTCGATGTGGAAGACATCGTGAACTTCGGTGTCCCCGTCCGCGACCAGGCCGGCAAGGACGAGGCCGGCGCCCGCTCGGATATCCGATGACCACACCGGAGCGCTGGACAACTGTGGGATCCCACGGATCACCGCATGATGCCCGTCGGTCCGGGCGTCGGCTCCCAGCCGGATCATCTCCTCGACGAACCGGAACCGCGCCTCGAACACGTTCTCGGTGATCATCGAGGTGCCGTCGGAAATCGACGCCAGCCCGATCGCCATCGGTTGCAGATCGGTCGGGAACCCCGGAAACGGCAGCGTCGCCACGTTGACCGCCTTCGGCCGTTCGTACTGAACCACCCGGAAGCCGTCGTCGCTCTGCGTCACGGTGGCCCCGACGTCGTGCAGTTTGTGCAGCACCAACTGCAGGTGGGCCGGATCCACGCCGGTCACCGTGATGTCACCCCGGGTCATCGCCGCGGCGATCCCCCACGTTGCGGCGACGATGCGGTCGCCGATGACGCGATGCTCGGTGGGATGCAACCGGGGCACGCCGGTGATCGTCAACGTGGCCGAACCCGCGCCGGATATCTGCGCCCCCATCTGCACCAGCATCGTGCACAGATCGACGATGTCGGGCTCGCGTGCGGCGTTGTGGATCGTGGTCACACCCTCTGCCAGGACGGCGGCCATCAGGATGTTCTCGGTCGCGCCGACCGACGGGAATTCGAGCTGGATTTCGGCGCCGTGCAACGAATCGGCCTGGGCGACAACGCATCCGTGTTCGATACCGCAATCGGCACCGAGCTGGCGCAGCCCCGACTGGTGCATGTCCAGCGGACGGGAGCCGATGGCGTCACCGCCCGGCAGGGCGACCTTCGCGCGTTTGCAGCGGCCGACCAGAGGACCCAGGACGCAGACCGAGGCGCGGAACTGCCGGACCGCGGCGAAGTCGGCGTCGTACTTCGGTTCGTCCGGCGAGGTGATCCGAACTACGTCGCCGTCGAGCTCGACCGTGGCGCCCAGGCCCCGCAACACCTCGGCCATCAGGGGTACGTCGAGGATGTCCGGGCAGTTGGTGATCGTCGTGGTGCCCTCTGCGAGCAGGCTGGCCGCCATCAACTTGAGCACGCTGTTCTTGGCTCCCGCGACGGCCACTTCGCCCGACAACCGGCTTCCGCCGGTGACCACGAAACGCTCGCTCACGCGGCCAAGTGTAATGACGGGCCCGGGCAGGTGCAGCTTCCTCGCCACCCACGTACGGTGCTGTCATGGCAGTACACCTCACTCGCATCTACACGCGCACCGGTGACGACGGCACCACGGGCCTGAGCGACTTCTCCCGCGTGTCGAAAAACGATGCGCGGCTTGCGGCATACGCCGACTGCGACGAGGCCAACGCGGCCATCGGCGTCGCCGTGGCGTTGGGCTCGCCCGACCCGCGGATGACCATGGTGTTGCGCCAGATCCAGAACGACCTCTTCGACGCCGGCGCGGACCTGTCGACACCGGTCGCGGCCAACCCCGAGTATCCGCCGCTTCGGATCACCCAGGACTACGTCGATCGCCTCGAAGCATGGTGCGACGAGTTCAACGAGCCACTCCCGGCGCTCAATTCGTTCATCCTGCCCGGCGGGACGGCGCTCTCGGCCCTGCTCCACGTCGCGCGCACCGTGGCGCGGCGCGCCGAGCGGTCGGCTTGGACGGCGGTGACGGCCCACCCGGACACCGTCAGCGTGCTGCCGGCGAAGTACCTCAACCGCCTGTCCGATCTGCTGTTCATCCTGTCGCGCGTCGCGAACCCCGACGGCGACGTGCTCTGGCAGCCCGGCGGCGGAGCTGCGGAGAAGTCCGAAAGCTGAGTCCCGCCAAGCCAATCCGCGGTCACGCGCTGCGGCGACGGGCCCGCGGCGAGGGCCGCGACTCGAGCCAGGACAGGAACGCCGTCAACGCGCCGCGATCCAGCGCCAGCTCGTAGCCGCGCCGGCGCTCCGGCCGATCGGCCGCGGCGTCGCCGAGTTCGAGGATGACGATCTCCTCGGTCATGATGTCGAACTCGTCGCCCCGGGGCGCCCGCCGCGCGATGATGTCCAGGCCACGCCGGCTCAACCGCCGATCAGGCCACCAGCGCAGGCTGGACAGGCGGTAGAACTCGGCTTCCTCGCCGCGATAGCGGATGACGCCGTGGCGCCATCCGTGGCCGCCCACCGCCGGGAGATCGCGGAGAATCGCCGCGGTGCCGCCCTGGCGCAGATTCCACAGCCGATACCCGAGCGCGACCACGAGCATCGCCAGCACACCGACCAGCACGACCATCAGGATCATGGGCGTGCTCATGCCGAGATCCGCTGCGGCCTAGTCGAGCTTGCCGATGGCGCGTAGCTCCGCCCTGCCCCTGGCCGCGACCGCCGGGTCGTCGGAGTCGGCGTTGGACTGCGCCTTGGCGGCGTCGATCTCCGACTCGAACTCGGCGAATTCCGCCAGGACGATGACACCTTCCTCGGTCACCGACATGAACCCACCGTTGACCGCCATGCGGAGGTCGTCTTCACCCTCGCGCTCGACCCGCACGACGGCGTCGTCGACGAGTTGAGCGACCAGCGGGATGTGCCGCGGCAGGATCCCGATGTCGCCGGCCGTGGTGCGGGTGAACAGGAACGTCGCGTCACCGGACCAGATTTTGCGCTCTACGGAGACGATGTCGACGTGCATCTCAGCTGCCATGGCGCATCACAGCTTCGCGCCGAGGCTCTCGGCCTTCTTGGCGAGGTCGTCGAGACCGCCGATCAGGAAGAAGGCCTGCTCGGGCACGTGGTCGAAGTCGCCCTTCGCCAGCTTGTCGAAGGCCTCGACGGTCTCCTTGAGCGGCACCGTCGAACCGGGCTGACCGGTGAACTGCTCGGCGGCCATCATGTTCTGGCTCAGGAAGCGCTCGATACGGCGGGCCCGGTACACCAGCTGCTTGTCCTCCTCCGACAGCTCGTCGATACCGAGGATCGCGATGATGTCCTGAAGGTCCTTGTAGCGCTGCAGGATTCGGATGACCTCCTGAGCGACGCGGTAGTGCTCGTCGCCGACGACGCTGGGGTGCAGAATCGTCGAGCTCGAGGCCAGGGGGTCCACCGCGGGGAAGATGCCCTTGGAGAACACCGCACGGGAGAGCTCGGTGGTGGCGTCCAGGTGCGCGAAGGTGGTGGCCGGAGCCGGGTCCGTGTAGTCGTCGGCGGGCACATACACGGCCTGCATCGACGTGATGGACCGGCCGCGGGTCGAGGTGATGCGCTCCTGCAGCTCGCCCATCTCGTCGGCCAGCGTGGGCTGGTATCCCACCGCCGACGGCATGCGGCCCAGCAGGGTCGACACCTCGGAACCGGCCTGGGTGAACCGGAAGATGTTGTCGATGAACAGCAGCACGTCCTGGGACTGCTCGTCGCGGAAGTACTCCGCCATGGTCAGCGCCGACAGGGCGACCCGCATACGAGTGCCCGGCGGCTCGTCCATCTGACCGAACACCAGCGCGGTGTCCTTGAGCACGTTGGCGTCCGCGAGCTCGACCCACAGGTCGTTGCCCTCACGGGTGCGCTCGCCCACACCGGCGAACACCGACGTGCCGCCGAAGTTGCGGGCGATGCGGTTGATCATCTCCTGGATGAGCACCGTCTTGCCCACACCGGCGCCGCCGAACAGGGCGATCTTGCCGCCACGGACGTACGGGGTCAGCAGGTCGACGACCTTCAGGCCGGTCTCCAGCATCTCGGTGCGGGGTTCGAGCTCGGCGAATGGCGGCGGCTTGCGGTGGATCGACCAGTGGTCGAAGTCGGTGCCGTAACCCGGCTCGTCGAGGCAGTCACCGAGGGCGTTGAACACATGGCCCTTGACGCCGTCGCCGACGGGAACCGCGATGGACGTTCCGGTGTCACTGACCTCCGTGCCGCGGACGAGGCCGTCGGTCGGCTGCATCGAGATGCAGCGCACGAGGTTGTCCCCCAGGTGCTGGGCCACCTCGAGGGTGAGCGTCTTCTTCAGCGCCTCGAAGTCGATGTCGGCGTGCAGCGCGTTGAACAGCTCCGGCAGGGAGCCACGCGGGAACTCGACGTCGACGACGGGGCCGGTGACCCGCAGCACCCGCCCGGGAACGGTCTTCTTATCTTCAACAGTGGCAGTCATATTCTTCGGCTTCCTGTTTCCTACGAGGCTTTTTTCCTGGCGTCGGCAAGCGCATTGGCGCCGCCGACGATCTCGCTGATTTCCTGGGTGATCTGGGCCTGACGCTCACGGTTGGCTTCCAGGGTCAAGGCCTTGATGAGGTCGTCGGCGTTGTCGGTGGCCGACTTCATGGCCCGGCGGCGCGACGCGGATTCCGACGCCGCGGCCTCCAGCAGCGCCGCGTACACCCGAGTCGCCACGTAGCGGGGCAGCAGCGCTTCGAAGAGCGTTGTGGCGTCCGGCTCGAACGAGAACAGCGTCTGCGGCCCGGATTCGGCTTCCTCACCGACGTACTCAACGACCATCGGTGCGATCCGCCGCGCCTCGGCCACCTGCGAGAGCATCGTGTTGAATTCGGTGAACACGATGTGCAGCTCATCGACACCGGCGATGTCATCCGGGCCGGGCCCTTCGGACGTGTCGTTCTGCCCCGCCAGGAACGCCGCCACCAGGGTTTCGGCGATCTCGCTGGCATGCTCGAAATCCGGGCGTTCGGAGAACCCGGTCCACGACTGCTTGACCTTGCGCTCGCGGAACTTGTAGTACCCCTGGGCTTTTCGGCCCACGGTGTAGATCACCGGCGTCTTGCCCTGCTCACGCAGGAGCGAGTAGAGCTCCTCGGCCTTGCGCAGCACGTTGGCGTTGTAGCCGCCGCAGAGCCCGCGGTCGGAGGACACCACCAGCACTCCCGCGCGCTTGCCGTGTTCACGCTCCACCAACAGCGGGTGGTCCAGCGCACTGTGGCTGGCCAGGTCGGTCAGCATGTGGGTGATCTCCTCGGCATAGGGACGGGCCGCCTCGACCCTTGCCTGTGCCTTGGCGATCCGTGACGTGGCGATCAGTTCCTGGGCCTTGGTGATCTTCTTGATCGACCCCGCGGAGCGGATACGTCCCCGCAACTCGCGCAGTGTGGCTGCCATTGGTCTTCCAGATCCTCCGAGTTACTTCTTCGGCGGAGCCGGCTTGCGGACCTTCACCGACTCGGTGCCGAGCTCCGCTTCGGGCAGCGCCTCCACCTCGTCCTCCACCGGTACCACCGAGTGGCCCTCGGTGGTGCGGAAGCCCTTCTTGAAGTCACCGATCACCTTGACCAACTGCTCCTGGGTCTCCTCGGACAGCTTCTTGGTCTCCCGGATGTCGGACAGGATGCCCTCGTGACTGGCCTTGAGGTGATCGAGCAACTCGCCTTCGAACCGCGAAACGTCTTCCACCGGAACCGAATCCAGATGCCCTTCGGTGCCCAGGAAGATCGAGACGACCTGATCCTCGACCGACATGGGCGAATACTGCGGCTGCTTGAGCAGCTCGACCAGCCGCGCGCCACGCTCCAGCTGGGCCTTGGACGCCGCGTCCAGGTCCGAGGCGAAGGCGGCGAACGCTTCCAGCTCGCGGTACTGCGACAGATCCAGCCGCAGCGAGCCGGCCACCTCCTTCATCGCCTTGATCTGCGCGGCGCCACCGACGCGGGACACCGACACACCGACGTTGATCGCCGGCCGCACACCCTGGTTGAACAGGTCGGTCTCCAGGAAGCACTGACCGTCGGTGATGGAGATGACGTTGGTCGGGATGTAGGCCGAGATGTCGTTGGCCTTCGTCTCGATCAGCGGCAGGCCGGTCATCGAGCCGCCGCCGAGCTCGTCGGAGAGCTTCGCGCAACGCTCCAGCAACCGGGAGTGCAGGTAGAAGACGTCACCCGGGTAGGCCTCGCGGCCGGGCGGGCGGCGCAGCAGCAGCGAGATCGCGCGGTAGGCCTCGGCCTGCTTGGTCAGGTCGTCGAAGATGATCAGCACGTGCTTGCCGTCGTACATCCAGTGCTGGCCGATGGCCGAACCGGTGTACGGCGCAAGCCATTTGAAGCCGGCGGAATCGGAGGCCGGAGCCGCCACGATGGTGGTGTAGTCCATCGCGCCACCATCCTGCAGCGCGCGGCGCACGCTCGCGATCGTGGTGCCCTTCTGGCCGATCGCGACGTAGACGCAGCGGACCTGCTGCTTCGGATCGCCGGTCTCCCAGGCCTCGCGCTGGTTCAGGATGGTGTCGACGCAGACGGCCGTCTTGCCGGTCTTGCGGTCGCCGATGATCAGCTGGCGCTGGCCGCGGCCGATCGGGGTCATGGCGTCGATGGCCTTGATACCGGTCTGCAGCGGCTCGGAGACGCCCTGTCGCTGAACCACCGACGGTGCCTGCAGTTCCAGTGCGCGACGCGTGTCGGGCTGGATGTCGCCCTGGCCGTCGATCGGCTCACCGAGCGGGTTGATCACCCGGCCCAGGAAGCCGTCGCCCACCGGCACGGAGAGGACCTCGCCGGTTCGCTTGACCTGCTGGCCCTCCTCGATCTTCTCGGAGTCGCCGAGGATGACCGCACCGATTTCGTGCTCGTCGAGGTTCAGCGCGACGCCGAGGACCCCGCCCTCGAACTCGAGCAACTCCTGGGTCATCGCCGAGGGCAGTCCCTCGACGTGGGCGATGCCGTCACCGGCGTCGACCACGGTGCCGATCTCTTCGCGACCGGACTGCGGGGCGAAGGATGCCACGTAGTCGCCGATGGCGCTTTCGATGTCAGCAGACGAGATTGTCAACTCTGCCATGGCTTTTCGTCTTCCTACCTTTGTGTTTCGAAGGGGTGTCAGTCGGGGAGGCCGGTACGGGCGGCGGCCAGCCGGGAGGAGAGGGAGCCGTCGATCACTTCGTCGCCGACGTTGATCTGCAGGCCGCCCAGCAGCTCCGGATCGATCTCCAGCTGGACCGATACCGGGTGGCCGTACATCCGGGCGAGCAGTTCCGACAGCCGGGTGCGCTGCGCCTCGGTCAGGTCGGCGGCCGCCGTGACGTTCGCGACCAGCTCGCCGCGGCGCGTGACGGCCAGCTCGGCCAGATCCAGCACCGCCTCGTCGACACGCTCACCGTGGACCAGTTCGACGGTCTGGGCCAGCAGGGCCCGCGTCACGGCGTTGACCGATCCGGCCCGATCGAGCACGTCGTTGAGAAGTGCCAAGCGCTGCGCCGCCGGCGCCGTGTAGTCGCCGAGCAGCTTGGTCAGCAACGGTCTGCCGTCGAGGATGCGACCGAAACGGAACAGCTGGTCTTCGACCTCTTCGGCGTCGCGGAACTTGTCGGCCCGGGTGAGCAGCGCCAGCCTCGCGACGTGCTGAAGGGCGGCGATCAGGTCCGAGTCGGTGGACCACCGCTGGGACACCGTGCTCGCGACGATCCGGTATGCCGACGGCCCGACCTTGCCCTCGAACAGCTGCCGCGCCAGGCGAACCTGCGGTGCGCCCTCGTTGGTGTCGTCGGCCGGCTTGACGAGGTGCTTGACCAGCGTGGGCTCGTGCCTGAGCACCTTGGCGACGGCGGTCAGCTCGTCGGCCAGGGTGGCGAGTTCGTCGACGCCGAGCTCGGCGGCCACCGCGTCGAACTCGCCGACGACGGCGGCCAGACCCTCACGGCTGGCGGCGCGCAACTGCAACGGAGCACCCACCTCGGCGGCCGCCGTGGACGTGGTGCCGGAAGACACCATCGCCTCGAGCTCGGCCAGGAACCGGTCGACCGTTTCGGACTGCGCGGCCGGATCGGCGACGTGTTCACGCACCAAGAGCTCGGCCCGTCGCACCGCTTCCACGCCCAGCTCACCGCGCAGCTCGCGAATCTTCTGTGCGTGCAACAGACTCAGCTGCTGGGAACCCTGGGCTTTGATCCGCTCGGCGTCGACCGCGGCCTGCTCACGAGACAGGGCGGCGATCCGGGTGGAGTCGCTGCGCGCCTCGTCGGTGAGCCGCGCCGCCTCGGCGTGCGCCTCCTTGACCGCCTTGGCATGCTCCTCGTCGGCGCTCGCGAGTTTGGCTGCCGCGGAACGGCTTTCCTCAAGGGCGACGCGCACGGCGTCCTGCTGCTTGCGCATGGCCGTACGCACCGGTGGTACGACGAACTTCACCACGAGCCAGACGATGACGGCGAAGCCGATCAGCTGGCCGATGAAAGTCGACATCAGCGATTCCCTCCGTCGATACCGAGGATGCGGTCGGCCAACCGGCTCGACAGACCGGACACCGAGGTCTCCAATTCATCGGAGGCCGCCCGGGCCTGCTGCGAGAGCTCGGCGCCGGCGGTGCGTACCGTGTCGGCGACCTCACCGTGGGCCGCTGCCCGGGCCTCGTCGACGACATGCCGGCCCGCGGTGCGGGCGTCGTCACGGATGCCGCCCGCCTCACCGCGGGCACCGGCCAGGACCTCTTCGGAGTCGGCTCGCGCCTTGGCGACCTGCTCGTCGGCCTCTTTGGCGTCGGCAGCGGTCTTGGCGAGCATGGCCTCCCGCTCCGCCAGCACCTTGCCGACCGGCGGCACAACCCATTTGGCGATCACACCGAGCACGATCAGGAAGATGAGCAGCACGAAGAAAAAGGTGCCGTTGGGGACCAGAAAGTTCTGGCCCCCGCCCTCTTCCGCCGCCGCCAGGACGATTGTGCTCACTTCACCCATGTCGCTGAATTAGCCGACCGGAGTGGCGAACACGAACAGCGCCATGAACGCCAGGTTGATGAAGTACGCGGCCTCCACCAGACCGACGGTGATGAAGAACGGGGTGAACAAGCGTCCCTGCGCTTCCGGCTGCCGGGCGATGCCGGAGATCAGGGCGTTACCGGCGATACCGTCACCGATGCCCGCACCGATCGCACCGCCCGCCATGATCAGACCACCACCGATGAGTGCGCCGGCAGCGATTGTGGGATCCATTACTTATCCTCCTTGATAACTGGTAGTCGTATCTACCAGGGCTTTTTCGTTGATACAGGTCGTGTGGTCAGTGCTGTTCGGCCGCCGCCCGGGGAGCGTTCTCGGCGTGCGAGTCGTCATGTCCGTCGCCATGGTCGGTCTCCATGGCCTGGCCGAAGTAGAGGATGGTCAACAGCGCGAAGATGAACGCCTGGATCAGGCCGACGAACAGGTCGAACGCCTTCCAGATGGCGTTGGGCGCCCACATGATCCAGGCCGGGAACAGCGCGATCAGCGACACCATGATGCCGCCGGCGAAGATGTTGCCGAAGAGTCGGAGCGACAGCGAGATCGGCTTGGCGATCTCTTCGACGAGGTTGATCGGAGCCAGCACGGCGACGTGGCCCTTGAGGACCTGCTTCGGGTGCCCGAACGCGCCGCGCCGCCAGAATCCGGCCATGTGGTAGCAGACGAACACGAACAGCGCGAGCGCCAGCACGAAGTTGATGTCCGAGGCCGGCGGCTTGAGGAGTTCATGGGTCGCGCCGTGCTCGTCCGACCACATCACCGGCAGCACGGACAGCCAGTTGGCCACCAGGATGAAGATGAACAGTGCGACCGCCAGGGGCAGCACGAACGGCGCCACCTTCATCCCGATCGCGCTTTCGACCTGATCGCGCATCTGGATGGTGATGGTCTCCCACAGCAACTGGATGCCACTGGGCGCGTCGGTGGACGTCACCTTGGCCCGCAGGACGAACGCCAGGATGATGACGATGACCCCGGCGATGGCGGTGGCCAACACGGTGTCGACGTTGACCGTCAGGCCGAGCCACTTTTGCTGAACGTGGTGACCGACCTCGATCGCGGCCTCGGCGGCGATGCGTTCTCTCATCAGCGGATCAATCCTTTGGTACTCATCCGTCGTTGGATACCGGCGCCTCGTCCGCTTCCGCGGCGGCGCCCTCGCGCAGCTTCTTCATCACCGGCAACGATGTGCTCAGGACGAGAATGACTTGGAACAGGGCCAGGCCGAACAGCACGCCGAGGCCCATGGGCTTGAAGTAGAAGGCGATCGCAAGGCCCACGACGGTGATCGCCAGCAGCCGGGTGGCCGAATTGAGCGCCATCTTCTTCTTCAGTGGGTGGTCCTGCGCGGTGATCGAGGTGACCGCCCGCCGGACCAGCAGGGCGTTGAGCAGCCCGAGCGCCATCCCGATGCCGAAGAACAGTCCGAACGCCGGGTGGCCGAGCAACGCAGCCGCGGCGGCCACCAGAGCCGTCACCGCCACGCAGATCACCGAGAGCCGACGGGGGTTGAACGCGACGGCGGGGAAGACCAGTGGCGCATCCTGCGCCGGCTGTACAGGGTTGGTCACGGTTTCACCTCGTTTCCCACGTCTGACGATCGGCTGCGTGCCCGCCGAGCGTATCGGAGGACCGCAGGCGCGGTGGAATCACCCAAGGGGTAGCTCCCTAAGTCGTCGGTCCAACAGTGGTCTTGCATCGGCGCCGAACGGTCTTCAGACCGGGGGCCGGGGCCGGCAACCCGCGAGGTTTTCGGGTTCTGCCTGCACCGTACCACATGGTAGAAGGCCCAAAACGGGCACCTACTACTCACCGTCGTACGTCCGTCCCGGGCCGGGAAAGGGGCGCGGCAGGACCCTGACGATCAGTCCCGCCGCCCGGCGAGTCAGTCCCAGTCGCCCCGGAAATACTCGTCGAAGCCGTCTCCCCGGCCTGAATCCTCGTCGTCCGGGCGTAGCAGTGGGATGAGCGTGACGACGATGGCGATGACGATGGCGGCCAGCATGACGGCACCGATGTAGCGCGGGTCGACGAAGATCGTGCAGGCCGCGCCGAACGCGACGATGCCCACCCACAGGTAGATCAGCAGCACCACCCGCCGGTGCGAATGGCCGATCTGGAGCAGCCGGTGATGCAGATGCATCTTGTCCGGGCTGAACGGGCTGCGGCCGGCCCGGGTGCGCCGCACGATCGCCAGCAGCATGTCCAGCGCGGGAACGAACATCACCGCGACCACCAGCAGGAACGGTGACAGCAGCGCGAACACGTCGCGCGCACCGTAGGCGTTCTGCGAGATCGGCCCCGCGGCCGTGGTGGAGGCCGCGGCCAGCATCAGGCCGATCAGCATCGAGCCCGAATCGCCCATGAAGATCCTGGCCCGGTAGAAGTTGTGCGGCAGGAATCCCAGGCAGGCGCCGGCCAGGACCACCGATATCACCGCGGGCGGATAGAACAGCACATCGCCGCCGTGGTCGTGCAGCAGTCCGACCGAGAACACGCAGATCGCCAGCGCAGTGATCAACCCGAGGCCGGCGGCGAGCCCGTCGAGCCCGTCGACGAAGTTCATCGCGTTGACGATCGACACCGTCAGCGCCAGGGTCAGCAGGATCGACGACGTCTGATCCAGCACGATCGTGCCGACGCCCCCGAACGGGATGTACAGCACACTCCAGGCCACCCCCATCGTCACCAGGACACTGGCCGCCGTGATCTGCCCGGCGAACTTGGTCAGCGCGTCCAGGCCCCACCGGTCGTCGATCAGTCCGATGGCCATGATCAGCCCGCCGGCGACGATGACCGCCGGCATGCCGGTGGAGTAGACGAAGCCGCGGGTCAGCGCGGGCAGCTGCGACGCCAGGAAGACCGCGGCGATGACGCCGATGTACATGGCCAGCCCGCCCATCCGGGGCGTGGGGCGGGTGTGGACGTCGCGTTCGCGCGGATGGGCGACCGCGCCGAGCCGGGACGCCAGGATGCGCACGGGACCGGTGACGAAGTAGGTGATTATCGCCGCGGTCAGACCGACGAGCGCCAGTTCCCGAAGGGGCACGCCGGCTCCGCGTTCGGACAGGGCGAGCAGGCTTGCGGCCAGCATCTGGTTACCGCCCATCACCACCCACCCATCGCATGAACCGTACTGGACCTGGCTGAGACCGGTGTCAGGTAAGTAGCGCCGCCGGTTCGATTCCCAACACGGCGCCGACCCGCTCGGTCGTCACCGGACCTTCCCGCAGGATCTTCGGTTGCGGTCCGGTGAGGTCGACGATCGTCGACGCCGCCTGGGCCTCGGCCGCGCCACCGTCGAGGTAGACCTCGACCTTGTCGCCGAGCTGGTCCACGGCCTCGGAGACGGTGACCGCCGGCGGCTGCCCGCTGACGTTGGCACTCGACACCGCCATCGGACCGACCGCGCGGAGCAGTTCGATGGCCACCGGATGCAACGGCATCCGCAGCATCACGGTGCCGTTGGCGTCGCCGAGGTCCCACTGCAGCGATGGCGCCTGGCGGACCACCAGACTCAGCGCCCCCGGCCAGAACGCGCGGATCAGTTCGCGCGCCGCCGTGGGCACCGTGTAGACCAGCCCGTCGATGGTCGTCCATGAGCCGACCAGCACCGGCACCGGCATGTCGCGCCCGCGCCCCTTGGCGGCGAGCAGCGCGGACACCGCCGCGCCGTCGAAAGCGTCGGCGCCGATGCCGTACACGGTGTCAGTGGGCAGCACGACCAACCGGCCGCCTTTCACGGCGCTGATCGCCGCGGCGATGCCGGCGGCGCGCTGCGATTCCTCGGCGCAGTCGAAAACCTGGCTCATGAGATTCCTTTCTCCTGGCGTAGGGCGGTCACGAACCGCGGCCTTCCGGCAAGGTCCGCCCGGGCGGTGACGTCCCCGAAAACGCCTGTCTGGGAGACGAGTTCGACCGTCTCGCGGGACGTGGTGTCGTCGTGCTCGACGGCGAATGCGCCGCCGGGACGCAGCCACCGGGCGGCCAGCGACACGGCGGCGGCGATGACAGCCATTCCGTCCGGGCCGCCGAACAGCGCGCGATGCGGATCGTGTTCGGCCACTTCGGGTTCGAGCTCGGTGCCGTCGGGAATGTAGGGCGGATTGCAGACCAGCAGGTCGACCCGCCCGTCGAGTTCGGGAAGCAGTGCAGGGTCTGCGGCCGTCACGTCGGCCTCGACGAGTTGGACTCGGGTGCCGGCCGCGTTGCGTGCGGCGTATCGCAGCGCCGCCGGGGAGTCGTCGACGGCGATGACGGTGGCTTCGGGGCGGTGCCGGGCCAGCGCCACCGCAAGGGCGCCGCTGCCGGTGCACAGGTCGACGATCACCGAATCATGCTGATTGGCAACGACGTTCATGCCCCACTCCAGCATCGCCTCCGTCTCCGGGCGTGGGATGAACACCCCGGGCCCGACGTGCAGCATCAGCGGGCCGAACGGCGCCAGGCCGGTCAGGTGCTGCAGGGGGGTGCGCCGGGCGCGGGCCTGCACCAGTTCGCGGTAGCGCCCGGCGAAATCGTCGGGGGCGTCCAGCAGTGCCAGCCGGCCGCGCTCCACGCCGGCGACGTGGGCGGCCAGCAGTTCGGCGTCCACCCGGGCGCTGTCGATGCCCGCGTCGGCGAGAGACCTTGCCGCCGAACGGATCTCGTCTTGGAGCCGCATCGTCAGGCCTGCTGGAGCCGGGACTGCTTGTCCGCTTCGCCCAGCGCGTCGAGCAGCGCGTCGAGGTCGCCGTCGAGCACCTGGTCGAGGTTGTGTGCCTTGAAGTTGATGCGGTGGTCGGCGATCCGGTTCTCCGGGAAGTTGTACGTGCGGATCCGCTCGCTGCGGTCGACGGTGCGGATCTGGCTGGCCCGGTCGGCCGACGCGTCGGCCTGGGCCTGATCCTCGGCCAGCGCCTGCAGCCGCGCGGCCAGCACCTGCATCGCACGGGCCTTGTTCTGCAGCTGGGACCGTTCGTTCTGACAGGTCACCACCACTCCGGTCGGCAGATGGGTGATGCGCACCGCGCTGTCGGTGGTGTTCACACCCTGGCCGCCTTTGCCCGAGGACCGGTAGACGTCGATGCGCAGATCGGACTCGTCGATCTGAACCTGCTCGACCTCTTCGGGCTCCGGATAGACCAGCACGCCGGCGGCCGAGGTGTGCACCCGGCCCTGGGATTCGGTGACCGGAACGCGTTGCACGCGATGCACGCCGCCCTCGAACTTCAGCCGCGACCAGACGCCGTCGAGGGAATCGCCCTTGCTGGCGATGGACAGGGTCGCGTCCTTGTAGCCGCCCAGATCCGAGGTGGTCTCGTCGAGCATGGTGACCGTCCAGCCGTGCCGTTCGGCGTAGCGGGTGTACATCCGGGCCAGGTCGGCGGCGAACAATGCCGACTCCTCGCCGCCCTCGCCGGATTTCACCTCGAGCACGATGTCGTCGGCGTCGTGCGGATCGCGCGGTGCGAGCATGTCGGTCAGCTGGGAGTCGAGGTCGGCGACGCGCTCCTCCAACTGCGGCACCTCGGCGGCGAAGGAGTCGTCCTCCCCGGCCAACTCGCGGGCCGCCTCGAGATCTCCCCGGGCGGATTCGAGCTTGCGATAGATGGCCACGATCGGGGCCAGCTGGGAGAACCGGCGGCCGACCTTCCGGGCGTTGGCGGCGTCGGCGTGCAGTTCCGGGTCGGACAGCTGCCGCTCGAGGTCGGCGTGTTCGTGAAGCAGCGCGTCGATCGCGTTTCCGGTCGTCACAGTGCTTCCTTTGCTCTCCAGGCTTGCTCGTCCTTGCCGCCCCGGCCACCGGGCCGCTCGAATACGAAACCGGCGCCCGACTCAACGCATGCGGACGGGCATGCGCAAGCGGGCGCCGGTGACGTGAGCTATTTGTCGGCGGCGGTTTCGGCCGGCGTTTCGCCTCCGGCCTTGCGCTTGCCGTACCGCTTCTCGAAGCGCGCGACGCGGCCGCCGCTGTCGAGGATCTTCTGCTTGCCGGTGTAGAACGGGTGGCACTGCGAGCAGACCTCGACCACGATGTGGCCGCTCTCCTTGGTGCTGCGGGTGGTGAAGGTGCTGCCACAACCGCAGACCACGGTGGTCTCTTTGTAGGCAGGGTGAATGCCGGATTTCATCGGTGTCCTCTTCAATCGTCGGCCGCCGGGTCGCCCGCTCGTTTTCACCGATGAACTGGTGCGATCGGACGTGAACCGGAACCGGAGGTGGTCGGCGGCCAATTATGCCAGGTCAGCCGCCGTAAGCCCAAAACACGTGAAGGGCCCCGCGCATTCCCGGGTCCGCTGCGTGTGAACCCGGCCGACAGTGGGTAAGAGCAGCGAAGACCCCGCGTCGCGACGGCGGGTGTCACCGGCTTGGTGATCGCCGTTCCCGCTCCCCTGCCCCGGGGCGGCGATCACCCTCCCGGTAGCAAGTGCCACGTTCGTCGCGAACCCACAGTCGGCCGCTCTCCGGTGCACTGCCCATCGCGGTGAGTTCACGCTTGAGGACCTTGTTGGTGGCGGTGGCCGGCAGCCGGTCGGTCAGCCAGACATAGCGCGGCCGGGCCTTCGGCGAGAGGTCCGGCTGTTCGGCCAGGAACTCTTCGAACTGCTCGGGTGAGAGGTCGGACCCCGAGTGTGCCACGATGGCCGCCATCACCTGATCCCCGACGTTCTCGTCGGGGACGGCGTACACGCTCACCTGGCTGATTCCCGGGTGCCGCAAGAGGATGCGCTCGATCGGCGCGGTGGCGAGGTTCTCGCCGTCGACCCGCATCCAGTCCGCGGTGCGCCCGGCCAGATATATCCAGCCGTCGGCGTCCCGGTAGGCCAGGTCACCGGACCAGTACATGCCGTCCCGCAGCCGTTCCTCGGTGGCATCGGCGTCGTTGTAGTAGCCCTGGAACATGCCCGCACCCGCGGTGTTGACCAGTTCGCCGACTGCTCGGTCGGCATTGACGAGCGCGCCGTTGGCGTCGAACTCCGCGGTGGGACATTCGGTCATCGTCTCCGCGTCATAGATGGCGACGCCGGGGAATCCGCGGCCGATCGAGCCCGGCGGGCAGCCCTGCTCGCGCGTGACGATCACCGCGCCTTCGGTGGACCCGAAGCCGTCCCACACCGCGCAGTCGAAGCGCCGGCCGAACTCCGCGATGTCGCGGTCGCTGGCCTCGTTGCCGAAGGCGATCCGCAACGGGTTGTCGTGGTCGTCGGGGGCCTCGGCGGTGGCGAGCACGTAGGCCAGCGGTTTGCCGACGTAGTTCATGTACGTGGCCCCGTAGGCGCGCAGGTCGTCGAGCAGACCCGACGCCGAGAAGGCGGCGGGGACCATGGCGGCCCCGGCGGCGACCGCGACGCTCCAGCCCGCCAGCAGCGCGTTCGAATGGAACAACGGCATCGACAGATAGCAGACGTCGGAGTTGCTGATGCCGAACCGCTGCACCAGTGCGCTGCCCGCGATCAGCACGGTGACGTGCGGAACCTGAACCGCCTTCGGTTCGCCGCTGGTTCCCGAGGTGAAGATCAGCATGAAGGTGTCCATCGGGCCGACCTCGCGATGCGGGGTGAGCGGACCGGCGCCGGCCAGCAGCGTGGCCCACTCCTCGGTGCCGATCTCGAACACCCGAACACCGGGCAGCTCCAGACCGTCCAGCAGATGCCGATGATCGGAGTCGGTCAACAGGATCTGGCAGTCGGCGTGCAGGATGTCGCGCCGCAGGGCGGCCCCGCGACGGGTGTTGTTGATGCCGCACAGCACGTAGCCGCCCAGACCGGCGGCGGCCAGCGCGGTCAGCATGTCGGGGGTATTGCCCAGCAGGACGCCGACGTGCAGCGGCCGACTGTGGTCGGCGATGCCCAGCAGCGCGGCGGCCTCGGTGGCGGCCCCGGCCAGGTGCTCGCGCCAGGTCTGTTGTTCGTCGCCGTACTTCACCGCGACCGCCGGGTCGTCCAGGCGTTCGCGCAACTGCTGCTGAATGGTCTCCGCCACCGCCACACCGCCTCGCGTCGTAGTGAACAGAATCATAAGACTGTCTACTAGGCTCGCCCGCAGACGGCGGGCTTCTGCGAAGATAGTCCGGATGAGCATGGGGCTGGAGGCGACGGACACGGAAGCCGCCGAGGACGCGGCATCGAAAACGGTGCGGGATCGGCTCATCGATGCCGCGGAGAGCTGCCTACGCGACAAGGGGATCCGGGCGACGACGGTCTCCGAGGTGGCCGAGGCCGCTGGGGTGTCCCGGGGCTGGCTCTACCGGCACTTCCCGGACAAGGCCGCACTCCTGGGCGCGGCGATCGTCCGCCTCAACGACGCCTACTGGGGCGAGGCGCACGCAACGCTCGCCGAGGTGGACGGGCTGGCCCGCCAGCTCACCGCGGGCATCATCCTGGGCCGATCGGCCTATGACTCACCGGGCGCCCTGCTGATGCGGCTGCGCCGCGACGAGCCGGAGGAGTTCGCGGCGTGCGCAGGCGCCGGTGTGCAGGGCCTGCTCCCCGACCTGGCGACGTTCTGGCGCCCCTACCTTGAGGCAGCCCAGGACCGCGGCGAGATCCGCGTCGAGAACATGCATGAGGCCTCGGAGTGGTTGGCCCGCACGGTGCTCAGTGTCACCACCGTGCCCGGCGACACGCTCGACCCCGACGATCCGGAGGCGCTGGTCGGCTACCTCGAGCGGTACCTGATGCCGTCGCTGCGGGCGGTTTAGTCGTTGTCGTCCATGTTGCCCGGCGCGGTCTTGGAGACCTGCACCAGGAACTCGTAGTTGTTCTTGGTCTTGCGCAGCTGGCTCATCAACAGGTCGATGGCCTGATGGCTGTCCAGACCGGACAGCACGCGGCGCAGCTTGTGCACGATCGCGAACTCGTCGGGGCTGAGCAGCAGCTCGTCCTTGCGCGTGCCGGACGGGTTGACGTCGACGGCCGGGAACACCCGGCGCTCGGCGATCTTGCGGTCCAGCTTCAACTCGGCGTTGCCGGTGCCCTTGAACTCTTCGAAGATGACGGTGTCGCCGGTGGAGCCGGTCTCGACCATCGCCGTCGCGATGATGGTCAGCGAGCCGCCGTGCTCGATGTTGCGGGCCGCGCCGAGGAACCGCTTGGGCGGGTACAGCGCGGTGGAGTCGACACCACCGGACAGGATTCGGCCCGAGGCCGGGGACGCGTTGTTGTACGCGCGGCCCAGCCGGGTGATCGAGTCGAGCAGGACGACGACGTCCTTGCCCTGTTCCACGAGCCGCTTGGCCCGCTCGATGGCCAGCTCCGCGGCCTGGGTGTGGTCGGACGGCGGCCGGTCGAAGGTCGACGCGATGACCTCGCCCTTGACCGAGCGCTGCATGTCGGTGACCTCTTCGGGTCGTTCGTCGACGAGGACGACCATCAGATGGCACTCGGGGTTGTTCTTGGTGATCGCGTTGGCGATGTCCTGCATGATCGTGGTCTTGCCGGCCTTGGGCGGCGACACGATCAGGGCACGCTGACCCTTGCCGATCGGCATGATCAGGTCGATCACCCGGGTCGTCAGCTTGTCGGGAGTGGTCTCCAGCCGCAGCCGCTGGTTCGGGTACAGCGGCGTCAGCTTGCCGAACTCGGGACGGTTCTTGGCGGCGTCGACGGGACCGCCGTTGACGGTGTCGAGGCGGACCAGCGGGTTGAACTTCTGGCGCTGGTTGGGCTGCTCGCCCTCGCGGGGCACGCGCACCGCGCCGGTGACGGCGTCACCGCGGCGCAGGCCGTTCTTGCGCACCATGTTCATCGAGACGTAGACGTCGTTCGGGCCGGCCAGGTAGCCGGAGGTCCGCACGAACGCGTAGTTGTCCAGCACGTCGAGGATGCCCGCGACGGGCTGTACGACGTCGTCCTCGCGCAGTTCCGTGTCGCCTCCGCCGTCGCCGCCGCGTTCACCGCGCCGTTTGCGGTCCCGGAAGCGGCGGCCGCGCCGTCCCTGACGGCCTTCGCCGTCGTCGTCGTTGTTGTTGGCGTTGTTGTTGCCACCGTTGTTGTTGCGGTTCTGCTGGTCGCCGCGGTCCTGCCTGCTCTCGTCGCGGCCACTCTCCCGGCGGTCCTCGGACTTGGCCGTCTCGGTGGTGGTCGGTTTCTCGGCGGCCTGCTCTCCGGACGGAGCGCCCGCGCCACGCGAGGCGGTGCGCCGCTCACGCCGGGGCTGCTCGGCCGGGGTCTCCGCCTGGTCGGCGGTCCGGTCCGCGGGCTCTTCGGCGGGCGTGCCGTTGCGCTGCTCGGCACGGTTGTCGGGCGTGCCCCCGCCGCTCTGGCGTTCGCGGATCGCCTCGATCAGCTCACCCTTGCGCATTCCCGAAACTCCCTTGACGCCGACCTTGGTGGCCAGCGCGCGCAACTCGGGCAGCACCATGGCGCCCAGAGATCCGCCCGAGGGCGGCGCGGCGATGTCGGAAGACACGTCTGTCGGCAGCGCACTTTGGTCAATGCTGCCTTCGGCCGTGATGAGGTCCGTATCAGTCACGGATTTCCTTTCTTCCCCCGCGGTATTCGAGGCGGGGGGTTTGGTGCCCGGCGAGATTGCAGGGCACGGGGTACCACCATCGGCTCAGCAATGGTGATCGCCGGGATTCGCGGCTAGCTGGTGGCGAACCGTCCGTCCACGAGAACACGAGAAGTTTGGTGGTCGTCCTAGTGTCGGCGCAGGAGACGCTGCGATTGCCGGGACGGCACCGAGGATAACCCGCATCGTTTCCAGAAGCAACAAACGCGGAGCGTGTGTCACATTCCGGCGGTGACGCCGGTGTTCCACCGGACGGCGTTCCCGACGTCCATGTGACGGACGGTGAATCCGGTGGCGGCGCCGAAGTCGACCACCTCAGCCGGTAGGTCGCGCTCCGTGGTGAGGGCCAAGACCGCAGGTCCGGCCCCCGAAAGCACCGCTGCAATGCCGTAACGGCGCAACAGCCCAAGGTATTCCGCGGACGCCGGCATCGCCGCGGCGCGCTGCGGCTGGTGCAGGACGTCCTCGGTCGCCGCCATCAGCAGATCCGGACGTTCGGTGAGGGCGAGGACCAGCAGCGCCGCCCGGCTCACGTTGAATCGCGCATCGTGATGGCTGACCTGGGCCGGCAGCAGGACGCGGGTCTCCGCCGTGGAGGAGCGGACCTCGGGAATCGCGGAGAACAGGCGGATGTCCGGGTGCAGGCGCAGAGCCGCCGCGGCATATCGGGGCGCCTCCGCCGACTCGGTCCAGGACACCACGGCGCCGCCGAGCACCGCGGCGGCGGCGTTGTCCGGGTGGCCCTCGAACTCCGAGGAAAGCTGCACCAGCTCGTCCTCGCTCAACGGTTCCGCATCCGCCTGCGCGACAAGGCCGTTGGCAACCGCCAGACCGCCCACGACGGCGGCTGCCGAGGAACCCAGGCCGCGTGAATGCGGAATGTTGTTGCGGCAGAGGACTTTCAGCCCGGGTGCCGAGACGCCGCGCGCCTGCAGGCCCCGGTGGATGGCTTTGACGACGAGGTGTTCGGAGCTCAGCGGAACCTGCCCGGCGCCCTCCCCCTCCACCTGGACGGTCAACCCGGAATCGGTTGTCTCGACGATGATTTCGTCGTACAGACTGAGTGCGACGGCCAGACTGTCGAAACCGGGGCCGAGGTTTGCGCTGGACGCGGCGACCGTGGCGCTCGCGGTCAGGCCGACCGGCATGGTTCGTGCCATTCAGCTAGACCAGTCCGAGTTTGGCGACGACGGCCGCCGGGTCGACAGGGACCGGCGTCACCGTCGGCATGCCCTTCAGGGCCGTGTCGGGATCCTTGAGGCCGTTGCCGGTCACGGTGCACACCACCGTCGAACCGGGCTTGACCCAGCCGTCCTCGATGGACTTGAGCAGCCCGGCGATGCTGGCCGCCGACGCGGGCTCGACGAACACGCCTTCGGCGCGGGCGACCAGATGGTAGGCCGCGAGGATCTCCTCGTCGGTGGCCGCGACGAAGCGGCCGTCGGATTCCTGCTGCGCCTGCACCGCCGAGGACCATGAGGCGGGTGAACCGATCCGGATCGCGGTCGCGATGGTCTCGGGTTCCTTCACCGGCTCACCCAACACCAGCGGCGCGGCCCCGGCCGCCTGGGTGCCGAGCATCCGCGGCAGCTTCTCCACGAGTCCGTCACGGTGGTATTCGGTGTAGCCCTTCCAATACGCGGTGATGTTCCCGGCATTGCCGACCGGCAGGGAATGGATGTCCGGTGCGTACCCGAGGACGTCGACGATCTCGAATGCGGCCGTTTTCTGCCCCTCGATACGGACGGGGTTGACGCTGTTGACCAATGAGATCGTCGGATAGTCGGCGGTGAGCTTGCGGGCCAACTCGAGACAGTCGTCGAAGTTGCCGTCGATCTGGATGATCTTGGCGCCGTGCATGACCGCCTGCGCCAGCTTGCCCATCGCGATCTTGCCCTGCGGGATCAGCACCGCGCAGGTGATTCCGGCCCGCGCCGCGTAGGCGGCGGCCGACGCCGAGGTGTTGCCGGTGGACGCGCACAGCACCGCCTGCTGGCCCCGCTCCACCGCGTCGGTGACCGCCATCGTCATGCCCCGGTCCTTGAAGGACCCCGTCGGGTTGAGCCCCTCCACCTTCAGATGCACTGTGCAGCCGGTCTGTTCGGACAACCGCTTGGCGTGGATGAGTGGCGTTCCACCTTCGAACAGGGTGACGGGAGTCCACTTCGCCGCGACCGGCAACCTGTCCCGGTAGGCGTCGATCAGACCCGGCCACACCCGGTGGACCGGGGTATTGGTGGTGCTGCTCATTCGCCGGCGCCTTCCATCCTCAGCACGCTGTTGACCTTCGTCACGGCATCCAGATCGGCCAGCGCCGCAACGGTTTCGCTCAGTGCGGCATCGGTGGCTTGGTGGGTGAGAACGGCCACCCGCGCGCCGACGCGCTGACCATCCTCGCCGACGATTCCCTCCTGGCGGACTTCGGCGATGCTCACTTCCCGCTTGGCGAATTCGGCTGCCACCGAGGACAACACACCGGGACGGTCATCGACGTAGAGGCTGACGTAGTACCGCGTCGGGACCACCCCGATCGGGGCGACCGGCAGCTGCGCGTACTTCGACTCGCGGGGACCACGCCCGCCCTGAACGCGGTTGCGGGCCGCCATCACCAGATCGCCGGTGACGGCCGAGGCGGTCGGCGCTCCGCCGGCGCCCTGGCCGTAGAACATCAGCCGGCCGGCGGCCGCGGCTTCGACGACGACGGCGTTGAACGCGCCGCTGACGGTGGCCAGCGGATGGGACAACGGCACCAGCGCCGGGTAGACCCGCGCGGACACCCGCTCCTGACCGTCGTTGGTGGTGATGCGCTCGCAGATGGCCAGCAGTTTGATGGTGCAGCCCAACGCCTTCGCCGACGCGAAGTCCTCCGCGGTGACCTTGGTGATGCCCTCGCGGTAGACGTCGTCGGCGGTGACGCGGGTGTGGAACGCGATGGACGCCAGGATCGCGGCCTTGGCGGCGGCGTCGTAGCCCTCCACATCGGCGGTCGGATCGGCCTCGGCATAACCGAGCGCACTGGCATCGGCCAGCGCGCTGTCGTAGCTGGCGCCGGTGTCGTTCATCGCCGACAAGATGTAATTTGTTGTGCCGTTGACGATCCCGGCCACCCGCAGCACGGTGTCACCGGCCAGCGACTGGGTGAGCGGGCGGATCACCGGGATGGCCCCGGCGACGGCAGCCTCGAAATACAGGTCGACATGGGCTTGTTCGGCCGCCTGCGCGAGTTCGCCGGTCGACTGCGCGAGCAGTGCCTTGTTCGCTGTCACCACCGACTTGCCGCCCTCCAGGGCCGCCAGGATGGCTTTGCGCGCCGGTTCGACCGGGCCCATGACCTCGACGACGATGTCGACGTCGGGCCTGGACACCAGTTCGTCGATGTCGTCGGTGAGCAGTTCGACCGGCACACCGCGGTCCGAGCTCACCTTGCGCACGCCCACGCCGCGCAGCACCAGCGGCGCGCCGATCCGCGCCGCCAGGTCGTCCGCGCTGTCCTCGATGATCCGGACGACTTCGCTTCCGACGTTGCCCAGGCCCAATACCGCTACACCGACCGGCTTTTCCTCTTTGTCATCCGCTTTGTTGACAGCCACGGCTCACCTCACTTCCAGACTCAGCAGATCATCGAACGTCTCGCGGCGCAGGACCAGACGTGCCTTCCCGTCGCGCGCCGACACCACCGCCGGCCGGCCCAACATGTTGTATCGGCTCGACATCGAATAGCAGTAGGCGCCGGTGGCCGCGACGGCCAGCAGGTCACCGGGGACCACGTCGTCGGGCACCCAGGTGTCGCGGACGACGATATCGCCACTCTCACAGTGCTTCCCGACGATTCGGGCCAGCTTCGGCTCGGCGTCGCTGGCCCGCGAGACCAGCTTCACGTCGTACTCGGCGCCGTACAGCGAGGTGCGGATGTTGTCGCTCATCCCGCCGTCGACGCTGACATAGCGCCGATTGGCCGTCTGACTGATCGCCACGTCTTTGACCGTGCCGACCTCGTAGACCGTCACGGTGCCGGGCCCCGCGATCGCGCGGCCGGGTTCGACCACCAGGCGGGGGGTCGGCAGGCCCACGGCGGCGGACTCGGTGTGGACGATGTTGGTGAGCTTGGCGGCCAGGTCCTCGACCGGCGGCGGATCATCCTGGGGCAGATAGGAAATGCCCAGGCCGCCGCCGAGGTCGACGGTGGCTATCTGGGCGGTCTTCGCCACCCCGAACTCAGCGACCACGTCGCGTAAGAGCCCGATCACGCGGTGGGCGGCGACCTCGAAGCCGTCCACATCGAAGATCTGCGAACCGATGTGACTGTGCAGCCCGATCAGGCGCAGGTTGTGGGTCTCGAAGACGCGCCGGACCGCGGCCATCGCCGCCCCGCCCGCCAGCGACAGGCCGAACTTCTGGTCCTCGTGCGCCGTCGAGATGAACTCGTGGGTGTGCGCTTCCACACCGACGGTGACCCGGATCAGGACGTCCTGAACGACTCCGGCGCCACCGGAGATGGTGTCGAGACGCTCGATCTCGGTCATCGAGTCGACCACGATCTGACCGACTCCGGATTTCACGGCCGTGGTCAGCTCGGAGACCGCTTTGTTGTTGCCGTGGAAGGCGATTCGCTCGGGCGGGAAGCCGGCGCGCAGCGCGACCGCGAGCTCGCCGCCGCTGCAGACGTCCAGCGACAGGCCCTCTTCGTCGATCCAGCGGGCGATCTCGCTGCACAGGAACGCCTTGGCGGCGTAGTGGACGTTGACACCGCCGCCGAACGCCTGTGCCATCTGCCGGCAGCGCGACCGGAAGTCGTCCTCGTCGATCACGAACAACGGCGTGCCGTACTCGCCCGCGAGGTCGGTGACCCGAACTCCGGCGACCGACACCTCGCCGTCCGTGCCGCGAACCGCGTTGCGGGGCCAGACATTCGGAGCAAGTGACAAGAGTTCTCGGGAACCGGCCGGCCGGGCCGGTGCGCCGGCGTGCTGGATCTCGTCGGCGTGGCGCGGGCCGGCCGGATGTACGTTCACATTCGCTCCGGAGCGGAGACGCCCAGGATCGACAGGCCGTTCTCGATGACCTGGCGGGTGGCCTGGCACAGGGCGGCGCGGGCCTGATGGAGATCTCCCGCTGGCTCATCGCCCATCGGCAGCACCCGGCAGGAATCGTAGAACCGGTGATAGTCACCCGCGAGGTCCTCGAGGTAGCGGCAGACCCGGTGCGGTTCCCGAAGGGCCGCAGCGGTTTTCAGCACGCGCGGGAACTCGCCCAGGTTCCGGATCAGCGTTCCCTCTTTGTCGTGGGTCAGCAGATCCAGGTGCGCGGTGTCCGGGATCAGGCCCAGCTCGGCCGCGTTGCGCGCGAGCGCCGACAGCCGGGCGTGCGCGTATTGCACGTAGTAGACCGGGTTTTCACTCGATGCGCTGGACCACAGTTCCAGGTCGATGTCGATCGGCGTGTCCACCGACGAGCGGATCAGGGCGTACCGGGCCGCGTCGACTCCCAGGGCATCGACGAGGTCGTCGAGCGTGATGACGGTGCCCGCCCGCTTGCTCATCCGCACGGGTTGCCCGTCGCGGACCAGGTTGACCATCTGACCGATGAGCACCTCCACCGAGTCCGGGTCGTAGCCCAGCCCGGCGGCGGCGGCCTTCAGGCGGGCGATGTAACCGTGGTGGTCGGCACCCAGCATGTAGATGCACAGGTTGAACCCGCGCTCCCGCTTGTCCAGGTAGTAGGCGAGGTCACCGGCGATGTAGGCGGTCTCGCCGTCGCTCTTGATCACGACGCGGTCCTTGTCGTCGCCGTAATCGGTGGTCTTGAGCCAGGTGGCCCCGTCCTTTTCGTAGATCTTCCCGTTCGCACTGAGCTGGGCGATGGCCTGGTCGACGCGTCCCGACGAGTGCATCGAGTCCTCGTGCGTGAAGACGTCGAAGTCGGTGCCGAACTCGTGCAGCGACTCCTTGATGTGGCCGAACATCAACTCGACACCGATGGACCGGAAGGTCTCCTGGCGCTGCTCGGCCGGCTGGCTCAGCGCATCCGGTGCGCGCTTGACGACCTCGGCGGCGATGTCGTTGATGTACTCGCCGGCATAGCCGTCCTCCGGCGTCGGCTCGCCCAGCGCGGCGGCCACCAGGGACCGCGCGAACCGGTCGATCTGGGCGCCGTGGTCGTTGAAGTAGTACTCGCGGGTGACCTGGGCGCCCTGGGTGGACAGCAGTCGGCCCAGGGCGTCACCCACCGCGGCCCAGCGGGTGCCGCCGATGTGGATGGGACCCGTCGGGTTGGCCGAGACGAACTCCAGGTTGATGATCTGGCCCTTGAGCTCGTCGGATCCGCCGTAACCGCGGCCCGCCCCGATGACGTTGTCGACGATGACGTTCTGCGCCGCGGCCTCCAACCGCAGGTTCACGAAGCCTGGGCCGGCGACCTCGGCGGCCGAGATCCCCGGCGCCGCGGCCATCGCCTCGGCCAGCCAACCGGCGAGTTCGCGCGGGTTGACCCCGACCTTCTTGCCCAGCTGAAGGGCCAGATTGGTGGCGTAGTCGCCGTGCTCGGGGTTGCGCGGACGCTCGACGGTCACCGCTTCCGGAAGGGCGGCGGGGTCGAGGTCGTGCTCGCCGAGCACCGCGGACGCGGTGATCCTCAGCAGCTCTGCCAGATCAGCGGGGGTCACGAGGGTTCATCCTATGGTCTTGGTGGTCAGGGCCCGAAACCGTTTACCGATGCAGGAACGGGGGCCGCGATGCGCTAGTCTGTGCAGGCCCATTGGCGCGGTTTGTTTCACCACGCCCCCGTAGCTCAGGGGATAGAGCGTCTGCCTCCGGAGCAGAAGGCCGCAGGTTCGAATCCTGCCGGGGGCACTCATGTCATCGCAGGTCAGGCGCATTTTTCCGGCCCAGGCGGCAACGGTGTGCTATCTCCGTGCTATCTCTAATCAGCTTGTCGGCATCCACCGTCAAAGTCGCGGCCGCTGTGTTCGCATCAGGTCTAGTGTCAATGCCATGCGTACCGCTGTCATGGCACTCGGCATTGTCGTGGCACTGTTCGGCTTGCTTTTTGCGTTACAGGGATTTGGTGCTGTCCACGGCAGTCCGATGACTAACACGACGACCTGGTCGGTGCTTGGCCCGCTGATCGCGCTCGCCGGAATCGTCATCGCGTTCATGGGATGGCGGCGCAAACCGTGATCCACTGCGTCGATGACTGAGCGTGTCTGCGGGCTTACCTAAAGCAGTTCGTCCCAAACCCCGCGAAACTGGGAGATTGCCGAGTTCGTACCGGCGGCGCACCATCAGGGTTCACACAGGTCCGCACGGTAGACAGGGGCATGGAATCTTGGGGGAACCGCCACCGGAGGCGACTGCGTCGACGGCTCAGGCACCTACGCCGTGAAGTCCGCATGCGGCGAGAAACCGCGCCTCCGGCCGTCGGATACCTGGCGTTCGCGGCAATCATCCTGACGACGGGGGGCCTAGTCGCGTACGCGCTGACAGCGCACTGAACCGGTAGCCGTCCCTGCTACGCCTGCGTCATCACACGCACCGACTCGGGAATCGGGATCGACGCGGCACAGTCGGGCGCACGTCGCGGTTCCCCGTAGCGCACCGACATCGGGACGACGCCGGCCCACGCCCCGGCCTCGACGTCCTCGGGCGGATCGTCGGGCCAGCCGGCGCTGACCTTCAGTGACCAGTTTGCGTCGCCGATGGGCAACCGAAGCACCAGCGTCGCCGCCAGTTCCTTGCGCGTACTGGCGCGCAGTTCGGCGACACGGCCGGGGATGAACTTGTCCGTCAGCGTTTCGAGATAGCGAGCCTTGTCGGCATCCGCGACCCGTTCGAAGACTCCGAACAACACCGCGCTGCGATAGTGGAACGACGACTCGAACCCGCTGCGCGCCACCACAATCCCGTCGAGAGCCGTCACCGATACGGCCGCCGACGCACCGCCGTCGAGTGCCCGCAGCCACGGCGATCCGGTGGAGCCGTGGATCACCAGTTCGTCACCGATGCGGGCGAAGCCCGTCGGAAAGATCACCGGATGACCGTCGCGCGTCAACGCAATGGTCGCCAATGGAGTGCTGTCGAGTAGCGCGAACAACGCGTCGCGGGAGGTGTCTTGCTTCTCGGGTAGTCGAGAGACCTGGGTCGAGGGCTGCGACATGCCTCAACTGTCGCACGCCACGGCCAGCCAGACCGCCGCATCGGGCGGCAGCACCGCGTCGACGCCGGGCACCGAACTCAACAGCACGTCACAGCCGGCGGGCAGGTCGGCGCCGACGGCGCCGGTGTTCACCCAACACTGCGCCGCGCCGCGGGCGAAGGCCAGGGCGTCGGGCGGACCGGCCAGCCAACTCACCGCGCCGGCATCCACCCACCGACTCGGGCGCAGCGCCAGCGCGGCCCGGTAGAGGCTGAGGAAAGAGTCGGGATCGTCGTCCTGAGCCGCCACCGTGTAGGACGCCCAATGTGCGGGCTGCGGCAACCACGTCGTCGTCGCACTCGGCGAAAAGCCATACGGCGGTGTCGAACCCGACCACGGCAGGGGCACCCGGCAGCCGTCACGACCGACATCGGTGAAACCCGACTGGACCCAGGTCGGGTCCTGGCGGACGTCGTCGGGAATGTCCTCGATCTCCTCGAGACCCAGTTCCTCGCCCTGATAGATGTAGGCGGTTCCGGGCAGCGCCAGTTGCAGCAGCGCACAGGCTCGCGCCCGCCGCCGGCCCAGTTCGTGGTCGGCATCCTCCTCCGCCCACCGCGCCCGCTCCCAGTCCGTCTCCACCAGACCGTCGGGCTGCGAACGCGAATAGCGGGTGACCGTCCTGGTCACATCGTGGTTGGACAGCACCCACGTCGGCGGGGCGCCGACGGACGCGGCCGCCGACATCGCGTCCTGCACGACCCTTCGCAGGCTCGAGGCACGCCACGGCGCGCGCAGGAAGTCGAACTGAAATGCGGTGTGCAGTTCATCGGGACGCAGGTAGCGGGCCAGTCTGTCGTTGCCGGCCACCCACGCCTCGGCGATGAAGATCCGTTCCGGCGCATAGCGATTCGCGACGGAGCGCCAAGACCGGTAGACGTCGTGCACACCGTCCTGGTCCCACGCCGGGTGCGCCTGGTTGTGCTGCACACCCTCGGTAATCGCGCCCCGGTCGGGCAGACCCGCGGCCTTCACCAGCCCGTGCGCGACGTCGATCCGGAAACCGTCGACGCCTTTGTCGAACCAGAATTCGAGCACCTTCTCGAACTCGGCGCGCACGTCGGGGTGCTCCCAGTTGACGTCGGGCTGCCCCGGCGCGAAGAGATGCAGGTACCAGGACCCGTCGGCAAGTCGAGTCCAGGCGGGGCCGCCGAACACGCTCTGCCAGTCGTTCGGCGGCAGGTTCCCGTCGGCGCCCCGGCCGGGCCGGAACCAGTAGCGCTCACGCGCGCCGGGTTCACCGGCCAGTGCGGCCCGGAACCAGGCGTGCTGATCCGAGGTGTGGTTGGGGACGATGTCGAGCAGGACCTTGATCCCGGCCGCGTGCGCGTCGGCGATGAAGTCCTCTGCCTCCGCCAGGGTTCCGTAACACGGTTCGATGTCGCGGTAGTCGGCGACGTCGTAACCGGCGTCGGCCATCGGCGACGGATACCACGGATTGATCCACACCGCGTCGATGCCGAGTGCCGAAAGATAGGGCAGCCGCGAACGCAGACCGGCGATGTCGCCGACGCCGTCGTCGTTGCCGTCGGCGAAGCTGCGGATGTAAACCTGGTACACGACGGCGGTCTCCCACCACGACGTGTTCTGACCGTTGATCATCAAATCCTTGCCAGTCGTCCGCGATTCCGGCGTGCGGGGGCGTATACCGCCCGTGAGCACGCCGAAACCACACGATGGCACACGCCGGGCGGTGCCGCCGACCCGGCTATGCGCTGTGTCACACTTACGCAAGCCGAACGCAGGTCATCGCAGATCAGGTCGTGGAGGTTTGATGAAGCGTCATCGCAGGACCGGTCCGTTGCGGCGATTGGTCAGCACCGCTGCCGCAGGGGTTCTCGCGGCGACGGCATTCACCGGATGCGGCGGCTCCGACGGCGGGGCGCCGGTGCTCACCTGGTTCGCGATGCCCGACAACGGCGGCGCGGTGACGCGCGCCCAGGACTGCGCCGCGGCGTCGAACGGCGCCTACCGCGTCCGGGTCGAGACGCTGCCCAACGACGCGACTCAGCAGCGCGAACAACTGGTGCGGCGACTGGCCGCCAAGGACACCTCCATCGACGTGCTCAGCACCGATGTGGTCTACACCGCCGAGTTCGCCAACGCCGGCTTCCTGCGTCCGTTCACCGCGGCCGAGAAGGGCCGGCTGACCGACGGGATGCTGCCCGCCCCGGTGGCCACCGGCATGTGGAAGGACACCCTCTACGCCGCACCGTTCAAGACCAACACGCAGTTGCTCTGGTACCGCAAGTCATTGGCCGCGGCGGCCGGGGTGAATCCGGAGAGCTCGGACTTCACCTGGGACGAGATGATCAAAGCCGCTGTGGGACAAGGCAAACGCGTAGCGGTACAGGGAGCGCGCTACGAGGGCTACATGGTGTGGATCAACGCACTCGTGCTCGGGGCGGGCGGACAGATCATCACCAACCCCGAGGCCGGGCGCAACGCCACCCCGAGTCTGGCGAGCGAGGCCGGCGCTAAGGCGGCCGAGATCATCGGCAACCTCGCCCGCTCGCCGGCGGCGGCCGCCGACCTGTCGACCGCTAAGGAAGAGCAGGCGCGGGCCAACTTCCAGGGCAGCAACGGCATGTTCATGCTCAATTGGCCGTACGTGCTGGCCGCCGCGCGCAGTGCCGTCGAGGAGGGCACGCTGAGCCAGGACGTGGTCGACGACATCGGCTGGGCGCGTTACCCGCGCGTGTTCCCGGACAAGCCAAGTCAGCCACCGCTGGGCGGCGCGAACCTCGCCATCGGCGCGTATACCCGCCATTCCGATCTCGCGGTCCAGTTGGTGGAATGCGTCAACGCCTTGCCGAAGGCCACCCAGTACATGCTCGACGAAGGTGAACCGTCGCCGTACGAAGCGTCCTACAACGATCCGAAGGTGCGGGAGAAGTACCCCAACGCCGACCTGATCCGCGACTCGATCGGCGAAGGCGGACCGCGCCCGCTCACGCCGTACTACGTCGACGTCACCGGCTCGGTGATCCAGAGCTGGCATCCGCCCGCGTCGGTGAACAGCGACACACCGCAGCGGACGGACAGATTCATGGCTGACGTGTTGAGCGGGAGGCGACTGCTGTGACGACGATCGATGACGGGTCCAAAACTGTTGCCTCACACCGGGCCACGGTCAGCGGCCGGTTGCGGGGCGAACGCCGCCTCGGCACCTGGCTGACGTTGCCGTCCTACGTGGTCATGCTGCTGGTGACCGCCTATCCCCTGGTTTACGCACTGTTTCTGTCGCTGTACAACTACCGGCTCACCGATCCGGCCGGGCGCACCTTCGTCGGCCTGCGGAACTACGCGGTGATCCTGACGGATCCGGTGTGGTGGAACGACTTTCTGACGACCCTGTTCATCACCGTCGTCACCGTCGCCATCGAATTGGTGCTGGGCTTCATGTTCGCCTACGTCATGTTGCGGATCATCCGCGGTCGCGGCCTGATGCGTACCGCGATCCTGATCCCGTACGGAATCGTCACCGTGGTCTCGGCGTTCGTCTGGCGCTACGGGTTCGCGATCGACTCCGGCTTCGTCAACGGCTGGCTGAATCTGGGTGATTTCAACTGGTTCGGCGAGCGGTGGTCGGCGCTGTTCGTGATCTGCCTCTCGGAGATCTGGAAGACGACCCCGTTCATCTCGCTGCTGCTGCTGGCCGGCCTGGTGCAGGTGCCCGAGGACATGCAGGAGGCCGCGCAGGTCGACGGAGCGACGGCCTGGCAACGCCTCTGGAAGGTGACGCTGCCGAACATGAGGGCCGCGATCATGGTGGCGTTGCTGTTCCGCACGCTGGACGCATGGCGGATCTTCGACAATCCGTTCGTCATGACCGGCGGCGCGAACAACACCGAGACCATCTCGTTCCTGGCCTACCGGCAGAACGTGACACTGGTGAATCTCGGCATGGGATCGGCGGTTTCGGTTCTGCTGTTCCTGTCGGTGGTGCTGATCGCCTGGGTCTTCATAAAAGTGTTCAAGACCGATCTGTCACAGGTGAGGGGCGACGAATGACCTCCCCCAAATCGAATCGCTGGTGGACGATCGCCGGCCTCGTCATCGTCGTCTACAGCTTCTTCCCGCTGCTGTGGATGATCATGCTGGCGTTCAAGCCGGCGTCGGACATCGTGTCGGGCAAGCCCCAGTTCCTGCCCACCTCATGGACTTTCGACAACTTCACCGAAGTCTTCCACCAACCGCTGTTCACCCGGGCACTGATCAACTCGATCGGGATCGCCCTGATCGCGACACTGCTGTCGGTGATCATCGCGATGTTCGCGGCCTACGCGATCGCCCGCCTGGAGTTCCCGGGCAAGAAGGTGCTGCTGTCGCTGGCGCTGGCGATCGCGATGTTCCCGCAGGCGGCGCTGGTGGGTCCGCTGTTCAACATGTGGCGCAATCTGGGCATCTACGACACCTGGATCGGCCTGATCATCCCCTACCTGACATTCGCTCTGCCGCTGTCGATCTGGACGCTGTCGGCGTTTTTCCGGCAGATCCCGTGGGAGATGGAACACGCCGCCCAGGTGGACGGCGCCACCTCGTGGCAGGCGTTCCGCAAGGTGATCGTCCCGCTGGCGGCGCCGGGCGTGTTCACCACCGCGATCCTGACGTTCTTCTTCTGCTGGAACGACTTTCTGTTCGCGATCTCGTTGACCTCGACCGACAACGCCCGCACCGTCCCGGCGGCGCTGGCCTTCTTCCAGGGCGCGTCGTACTTCCAGTCGGCGGTGCCCTACGTCATGGCGGCATCGGTCGTCGTGACGATCCCCGTGGTCATCCTGGTGCTGATCTTCCAGCGCCGGATCGTCGCGGGTCTGACCTCCGGAGCGGTGAAGGGATAAGCATGGCCGAAATCTCGATGCGCAACATCGTCAAGCGGTACGGCGACGGATACCCCGCGGTCAACGACGTCAGCCTCGACATCGCCGACGGCGAGTTCATGATCCTGGTCGGCCCGTCCGGCTGCGGAAAGTCGACGGTGCTGCGGATGATCGTCGGCCTGGAGGACATCACGTCGGGCGAGATGTACATCGGCGGAAAGCTGGTGAACGACAAGGCTCCCCGTGACCGAAACCTCGCGATGGTGTTCCAGAACTACGCGCTCTACCCGCACCTGACGGTGTTCGAGAACATCGCCTTCCCGCTGCGGTTGTCGGGCAAGCTGTCCGACGGCGAGATCCGGCAGCGGGTCGAGGACGCCGCGCGCACCCTCGAGCTGCACGAGCACCTGCAGCGCAAGCCCGCCAACCTGTCCGGCGGGCAGCGGCAGCGGGTCGCGATGGGCCGGGCGATCGTCCGGGAGGCGGACGCCTTCCTGTTCGACGAACCCCTGTCCAACCTGGACGCCAAGCTGCGCGGGCAGATGCGCACCGAGATCCTGCGCCTGCAGCGCCGGCTCGGGATCACCACCGTCTACGTCACCCACGACCAGACCGAGGCGATGACGCTCGGCGATCGGGTGGCCGTCCTGAAAAAGGGTGTGCTGCAACAGGTGGCGACGCCGCGGGAGCTCTATGAGAATCCGGTCAACCTGTTCGTCGCCGGGTTCATCGGGTCACCGCCGATGAACTTCGTCCCGGCCCGCATCCACGATGGTCAACTGGAGTTGCCGTTCGTCTCGGTGCCCGTGCGCAGCGACTGGGACCACCTGGGCGGCACGGACACGGTCTTCATCGCGGGAATCCGGCCGGGCAGCTTCGAGGACGCCACGCTGGTCGATCCCGAAACCGCGGCCCGCGGTGCGACGTTCGCCGTCGACGTGGACGTGACCGAATGGCTGGGCAACGAGCAATACGCATTCGTGCCCTACGACGCGCCCGCGGACATCTCCGCGCACCTGGCGCAGCTGGCCAGCGACCTGGACAGCGAGCACCTGCGGACCCAGATCTGCGTGGAGCTCGATCCGGCCAGCCGGGTGGCGCCGGGCAGCCGGGCCGATATCTGGCTGGACACCTCCCGTATCCATTTGTTCGATCCGCGGACGGGCGAAAACCTCACGCGCGCCGAGTCTTCCGCCGTCGCCGGCTGAACCGATCCCGGGTTGAGTGAGGACGCACGCAGACGATGTGTGAGTGACGGTCTGCGAGGTTCCTCACTCAACGCTAAGAGGTGGGGACGCGGCGCAGCGCGTCGGGCGTGAGGTCGGCCAGTGTCGGATACCCGTCGACCGCCATGATCAGATCGGCCTCGGCAAGCAGCGACCGCAGCACGTGCACGATGCCGTCGACGCCGCCCAGCGCCAGCCCGTAGGCGTAGGGCCGCCCGATGCCGACGGCGGCGGCGCCCAGCGCGAGTGCCTTGACGACGTCGGCACCGGAGCGGATGCCGGAGTCGAACAGCACCGGCAGATCACCCGAGGCGGCCACCACGTCGGGCAGACAGTCGATCGCGGCCAGTCCCCCGTTGGCCTGGCGTCCGCCGTGGTTGGAGCAGTAGATGCCGTCGACGCCGTAATCGATTGCCCGCCGGGCATCCTCGGGATGGCAGATGCCCTTGAGGATCAGCGGCAGTTCGGTCAGCGACCGCAGCCAGGTCAGGTCGTCCCACGTGAGGGATTTTCCGAAGACGCTCGCCCAGTACATCACCGCCTCCCGCGGCTCGGCGCCGTCGGCGAGGCCCGCCTTCTGCCGGAACACCGGGTCGCTGGTGTAGTTGGCCAGGCAGTGCCCCCGCAGCTGCGGGAAGTTCGAGGTCGCAAGGTCGCGGGGACGCCACCCGGGAATCCAGGTGTCCAGCGTGACGACGATCCCGGCGTAGCCGGCCGCTTCGGCCCGGTGCACAAGGCTTTCGGCGATGTCGCGGTCGGTGGGACAGTAGAGCTGGTAAAGGCCTGGGGTGTCGCCGAATTCGGCGGCGACGTCCTCCATGGGGTCCTCGACCAGCGTGGAGACGCACATCGGCACACCGGTCCGGGCCGCGGCCCGGGCGGCGGCCAGGTCGCCGTGGCCGTCCTGCGCACACAGGGCGATCACCCCGATCGGCGCCATGAAAATCGGTGCCGACCAACGCTTTCCCCACAGTTCTACGGATAGATCGCGTTCGGTGGCGCCGACCAGCATCCGCGGAATCAGTCCCCAGTTCGCGAACGCGGTCGCGTTGAGATCCTGGGTGCGTTCGTCACCGGCTCCCCCGGCCACGTATGACCAGACCGACGGCGACAGTGCGTGTTGAGCGCGGGTCTCGAGTTCGGCGTAGGACATCGGCAGTTTCGGCAATGCGCCGGTGAGTCCCTGGAAATAGATCTCGAACTGGTAGGCGCCGAAGGGTGCGGTCATTGGAATTCCTTGACGACCTCGGCGGCGCGGTGCACCTGACCGAGGCCGGAACTTGTTGGGATGAGGTGGATTTCGTCGGCGCCGATGGCCTCGAATGCCCGCAGCCGGGCGGCCAGGTCGTCCTCGGTGCCGGCCGAGCCGGCGGTGGATGCGATGGCCTCGACGTACTGGGCGGGTATCCAGTTCATGTAGCGCAACAGGTGGCGGCGCACCTGATCCCGCGCGGCGTTGGGCTCGCCCAGTGCGAACCAGAACGACGTGGCCAGGTGTGGCGCGGGTTTGCCTGCCGCGGACCAGGATTCGCGCGCGACGTCGAACAGCGCCTTCTCCTTGGCGGTGTCGAGGTCCATGGAGATGCCCGCCAGCCCGTCGGCCCAGGCCGCGGCGCTGCGCACCGTCTTGGGCCCGATGGTGCCGACCAGTAGTCGCGGGCCGCCGTGCTGCACCGGTGCGGGACCGACGGGCAGCACCGATCCGGTCAGCTTCTCGCCGGCCCAGACCCGGCGCATCACCGCCACACGGTCGGCCATGGCCCGCATGGTCTTCGTGTTCGGGTCCGCGCTCACCGCGTGATAGTCCTCATGCCGCCCACCGACTCCGATCCCGACCGTGAGCCGGCCGTCGCACAGCAGGTCGCCGGTGGCCAGCGCCTTGGCGCACATCACCGGGTCGTGCAACTGGGGCACGATCACCGTCGTCACCAACTCGACCCGGTCGGTCCAGGCCGCCAGCGCACCCAGCAGGGTGAGGCTGTCGGGGTTCGTGAACGCGATGCGTTCACCCCAGGCCAGCGACGAGAAGGGTCCGGCGTCGATGGCCCGCGCCCAGTTCCGCAGCGTCGCGGCGTCCAGGTCCGGCTCCATCACCGGCATCGTCATCCCAACACGCACGCCCGCGATTCTGGCACGGGCGGTGACGCCGCCGGGGCAGGTCGGGTCAGCCGATCAGCAAGACCTCAGTGGGCCGGATCCTTGTACGCCCGGACCGGGCCGCCGGCGGGGGCCGGCTGAAGTAGGTTGCCGCGCACACTGCCGCGGGTCGTGCGGATCGCGACGAGCACCCAGGTGCTCAGCAGTCCGACGTAGGCGACCACCGCGGCGTACCGGAATGCGGGCAGATGCGTGTGGACGGCCAGCTGTGTCGTGCCGGTGACGAAGGTGCCGACCGGGAAGGTGAGGCTCCACCAGGTGAGCGCGAACGGCATGCCGCGCCGCAGCGTGCGCACGGTCAGGGCGGTGGCCAGCGCGATCCACAGCACCGCGAAGCCCCAGACCGGAACGCCGTACAGGATCGCGAAAGCTCCCATCGGCTGGGCGATTTCGGGCGGCACCGCCTGCGCCGCGTTGGCACCGAGCAGGCCGGCCACGGTGATCGACTGGCCCAGCGGGCCGAGCACGATCCACAGCGTCGGCACCCGCGCGGTCCCCGAGGTGCCGTACAGGGCCAACCGGCTCCAGATCATCGAGATGATGATCAACGAGGCCACCAGGGACAGGCCGAACATCGCGTAGCAGCCGTACAGCATGGTCTGGCGGCCCGTGCCGGGCGCCATGTGCGGGATCAGCAGCGCGCCGGTGGCCGCCGCCACCATGGGCGGCACCACAGGCATGAGCCAGCCGCCGAATGCCGCATCGGGTTCGACGTTGTACTGCGTGAACATCAGGAACGGGATGCTCACCGCGGTGAACAGGCCGCCGATGGTGCCGGCCGTCCACAGCACCCAGGCGGCATCCACGGCGAAGCGCATGCCGATCAGATCCTTGCCCACGAGGAGCGCTCCGGCGGCCACGGTCAGCAGCGCCATGGGCGCCGCGCCGTAGAAGTGGGCCATCTGAGGATTCCGCGCGTGGCTGCGGGCCACCCGTGGATGCCGAAGCCAGTGCCCGCCCACCAACACTCCGAGGACGAGAAGCAGCAGCGCCGCGACGATCCAGACGGTCTCGGTGAAAGCGTGCAGGCCCGGCAGGTGCACCGGCAGGGTGGCGCCCGCGGTCGCGACGATCCCGGTACCCATCACCGATGCGAACCAGTTGGGCCCGATGTTGCCCAGCACCTCGACACGCTGCTGCCCGCGCTCCGTCATGGCCTCAGCTTCACAGACGCTTGCCGCGGAGTGTTTCGCGGATCACGTTTACGGGCAGCCGACGGGCATGGACAAAGAATCGAAGATCGAAGTCGGCGACCACGCGAAGGAAGAGGCTGCCAAGATGGTCCAGGCCTATGAGGACCGGCCCACGGCAGTGCTACCGGGTTCGCATGGCACCGTGTCGGGCACCGCCGTCAACGACTGGCTCGACGAGGACGGCAAGCCGAAGTACGGCAACGAATCTGACAACGGCTGAGCGGCAATACTATTCGCGGTGCCCGCGGGTCGCTTCCTGCGCGCGGTAGTCGTCGGCCAGCTGCGCGACGGGCGACGGTAGTTTGCCGGTCGCGACGTCTTGCAGGCTGGTCCGTTCGAGAACGGATCGCATGCTGGCCCGAAGCGCGCGCCACACGTCCGTGAGGGCCGCGGTCGGGCCGGAGTAGGGCAGGTCGCCCAGCCCGATGTCCCGGACGCTGGCCAACGGCCCGTCGATGCAGCGCAGCACGTCGGCGATGCTGATCTGGTGCGGGGGCCGGGCGAGTTCGTAGCCGCCGTCTCGGCCGCGCTGGCTGCGCACCAGTCGGTCGGTCCGAAGTTCCGACAGGATGTCGACGAGGAACTGCGGCGGGATGCCCTGGGCCTTGGCGAGGTCGTCGGTCTTGACCAGGACGCCCGGTTGCTCGGTTGCGAGTTGGACCATGGCACGGACGGCGTACTCCGCCTTGGCCGACATGCGCATGCGGCAATTGTGTCATTTTGGGCCGGATTGGTCAGGAATGTTGTCCACAGTTCGGGTTTCATCCACAGCCAGCCGTTGAGCGGGCTGTTCTCGAACGTTTGTGCGAATACAGTGGGGTCATGGCTTCCAGTCCCGCGTACCTGCCGCCCGGGGTGGCGCGCGAACGGGTGCGGGAGGCACTGGATGTGATCGATGCGGCGCTGGCGCGGCTGCGGGAGTGCTCCACCGATCAGGTGGGTACCGCGTTCCGGGTTGAGGTGGCCGACCGGCTGGAGACCCAGCAGCGGCTGAACCGCGGGTTGATGTACCGGGTGTTCGGGCAGATCGCCGAACCGCCCGACGGCCCGGACGCGACCGGCCTGCCTTCGGGGGTCAAGGTGCGTGATGTGCTGCGTCACCGGTTGCGGATCACCGCTGCTGAGGTGACGCGGCGGATGAAGGTGGCCGCCCGGATCTGCCCGCGGCGCTCGCTGTCCGGCCAGACCCTGCCCGCTGAACTTTGCGCGTTGGGGGCGGCCGTGGAGGCCGGCGCGCTCGGCGAGGACCACCTCCGGGAAGTCTGCAAGGCGATGGATCTGCTGCCCAAGGTCGTCGACGCCGCAGGCCGCGCCAGGGCCGAGACGATCCTCGTCGCGCACGCCCGGGTAGAAGACCATCAGTTCGTCACCGCGGTGGGCCGGATGCTGGCCGAGGAACTCAACCCGGAGGGCTTCTTCGACGACACCGACCGGCAGAACCGCCGCGGCCTGGTGCTCGGCCCGCAAC
>ERZ724513.64-NODE-64-length-38028-cov-9.308667_pt1 | contig 38028 bp, 39 predicted proteins | sample MGYA00376046_ERZ724513 | MGnify/ENA primary metagenome ERZ724513 (study PRJEB28724, sample SAMN07190883) | activated sludge metagenome | isolation source: activated sludge of sewage treatment plant in Hong Hong | place: Hong Kong | collected 2016-03-17 ...
GGGATGCCGAACTGCGGTCAACTGTCCTTCGTGTGCAACATGATCCCGACGATGCCGGAGCTCGACCACGACGTGGACATGACCAAGGGGCAACCGGCCATGCCGCCGGCTGAGAACATGCCGCCGACCGACGTGTGCGCGGTCGCCTGCATCTAAGCCCGGTCGTGCTGCCGCTGCCAGACGTCGCCCGGTAACGCACCGGGTAGCCCGGCGTCCGACGCGATGAACACCGGATCCTCCCCCGCCGCGGCCTGACGCTGGTAGTCGCGCAACGCAGCGAAAGCCCACTTGCCGAGCAGGACGATCGCCACCAGGTTGACCAACGCCATCAGACCCATCGCCACGTCGGCCACCGCCCAGACGAGGTCCAGTTCGGACAGGGCACCCAGCGCGACCGCGACCAGGACGGCAACCCGGAACGCGGTGATCGCGGACTGTCGGGCACCCAGGAAGAACAGGTTCACCTCGGCGTAGGCATAGTTGCCGAGCACCGAGGAGAACGCGAACGTGAACACCAGCACCGTCATCAGCGCCATGGTCCACGAACCCAGGTTCGCGGCCACCGCCGACTGAGTGAGCGTCGCACCCTGCATTCCGGAGTCGGCCGGCCGGTAGACCCCCGACACCAGGATGATGAAAGCCGTTGCGCTACAGATGATCATGGTGTCGACGAAGACCCCCAGCGACTGGATGAGCCCCTGTTTGACCGGATGTGACACGGTCGCCGTGGCGGCGACGTTCGGGGCGCTGCCCATCCCCGCCTCGTTGGAGAACAGACCGCGCTTGACGCCGTTGAGGAGGGCGGCGGCGACACCACCGGTGAAGCCACCGGCCATCTCCCGCACCCCGAAGGCACCGCCCACGATCTGGCCGAGCACGCCGGGCAGTTCGCCGATGTTCAGCACGACGATCGTCAACGCGAGCAACACGTAGAGCAACGCCATCAGCGGCAGCACCACCTCGGCCACCCGCGCCACCCGTCGCAGACCACCGAACAGCACGGGGGCGCTCAACACCAGCAAGCCCAGGGACGTCCAGGTCGGTGAAACCTCGTGCGCACCCTGGAGCACGTCGCTGATCGCGTTGGCCTGCACCATGTTGAATGCGATACCGAAGGTGAACACCAACAGCACGGCGAAGACGACCCCGCCGGCGCGCGAGCCCAGACCACGCTCGATATAGAACGCCGGACCGCCGCGGAACGACCCGTCGTCGGCGCGGACCTTGAACAACTGACCCAGTGTCGCCTCGATCAGCGCGGTCGCCATCCCCAGCGCCGCGACCACCCACATCCAGAACACCGCGCCCGGCCCACCGAGGGTCAGGGCGATCGCCACACCGGCGATGTTGCCCGTCCCGACACGGGACGCCAGTCCAACGCAGAACGCCTGGAACGACGAAATACCCTCTCCTGAACGGGAATTGCGGAGCTGGCTGAGCATCCGGCCGAAGTAGCGAAGCTGTACGAACCGGGTCCGGATGGTGAAATAGACACCGGCGGCGACCAACACATACACCAGGACATAGGTCCAGAGCACCGTGCTGACCGGATCGATCAGCTTCTGCTGGATGAAATCCATGTCCACCTGCCTAGCCCCGAGCGACGACCTGCATGGTCGCACACCGGCAGGAAATACGCAGGTGACTACCGCGAGGATTTGGACATCGGCTAGAGCCAGGTGTCGGGTGTGGTGGCGGTCAGAAACGCCTCGAGATCGTTGCGCCATTGCGCCGGGGTGTTCTTGTCCGGTTCGATGCCGGTGTACTCGCCGCGGTAGAAGAGCAATGGGCGCGGCTTACGTTCGGGGAGTTCCGAAAGTGAGTGCACCGCACCGAAAACCACGAAGTGGTCGCCGCCGTCGTGCACGGAGTGCACCGTGCAGTCGATGTGGGCGAGTGCGCCCTTGATCACCGGCGACCCGAGTTCCGATGGGTCCCAGTCGATCCCGGCGAACTTGTCGGGCTCTCGGGAACCGAAACGCGCCGAGACGTCCTTCTGGGTCTCGTGCAGGATGTTGACGCAGAATCGGCCACTGGCCTCGATCGCGGCCCAGGACCGCGACGCCTTGGTCGGGCAGAACAGCACCAGCGGCGGTTCCAGCGACAGTGCGGCGAACGACTGACAGGCGAAGCCGACCGGGTTGTCCTCGTGGACCGTCGTGATGATGGTGATGCCGGTGCAGAACTGACCCAACACATTGCGGAATGCGCGCGGGTCGATCTCTGCCGAGGCCATCGGCTACTTGAACCCGATCGAGAAGTCGTGGCCCCACAGGCTGACCGCGGTGCTCTCCCGGGCGATCCAGTCGGTGTCGTCGACTGCCAGTCCCTCACAGCCGAATTCGACATCGAACCCGCCCGGCGTCTTGATGTAGAAGGACAGCATCTTGTCGTTGACATGCCGGCCCAGCGTCGCCGACATGGGGACCTTGCGCCGGTAGGCGCGATCCAGGCACAGACCGACGTCGTCGCTGTTCTCCACCTCCATCATGAGGTGGACGATGCCGCTCGGGGTCTCCCCGGGCATGATCGCCAGACTGTGGTGACGGGGGTTTACGCCGAAGAACCGCAGCCAGGCCGGCGGGTCGTCGGCGGACCGGCCGACCAGTTGCGGGGGCAGCCGCATCGAATCGCGCAGCTTGAACCCCAGCACGTCACGGTAGAAGTGGGTTGACTCGGCGTCGTCGCGGGTGGTGATCACGACGTGCCCCAGACCCTGTTCCTCGGTGACGAACTTGTGTCCGTACGGGCTCACCACCCGGCGGTGTTCGAGGGCGGCGCCACAGAACACCTCCAGCGTGTTGCCGGACGGGTCGTCGAAGACGATCATCTCGTCGACGCGGCGCTCGGCCAGCTCGGCGGCCGACGCTTCCTTGTAGGGCGTGCCGACGACATCCAGCGCGTTGCGGACCTCCTGCAGCTCTTCGGCGTTGGCCGTCTCCCAGCCGCAGATCAGCAACCGGTCCCGGTCGCCGGGAACGATCACCAGCCGGGCGGGGAAGTCGTCCATTCGAAGGTAGAGGGCACCCTCGGTCGTCCCTTTGCCTTCGACCATGCCGAGGACCTTCAGGCCGAACTCGCGCCAGGCGGCGACGTCGGTGGCCTCGATGCGCAGATAGCCAAGTGACCGGATGCCCATCTCACTCACCCTTCAGGAAATCGATCGTGAGCTTGTTGAATTCGTCGAACTTCTCCAGCTGCGCCCAGTGCCCGCACTGGCCGAACACGTGCAGTTGCACCCGCGGAATCTGCTTGAGCGCGACCAACGCGCCGTCGATCGGGTTGACCCGGTCCTCACGGCCCCAGATCAGCAGCACCCGCTGGCGCAGCTTGTAGGCGTCACGCCACATCATCCCGAGCTCGAAGTCCGCTCCGGCGAACGAGCGGCCCATCGCCTTGGCGGCCGCCAGCGACTCGGGCTGACTGGCGATCGCGAACCGTTCGTCGATGAGTTCGGGGGTGATCAGCTTCTGGTCGTAGACCATGATGCGCAGGAACTTCTCGATGTTCTCCCGGGTCGGTTCCGCGGTGAACCGGCCGAGCAGCTTGACGCCCTCGGTCGGGTCGGGTGCGAACAGGTTCACGCTCAGCCCGCCGGGGCCCATCAGCACCAGCCGGCCGGCCCGGTCGGGATTGTCCAGTGCGAAGCGCACGGCGGTTCCGCCACCGAGCGAATTGCCCACCAGCGCAGCACGTTTGATGCCCAGGTGGTCGAACAGCCCGAGCAGCGCGTTGGAGCTGTAGCGGTTGTACTGCTCGTGTTCGGTGTGCTTGTCCGAATGCCCGTAGCCGGGCTGGTCGACGGCCAGCACGTGAAAGTGTTTGGCCAGCACCGCGATGTTCTTCGAGAAGTTCGACCAGCTCGAGGCGCCGGGGCCGCCGCCGTGCAGCAGCACCACGGTCTGGGCCTCGGGATCACCGGCCTCATGGTAGTGCAGCCGCATGGCCCGGCCGCCGCCGTCGACATCGGCGAAACGGGACGTCGACTCGAACGTGATCGGCTGCTGGTGGGCGGCTTCGGCGGCGAAGGAAGTCACCTGAAACCCCCGTTAAACCATCGTGTCCTGCGGCGGCAGCCCGAAGGCCTCGTTACCGAAGATGAGGTAGGCCCGCTCGGCGTCGTTGGCCGCGTGCACCCGGCCGGCGTGCGCGTCACGCCAGAACCGCTGCAGCGGGGTGTCGTCGCCCAGCGCGGTGGCGCCCGACGCCTCGAACAGGCGGTCGATCGACGCGATCGCGCGGGCGGTGGCCCGGACCTGGTCGCGACGGGCCCGCGTCCGCAGCTCGAACGGGATCTCCTTGCCGTCAACGAGATACGCGTATTCGTCAGCGACGTTGCCCATCAGCTGACGCCAGGCGGCGTCGATGTCGCTGGCCGCCTCGGCGATGCGGATCTTGGCGAACGGGTCGTCCTTGGCCTTCTCCCCGGCGTACGCCGCGCGCACCCGCTGACCCTGGTGCTCGACGTGGGCCTCGTAGGCTCCGTAGGCCATTCCCACGATCGGTGTCGAAATGGTGGTGGGATGGATTGTGCCCCAAGGCATCCGGTACACCGGCGCGGTGTTGTTCTGCAGGCCGCCGGCGGTGTGGTCGTTCATCGCCTTGTAGGACAGGAACCGGTGCCGCGGCACGAACACGTCCTTGACGACGATGTTGTTGCTGCCGGTGCCTTTCAGGCCGACCACCCGCCACACGTCGTCGATGCGGTAGTCGGAGATCGGGAGCAGGAAGCTGCCGAAGTCGACCGGCTTGCCGTCCTTGATGACGGGCCCGCCGAGGAAGGCCCAGGTGGCGTGGTCACAGCCGGAGGACCAGCACCACGTGCCGTTGACGATGTAGCCGTCTCCCGACTCGGTCACCACGCCCGCACCCATCGGGGCGTAGGACGACGAGACGCGCACGCTGGTGTCCTCGCCCCACACCTCGTCCTGGGCGGCCTGGTCGAACTGGGCCAGGTGCCAGTTGTGGATGCCGAGGATGCCCGCGACCCAACCGGTGGAACCGCACGCGCTGGCCAGTCGCCGGACCGCCTCGTAGAAGATCGTCGGATCGCACTGCAACCCGCCCCACTGTTCGGGCTGGACCAACTTGAAGAAGCCCACCTCGTCCAGCGCCGCGACGTTCTCGTCGAGGAGCTTGCGGCGGTCTTCGGTGGCCTGCGCCGTTTCACGCAGCCGGGGCAACAGATCATCGATGCCGGCGAGGACCGACTGCGCGTCGCGCTGTTGGATGGACGTCACTGCAATGCCTCCATGGACTGCGTGGCCTGACAAGATGGCTACTGGGACTGACTGGACTAAGACTAGAACACGTTACGATTTGTGTCGAGCATGGGGTTAATACACCCCCTGGACCTGCATTGTTCGGTTTCTATAACCTGTTCTAGTTCTGACTTCTGAAAGGGTGGTGCCGTGACCGACGAACCCCTGGGCAGCCACGTGCTGGAACTCGAGGTGGCCGAGGTCATCGCGGAGACCGACGACGCATGCTCGCTGGTGTTCGCGGTGCCCGCGGGTCCGGACGGATCCACCGTGCCCGCCGACCGGCTGAGCTATGCCCCCGGTCAGTTCCTCACCGTGCGTGTTCCCAGTGAGCGCACCGGGTCCGTCGCGCGGTGCTACTCGCTGTACAGCTCGCCGCACACCGACGAGGCGCTGGCCGTCACCGTCAAGCGCACCGCCGGCGGGTACGCGTCGAACTGGCTGTGCGACCACGCCCATCCGGGAATGAAGATCCACGTTCTGGCCCCGTCGGGCACCTTCGTCCCCGCGGACCTCGACACCGACTTCCTGTTGGTCGCCGGCGGCAGCGGGATCACCCCGATGATGGCGATCTGCAAGTCCGCACTGGCGCAGGGCAGTGGCCAGGTGACGCTGATCTACGCCAACCGCGACGAGAAGTCCGTCATTTTCGCCGCCGCGCTGCGGGATCTGGCCGCCCGGTATCCGGATCGGTTCTCCGTCGTGCACTGGCTCGAGTCCGTGCAGGGTCTGCCGAGCGCGCCCGCACTGGCCCGCCTGGCGGCGCCGCACACCGGCCGGCAGGTGTTCATCTGCGGGCCCGGTCCGTTCATGACGGCCGCGTCGGCGGCCCTCGACTCGCTCGGCGTACCGGCCGAGCAGGTGCACATCGAGGTGTTCAAGTCGCTGGAGTCCGATCCGTTCAAGGCGGTCGCCGTCGACTACTCCGACGAGGGGGACGGCGACGAGGGGCCGGCCACCGCGGTGGTCACCCTCGACGGCACCACCCACGAGCTGACTTGGCCCCGGAAGGCCAAACTTCTCGACGTGCTGCTCGACAAGGGCCTCGAGGCGCCGTTCTCCTGCCGCGAAGGCCATTGCGGCGCATGCGCGGTCGTCCTCAAGAGCGGCTCGGTGGACATGGAGATCAACGACGTGCTCGAGCAGTCCGACCTCGACGAGGGTCTGATCCTGGCCTGCCAGGCACACCCCACCGCCGATACCGTCGAAGTGACCTACGACGAGTAGCGAACCGATACCGTCGTGCAGATGAAGCGTCTGATCTCAGCCCTCACCGGGGCGCTGGTCGTCGCGGCGTTCGTTCAGCCGGCCGGCGCCACGGCCGCGACGGACAGCTCCGAGGCGTCGATCCCGGTCGACGCCGCCACCCAGCTGCAGTCGCACACCACGGCCAATTGCGTGGCCGCGGAAGGGCGCTGCTATTTCACCGCGACCGCCAACCTGATGACCCCCGAGGGCCCGACCGGATTCCCCGGCGACTTCTGGGGCCGGCAGACCGTCACGGTGCGGTCCTCGGACCGCGACGTCTGGCAGGAGGCGGAGTACAGCGCCCCGATCGGGATGCCGCGGGAAACCAAGGGCGCCAACCACGACAACGTCCTGTCGAAGATGTTCCGGGCGCTCAACAACGTCGAGATATCGGTGACCTATTTCGGCGGCGGCCCGCCGGAGCGGTTCGTCGTCGACGGGACCTCCGCGCCCAGGAAATGGACCGACGGACAGCCCGCGATCGGCTCGGACTTCATCGTGTGCACCCACATCCAGGCCGTGTGGGCCGGCCACAACCTGGCGACGCCGACCACCTGCAGCCAGACCCGGTTCTGACGCCCACCCCCATCTGTTCAGCAGTCCCTGCGATCCTCACTCGCAAAACGTCGCAGCCACCGCTGAACAGATCGGGGAAATTCCGTCAGCGCGGCAGGCCGAGCAGCCGTTCACCGGCCAGCGTCAGCAGGATCTGCTCGGAACCGCCGGCGATGGTCAGGCAGCGGGTGTTGAGGAAGTCGAAGACCCGGTCGTCGACCACCAGTCCGCCGCTCGCGGACAGTTCCATCCGGAACTCGGCCAGGTTCTGCCGGTAGCGCACCCCGATCAGCTTGCGGGCGCTGGCCTGCGGACCGGGATCGACGCCGCTGACCGCCAGCTGCGCGATGCGCTGATCGAGCAGCGAACCGACCTGCGCGGACACGATGAGCGCCCCCAGGCGGTCCTGGTCGGCCGGGTCGAGGTCGCCCGCCGCGCTCAGCAGTTCCTCCATCGGGTTGCCCAGAGCGGTTCCCTGCGCCATCGCGACGCGCTCGTTGGCCAGCGTCGTGCGGGCCAGCCGCCAGCCGTCGTCGACGGTGCCGACCACCATGTCGTCGGGCACGAACACGTCGTCGAAGAACACCTCGTTGAACAACTCGTCGCCGGTGATCTCCCGCAGCGGGCGGACCAGGATGCCCGGCGAGGTCATGTCGATCAGGAAATAGGTGATGCCTTTGTGTTTCGGCGCGTCCGGGTTCGTCCGGGCCAGGCACACACCCCAGTGCGCCTTCTGCGCCGCCGAGGTCCACACCTTCTGTCCGGTCAGCTTCCAGCCGCCGTCGGCGCGGACGGCCTTCATCCGCAACGCCGCCAGGTCGGACCCGGCGCCGGGCTCGGAGAACAGCTGACACCAGATCAACTCACCGGACAGCGTCGGCGGAACGAAGCGCTGCACCTGCTCGGGCGTGCCGTGTTCGAGGATCGTCGGCACCGCCCACCAGCCGATCACCAGATCGGGACGGTCGACGCCGGCGGCGGCCATCTCCCGGTCGATCAGCAACTGTTCGGCCGGAGAAGCGTTGCGGCCGTAGGGCTTTGGCCAATGCGGCGCCTGCAGACCGGCTTCGGCCAGCGCCGGCTGACGGGCATCCGTCGGCAGCGCCGCCACGGCGGCGACCGCGCTCTCGATCTCCGGGCGCAGCTGTTCCACCGAGCTCAGGTCGATCTCGATGTCGCGGCGGACACCGGCGCGGGTCAGCGCGACGACGCGCCGCAGCCATCGGCTACGGCCGCCGAGGATCTGCGAAATCCCGTATGCGCGGCGCAGATACAGATGCGCGTCGTGCTCCCAGGTGATGCCGATGCCGCCGAGAACCTGGATGCAGTCCTTGGTGTTCGCCCGGACGGCCTCGATGCAGGTGGCCGCCGCGACGGCCGCGGCCACCGACAGCTGGTCCGGGTCCTCACCCGTGGCGGCCTGGGCGGCGTCGGCCGCGGCTACCGAAACCTGCTCGGAACGCAGCAACATCTCCGCGCACATGTGCTTGATGGCCTGGAAACTGCCGATCGGCTTGCCGAACTGTTCGCGCACCTTGGCGTAGTCGACGGCGGTTTGCAGGGCCCACCGCGTCACGCCGGCGGCCTCGGCGGACAGCACCGCGACGGCGAGGTCCTCGATGCGTCGCGGCGACATCGGCACGGCGACCACGGGCGCACCGTCGAGCGCGACCCGGCCCAGCGGGCGGGTGAAATCGGTTGCCGTCAAAGCCTCGACCGTGACGCCGTCGGCCGCGGTGTCGATGAGCACCCAGGTGTCGGCCGCCGGCAGCAGCACGTACCCGCCGGGCACCGCGCCCACGACATAGTCGGCCGACCCGGTGGCACGGCCGTCCGTCACCGTGAGGTCCGCCGACAGCGCGAACCCGGCCGTGCGTTCGCCGGTCATCAGCGCCGCGAGCACCTCGGGGTCGTCGAGCACCAGGGTGGCCAGCGCGGTGGACGCCACCGGCCCCGGAACCAGCGCGGCGGCGGCCTCGTCGACCATCGCGCACAGATCGGTCACCGCCGCCCCGGCGCCACCGGCATCCTCGGCCACCGCGACACCGAACAGACCCAGGTCCGCCAGCCCCGCATAGACCGGCCGCCACGCGTCGGGATGGCCGTGCTCGACGTCGCGGCCGGCGGCGATGCCACCCGACCCGGCCGCCCAGTCGCGAACCAGATCACGCGCGGCGGACTGCTCGGACGTGACGGCACCAGAGACCCCAGACAAACCGGACTCCTCGTTTTCGGCGGACGAAGGCCGGTACGGCCTACTAGAACGTGTTCTAATAGTGCCAGCAATCGTCAGTCAAGTCGACTGCCATCGCAGCAGGACACACGGTGTCCAGGGGTATGCCGGAGGTGAGCGATCATGCACACCACGCCGTTCCCGAAACCGCGGTGCACGGCCGGCGAACGCCCAATATGAAGGAGTTGTCCGCAGCATGTCGTCCCCCGCAGACCGGGAACCGGCTGACTCCGGGTCGGCACCTGCCGCCGGCCCGGCCGCCGAAGCGCAGCCGCGGGAGGTGTTGAACGTGGCGGTGCTGGCCGAATCGGAACTCGGCTCCGAGGCGCAGCGGGAACGCCGCAAGCGGATTCTCGACGCCACCATGGCGATCGCGTCCAAGGGCGGCTATGAAGCGGTTCAGATGCGCGCCGTGGCCGATCGGGCGGACGTCGCCGTGGGAACCCTGTACCGGTACTTCCCGTCCAAGGTGCACCTGCTGGTCTCCGCGCTGGGCCGGGAGTTCGAGCGGATCGACGCCAGGACCGACCGCACCGCGCTGTCCGGCGGCACGTCATACCAGCGCCTGAGTTTCATGGTGAACAAACTCAACCGGGCGATGCAGCGCAATCCGCTACTCACCGAGGCGATGACCCGGGCGTACGTCTTCGCCGACGCCGCGGCGGCCGGCGAGGTCGACCATGTGGAGAAGATCATCGATTCGATGTTCGCCCGCGCGATGGCCGACGGCGAACCCACCGAGGACCAGTACCACATCGCCCGGGTTATCTCCGACGTGTGGCTGTCCAACCTGCTGGCCTGGCTGACCCGGCGCGCCTCGGCCACCGACGTCAGCAAACGACTGGACCTCGCGGTTCGGCTGCTCATCGGGGACGGCGAGCACCCCAAGGTGTGACCGTGCCGGCCGCCGGGCCGCGCTCAGCCGGGTGGCCCCGCGGTGCGGCCGCGGATCAACTCGGTGGGCAGGATCTCGACGATCGGCAGGCCCGAGCGCGGCGGGCTGTGCAACATCCGCCCGGCGATGCGGCCCTTCTCCATGCTGGGCTGCGCCACCGTCGTCAGGCCACGCTTGATCGCCTCGGGTATGCCGTCGAATCCGGTGACCGTCATCCGGCCGGGCACGTAGATGCCGCGGGCCCGCAGGAAGTCCATCGCCGATATCGCCAGTACGTCCGTGGTGCACATCAGCGCCGTGATGCGCGGGGTGGTGGACAACGCCAATTCGGCTGCGGCGCCGCCGGATTCGGGTCCGTGTTCGGAACACTCGACGACGGTGAGCGCATCGGCGGGCAGACCCGCCGCGGCGAGCGCGTCGCACACCCCGCCGATCCGTTCACCCTGCACCGAGAACGGGGTGTCCCGGACGCGGGCGGCATCCGCGACGCGAACCGACCATTCGCCGTCGTCGCCGTGGCCGTCTCCGAGTTTCATCGCCAGCAGACCGATCTCACGATGACCCAGCGAGACGACAAAGTCCGCCAAAGCCCGCATCGCCCTCCGGTCGTCGATTCCCACCCGGGACGCACCCGGGACGTCGGTGGGCTGATCGACGACCACCACCGGCAGGTGCCGCTGCAGCACGAGTTGCAGATAGGGGTCTTCCTCGGCGGCTGCGTAGACCACGAAGCCGTCCACTGCCGCGGACAGCACGGCGCTGGAGGCCTCGGCGACGCTGCGACGGGGACCGGCGGCCACCAGCAGCAGGCCCTGACCGACCTCCTCGCACGATTCGGCGAGGCCGGCGACGAAGTTCAGCGCGGCGGGGTCGCTGAACGAGTACGTCAGCGGCTGAGCGACGACCAGGCCGACGGCGCCCGCCCGACGGGTGCGCAGGGACCGTGCGACCGGATCGGGGCCCGGGTATCCCAGCCGCTTGGCGGTGGCGAAGATTCGTTCGCGCAGATCGGCCGACAACTGATCGGGCCGGTTGTAGGCGTTGGAGATGGTGGTCCGGGAGACCTCGAGCTCGGCCGCCAACGAAGCCAGCGTGGCCCGTCGCCGGGGCGTGGGACTCCGCGACATGGTGTAGCAGGCTAGCGGACGGGGTGTCCCGGTTCGGGTCCCGCGCCGCCGTAGCCGGGCCGCGGCGGCCGGTGGTCCGGGCCGATGCGTTGCGCCGCCAGCCATACGACGAACCAGATGACACTGCCGATCGTGACGATCAGGAAGCTCGGCGGCATGTTGAACATCGCCGACAGCGCCAGTCCGGCCCACACCGCGGTGACCGCCAGCAGGGTGGAGACGGCCATCGCCGCCGTGGGCCGTGCGGTCAGCATGATCGAGGTGGCGGCCGGGGTGACCACGAGCGCGAACAGCAGCAGCGTTCCGACGGCCTGCACCGCCATGGTGACCGACAGGCCGAGCAGCGCCATGAAGATGACCGACAGCATCCGCACCGGGACGCCTTTGGCCTCGGCGACCGCCGGGTTGACGGAGGCGAACAGCAACGGCCGGAACACGAAGGTGATCACCACGGCCAGAACGACGACCGCCGCGGCGAACAACACCAGCTGCCGGCCGGTGACCGCGAGCAGATTGCCGAACAGGACGTTGGTGACGGTGCTGCTGCTGCGGGTGGCCAGCGAGCTGAAGAACAGCCCCAGCCCGGTGGCGGCGGCCAGCACGGTGCCGGTGGCGACCTCGCGTTCGTCGGCGCGCTTGCCCAGCGCGCCGATCACCAGCGCACCGCCGATACAGAACACCGCCAGCCCGGCGGTCACCGGCAGGCCGACCAGGACCGCTCCGGTGGCGCCGGGAAAACCGATGTGCGCCAACGCATGTGCCGCGAACGCGTTGTTCCGGACGACGATGAAGTAACCAATCAGGCCGGCGGCCAGCGCCACCAGCGTGCCTCCGAGCAACGCGTTGCGCATGAACGGCGAGGTGAGGATCGCCCACCAGTCCGGCTGGTAGCCGATGGCCATCAGATGCATCAGACGCTCCGCATGTAGAGGTCGCCCTGCGGGGTGTGCACCACCTGGATGGAGGTGCCGTACAGGTGGCTGAGCAGGTCTTCGTTGACCACCTCGTCCATGGTGTCGAAATGGGCGTGCCCGTCGAGCAGGTAGATGGCGCTGTCCAGCACGCCCAGCAGCGGGTTGAGGTCGTGGGCGACGACCAGGATGGTGACGCCGAACTGGGCGCGGACGCGGGCCAGCAGGGTGACCAGCTCGCGCTGGTTGCGCAGATCCAGTGCGGACAGCGGCTCGTCGAGGATGAGCAGCTTCGGCCGGCCGACGAGGGCCTCGGCGATGGCGACGCGCTGTCGTTGGCCGCCGGACAGCTGCGAGAGCCGCCGGTGCGAAAAGGGAGCGGCTCCGACGGCGTCGAGGGCCGCCGCGACCCGGTGCCGCTCGTCGGCGCTGGGGGACCCGAAACCCCACCGGTTGCCGATCAGTCCCAGCATCACCGCGTCGCCGGCGCGGATGGCGTTGCCGGGTGTGGCGGCATAGTTCTGCGGCACGTATCCGATCTCGGCGACGGCACCGGCATCGCCCGCCGGCCGGCCCAGCACCTCGACGGTGCCCGACGCCACCGGGACGAGCCCGAGGACCACCTGCAACAGCGTCGTCTTCCCGGACCCGTTCGAACCGATGACGGCGGTGATGCCGCCGGCCGGCACGTCGAAGGTGCCCTCCGACCAGATCAGCCGGCCGTCCCGGACGACGCTGACGTCGTCGAACACCAGCGCGGGCGGCTGCGACGACTCAGACACCGAGAGCCTTTGCCAGCGCGGTGAGTTGGTCCATCTGCCAAGCCTCGAACGTTTTGGCCCCCGGCGCCACCGTTTCGGTGACCTCGACCACCGGGACCCCGGCCGCCACGGCGGCCGCGCGGATCTGCTGCGGCAACGCGCCTTCGGTCTGAGTGTTGTAGATGAGGACGTCGATTCCCTTGTCGGACAACAGTTTCAGGAAGGAACTGAGGTCGCCGGGCGAGGGTTCGGCCTTGTTTCCGGCGGCGGCCCGGTATCCCGGCGGGGTGCGGTCCTGCAGCCCGACGGCGGCGGCCATGTCGTCGAAGACGCTCTCGGTCGCGGCATAGGAACGCTGCGGCGTGGCCGACCTTATGGCCGCGATCGCGGCGTGGTACGGCTTGAGCGCGTCCCCGAACTCGGTGCGCCGGTCCTTGAAATAGCCGGCCGCCTCCGGCGCGAGCTTGCTCAACTCGGCGGTGACCGCGTCGGCGAGCGCGACGACGGCGGCCGGGTCGTACCACGCGTGCGGGTTCGCGGCGTCCGGGCGGACGGCGGTGACGACGGGTGCGGTCGGCGCCGAACCGGCGGCCAGCCGGCCGGCCCAGTCGTCGTAGTGGCCGCCGTTGACCACCACGAGTCGGGCGTCGCGGAAGGCGACCGCGTCGGCCGGGGTGGGTTCGTAGTCGTGCGGGTCCGCCACCGAGCCGGCCACGACCGTGGTCACCCGGGCGCAGTCGCCGCCCAGTTCGGAGACGATGTCGCCCCACTGGTCGACGCTGACGACGACGTCCACCGGGCTGACCGGGCATTCTCCGCCGGGCGCCGCCGACTTGGTCCCGGCCGAGCAGGACACCAGACCGGCGGACAGCGCGAGCAGCGCGATCGCGGCGGGCATCCTCATGCCGCTAATGGTAACCGTTTTCAATAACCCGCGGCCACGCGGAGGTGGCGAACTCAGCGCATAGGCTGGAGCCTCATGACGGTGCGCGTCGATCTCAACGCCGATCTCGGCGAGGGCTTCGGGGTGTGGCGGCTCGGTGACGACGAGGCCATGCTCGACATCGTCACGAGCGCGAACCTGGCCTGCGGGTTCCACGCGGGCGATCCGGCCGGTCTGCGCCGAGTGTGCGAACAGGCCGGCGCGGCCGGGGTCCGGGTCGGCGCGCAGGTCGGCTATCGCGACCTGGCCGGGTTCGGCCGGCGATACATCGATGTGGCCGACGACGACCTCGTCGCCGACGTCATCTACCAGATCGGCGCGCTGCAGGCGCTGGCCCGGTCGGTCGGCACCACGGTCAGCTACGTCAAACCGCATGGCGCGCTGTACAACACGATCGTCGCGGACACCCGGCAGGCGGCGGCCGTCGCGCGCGCGGTGGCGGCCGTCGATCCGGGCCTGCCGGTGCTCGGCATCGCCGGCTCGGCCTTCTTCACCGCGGCGCAGCGCGTCGGGTTGCGCACCGTCGCCGAAGCATTCGCCGACCGCGCCTACCGGGCCGATGCCACCCTGGTACCCCGCAACCAGCCGGGCGCTGTGCTGCACGACGCCGGCGAGATCGCCGATCGCGTCGAGCAGATGGTGAGCACCGGAACGGTCGACTCGGTCGACGGCGCCCCGGTTGCCCTGGCCGTGGAATCCGTTTGCGTCCATGGTGATTCACCCGATGCCACGCAGATCGCCCGGGCGGTGCGCAGCCGCCTGGAAAGGCGCGGGGTGCGACTGGAAGCGTTCTGCTGATGCGTCTGCGCCCCGGCCGGCCGGACATCGCCGACCACGCCGACCTGTTCGCCGTACCGGCCGCCGACCACACCAGCGCGCTGACCGTCACCTGGGCCGGCGTGTCGACCCTGCTGGTCAGCGACGGAGAGTCGGCGCTGTTGACCGACGGATTCTTCACCCGCCCGTCGCTGCCACGGGTCGGACTGAGCCGGATCGGCCCCAGCGAACCGCGCATCGACGGCTGCCTGGGGCGGCTCGGGGTACGGCGTCTGGACGCGGTGCTTCCGGTGCACACCCACTACGACCACGCGCTGGATTCTGCCGTGGTCGCCGAACGCACCGGCGCCAGCCTCATCGGCGGTGCCTCGGCGGCGAACATCGGTCGCGGCCAAGGGCTTTCACCGGACCGGATCATCGTCGTCGACCCCGCCGAACCGGTCGTGCCGATTCGCCTCGGCGCCTTCGACCTCACGCTCATCGAATCCCACCACTGCCCACCCGATCGCTTCCCGGGTGTCATCACGGCTCCCCTGCGGCCCCCGGTGCGCACGTCGGCGTTCCGCTGCGGGGAGGCGTGGTCGGCGCTGCTGCACCACCGGCCCAGCGACCGGCGGGTTCTGATCCAGGGCAGCGCGGGCTACCTGCCCGGTGTGCTGCACGGGCAGCGCGCCGAGGTCGCCTATCTCGGGCTGGGCCAGTTGGGCATTCAGCCGCAGCGCTATCTCGTCGAATACTGGACCGAGACGGTCCGCGCCGTCGGCGCCCACACGGTGGTCGGCATCCACTGGGACGACTTCTTCCGACCACTGTCGAAACCCCTGCGCGCGTTGCCCTATGCCGTCGACGACCTGGACACCTCGCTTCGCGTTCTCGCCGAACTCGCCCGCGCCGACGGGGTGCGGCTGCTGCTGCCGACCGTGTGGCGGCGCGAGGACCCGTGGCAGTCCTGATCCGTCCCGGAATTCGGCCCTCAGCCCTGCTCCGGTCCGCCGCCGCAGAGTTGTCGGCATCGGAGGCTATCGTTCGGAAACGGGGAAGGGTGGGACGATGAGCGGGCAGTCGAAGCCGGGGATGAAGCGGGCGGTCACCCCGAAGGACGTCTTCGCGCGATCCAACATGCCGTCCTGGTGGGAGCGGCTCACCGGCGTGGCTCCCAAAATCGACGCCGATCGCAAGTTCCTGGCATTCGTCGCCGCCCGCTACCGGGGAGAGCCCCGGCTGCCCAGCCCTACCGACATCGTCGCGCCGGTCTCGCTGCTGGTCAGGACCATCGCCACGATGTTGGCGTCGGCGGGTGTCGCCTTCGTGGTCATCGGTGTGTTCACCGGCGGTGGGATTGCGATCGCGGCTGCGATGCTCCTGGCGTGTGCCCTGTTGGCGCTCTGCGCGGTCGAGGCGATCGCGGGACCGGAGATCCGCCGGTACCGCGACCTCCATACGCGGGCGGTGGTGGCGCAATCCCGGTTGGGCTCAAAGTGGTTGGACGACGAGGACGCCGAGACCCTGAACAACATGATCTGCTGCGACGAGGGGACGCTGACGTATTGCGCCGCCAAGATCGCATCCGAGATCGAACGCAGCCCGGCCTGGGGCCCCGACGCGATCGGTTTCGTCGAGATCGACCTGTGGGACGAGCTTGCCGAGATCGGCGCCAGCGCGCGACGGATCGCGCTGGACCGGGAAGCCACCGAGGAACTCGAGCGTGGCCGGCTGCGGGACGACCACGACATCCGGTCGATGATCAACGAGGACAAGCAGATTCGACGCAAAGCCATCGCGGCGCTCGCCGCCCGCGTTCATGCACTGGCCGACTACCGGGATCGCGTTCAGCGGTGTTCGGCGCGGGAGTTGCGTGATCGCGGTGCCCTTGATCGGGCGGTGCGGTTGGTGTGCGACGAGCAGGCACGGAATCGTCTTGGCTGACGGCGTCACCGGCTTTCGGGGATGCCGAGCCGACGAGTCAACGCGGGCCCGCCGATCTCGGCGATGAAGCTCGGATCGGCGCAGACGACGAGTTGGTCTCGCGCCCTTGACAATCCGACGTAGAGGCGCTCGCGGGATCGTTCGAAGGCGCCCTGCTCGTTCACGACCAGGACGACGGCACGCCGTTCCAGTCCCTTGAAGCCGAGGACGTGACCGTAGAAGACCTGCTCGGCATCCCAGAAGCTGTCCCAGTACTTCTGGTTGCCCTCTTGCTGGCGTGCGACCTGTTCGGGGTGGCGGCTGCCGGTGGTCAGCAGGGCGAGATCCTCTGGCCGCCAGCCCTGCTCGAGCAGATTCTCGATCTGGTCGTCGCCGGTGCTCATGGCGTCCTCGGCGGTGCAGGCCACGAACGTGACATCGGGGCCGTCACCGCCGCGGCAGCGCATCGGGTGATCGACCAGCGGCTGGAAGGTGTCGGCGATCTGGCGGGTGTTGCGGATGTTGTGGTCCAGGATCAGCGGAACCAGCGGCACCGGCGGGGTGCCCTTGCGGTCGAACACCCGCTGGCCCTCGTCGCTGAACACGTAGATGCCGCCGGCCTCCTGGTCGCGCAGCGCGCCGAGGATCGGATCCCACCAGGCGTCGGCGAAGTCCTGCGCCTCGTCGACGACGACGGCGTCGAACTTGTGCCCGGGCTCGAGGCTGGCGGCCAGCTGGGCCATCTGCTGGGGAAGCTCGTATTCCCAGAAGTGGCTGGCCTGCTCGTTGCGCTCGGACTCGTCGGGGCCCTTGGGGGCACCCCACTGGATGCCGAGGGTGTGGAACTCGCCGACGTAGCCGGGTCGCTGGCGTCGCGGCCAACGTGCGGTGATGCGCTTGAGGTAGGAGGCCAGGCCGTGGGAGTAGCAGACCAACGCGACGCGCTGGCCCCGGGCAGCCAGCCGGCGTGCCTGTTCGACGGCCAGGAACGTCTTGCCGCTGCCCGCTCCGCCGCGCACCTCGACCCGGTTGAGCAGCCGGATGGCATCGAGGATGACGGCCTGGTGCTCGGTGAGGATGTCGGCGGCATCCTCGTTCTCCAGCGCTCTTGCCACGACGTCGCGCTGCGGGAGGCCGCGGCCGCCGAGGGCGGTCTGGAGTTGCTCGATGCCGTCGTCGTTCAGCAGCGGCCGCTCGAGCTGTTGCTCGTCGAGCACACCTTGCAGCCGCACCGCGAGCTGGGGCAGCTCGGTGCGGTCGACGACCTTCCAGCGGGGACAGTCCGGCAGCGCGAAGTCTTGCGGCAGTTCGGTATTGGGCAGGACGACGACGTGGTCCCAACGCAGCCGGCCCTGCGTCCAGCGGGGGTCGTTCTCGATGAAGTCGCGAAGTGCGTAACAGGCCTCGCGGGCCTGGCGAACGGGCTCGATGGTGAACTCACGGTCGCCGCGCTTCTGCCGCCATTTTGTCCCGTCGTGCCAGACTTCGCCGCCTTTGACCTCGACGCAGACGATACCGGCGCCTTCGATGGCGACGACGAAGTCGATCTCGTGATCCTTGAGGTGGTCGGTGACCCGCTGTCCGGCGACGAGGAGGTCGTGGGGCAGTAGTTGCTCGGTGAGACGTTGCCAGACGTGCTCCTCGGCGGAGTTGGCCAGTCGGGGACTCTCCGGAACGGTCAGCACCATGGTGCGGCCGCTTCGGAATCGATGTCGTCCAGCCGCATTCGCATCAGCCGCGGCGCTGGCGGGCGATCTCGGCGAGCACCACCCCGGCCGCCACCGAGGCGTTCAGCGATTCGGTCGGACCCGCCATCGGGATCGACACCACGGCATCGCAGTTCTCCCGGACCAGCCGGGACAGCCCTTTGCCCTCCGAACCGACCACCACGACCGTCGGACCCGACGCGTCGAGTTCGTCGAGGGTGGTGTCACCGCCCGCGTCGAGGCCGACGATCTGCAATCCGGCGTCGCCCCAGTCCTTGAGCGTCCGGTTCAGGTTGGTCGCACGGGCCACCGGAAGCCGGGCCGCCGCGCCGGCGCTGGTACGCCACGCGACCGCGGTCACCGACGCCGACCGCCGTTGCGGGATCAGCACACCGTGTCCGCCGAAGGCCGCGGTCGAGCGCACGATCGCGCCGAGGTTGCGCGGGTCGGAGATGTTGTCCAGTGCCACCAGCAGGGCCGGCATGACGTCGGAGGTGGCCTCGCGCAGCAGGTCGCCGGGATGGGCGTACTGGTAGGGCGGCACCTGCAGGGCGATGCCCTGGTGCAGTCCGTTGGTGCTCATCCGGTCCAGGTCGGTGCGGGACACCTCGAGGATGGGGATGCCGGAATCGGCTGCGCGTGTGACGGATTCGGTCAGACGCTCATCGGTGTCGGTGCCCTGCGCGACGTAGAGCGCGGTCGCCGGGACACCGGCGCGCAGGCACTCCACCACGGGATTGCGGCCGAGCACGATCTCGGTGTCGTCGGTCTTCTTCGGCCGGCCCTGCTGTTGTCGTGCGGCCTTCGCGGCGCGTTTGCCCGCCGGATGGTGGGGCCGCTGGTGCGCGGGCGGGGTGGCGCCCTTGCCCTCGAGGCCGCGGCGGCGGACGCCACCGGAGCCGACGGTCGGACCCTTCTTGGTTCCGGGCTTCCGCACGGCGCCGCGCCGCTGCGAGTTGCCGGCCACTACCGGGCCGTCCCGTCGGCCAGCGACCACTGGGGGCCGTCGGGGGTGTCGGTGACCTCGATTCCGGCCTCTTTGAGGCGATCCCGGATCTCGTCGGCCCGGGCCCAATCCTGTTGTGCGCGAGCCTCGATGCGGCCCTCCAGGGCCCATCTGGTCAGCACGTCGATGGCGGCCAGGGCCGACGACGTCTCGTCGCGGGACACCCAGCGCTCGTCGAGGGGATCGCAGCCGAGGATGCCCATCATCGCCCGGATCGACGCGGCGCTGGCCATGGCGCCCTCGTGGTCGCCGGAGTCCAGCGCGCGGTTGCCGTCGGCGCGGGCGCTGTGCACCTCGGCCAGCGCGGCCGGCACCGCCAGGTCGTCGTCGAGTGCGGCGGCGAACCGGTCGGTCCACCGACCGGTCTCGACCGCGCCGACCCGGGTGCGTACCCGGTGCAGGAAATCCTCGAGGCCCAGGTAGGCCTTCACCGCGTCCTGCAACGCCCCCTCGGAGAACTCCAGCATCGACCGATAGTGCGCGCTGCCCAGGTAGTAGCGCAGCTCGGCGGGCCGAACCCGTTGCAGCACAGCGGGAATCGAGAGCACGTTGCCCAGCGACTTGCTCATCTTCTCGCCGCCCATGGTGACCCAGCCGTTGTGCAGCCAGAACCGGGCGAAGTCGTCACCGGCCGCACGGGCCTGGGCGATTTCGTTCTCGTGATGCGGAAAGACCAGATCCATTCCACCGCAATGGATGTCGAACTGCGCGCCGAGATACTCGTGGGCCATCGCCACGCATTCGGAATGCCAACCCGGCCGGCCGCGGCCCCACGGCGTCGGCCACGACGGCTCACCGGGCTTGGCCCCCTTCCAGAGCGTGAAGTCACGCTGGTCCCGTTTACCGGTCGCCACGCCTTCGCCCTGGTGTACGTCGTCGATCCGATGGCCCGACAGCGCACCGTATTCCGGGTAGCTCAGCACGTCGAAGTACACGTCGCCGGCACCGGTGTAGGCGTGGCCGCCGTCGATCAGCCGCTCGATCAGTTCGACGATCTGGGTGATGTGCCCGGTGGCCCGCGGCTCGGCCGACGGCGGCAGCACACCGAGGGCGTCGTAGGCGGCGACGAATTCGCGTTCGTGGGTGGCCGCCCACTCCCACCATGGCCGGCCCGCCGCCGCGGCCTTCGTGAGGATCTTGTCGTCGATGTCGGTGACGTTGCGGATGAACGCCACGTCGAAGCCCTTGGCGAGCAGCCAGCGGCGCAGCACGTCGAACGCGACGCCGCTGCGCACGTGACCGATGTGGGGCAGTCCCTGCACGGTCGCGCCGCACAGGTAGATCGAGACATGGCCGGGCCGAACGGGAGTGAACTCGCGCACGGCACCGGTCATGGTGTCGTGCAGCTTCAGGCCCGTTTCGGTCACGACGTGGCAGTTTACCGGCCGCTGGGGGCAGAACCGGCATCGGCGACGACGAGGGCCGTGGCGATGGCCGCCAGGCCTTCCCCACGGCCGGTCAGCCCCAGACCGTCGGTGGTCGTCGCCGACACCGACACCGGCGCACCGAGCAGATCGGAGAGCAGCCGCTGCGCCTCGGCACGGCGCGGTCCGACCTTCGGCCGGTTGCCGATCACCTGTACGGCCGCATTGCCGACCCGGTAGCCGGCCTCGGCGACCAGGTCCCGGACATGCGTCAGCATCGCCGGCCCCGTCACCCCGGCCCACCGCGGATCGTCGACGCCGAACACCGACCCGATGTCACCGAGCCCGGCGGCCGACAGCAGCGCGTCGCACAGCGCGTGCGCGGCGACGTCGCCGTCGGAATGGCCGGCGCAACCGTCGGCGTCCTCGAACAGCAGCCCGAGCAGTCGGCAGGGCCGACCCGGTTGGACGGGATGCACGTCGGTGCCCAGACCGATCCGGGGCAGTGCCGCGCCCGCTTCAGAGACCACGCAGCACCGCCCGGGCCAGCGTCAGATCCAGCGGCGTGGTGATCTTGAAGGCCAGCGGGTCGCCGTCGACCACATGGACCCGCCCGCCGATGTTCTCGACCAGCGATGCGTCGTCGGTGAATCCCGCGTCCGTCCCGGCACGTTCATACGCTCGCAGCAGCAACTCGGTGCTGAACCCCTGCGGGGTCTGCACCGCGCGCAGACCGGCTCGTTCCGGCGTGCCCAGGACATCGCCGTTGGCGTCGACGGCCTTGACGGTGTCGCTCAACGGCAGGCCCGGCACCACGGCCTGATGGCCGCCCTTGAGCGCCTCGACGATGCGGGCGATCAGCGCCGGTGGGGTCAGCGGCCGGGCGGCGTCATGCACCAGCACGAAGTCGGGCGATGATGCGGCCGCCAGGGCGAGGCGGACGGACTCGCCGCGCTCGGCACCGCCGGCCACGACGGTCACGGGATGATCCGGGGACGCCAGGACGAGCGACGCTTCGTCGGTACGGTCCGGCGGGACGGCGACGACGATTTCGTCGACGGCGCCGGAGGCTCGCAGCCCGGCCAGCGCACGTTCGATGAGCGATTGCCCGTCCAGGTCGATGAAGGCCTTCGGAATTCCGGCCCCCAGCCGCTGACCCGCTCCGGCCGCGGGGACCACTGCCACGGTGCGCACCTCGGTGCCCACCACCGCCTAGGAGGCGGCCGCCAGAACCTCGTCGAGGATGGTCTCGGCCTTGGCGTCGTCGGTGTTCTCGGCCAGCGCGAGCTCGCCGACCAGAATCTGCCGGGCCTTGGCCAGCATGCGCTTCTCGCCGGCGGACAGTCCACGTTCCTGGTCCCGGCGCCACAGGTCGCGAACGACCTCGGCGACCTTGTTCACGTCACCGGATGCCAGCTTCTCGAGATTGGCCTTGTACCGGCGCGACCAGTTGGTCGGCTCTTCGGTATGAGGGGCGCGCAGCACCTGGAAGACCTTGTCGAGACCCTCCTGTCCAACCACGTCGCGCACACCGACGTACTCGGCGTTGTCGGCGGGCACCCGAACGGTCAGGTCGCCCTGGGCGACCTTCAAGACGAGATATTCTTTTTGTTCGCCTTTGATGGTCCGGGTTTCGATCGCCTCGATCAACGCAGCACCGTGATGTGGATAGACAACGGTGTCTCCGACCTTGAAAATCATCAGATTAGAGCCCCTTTCGCATCTCAAGGATAGCACGGGCCACGAACACGTGTGATCCAACGGTGCAGGTCAGGGGCACAACGGGTTAAGACTGGGGGTTGACACGGTGTCGTTTACGTGCAGGGGACACCGAACTGGGCACCCGTCGACGGGTGGCGGTTGACGCCGACTACTACGCGGCGTACTAGTCTTCTTCCCTTGTAGGCCCGTGTGATCCGTTCGCGAGCAGGAGGCACTGACGTGTTGAGTATTGATCCCCGGAAGACGGCCGCCCGGGTCGGCCTCGCGACCGCCGGTCTCGTCGTCGCGACCGCGATCGCCGGCTGCAGCGCCGGTCAGGTCTCCCAGGTCGCCACCCAGGAGCCCGCGGTCAACGGCACTACCGGCAACATCGGTCAGATCGCGCTGCGCAATGTGCACATCCAGGCCAGTTCGACCGGAGACGCGCTGGAACCGGGGAGCGACGTCGATTTGGTCCTCGCGGCCGCCAACAACTCGGCGGACGTCAACGACCGCCTGCTGGGGATCACCAGCGACGTCGGCACCGTGACGCTCACCGGGGACACCGCGGTGCCCGCCAACGGCCTGCTGATGGTCGGGATGCCCGACGGCGCCACCGCGCCCGCCGACGGGACCGGCGGAACCGACGCCTCCGTCGCACTGACCAAGCCCATCCGCAACGGTCTCACCTACAACTTCACCTTCAAGTTCGAGAAGGCCGGCGAGAAGACCCTCGCGGTGCCCATCTCGGCCGGCGACGCCGCCCGCCAAGGGGGATAGCCCGGCCGACTCGCGGTGTGGCTGCGGCGTTTCTGTCGTACCCGCCGGATACCGTCGCGACGTGACGAAAGCCGGTGCCCGCTCCCGCCCGCAGTTCCAGTGCTCGGAGTGTCGGCACGTCACCCCGAAATGGGTGGGCCGCTGTCCCGAATGCGGCACCTGGGGCACCGTCGACGAGGTCGCGGTACTGACGTCGCTGGGTGGCACCGGCCGCTCGAAGGTGCCGGCCTCGGCCGCGGTCCCGATCAGCACGATCGACCCTGACCACACCCGCCACGTTCCGACCACCGTCGACGAACTCGACCGGGTGCTCGGCGGCGGAATCGTGCCCGGCTCGGTCACCCTGCTCGCGGGCGAGCCGGGCGTCGGGAAGTCGACGCTGCTGCTCGAAGTGGTGCACCGGTGGGCCGCCGCGGGCCGCCGCGCACTCTATGTCTCCGGGGAGGAGTCCGCGGGCCAGATCCGGATGCGCGCCGAACGCACCGGATGCACGCACGACGAGGTCTACCTGGCGGCCGAGTCCGACGTGCAGACCGTCCTGGGTCATCTCGACGCGGTACGCCCGTCGCTGGTCGTCATCGACTCGGTGCAGACCCTGTCGACCACCGAGACCGACGGCGTCACCGGCGGGGTCACGCAGGTGCGCGCCGTCACCACCGCACTGACCGGATACGCCAAGGCCGGCCCGGGGGTGGCGATGGTCCTCGTCGGCCATGTGACCAAGGACGGCGCGATCGCGGGGCCACGATCGCTGGAACACCTCGTCGACGTGGTGCTGCACTTCGAGGGCGACCGCAACAGCACGCTGCGGATGGTCCGCGGGGTCAAGAACCGGTTCGGATCCGCCGACGAGGTCGGTTGTTTCCTGTTGCACGACAACGGAATCGAGGGTGTCGCCGACCCGTCCGGGTTGTTCCTCGACCAACGTCCCGAGCCGGTGCCCGGCACCGCGGTCACGGTGACCCTGGACGGCAAGCGTCCGCTCATCGGCGAGATCCAGGCACTCATCGGCACCCAGGAGGTGCCGTCGCCGCGGCGCGCGGTCAGCGGGGTGGACCAGTCGCGGGCCGCGATGACGGCCGCAGTGCTGGACTCGCGTGCCGGGATCAGGATCGGCAAGCACGACGTGTACCTGTCGACGGTCGGCGGGATGCGCCTGACCGACCCGTCGTCGGATCTGGCGGTCGCGCTGGCGATCACCTCGGCCTACGCCGACCTGTGCCTGCCCACCTCGACCGTCGCCATCGGCGAAGTCGGTCTGGCCGGCGACCTGCGCCGGGTGACCGGGCTGGAGCGGCGGCTGGCCGAGGCCGCCCGGCTGGGATTCACCACGGCCATCGTCCCGCCCGGCATGAAGTCGGCCCCGCGAGGCATCCGCACGCTGGAAGTCGCCACCATCCGCGAAGCCATCGCCACCCTGCTGAAGATCGCCGTGCGGCCGCAAACCGCGCCGCCCGCGGTCAAGCCGCCGGCCCGCCCGGACCTCAAAGTGGTGGACAAGTATCCGCCGGACGCCGACACCGGCCACAATGGTTGGTCGTGACACCCAGCACCACCGGTCCGACCCTCCGGGACACCATCGGCCGCCTGGCCCCCGGCACGGCACTGCGCGACGGCCTGGAGCGCATCCTGCGCGGCCGCACGGGCGCGCTGATCGTGCTCGGCTACGACGACGCCGTCGAAGCGATCTGCGACGGCGGCTTCGCACTGGACGTCCGCTATGCCCCCACCCGGCTGCGCGAGCTGTCGAAGATGGACGGCGCGGTGGTGCTGTCCACCAGCGGCGACCGCATCCTCCGCGCCAACGTCCAACTCGTGCCGGACCCCTCCATCCCCACCGACGAGTCCGGCACCCGGCACCGGTCGGCCGAACGCACCGCCATCCAGACCGGCTATCCGGTGATCTCGGTCAGCCACTCGATGAACATCGTCACGGTGTATGTGGCCGGCGAGCGCCACGTCGTCGCCGATTCGGCCACCATCTTGTCGCGGGCCAACCAGGCGATCGCGACGCTGGAGCGCTACAAGGCCCGCCTCGACGAGGTCAGCCGGCAGCTGTCCACCGCCGAGATCGAGGACTTCGTGACGCTGCGCGACGTCATGACCGTGGTGCAGCGGCTGGAAATGGTCCGCCGCATCGGTCTCGAAATCGATTATGACGCAGTCGAATTGGGCACCGACGGCCGTCAGCTGCGGTTGCAGCTGGAGGAACTGCTGGGCGGCAACGACACGGCCCGCGAACTGATCGTGCGCGACTATCACGCCAACCCCGACGCGCCGTCGCAGGAGGAGGTCGCCGAGACACTGGAGAACCTCGACGCCCTCTCGGACGTCGACCTGCTGGATTTCACCGCGCTGGCCCAGGTGTTCGGCTATCCGTCCACCGTCGAGGCGCAGGACTCGGCGCTCAACTCACGCGGCTACCGGGCGATGGCGGGCATCCCCCGGTTGCAGTTCGCCCACGTCGACCTGCTGGTGCGCACGTTCGGTTCGCTACAGGGACTGCTCGCGGCCAGCGCCACCGACCTGCAATCGGTCGACGGGATCGGCGCGATGTGGGCTCGCCACGTCCGGGAGGGACTGTCCCAGCTGGCCGAGTCGACGATCGCCGACCGGCTGGGCTGAATTCAGCCGGCCGGTGCCGGTGCCGGGGCGGGGGCTTCCGGGGCCGGCGGCGGCGCGGGCGCCGGAGCGTCCTGAGCCGACGGCTCGGCCAGGACGAACGGCACGGTGGCCGACCGCAGGTTGCCCAGTTGCACCACCAGGTTGTAGGTGCCGGCCCCGATCGGCTGCCGCGGCAACGGGCACTGCGGCTCCGAACCCATGCCCGTCCAGGTCACCTCGGTGGTCACCTGCTCACCGGGATTGAACGACTTCACCAGCGTCTCGTTGGAGGGGGCGCAGTCCAGGTTGGACCACAGCCGCTTGTTGTCCAGCGTGTAGACGTAGGCCGCCAGCACCGCCGCGCCGACATCGCGCTGGCAGGCGGTCAGTCCGATGTTGGTGACCACCATGGTGAACTTCGGCTGGTCTCCGATGACGTAGCGCGGCTCGTTGGTCAGCCCCTTGACCGCCAGCGTGGAGTCGGGGCAGTCGTCGCCCGGTTTGAGCACCGGCGGCGGTTCCACGGCCGCCGTCGGCGTCGGCGTCGCCGCCGCGCTCTGCTCGGCCGGCGGTACGACGGGGGTTTTCACGCCGGGATCCTGCGGCTGACCGAGTGGCCCCTGCGAGGTGTTGGGTTCGCTCGTCTTCTTCGGCCCCTGCGAGTCCCCGCCGCTGAACACCATGAACAGAATCGCGATGACGATCGCCACCACGAGGCCGGCGACGCCGATGGCCAACGCCCGGCGGCGGCGGTAGATCTCGGGCGATAGCGGCCCGCGCGGTTCCAAATCCAGCACGTTCTCACGGTAAGGCCAGCTCAGCGCGAGGCGTCCGAGCGCGCTCGGCGTGTCGCCCGTGGATTGGCTCGCAATCGCGGTAATAGCGGGCGAACTCGCCGAATCGATCAGGCCGCGTCGTCCCGGTCGTCGCGCAGCAGCGGGTTGGGCCCGTCGAAGTAGTCGAGGGTGCGTTGCTCGCCGCGGTCGAGTGCGCGAAGCCGGACCGATCCCCTGGCGGCGGCGTCGAGCAGGGCGCGCAGCCCCGGTTGGGCCGAGGCGAGCCGGGCCCGAACCTGCGCGGCCGGCACGCCCTCGTGCGCCGCCTGATCCAGCTTGGCGGTCAGCGTCGTCATCCAGCGTTGGCGAAGGGCCAGCATCAGCCGTTCCTCGTCGCCGAAAAGCCGCTCCAGCTCGGCGATCTCGTCGCTGTCGAACCGGAGGGCTTCCTCGGCCGAGACCGAAGCGCGGTCAATCACGTTGGCCATGAAGGTCATTCGTTCGTGGTGCTCTGTCCAAGTCATGCTTCAGACGCTACGAAGCCGAGCCTGCCCTGTCGTCATCCCCGGGTCCGGAAATCGGTCTCCTACCGTGGTAGGAGGTCATCCCCTACCCGCGGACGAGGCCATGGGCCGCCGCAGCGGATTACCATGAAACGATGCCGCGGGAAGCCGGTCGGATCGGGGATTACCTGATGCGCCGCAAGAAGAAAGCCATCCCCAACGGGTTCACCTGGATCTTCGTCGTCAGCGTGGATATGACGATGGCGTTCATCGGTGCGGTCGCCGTCTTTCAACGACCCACGTCGGACTGGCCGGTGGCGATCGCCGCAATGGTCGCGGCGATCTCGCCGTGGATCGTGTTCATCTTCTTCGACATCTCGAGATTCATCGGCGTGGCGCTGTGGTCCGCATGGATGGTGGCGACTGCGATGCTGCTGTTCGGGACGTCCACGCCGGTCCACACGGATTTCGCACCGCTGCTGCTGGCGTTGATGGTCGGTGCGGTCAGCTCGCTGACGTCGTTCCGGGGCGGTGTCCTGGCGGCGGTCTCCGCGGCCGCGCTGCTGTGTCTGGCCGCGGCGCTGCACCGGTTGGACTCGGTGGCGCTCTACGTGACGTTCGTCGCGATCGGCGCGCTGGTCGGCTATCTCATGCTCACCCAGCAGCGGCTGCTGGTCGAGCAGCGGCAGGCACACGAACAATTCGCCGAGCATGCCGCGGCCGACGAGCGCCGGCGGATCGCGCGGGAGGTGCACGACGTCATCGCGCACTCGCTGAGCGTCACCCTGTTGCACGTCACCGCAGCGCGCCGGGCCCTGCAGCAGGACCGTGACGTCGACGACGCCGAGGACGCCCTGCAGGATGCCGAGCGGCTGGGCCGGCAGGCGATGGCCGACATCCGCCGCACCGTCGGCCTGCTCGACGACGGCCACGCCCGCACCGCCCCCGAACCCGACGTCGACGACATCCCGGCATTGGTCGACGATTTCACCAAGGCCGGCCTTCATGTCCGGCTGCGAATCGACGGTCCCACCGAACGGGTTTCGGCGACCGAAGGGCTGGCGCTGTACCGGATCGCCCAGGAGTCGCTGGCGAACATCGCCAAGCATGCGCCGGAGTCCGAATCCGTTGTGACACTTCGAATCACACGATCGGATGCCGAGCTGTCGGTGACCAACCGGCTGCCGGTGCGGGTGGGCGCCGTCGGCAACCCGGAGGGCCGCGGACTGCCCGGCATGCGGCAGCGGGTCGAGCTTCTAGGTGGCGCCATCGACGTCGGCCCGGCACAAGGCAATTGGCGGGTGCACGCCTCGATTCCGTTGACCGACAAAGGTTCCGGGGGCCCGGCCGGCCCTCCGCGGGTTCCCTGGTGCAATTCCTGACATGAACGGCGACGGCATCGATATCACCGTGCTGCTGGTCGACGATCAGGAGTTGGTGCGCTCGGGTCTGCGCCGGATCCTGCGCCGCAAGGACGGTTTCGTGATCGTGGCCGAGTGTTCGGACGGCGACGAGGTCCCCGCCGCGGTGGCCGAGCACCGGCCCGACGTCGTGGTGATGGATCTGCGGATGAAGCGGGTGGACGGCATCGAGGCCACCCGCCGCCTCGCCGGACCGGACGCGCCGCCGGTGCTCGCTTTGACGACGTTCAACGAGGACGAGTTGCTCTCCGGCGTGCTGCGCGCCGGGGCGGCCGGCTTCGTCCTCAAGGACTCGTCGGCCGAGGAGTTGATCCGCGCGGTGCGGGCCGTCGCCGCCGGCGACAGTTACCTCGACCCGGCCGTCACCTCACGGGTGCTGCACACCTATCGCCATGCGGAGCAGACGCCGGCGGATGTCGCCGTCGGCGAACTGACCGGGCGTGAACTCGACGTGCTGACCCTGATCGCCAAGGGCCGTACGAACGCCGAGATCGCCGCCGAACTCTTCATCTCCGAGGTGACCGTCAAGAGCCACATCGGGCACATCTTCGGCAAGCTCGATCTGCGCGACCGCGCGGCGGCGATCGTCTACGCCTACAACCACGGGATCGTGGTGCCCCGGTAGGGCTCGCTTTCAGTCGCCCTCGCCGATGTCGCCCAGGTGCGCGCGCAGGGCGGCCTTTCCGTCGGCCAGGTGGTAGGTCACACCGGCGATCGCCAGCGTTCCGGCGTTCACCCGCTCGGCGATCGCGGTGGAACGGGCCATCAACTGCGCGCCCGTCTCGATGACGTGGCGGGCCTCGAACTCGTCGACGCGGGACAGCCCGTCGCGGCGGCCGAGCAGGATCGACGGCGTCACCCGCTCGACCACGTCGCGGACATAACCGGCGGGCACCGCGCCGTCGTCGAGCGCCGCCAGGCCGGCCTTGACCGCGCCGCAGCTGTCGTGGCCGAGCACCACGATCAGCGGCACGTTCAGGACGACCACGGCGTACTCGATGGAGCCGAGGACGGCCGAATCGATCACGTGGCCGGCGGTGCGGACCACGAACATGTCGCCCAGGCCCTGGTCGAAGATGATCTCGGCGGCCACCCGGCTGTCGGCGCACCCGAACACCACGGCGATGGGCCGCTGCTCGGCGGCCAGGCTGGCGCGGTGCTCGATGCTCTGGCTCGGGTGCTCGGGCCGACCCGCGACGAAGCGCTCGTTACCCTCCTTGAGTGCCTTCCATGCGGTCAGAGGACTGGTATTCGGCATGGCTGCCATTGTGCCCTGCGGCGCCGGGACGGCTGCGATGAGGCTGCCCGCCGGCGAATTGATCGCCTGGTTCGACCGCGAAGGCCGCGACCTGCCGTGGCGAGCCGCCGGGGTCAGCGCCTGGCAGATCCTGGTCAGCGAGTTCATGCTGCAGCAGACGCCGGTGGCCCGGGTGCTGCCGATCTGGGTCGACTGGGTGGCCCGCTGGCCCACTCCGTCGGCCACCGCCGCGGCCGGTCCGGCCGACGTGCTGCGGGCCTGGGGGAAGCTCGGCTACCCGCGGCGCGCCAAGTGGCTGCACGAGTGCGCCGTCGCGATCGCCCGCGACCATGGCGATGTGGTGCCGTCGGATGTGGACGCGCTGCTGGCGCTTCCCGGCATCGGCAGTTACACCGCCCGCGCGGTGGCCTGCTTCGCCTACCGGCAGCCGGTGCCGGTGGTCGACACCAATGTGCGGCGCGTGATCGCCCGGGCGGTGCACGGCCGTGCCGACGCGAGCGCTCCGTCACCGGTCCGCGACGAGGCGGACGTCGCCGCGCTGCTGCCGGACGACGCGGCGGCACCACGATTCTCGGCGGCCCTGATGGAACTCGGCGCGCTGGTGTGCACCGCGCGCAACCCGAAGTGCGGCGTGTGTCCGCTGACGGCGTGCGCGTGGCGGTCGGCGGGTCATCCGCCGGGCAGCGGCACGGTGAAGCGGGTGCAGAAGTACGCGGGCACCGATCGGCAGGTGCGCGGCCGGCTGTTGGATGTGTTGCGCGGCAACGATTTTCCGGTGACCCGCGCGCAGTTGGACGTGGCGTGGCTCACCGACACCGCGCAACGGGACCGCGCCCTGGACTCGCTGCTGGTCGACGGGTTGGTGGAGCAGACGAGCGACGGCCGCTTCGCGCTCGCGGGTGAGGGCGACTGACCTTTTTCAATCTGTTCAGCCCTGGCTGCGACGTTGTTCGAGTAGAAGTCGCAGAGGAGACTGAACAGATCGGGATGGGTCAGGCCGCGAAGCGGCGCCGGTAGTCCGACGGGGTGACACCGACGATGCGCCGGAAGTGGTGCCGCAGCAGCGTCGCGGTACCGAAGCCGCAACGCTCGGCGACCCGGTCGACATCCAGGTCGGTCTCCTCGAGCAGTCGCCGCGCGTAGAGCACCCGTTGGTCGGTGATCCACTGCATGGGCGTGGTGCCGGTCTCGTCGACGAAGCGGCGGGCGAAGGTGCGTGGCGACATGTTCGCCTGCCGCGCCAGGGTGGCCACGGTGTGCGGCTGGTCGAGGTGTTGCATGATCCAATCCAGTTGTGGTGCAAAACCTTCCGAGCACCGCGCGGGGATCGGCTGGTCGATGTACTGCCGTTGCCCGCCGTCCCGCTGCGGCGGCACCACCATGCGGCGGGCGATCACGTTGGTCACCGCGCTGCCTAGTTCACGACGCACCAGGTGCAGGCAGGCGTCGATTCCGGCGGCCGTGCCCGCACTGGTGATCAGGTTGCCGTCGTCGACGAACAAGACGTTGCGGTCCACCCGCGCGGTCGGGTGCAGGCGGGCCAGTTCGTCGGCGTGCATCCAGTGCGTGGTGCAGGATCGGCCGTCGAGCAGTCCGGCCGCGCCCGCCACGAAGGCCCCCGAACACACCGTCAGGATGATCGAGCCGGCGTCGGCCGCCGCCCGCAGCGCGTCGAGCGCCTCGCGTGAGTAACCCTCCTCGCCCGGGTCGTGCATGGCGGGGACGGCGACCAGATCGGCGCCGTGCAGCGCCGACAGGTCGTGGTCGGGAGTGACCGAGGCCCCGACCGACGTCCGCACCGGCTTCCCGGCCCGCGGGCCGCAGACCTTGAAATCGAAGTTCGGGACGCCGTCGGCCGTTCGATCGATGCCGAACACCTCGCAGATGACGCCGAACTCGAAGGGTGACAGGCCGTCGAGAACCAGAGCGGACACCGTTTTCAGCATGGCAGTATCTTATTGGATAACGTCAGTGCTGCCACTGTTGGCGGGATCTTGCAGTTAGAAGAATTACTGCCATGAGTGCTGCAATCCAACTACTTCTGATGCTCGTCGTCCTGCTCGCCCCGTTCGCCGTGGTGGCGGCCCTGGAGAATCACGCGAAGAGGGCCGGCCGCCTCAGCTGGTTCGCCGCGCCGGCGGCCGGCCGGCTCTGCGAGGACGATGCGGACCTGCGCCGGATGGAACACGACACCGACGCCATCCGGACCCGCTTCGAGAGCGGTCGCTAGCGGATCACGTCCCGCAGGAACGATTCCACCGCATGCCGGTACACCTCGGGAGCGTCGTCGTGCACCAGGTGCCCGGCTTCCGGAACCCGCAGATACGTTGTGCGACAGCCGGTTTCGCTCATCGTCTTCATCTGGCCGGGCGGTGTCACGGAATTGCCGGCCTCGATCAGCAGGGTGGGCGCCCGCACCCGGCGCCACTGCTCCCAGTAGTCCCGGGTGCCCCACTCGGCGGCGATCTGCACCCACCATTCCGGGCGGCCGTGCAGCCGCCAACCGGTCTCCGTGCGGTCGAACGCCTCGGCGAAGTACCGGCCGGCCACCGGCCCGAACTCGTCGACGACGGCCTGCTCGGTGGGGAATTCGACCGGCAGCGCATGCACCCACGGCTCCCACGGCCCGGTGGTGCGGCCGCGGAAATCCGGCGCCATGTCCTCGACCACGACCGCCGAGACCGCCTCGGGGTGTTCGGCCGCCAGACACCAGGCGTGCAGACTGCCCATCGAATGGCCGACCAGGATCGCGGGCGCCGGTAACGCGCCCAGCACGTCCCCGAGATCGGCGACGAAACGCTCCGTGCTGATCTGCTCGGAGTCCGGGACGTCGCGGCCGCGGTGCCAGGGGGCGTCGTAGGTGTAGACGGCACCGAAGTCCGCCAGCCACGGAATCTGCCGCGACCACGTCGACCCCCGGCCCATCAGCCCGTGCACCAGGACCACCGTGGCGCCGTCACCGCCCCGGTAGGTGACATGACGCAGCGGGTCGACCGGCATACAGGCATCTTGCACGGCCGGCCGCCGGCCCGAACCGGCACGGTAGCCTTGCCACATGGCCGTGGTGAAGATCAACGCAATCGAGGTGCCCGCCGGCGCCGGTCCCGAACTGGAGAAGCGTTTCGCGCATCGCGCGCACGCCGTCGACACTCAGCCCGGTTTCCTGGGCTTTCAGCTGCTGCGGCCGGTGAAGGGCGACGACCGCTACTTCGTGGTCACCCAGTGGGAGTCCGACGAGGCATTCCAGGCCTGGGCGAAGGGCCCGGCGATCGAGGCACACCGGGGTGAGCACACCAACCCGGTGGCCACCGGGGCGTCCCTGCTGGAGTTCGAGGTTGTGCTCGACGTTGCCGGGCCCGACGCGAAGGCTTAACCGGACACTGGCCGCGCTCTGCGGCGCTGTCCTGGTCACCGGACCCGCCGCCGGGTGCACGTCGTCCTCGACGCCCTCGGCCAACGCGGTCGACGCGGGCGCGCGAATCAGCATCAACACCCCGCAGGGTGTGCGCGCCAAACAGGTCGTCGACATGCTCAACTCCGACTGGCCGATCGGCCCCGTCGGCATCAAGACGCTCGCGGCGCCCGACCAGGTCGACTACGTCGGCACGGTGATGGACAACCTGTGGTGGGAACGCCCCTACCGGGTCGCCGGAGTCGACATCGGAGCGGGTTCGGCGACGCTGCATCTGTTGACGTCCTACGGCGCGCGGCAAGAGATCGAACTGCACACCGACGATGCGACGATGGTCGACGAATTCGTCGTCAGCACCGTGCCCCCGGCGATCCATTCGTGGGCCGACGTCGACGCCGCGCTGGCGAACTCGGGCGGGCGCTACTCCTACCGCGTCGCTCGCGTCGTCGACGGGCGTTGCGAACAGCTCGCCGGGTCCAACACCACCGAATCGCTGCCGCTGGCGTCGATCTTCAAGCTGTACGTGCTCTACGCCGTCGCCCAGGCCGTCAAGTCCGGCGCGGTGTCCTGGGACGACCAACTGACCATCACCGACGAGGGCAAGACGGTCGGCTCGTCGGCGTTCGACAAGATGCCCGCCGGCAGCCGCGTCTCGGTCCGCACCGCCGCCGAGAAGATGATCGGCAACAGCGACAACATGGCCACCGACCTGCTGATCAATCGGGTCGGCACCAGGGCGGTCGAACGCGCGCTGGCCGATGCCGGGCACCACGACCCGGCCAGCATGACGCCGTTTCCGACGATGCACGCGCTGTTCCAAATCGGTTGGGGCGAACCGGATCTCAGGGAGCAGTGGAAGACCGCCGATCAACGCGGCCGGGCCAAACTGCTCGCCGACGTCAGTGCCCGCCACTACGAACCCGATCCGCTGCGCACGCATTCGCCGGCCTCGGCCTACGGCGCCGAGTGGTACGGCAACGCGGAGGACATCTGCCGCGTGCATGCCGCGCTGCAGGCGATCGCGACCGGGCCCGCGGCGCCGGTCAAGGAGATCATGTCGAACATCCCCGGCATCGATCTGGACCGCGCCCAGTGGCCCTACATTGGCGCGAAGGCGGGGAACCTGCCGGGCGAACTGACCTTCAGTTGGTATGCCGTCGACCGGACGGGGCAGCCGTGGGTGGTCAGCCTGCAGACCAACTGGGACCGCTTCCACGGCACCACCACCGGCGGCTATTTGATGATGATCATCAAGCAGATGTTCGCCATGATTCCCACCGGGTGAATCTGTTCAGCGGCCACTGCCAGATCCACTCGCACAACGTCGCGGCCACGGCTGAACAGATCGGGCTGGGCTGAACCAGATCGGGTGGGCGGGCCTAACGCACCCGCAGCGTCCAGGCGCCCCCGCGGTAGTGCAGCACCGTGCGGCTCATCGGTTCGACGTCGATGCGCCAGAACGAGTTCGCCGTGGCGTCGAGCGTCTGCAGGATCGCCGCGCGCACCACCGCCGGGTGAACCACCGCGGCGACGCGAGCCGGCGCGTCGACGATCGAGCCGAGCCAGTCGCGCACCCGGCAGATCAGTTCGACCACTGACTCGCCGCCGTGCGGTGCGCTGCGCGGGTCCGTCAGCCAGATGGCCAACTCGGCCGGATCCAGCGCCTCGATCGCCTTTCCGCGCCAGGCCCCGTAGTCGAGTTCGCTGAGCCGCTGGTCGATCTCCGGGTCGAGGCCCAACAGCTCGGCCGTCTGGCGGGTGCGCTTCTCCGGCCCGCAGTAGGTGCGGGCCACCGGACCGAGGTCGGCCGCCCCGATCACCTGGCGGTGACCCACGCCGTTGAGTGCTTCGTCGATCGGAAACCGCCCGGCCGACATGGCACTGGTCATCGCGTGCGATACCAGGGTCAGCCGGACGGTACCGGTCATGAAGTCAATTGTTCCTCGCGCTGGACGTCCAGCAACCGGGACAGCAGCGCCGCGCCGACGATGCCGATGGTGGTCCAGATGATCACCTGGGTGCCCAGCGCGTACAGCCGGAACTCGTACAGGTCGACCGCCGGGAAGCCCGGAAAGACGATCGTCCCGGCATCGTCTTTGACCGGCCCCGGCGTGTCGTCAACGGTCGGCAGGACGAGCATGACGACGGCCACCGCCACGATGTAGCCGCCCGCGGCGGCCAGCGTGGCGTTCCAGGCCCCCAGTTTGGGTGCGAGTTGGTTCCCGAGATAGACAGCGGCCACCATCAGCAGCGCGGACAGCCCCACCATCAGCAGGTAGAGCAGCGTGCGTTCCTTGATCGTGTCGTCCAGGCTGGTGCCCGGCGGGGTCGGCGGGTACTTCAGCGCCGGCACCACCCACAGTGAGATCAGCATGGCCGCGGCGACCAGAACGGACAGCATCCGCGCGGTCACGTTGCTGGTGCGGCTGTACACGACGCAGAACACGACGGCGAACAGCGCACCCATGGCGACGCTGAACGCCAGCACCCCCAGACCCATGCCGACGGTCGACTGCACCGCGCGGGTGAACAGCTCAACGTCCCCGTGGCTGTGACCGTGGCCGGACCCGGCCCCGTGACTCTCCAAAGCCTCGTGTGCCGCCGTGGCGCCGTTCTCGAAGTCGACCGCCCGGCCGACGATGGGCTCGATGAAGATCTTCGACCAGACGAATGCGAATACGCCGGCCAGGGCGCCGGCCAGAATGCCGCGCCAGATGACGTGCTTTTCCATGCGTCAGTGGCAGGGGAAGCCGAGCAGGTGGCGAGCGTCGTGCAGGAACTCGTGCACGTACATGTTGTCCCCGAATACCGACGACGCGCCCTGCTCCACGCCGACGAAGTAGAGCACCAGCAGGGCCAGGAACGCGGTGACGCTCAGCCAGGCCACGGCTTTGGCGGCGGACAGGTCGACGGCGCGGCGCGAGCTGTGGGCTTGCGGTGAACTCATGTCGGTTTCCTTTCGGGGATCACGCGTCCCGGGTCAGGGCGGTGACGGGCTGGGGTCTGACTGTGACAGTGGCGCGACCGTTCTGGATTCTCACCAGATTCCTCAACTCGTCGTTTACCGGGCGATCGTACGACAAACGGGCGGCCACCCCCAATGGGGAGTGACCGCCCGTTCGATGTCGGTGCTACTCGGCCGAGCTGCTCGGCGAAACCCCGGCCGAACCGGAGGCGCCCGCACCGGCCAGGTCGGCGTCCTCGACGACCCGCGGCTTGGGCGAGCCGCTGAAGATGAACTTCGCGTCCTCGCCGGAACCCTCGCCGTCCCAGTTCTCCACGCCGACGGTGACGATCTGACCCGGCTTGATCTCGTCGAACAGGATCTTCTCGCTCAGCGCGTCCTCGATCTCGCGCTGGATGGTGCGGCGCAGCGGCCGCGCACCCAGCACCGGGTCGAAGCCCCGCTTGGCCAGCAGCGCCTTGGCCGACTCGGTCAGCTGCAGCTCCATGTCCTTGTTCTTCAACTGGTTGGCGACCCGGGTCACCATCAGGTCGACCATCTGGATGATCTCGTCCTTGGTCAGCTGGTGGAAGACGATGATGTCGTCGATCCGGTTGAGGAACTCCGGCCGGAAGTGCTTCTTGAGCTCGTCGTTCACCTTGAGCTTCATCCGCTCGTAGTTGTTCTCACCGCCGCCCTGGGTGAAGCCCAGTCCGACCGCCTTGGAGATGTCGGACGTGCCCAGGTTCGAGGTGAAGATCAGCACGGTGTTCTTGAAGTCGACGGTGCGGCCCTGACCGTCGGTCAGGCGGCCGTCCTCGAGGACCTGCAAAAGGGTGTTGTAGATCTCCTGGTGCGCCTTCTCGATCTCGTCGAACAGCACCACCGAGAACGGCTTGCGGCGCACCTTCTCGGTGAGCTGGCCGCCCTCCTCGTAGCCGACGTACCCGGGCGGGGCGCCGAACAGCCGCGAGGCGGTGAAGCGGTCGTGGAACTCGCCCATGTCGATCTGGATGAGCGCGTCGTCGTCGCCGAACAGGAACTCCGCCAGCGCCTTGGACAGCTCGGTCTTACCGACACCGGACGGGCCGGCGAAGATGAACGAACCGGACGGACGCTTGGGGTCCTTCAGCCCGGCGCGCGTGCGCCGGATGGCCTTGGAGACGGCCTTGACGGCGTCTTCCTGCCCGATGATCCGCTTGTGCAGCTCGTCCTCCATGCGCAGCAGGCGGGTGGTCTCGGCCTCGGTCAGCTTGAACACCGGGATGCCGGTCCAGTTGCCCAGCACCTCGGCGATCTGCTCGTCATCAACTTCCGCCACCACGTCCAAATCGCCTGAGCGCCACTGCTTTTCGCGCTCGGCACGCTGGGCGACGAGTTGCTTCTCCTTGTCGCGCAGATTCGCCGCCTTCTCGAAGTCCTGCGCGTCGATGGCGCTTTCCTTCTCCCGGCGGGCGTCGGCGATCTTCTCGTCGAACTCGCGCAGGTCCGGCGGCGCGGTCATCCGGCGGATCCGCATCCGGGCACCGGCCTCGTCGATCAGGTCGATCGCCTTGTCCGGCAGGAACCGGTCGTTGATGTAGCGGTCGGCCAGGGTGGCCGCCGCGACCAGCGCCGGGTCGGTGATGGAGACGCGGTGATGCGCCTCGTACCGGTCGCGCAGACCCTTGAGGATCTCGATGGTGTGCTCGACGGTCGGCTCGCCGACCTGCACCGGCTGGAACCGGCGCTCCAGGGCGGCATCCTTCTCGATGTACTTGCGGTACTCGTCGAGGGTCGTGGCGCCGATGGTCTGCAGTTCCCCGCGGGCCAGCTTCGGCTTGAGGATGCTGGCGGCGTCGATCGCGCCCTCGGCGGCACCGGCACCCACCAGGGTGTGCAGCTCGTCGATGAACAGGATGATGTCGCCGCGGGTGTTGATCTCCTTGAGCACCTTC
>ERZ724513.65-NODE-65-length-37824-cov-9.553920_pt1 | contig 37824 bp, 35 predicted proteins | sample MGYA00376046_ERZ724513 | MGnify/ENA primary metagenome ERZ724513 (study PRJEB28724, sample SAMN07190883) | activated sludge metagenome | isolation source: activated sludge of sewage treatment plant in Hong Hong | place: Hong Kong | collected 2016-03-17 ...
CTGATCGTCTCGGACTTCCTCTACTTCCCGGGCCAACGCGACCGCGGTCCGACCATGAGCTTCATCCGCTGCGACCGTGGTGCCACCCCGACCGATCACCACACGCTGGCGATGACGCTCGGCCCCACCGACCGGTACGTGCACTCCGCGTTCCAGGTGTGCGATCTCGACGCACTGGCCGCGGGTGGCGAACACCTCAAAGACGCCGGCTACCAACGGTCCTGGGGCATCGGACGGCACATCCAGGGCAGCCAGATCTTCGACTATTGGCGCGACCCGGACGGCCTGCTAATGGAACACTTCACCGACGGCGACGTGTTCGACAACACCGTCGAACCCGGGTGGGCGCCGTTCACCGCCTCCGGTCTGGCCCAGTGGGGTCCACCGGCCACCGGCGACTTCCTGGGCACCAGCCCACGGCACCTACGCGGCGAGGCCGGCGGCATGCTGACCGGCCTGCGTGAGAACAACGAATTCGACCTGCACCGCCTCCTCGGCCTGTTGAAAGTAGCCCGTTCATGACGATTTCGATCCTGCGCACGGCCGACGGCTGGTGGGTTCAAACCCCCAGCGGCGCAGCCCCGATCACGACCAGCGCCACCACCACCGGCGAACTGCTGGCCGACCAGACTGCGATTGCCGCCGCCTCGTCAACCGCCGGCACGGTTCCGGTGGACAGCCTCGAACTGCTCTCTCCGGTCAGCACGCCGTGCCGGGTGATCGCCCAGATGACCAACTACGCCTCCCACGTCACCGACTCCGGAATGGATCCGAAAACCATTCCGCTGACCTTCTTTCGCAAGTCCTCGGCCTCGATCACCGGGCCCCGCGCCGACATCGTCAAACCCGGCCATGTCCGGTTCCTGGACTACGAGGTCGAAATCGGGTTGGTCGTCGGTCGGGACACCCCGGCCGGTTCCACCCTCACCGCGGCAGACCTTCCCGATGTGGTGGCAGGTCTGGTGGTGACCGACGACGTCTCGGCCCGCGACGTCCAGTTGCCGCAGACCCAGTTCTACGAGGCCAAGTCCTACCCCAGCTTCACCCCGGTCGGCCCGACCCTGGTGCTGCTGGACCGCGAGGACTGGAAACGCTTCGGGAACTTGCGTTTACAGCTGCGCGTCAATGGCCAACTACGTCAGGACATGCGCGTCGCCGGCGACATGATCTATCCGCCGCTGCAGGCGCTGCAGTCGCTCACGCGATTCCAGGACCTCTCGGCCGGCGATCTGATCCTGACCGGCACCCCGGCCGGCACCGCGCTGAGCGCCCCACCGAAACCGATAGAGATGATCGGCTCGCTGCTGCCGCCGGCGCTGAAGTGGAAGGCGTTCTTCAAACGCCAGAGCGGCAATCCGAAGTACCTCGCGGACGGGGACGTCGTCGAGGCCCGCGTCGCCACCGACGACGGGGTGATCGACCTCGGCGCCCAGCGCAATGTCGTCCGGTACCGGTGAGCCCCGTTGAATAGCAACACCGTTCACCGCACTCCGGTGGCAATCGTCGGGGCCGGGCCCACCGGTGTCGCCGCCGCGACACTGCTGGCCCAGTACGGTGTCGCATGCCTGGTCATCGATGGCTGGCCGACGGTCTATCCGCAGCCGCTGCCGGCCACCTGATGCCTACCTTCAACACTCGGTAAGCGTGCATCGCTATGCATTCCAAGACAGCGGAAACGCGCAAGGGTGCACGCTCGCGGCTGGAGCTAGGACGCCTTCGGCTTGGGCGGCGAGTAGTTCGGCTTGCCGAGCCCGAGCACATGCTGCGCGATCATATTGCGGAACACCTCCAGTGACCCGCCGTAGATGCCGGCCAGTGGGGCGAAGCGGTAGATGTACTCCGACTTGCCGGCGTCCACGGCCCCGTCGGTGTCGACCGGAAGCAGCGACGCGGTACCGAGGATATCCATGACATCCGGGGCGATGTCACGCATGGTCTGCGCCTGCGCAACGCGGCCGAAGATGCTCGGCGTGCTCAGGCACGCTTCCATTTTCGCGATGCTGCGGCCCAGTCGGTAGGCCACCGACCCGTCGTCCACCGGACGCGTTCCGTCCGGTCCGGGCCTGCCGACCACACCGCCCGCAGTATCCAGGGCGTCGACCATGAAGCCGGCCTGATGCGCCATGATCGCCGGGTCCTGTAGTCCGTCGTTATTGGCCGCGACGTTGCCGTGTTCGGCGTCCAGCGGTCCGCGCAGCACGGTCCAACCGCCGTTGGGTTCACCGAGCAGGTACTTGTCGTCGACGCGGACGTCGCTGTAGTAGACGATGTTGGTGCGGTCACCGTCGATGGTCCGGATGCCCTGGATCTCGATGCCCGGGGTGTCCAGCGGCACCAGGAACATGGTGAGGCTCTTGTGTTTCGGCGCGTCCGGGTCCGTGTTGGTGATGAGGAAGACGTACTGGCAGTTGTGCGCGCCCGTGGTGAACATCTTCGAACCGTTGATCACCCATTGATCGCCGTCCCGGACCGCGCGGGTCTTACAGGTGGCGATGTCCGATCCGCCTTCGGGTTCGGTGTAGCCCAGGCACATCCGGGCCTCGCCGCTGAACACCTTCGGCATGACGTCTTCGACCAGTTCCGGCTTGCCGAACGCCTGCACCGCCCGGGCCACCAAAGCCGTTGTCCCCCAGGTCACCCACGGCACGTGGTGGCGGCGCTTCTCCAGTTCCCAGATCCGCCGGCGCACGCGGGTGAACCCACCGTCGGGTTCGGGTGTCCACTCACCCTTCAGGTAGCCGGCCGCGCCGAGCGCCAGGTGGACGCCTTCGTGGAAATTGTCCCCGGTCTCGCGGTCGTGCCGGATCACCTCGTCGGTGACCTGTTCGGCGAGGAAGCGCCTGGCCTCGTCCCGGAAGGCCCGATCCTCCGTCGAGAGTTCAACTGTGCTGAAATCCATGGTGTTTCGTCCTACTCGGCAGCGGCTTCACGGGTTGCGACGATCTCGGCGACGTGCCGGGCGGTGATGCCCGGGTCGCCGCCGGCCAGCGGCCAGCCGCGCGCCCGGATCAGATAGGCGGTGGCGGCCGCCTCGGCCGAGACGCCGAGGCCGCCCTGGATGTGCACCGCCATCGTCGCGGCCTTGGCGGCTTCCTCGGCCATGAACACGAACGCACAGCCGGCCAGTTCCGGTCGTTCGTCGGGTTCGTTGTCCAGGAACCAGGCGGCCCGCCGGGACAGGTTGCGGCCGCCCTGCACCACGATCGCCATGTTGGCCAACGGGTGGGAGATCGCCTGCAGCGTCGAGATCGGCACACCCAGGGTGTAGCGCGTCTTGGCGAACTCCGCGGCGATCGTCATGGTCTGCTCGACCAGGCCGGCCAACGCGGCGGCGGTCAGCACCCGCCATTCGTCAAGGGCGCGAGCATATTCGGCGACCACATCCGGACCGGAGCCGAGGACCACGCGGCGGTCGGCCGCGGCCGGGTCGACCCACGCCATCGGCAACCGTGCCAGGTTGGTCACCCGGTCGGGCCGCGCGTCGAATCCAAGCAGCACGATGTCGTCGCCGTCGCGGACGATGATCTGGTCGGCGATCGCGCCCGAGCCGATCAGCCGCCGCCCGGTGCTGACCTCCAGGCGCGGATCCAGTGCGACGATACGGGTGCCCGCCACCGCTTCGGGGTCCACCCCGCCGAGGCGTTCCCACAGCCGGACCGCGACGACGTGGTCGATCCACGGCACCGGTGCCAGCGCGCGGCCGAGTTCCTCGGCCACCAGGGTCAGGTCGACCAGAGTGGCTCCGTCACCGCCGGCTTCCTCGCCGATGGCCATCGTGGTGGCGCCCATGGCGCACAGCCGCTCCCACAGACTCTTGTCATAGCCGGTTTCCTCGGCGGCCCAGACCGTCTCGATCGAGCAGTGGCTGTCGAACAGCTGGCGATAGGCCGCCTGCAGATCCTTGTGGTCCTCGGTGAGGCTGTAGTCCAGCCGCCGTAGTTCGTAGCGGTCCATGCGTCACTGCTCCCGGTTGAAGAAGAACTTGTGGGCGTTGTCGTACAGGTAGTTGTCGAGCACCTCGGCCGGCAGCTCGAGTGCGGTGGCCTCGGGAACGACGCGGTGCTGGCGCAGCACCGGCCAGTCGGAGGCGAAGATCACCTTGTTCTGGCCTCGCGTGCGCATGAAGTGCAGCAGGGACTCCGGCAGCCGCTTGGGCGACCACGCCGAGGTCATCAGGCGCAGGTTCTGGTACTTGATAAGCATCCGGATCGCGATGTCCCACCACGGATCCGCGCCGTGGATCATGCACAGCTTCAGTTCCGGGAACCGTACGCACACCCGGTCGAGGTGGATGGGATTCTGGACCTCGCCGGGGATGGGCGGCCCGGGCAGACCGGTGTTGACGCACAGCGGCAGACCGATCTCGGCGCACTTGGTGTACAGCGGATAGTACACGGCGTCGCTCGGCGGATACTGTCCGTCGCCCCAGAAGCTCGGGCCCACAACGGTATACACCACCGGCAGGTCGGCGGCCACGGCGGTCAGCTCGCGCAGCGACGGCATCGGCTTGAGCAGGTTGATCCCGCCCATCGCCAGCGCGAACCGATCCGGACGCGCCTCGACGAACTTGCGGGCAGTCACCGACGGCTTGGTCAGGTTGTCCATCAGCACGGCCTTCTCGACGCCGTGCTCGTCCATCTCGTCGATCAACTCGCCCATGTCCACCGGGTCGAACATCGACTTCGGGCCCTTGAAGTAGTCGTCGCGGACCTTCGTCATGAACTGCGGCTGCACTTCGGTCTCGCCGAAGTGCACGTTCACCAGACAATCGATCACACGTTGCGTCATCTCACTCCTTGGCCGAGAGTTCTTGGGCGGCAATCTCCCTGGCCCACCGGTAGTCGGCCTTGCCGTTGCCGAGGCGCCGCACCTTGTCGACGATCAGAAACTCCTTGGGCACCTTGAACTTCGCCATGTGCGCGGCGCACCAGTCATAGAGCGCATCGGACTCGACATGGGCACCCGCACGCGGCGCGACGACGGCCACGACCTCCTGGCCCCAGCGCGAGCTCTCCCGGCCGACCACCAGGGCGTCGGCCACATCCGGGTGACTGCGCAGCACCTCCTCGACCTCCTCGACGAACACCTTCTCGCCGCCGGTGTTGACCACCAGGGAGTCTCGGCCGAACAGTCGCAGCGTGCCGTCCGGCTCGAGGGCGGCCCGGTCGCCGGAGATCACCACGCGGATGCCGTCCACTTCCGGGAAGGTCTTTATGGTGGCGTCGCGGTCGTTGAAGTAGCCCAACGGAATTCGTCCCGTGCGCGCCGACCAGCCGACCTCGGCCTCGCCGGGCTGCAGGAACCGGGAGTAGTCCTCGGCCAGCACCATGCCGCCCTCGCGGAAGGTGAACGTGTCGGTGTGGCTGCCGCGCTGGTTGTGCCCGAAGCCCATGTTGCCGGTCTCCGACGAGCCGTACCCGTTGATCACCGTGATGTTCGGCAGGTGCTCGAGCAGGCCCTGCTGGTTCTTCAGGCTGGTGCCCGCGCCGCCGGTGCCGATGGCGAACAGCGACGAGAGGTCGTAGGACCGCCGGCCCAGTTCCTCGACGATCGGTCCGGCGTAGGCGTCGCCCACCATCGTCATCAGACCGACCTTCTCCCGCTCGGCGGTCCGCAGCACGTGGGCGGGGTCGAACTTGCGCGAAGTGTCCTGCAGCACAACGGTTTGCCCGTTGAGTACCGCCGAGAAGGCCGTCCACATCCCGGCGGCGTGCATCAGGGGCGACACCGCGAACCAGGGCGGCCCGTGGTTGATCACCTTGTCGTGGATCTCCGTGACCTTGCCATGGTCGGCGCCGTTCATCGACGACACGTAGATGTCACCCTGGCGCCACATCACACCCTTCGGCCGGCCGGTGGTGCCCCCGGTGCAAACCATCAACAGATCGTCCGGGGACGCCTGGATGTCCGCGTCCTCGTCTCCGGCGGCCAGGGCGTCGTCGAGGCTGACCGCGCCGGGCAGCTCTGGAAGGTCGCTGCCGTCGTCGATCGAGATCAACAATTCGGCACCACCGGGCAGCACGTCGGCGAACTTCGCGCCCAGCGCCCGGTGGTAGATGACGCCCCGTGGACCGAGGTACGCCAGCAGTTCACCGACCTCGCGCGGGGTGTAGTGATAGTTGACGTTCACCGGCACCACCCGCGCCTTCAGGCACGCCAGCACCATGTCCGGGTAGAGGTCGTTGTGCATGATCAGCGCGACGACGTCCTGTCCGCACTCCCAGTTCTGCAGTTCCGCGCGCTCGGTGTGCGCGCCGAACCCTCTGTGCGCCAGGAAGTTCGCCAGCCGTCGGGTCCGGTCAGCGGTCTCCGCGTAGGTGCTGCGCCGGTCCCCCGAGACCGTCATCACCCGATCCGGCACCGCCTCCGCGATGGCGTCGAGTACGGCACCCAGGGTCCACTCAGCCATCTAAGCCCAGCAGCGTGAGTGCGTTGTCGCGCATCACCATTCGGGTGTCCTGGTAGCTGAACTCGGGGAACTGCGGAATGTCGGCGGTGAACGAGGTCGGGTCGGCCAGCCCTTCGCCGTGCGGCCAGTCGGAGCCGAACAGGATCTTGTCCACCCCGATCGTCTCGGCGAGCAGCTTGACGTCGTCCTCGTAGTACGGCGCGATCCAGACGTTGTTCTTCAGCTGCTCCACCGGATCTTCCTTGTAGTGGTAGGGCGCGTTGTTGGCAGACTTCTTGAGCCGCTTGATCAATCGGTAGATGAAGTACGAGCCGTTCTCGATGCTCACCACCTTGAGCTTGGGATGCCGGGTGAACACCTGGTGCACGATCATCGAGGCCAGGGTGTCGTGGATGGCACGGTCGTCCATGATCACCATGTCGAGCGGATCGCGCTTGCCGAATCCCTGGAACACACCGCTGCCGCCCCACAGCGCCGGGATCGCCATGTAGCCGGAGTCCGACAGATGGAAGACGACCGGGATGCCGGCCTCGGCCAGCCGCGCCCACACCGGGTCGTGCAGCGGGTCGCCCAATGACCGCGGCTTGACCACACCGGGCACCGGCGCGGGCCGCACGCAGACCATCTTCGCGTCCTTGCCCAGGACGTAGTCGACCTCCTGCACCGCCTGCTCCGGGTCGGCCAGCGAGATGATCGGCGCGCTGTAGATGCGGTGGTCGGGCCGGTCGAAACCCCAGTCCTCGTCCAGCCATTGGTTGAACGCGTGCAGCGACGCCATGGTGGCGGGGATGTCGTGCTTGAGGCCCTCCTCGACGCCGCAGGCGAAGGTGGGCAGCATGAACACCGATTGCAGGTTCTGCTTGTCGAGGATCTTCACCCGGGCGTCGCGGTTCTGATACTCGGGATGGTCGGCGAGCCGGTCCACCTTCATCAGCGAGGCCGGGTTTACGCCCTCGGGAATCTCGCCGCGGAACAGCAGGTCCAGACAGCCCGGCTCGATGATGGGGTCGAACGTCGGGTTGGGAATGAAGTGGTTGACGACGCCGCCGAACACCGCCAGCGTCCGCTTGCCGTCCTGCACCATCTGCACACCGCGGCTGCGGAATTCCTTGGGCAGGTGCCGGGTGAACGCGTCGGTGGTCTCGTAGTAGTGGTTGTCGACGTCGATCGCCTCGTAGTCCAGCTTCGCCGGCGTTGGTTTCTCCAGAGTGGTCATCGCTGAGAATCCTTTCGGGTCAGTCCTGCAGTGCGCCCGGCATGGGCGGGAAGTTCGGCGGGCGCTTCTCGAAGAAGGCCGTGATGCCCTCGATGAAGTCGGTGCGTTGCATCGAATCGTGCATGAGTTTCTCGGCTTTTTCGCTGGTTTCGACGATGGCCATCCCGGCGTCGGCGTACAGCTGCCGCTTCATGATCGCCATCGAACTGGGCGCGCAGTTGATCGCCATGTCGTCGGCGTAGGCGAGCACCCGGTCCATCAACTCGTCGCGCGGGACCGCTTCCTTGACCAGGCCGAGCTCGGCGGCCTCCTCGGCCAGAAAGGTTCGTCCGGACAGCAGCAGTTCGGTGGCCGTGGCCCAGCCCACCAGCCGGGGCAGAATCCAGGAGATGCCGTACTCGGCGACCAGTCCGCGGCGGGCGAACGAGGTGGTGAACTTTGCGCCGGCGGCGGCGAACCGGATGTCGGCCATCAATGCCTGCGACAGGCCCATGCCGGCGACCGCGCCGTTGATCGCGGCGATGACGGGCTTGGTCAGCTGGGTCAGGAAGTATGGATGCCGGGCGGCGACCATGGTGCTGACGTCGGTCTTGCTGGCCGAGTCGACGGTCACCTCGGAGATGGCGTCCAGACCGCCCATGTCGGCGCCGGCGCAGAAGGCGCGACCGGATCCGGTGATGACGATGACGCGGACGTGCGGATCGGCTTCGGCGATGTCGATGTGCCGGTAGAACTCGGCGACCATGGGCCCGCCCCAGGAGTTCATCCGCTCCGGGCGGTTGAACGTCAGGATCGCGACGCCGGATTCCCGAACCTCGTAGAGCAGCGGCGCGGGCCGCACGTCCTCGGCAACGCTCATCGGCGGCTGATCCTCCCGGTGTTGATTACTCATACTGTATACCTATCGGTAGCGCATTCTGCAAGCTGCGCCCGACCGGTCCGAAACCGCTTCTGGTTAGGCTGTTTCCACCAACCCGAGGCGCCGGTAGGCGGATTCGATCTGCCCTTTCACCGCGTCCGGCAGGATCGCCTGCGGCGCCCGCGAATCCGGATGGTCCCCGACCGGCAAACCCAGTACCGCGGCCGCGTGTTTGAAGGCCCCGCCCCAGTGCGTGAAGTAGTCCGGCCGTCCGGGATAGCAGACGAACGCGCCGGCCATGTCGAGGTCGAACTGATCCATCCCGACATCCCGCGCGTAGTCCATCGCCTCGAGCAGTCTGTCGTCGTAGATCAGCTCCCAGTACGGCGTCAGAACCTTGCGCTGCGGTGTCTCGTGCAGATAGCCGACGGTGCCCAGCTGCGCCGGACACACGATGCCGGCCCGCAGCCAGCCCGCGCGGTAGACGGTCAGGTCGCATTCCCAGATCACCAGACCGGGCGCGAGCTCGTGCAGCCGGCGGCTGTTCTGCGGCCGGAAGGCGCCCTCCTTGGTGGCGCAGACGGCGGGGATCTCGTCGTAGATGCGGCCGCTCTCGGCCGCGGTCAGGACGTAACCCGACGACGGGGAGTTGAACATGCCCAGCGCGATGTCGGTGCGGTCGGCGACGTAACGGAAGAAACGCAGAACCCCTTCCCCACTATGGGTTTCCATCATCGGAGTCTGGATGTAGACGATGTCGGCGCCGGCCTGCTGGGCGTGCCGGGTCAGCTCCAGGCAGTCCTTGGCCGAGTGGCCGCAGTGCACGCCTGCACCACCAGATCCGGGTTGGCGGCGCGGCCCTCCTCGACGGCCACCTCCAGCAGGCGTTTGCGTTCGTCGATGGTGAGGGCCCAGAACTCGCCGACGCCGCTTGTGCACCAGAGCATTTCGTGTCCCAGCCCGGCCACGCAGTGCCGCACCAGGGTGCGGTAGGCGTCCCAGTCGACGTCGTCACCGTCGGGACCCGAAAACGGGGTGTACAGCGAGTCGCCGATGCCGCGCAACGCGGTGCGGGCCCAATCCCGGGCTTCGGAAGCGGTTGCCATCGCGCCCTCTCAGGTGAAGTCATCGCTGCCGCCGACCACGACGGCCTTCGCGCCCGCGAGTCCGAGATCCATCCGGTATCGACCCCTTCGCATCGGCGCGGCGAAACGAAATACCCCCGTACCCTACCCGAAACGATTACGATAGGTGTTTCGGTATCGCCCTTCGGGGCGTCTCCGTGCTGGCTGGGCCGCTGTGTTCCTGATCTCAGCCGCGTGCGCGCGGAGTCGCGAACCGGATGGCTGCCGGTAAGGTTGACGGCTTCGGCGTGCTCGGGGATTTATTGGAGGTAGTGCAGTGGCAAAGCAGGCGACCGCGCCCAAGCGGCAACGCCGCGAGCGCGGCTCGATCAATCCCAACGACATCATCGAGGGCGCTTTCGACCTCGCCGAGCAAGTCGGGATCGACAACCTGAGCATGCCGTTGCTGGGCAAGCATCTCGGCGTCGGGGTCACCAGCATCTACTGGTACTTCCGCAAGAAGAACGATCTGCTCAACGCGATGACCGACCGCGCGTTGCGCGAATTCGCGGTCGCCACACCGTATGTGGATGCCGCCGACTGGCGCAGGACGCTGGGCAACCACGCCCGGGACATGCGCAAGTCGTTCCTGAGCAATCCGATCCTGTCCGATCTGGTCCTCATCCGATCGGCGCTGTCGCCGCGGGCCGCCCAACTCGGCGTGCAGGAGGTCGAACTGGCCGTGGAGAACCTGGTCCAGGCCGGGCTGACCGCGGAGCAGGCGTTCGACGCCTACTCGGCGGTGTCCCTGCACGTCCGCGGTTCGGTTGTGTTGCAACGTCTCTACGAGAAGAACCGGGCCGCCAACAACGGTCCGGGCGACTTCGAGGAGACGATGGTCTACGACGCCGAGGCTGCCCCGCTGCTGGCGCAGGTGAGCCGCGAGGGTCACCGGATCGGCGCCGCCGACGACACCAACTTCGAATACGGGCTGACGTGCATCCTGGACAACGTCGAGCGCCAGATCGCCGAGGGCAAGAAGGCCGGCAAGTCCCGCAAGGGTTAGGGAACCTCAGGCTCGGGCACGTGGAAGTGCTCGTCGCGCAACCGGAACGCCTCCTTGGTGCCGACCTGTGCCCGCGTCTTGACGAAGTTGAATTCCCCGGGGGCGAACTGCAGGTTCGTTCCGTACGCGTGGAAGAGGTAGCTGCACACCTCTTCGCCCTGGTAGGCCTGGCTCTGCTCGACGAGGCGAAACGCCTCCTTGGCGATCACCACGCCGTCGGCCGGCATCTTCGCCGCCTTCTGCGCCCAGTACTCGGCCCGCGCTGAAACCGCTTCGGGTGCACAGGTTTCGGTGAAGATGCCGAGGTGCTCGATCTCAGCGGCTTCGATGATGTCCCCGGTGAGCAGCATCCGCCGTGCCAATACCGGACCCAGTCGGTGGAAGAACATGTGCAGGCTGCCCAGTGCCGGCCCGAGGAACCGGGTGGCCGGCATGCCGATGCGGGTGTCGCGGGCGATCACCGAGATGTCCATCATCAGCGCCATCTCGAAACCGCCGCCCAGCGCATAGCCGCCGATCTCGCCGACGGTGATCTTCGGGAATCCCATCAGGTTGTGGTAGAAGCCGAATGACTTGCGGTCCACCGTGAGTCGTCGCCGTTGACTGGGCCGCTTCTTTGCCGACTCTTCTTCGCGCTTGGTTCCGTCGGCCCGCTCGCCGTACCAGCCGTACGCGTTGTTCATGTCGGCGCCGGTGGAGAACACGCCCTCGGCGCCGCGCAGCAGGACGACGGTCAGATCGTCGTCCTCGGCCACCATGTCCAGACAGCGGCCGACCGCCTCGCGCATGGCGGCGTCATAGGAGTTGCGCTGCTTCGGGTTGTCCAGCGTGATCGTGGCGATCCTCGAGTCGTAGTCGACGTCGAAGCGCACCCGGTCGTCACGGGAATCGATCTGCGTCACTGTGTGCTCCTCTGCGTCGAGATCTTGTTGGCCTCAATGGTTCTCCCCGCACCCAGGGCGAGCGTCTGCCCGCGGTCTGCGGTGAGATGCTCGCGGGCGATCCGCTCGGCCCGTTCGGCGTTGCCGTCCCGAATGGCGTCGAGCAACCGCTGGTGGTCCCGCAGCGCGGCGCGCCGGGTGGCCTGCCGGCTCGTCGCGCCCGGCGTGAGTTCGGCATCGCTCCACACCGCCGACTCGTGTGCCGACCAGATCAACTCCAGCGCACCGATCACCAGGATCATCGGCTCGTTGCCGCACCGCGACACCAGCGCCTCGTGGAACCGGCGGGCGTTGGGGACGAACTGCGCGACGTCCTCGAAAGCCGCGGCCTGGGCGTCGATCGCGGCCCGTAGGTGGGGAATCACCTCGGTGTCCCGATCGGCGCGGCCGGCGCACATCGCCGCGCAGATCGGTTCCAGGTGCATCAGGGCCCCGCTGACGTCGGCCGGCGTGGCCGAGCGGGACTGCAGCACCATGCTGATCATGTGAGCGGTGCGCTGCGCCGACGGCTGGTGCACGACGGCGCCGCCGACGTTGCCGCGGCGGACCGAGATCAGGCCGTCAGTCTCGAGGAGATGGATGGCCTCGCGCAGCGCCGGGGGGCTGACACCGAACTCGGTGAACAGGCTCTCCTGGGTCGGCAGCACGTCGCCTTCCTTGAGCCGGCCGGAGAGGATGTCGTCACGCAGGCGGGAGGCGACCAGTTCGGCCACCCTCGGCGGACGGATCCTCTGCACCGGCGTCCCCTCGCGTCTGTTGTCCCGCGCCTATCCTTGCTAAGTTGTACAGGATTGGACCCGTATCGTCTACTGTAGGTCCATCGATACAACCCGGAGAGGGGCACGGCGGTGACTGACGGCACGCTGGAATGCATCCGCGACGGTGCCATCCTGCGGCTGACGCTGAACCGTCCGGAGCGGCGGAACTCACTGAGCCACAGCATGACTGACAGCCTCGTCACCGAACTGACCGCCGCCGCCTACGACGATTCGCTGCGCACGGTGTGCATCGACGCCGCCGGCGCCGACTTCTGCAGCGGCGCAGACTGGGTGGCCACCAACGACGCCGGCCGACGCCCCCGCCCCGGTGATCTCGGGCGCCGCATCCCGCACACCGCCAACCGGGTGATCGAGCTGATCGCCACCATCCAGTTGCCCGTGGTGTGCGTCGTGCGCGGCTGGGCCGTCGGACTCGGCTGCAACCTGGCGCTCGCTGCCGACTTCACCCTCGCCGCGGACACCGCGACGTTCTGGGAGCCCTTCGTCGACCGCGGGTTCAGCCCGGACTCCGGGGCCACCTGGCTTTTGACCCGGCTGGTCGGGGTGGCGCGCGCCCGGCGGATGCTGCTCCTCGGCGAGAAGGTCGACGGCGCCACCGCGGCCAACTGGGGGCTGATCCATCAGGCCGTCGACTCCGACGGCCTGCAGGACGCCGCCGAAAACCTGTTGGGGCGGCTCGCCAGCGGGCCCACCGTGGCTCTCGGGCTGGCGAAGCGCGCCATCGCCTACGGACAGCACGCCACCCTCGGCCAGTCGATGGCGCAGGAGCTGTCCGATCTCGAACTGTCCGCCCGAAGCGCCGATTTCAAGGAGGGCCTGGCCGCCTTCCGGGACCGCCGCACACCTGACTTCCAGGGCCGCTGACCGACAACCGAAGGGGTTATGTTGAGTTCCTACGACACGATCGGGTACGACGTGACCGGCCACACGGCCACCATCACGCTGAACCGGCCCGAGGCCCTCAATGCGCTGTCGCCGCACATGATCACCGAACTGCGCGCCGCCTACGACGAAGCCGAGAATGACGACGGCATCTGGCTGATGATCGTGACCGGCACCGGGCGGGCGTTCTGCACCGGCGCCGACGTCAAGGAGATACCCGAGGACGGCAAGGTCATCTACGAACGGCCGTATCTGTCCACCTACGACCAGTGGGAGGCCCCGCAGGAGGGCACCCCGCCGTTCCGCCGGATGGCCAAGCCGGTGCTGGCCGCCATCAACGGAATCTGTTGCGGCGCAGGGCTGGACTGGGTAACCACCGGCGACATCGTCATCGCCTCAGACCAGGCCACCTTCTTCGACCCGCACGTCAGCATCGGCCTGGTGGCCGCACGCGAAATGGTGCGACTGGCCCGCGCGCTGCCGCGGTCCGTCGCGCTGCGAATGGCGCTGATGGGCAAGCACGAGCGGATGAACGCCCAGCGGGCCTACGAACTCGGCATGATCACCGAGGTCGTCGAACACGACCGGCTGCTGGAGCGGGCCCACGAGATCGCCGACATCGTCAACTCCAATGCGCCGCTTGCGGTTCGGGGGACCCGGCTGGCGATCCACAAGACGCTGGACCTGCCGCTGCTGGAGGGCGAGATCCTCGCCGAGACGTTCCGCGAGCGCGTCGTGCGGACCGAGGACGCGGACGAGGGGCCGCGGGCCTTCGTCGAAAAGCGGGCGCCGAACTGGAAGTGCCGCTGACATGCCCGAGACATCCCCCGCGGCACAGCCGTTCGAGACGATCCTGCTGGAGTTCAACCGCGCCGACCGGGTCGCGACCATCACCCTGAACCGGCCCGACCGGCTCAACTCGTTCAACCGCACCATGTGCGAGGAGATGCAGGCGGTCTGGCGCATCGTGAAACTCGACGAGGCCACCAACGCCGTCGTGCTCCGCGCCGCCGGCACCCGCGCGTTCAGCGCCGGCCTGGACGTCAAGTCCGACTACGGCCAGCCCGAGAACGTCTGGGCCCACGAGGATCCCGGCGAACTGCTCAGCCCCAAGTGGCAGAAGATGTGGAAGCCGGTGGTGTGCGCCGTGCAGGGAATGTGCACCGCCGGGGCGCTCTACTTCGTCAACGAGGCCGACGTGGTGATCTGCTCGCAGGAGGCCACCTTCTTCGACTCGCATGTGACCGCCGGTCTGGTCTCCGCGCTGGAGCCGATCGGGCTGATGCGCAAGATCGGACTCGGTGACACCTTGCGGATGGCGTTGATGGGCAACGACGAACGGGTGAGTGCCGACACCGCGCTGCGGATCGGCCTGGTCACCGAGGTGGTGGCGGCCGACGAGCTGTGGAGCCGCGCGCACGAGATCGCGAAAACGATTGCCGCCAAGCCTCCGTCGGCCACCCAGGGCACCGTCAAGGCGATCTGGGAATCCCTGGACAAGCCCTACCGCGCCGCGCTCGACCACGGTCTGATCTACACCCGGCTGGGCAACCCGCTGGGCAAGGCCGAACTGAAGGCGTCCGCGGACGCGCCGCGCGCCGCACCGCGGATCCGGTGATGTCGCATCGTCTCAGCGCACGCATCGCGGACGTGCTCGGGCTGGATCCCGCCGCGCCGGCGCTGCAGTACGACGGTGCGTGGCTGACCTGGGGCGAGATCGGTGCGGCGGCCCGCCGGGTGGCCGAACTCGTCGGTCCCGCCGCGCAGGTCGGCATCATGCTGCGCAACCGGCCGGCCCACGTCGCCGCGTTCCTGGGCGTCCTGCTGGCCGGCGGCACCGTCGTCGTCATCAACCCGTCCCGCGGCGACGACCGCACCCGCGACGACATCGCCGCGCTGGACCTTCCGTTCCTTATCGGTGCGCCCGACGACGCGGCCCGACTGGTCGATCCGAGGCTGAACAGCACGGTGATCACCCTCGACCAAACCGCGGAGATTCTCCGGAAATCAGTTGGGCGCCAACCCGATCCAGGACGGCCCGGCGTGGCGGTGTGGATGCTCACCAGTGGCACCACCGGCCCGCCGAAACGCATCGACCTCACCTACGACATGCTGGCCCACAGCGTGATGGGGCCCGAGCCGTGCGCGGCGCCCACCGCGGTGCGCCGTGGGGTGGCGATCGTGAACTCACCGCTGGTGCATGTCGGTGGCGTCTTCCGGATCCTGTTGTGCGTCGCCGAAGCCCGGCCGTTCGTGCTGCTGGAGAAGTTCGACCTGGACACATGGGTGGCGGCGGTCCGCGAACACCGGCCGCGCGCGGTGTCGCTGGTGCCGGCCGCGCTGCGCATGGTCTTGCACTCCGAGTTGACCCGCGACGACCTTGCCGGAGTGCAGGCGGTGACCTCCGGAACGGCTCCGCTATCGGCCGACGACGCCGACGCGTTCACCGCCAAGTTCGGTATCCCGGTTCTCACGTCCTATGCGGCGACGGAATTCGGTGGCGGGGTGGCCGCCTGGACGCTGGCCGATCACCGGAAGTACTGGCTGGCCAAGCGCGGCAGCGTCGGGCGGGCGAACGCCGGAGCGGCCCTGCGGGTCGTCGCCGAGGACGGCCGGCCCCTCGGGCCCGACGAGCCCGGCCTGCTCGAAGTCAAGCCGGCTCAGCTCGGCGCCGGCGCCGACTGGATGCGCACCACCGACCTCGCCCGCATCGACGCCGACGGCTTCGTGTGGATTCTGGGTCGCGCCGATCAGGCGATCATCCGCGGCGGGTTCAAGGTCATGCCCGACGATGTGCGGTCGGCGCTGGAGGCGCATCCGGATGTGCAGGGGGCTGCGGTGGTCGGCCGACTGGACGAGCGTCTCGGCGAGGTACCCGTCGCCCTGGTAGAACTGCGACCCGGGCAGATCGTCACCGCCGACGCCCTGGCCGAATATTTGCGAACACGGCTGTCGCGCTATGAGATTCCCGCCGAGATCGTACTCGCCGACGAGATCCCGCGGACCCCGTCGGGCAAGCCCGATCTGCGGGCCGTGCGGGAGCACTTCGCCGAGCATGCCCGCTGAGCTGACGGTCCCGGCGGAGTTGCGGCGACACGCCCACTCCGAACGCCCGCTGCTGATCTGCGATTCGGAACGGGTGAGCTACGCCGAGGCGTATGACGCGTCGGCGGCGCTGGCCCGTGAACTGCTCGCCACCGGAGCGGGCAAGGGCACCCATATCGGTCTGCTGTATCCGAACGGGGTGGCCTTCGTGGTGGCGATGCTGGCGGCCGCGCGAATCGGTGCGGTGGTCGTTCCGTTCTCGACGTTCGGCACCGCCGCCGAGTTGCGCGCCCAACTGGCGGACGCCGACATCGAGATCCTGTTGTCCGCCAGGCGGTATCGAGGCAACGACTATGTTGAGCGACTTGCCGGGGTTTCCGACGTAGAGGCCCCCTGCTTGCGGCGGGTCTGGTTCGACACCGACGAACTGATCCGGCTCGGCGAGGGGGTCGACCCGGAACTGCTGGCGGCCTGCGAAGACGATGTCGACGGCTGCGACGTCCTGGCCATCATCTACACCTCGGGATCCACGGGCCCACCGAAGGGCGCCGTGCACACCCACGAGTCGCTGCTGGGACATCAGCGCAATCTCAACGAGATTCGTGGGCTGACGCCCGGCGACCGGTTGTTCTGCAATTCGCCGTTCTTCTGGATCGGGGGGTTCGGCTTCGCCCTGCTGGCCACCCTGCTCGCCGGTTCGACCCTGATCTGTTCCAATGCGGTCGAGCCGGCCGAGACCTTGGATCTGCTCGAGGCCGAACAACCGACGGTCACAAACGGTTTCGTGGCGGGCATCGCGGCACTGACCCGGCACCCCAGTTTCGGTAGCCGGGACCTGTCGTCGATGCGGCGTGGCAATCTGTACCCCATCATGGCCCCTGACGCCCGGCCGGCCGATCCTGACTTGCGCCACAACATGCTCGGCATGACCGAAGCCGGCAGCGTGGTCCTGCTGAGCGGCGACGACACGGATCAACCCGAGAGCAGGCGTGGCTCATACGGAAAGCCGGCACCGGGATTCGAGACGATGGTGCTCGGATCGGGCGAGTTGTGCATCCGCGGGCCGTATCTGATGCAGGGGTATTACGGACGCAGCCGCGAAGAGTCCTTCGACGCCGACGGTTGGTTCCACACCGGCGATCTTGTCCGCGTCGACGACGACGGCTTCTACTACTTCGTGGGCCGGGCCGGCGCGATGATCAAGACCGCCGGCGCCAACGTCACCCCCGCCGAGGTCGAGAAGGCGCTCGACAGCGTGCTGGACGGTGCTGCGACCGCGCATGTGCTCGGGCTGCCCGACCCCGAACGTGGCCAGATCGTCGCCGCCGTGCTGGTTCTCGACCGTCCACTCGACATCGCCGATGATCTGCTCCGGTCCCGACTCCGGGAGTTGTTGTCCGCGTATAAGATTCCGCGGCGCTTCGTGCGGATCCCTCGCGCGCAGCTGCCCGTGATGTCCAGCGGCAAGATCGACATGCCCGCGCTGGCAAGGCTGTTCGATGACTGAAGCCCAGACGATGCCCGACGTCGTCACCGCAAACGCCGCGAGGTATCGCGACAAGCCGGTGGTCATCGACCCAGCCAGTACGTTGAGTCACGACGAGCTGGACGCGAGCACCCGGGCGCTGAGCGCGGCGCTGCTGGCCCGTGGCGTCGGCAAGGGATCACGGGTCGGTTTGCTCGCTCCCAACAGCGTCGACTGGGTGCGGATCGCCGTGGCAGTCACCCGGATCGGCGCGGTCCTCGTCCCGCTGAGCACGCTGTTCCGGCCGGGCGAGTTGCACGCCGCCTTGCGCACCGCCGCGGTCCGGTTCCTCATCACCGTCCCGGAGTTTCGCGGCAACCGCTTCCTCGACGAGTTGCCTTCACTGCGGTCGCCGGAGCTTCCCGCCCTGCAAACGGTCTGGACAGTCGAGCAAGTGCTCGACTGGCCGCCGGGCACCTCGACCCATTGCCACGTGCGGCCCAGCGACCCACTCGTGGTCCTGTTCACCTCCGGCAGCAGCGGTCCACCCAAGGGTGTCATCCACTCCCACGGCAGCGCATTCGGTGCGGTCCGCGCCGGTCTGACGGCGCGCCGCATCGATGCCGGCAGCCGGTTGTACCTGCCGATGCCGTTCTTCTGGGTGGGCGGGTTCGGTGGCGGCATCATGTCCGCGCTGGCCGCCGGCGCCACCCTGGTGACCGAAGCGATCCCCGAACCGGCGGCCACCGTGGAACTGCTGCGGCGTGAGCGGGTGACGCTGTTCCGAGGCTGGCCCGATCAGGCCGAGAGACTGGCACAGTATCTCGACGCCCCGCTGCCCGATCTGCGGGACGGCAGCCTGGAGGCACTGTTGCCTCCGGAACTGCGCAGCCGTCCCGGTGCCCGCGCCAATCTCTTCGGGATGACCGAGACATTCGGGCCCTACTGTGGCTACCCGGCCGACACCGACATGCCCGAATCCGCCTGGGGTAGTTGCGGAAAGCCGTTTCCCGGCATGGACGTGCGCATCGCCGAGCCCGACAGCGACGGCGTCGGAGTCATCCAGGTGCGGGGTCCGCACACGTTACGGGGGATCTGCCGACGCAGCCGGGAGGAGGTCTTCACCGCCGACGGCTTCTACTCGACCGGAGACCTTGGCCACCTCGACGGCGACGGGTTCCTGTTCTATCACGGCCGCGTCGACGACATGTTCAAGATCAAGGGAGCGACGGTCTATCCGAGCGAGGTGGTGGATGCGCTCCGCGCGATACCTGGCGTCCAGACGGCCGTGGTGACGAATGTGCCCGGGCCCGGGGGAGAAGCCGTCGGCGCGCTCGTCGTGTGCAACGCCGCAGTCACCGTCGGCCAATTGCACGCCGCGGCCCGAAAGCGGCTGAGCGCGTTCAAGGTTCCGACGGTTTGGTCGTTGATCCGCGACGCGGACGGCATCCCGCGCGGCGCCACCGGAAAGGTCGACGTCATCCGGCTGCGCCACCTGCTCGCGACGCCGGATCTCGAAAAGTGACGGCGGTTAGACTCCTGCAGATGGCGGACGGTGCCTCTCGTCCGCCACCGCACACGAGAACGGAGACCGAGATCAGATGATGCCGGTGACCGAGACACTCGATGTCGACACGCCGGCCGACGGCGTGCTGCTGGTGCGGTTGAACCGCCCGAATCGGCTCAACGCGATCAATCAGGTGATGCGCGACGAACTCGCGCAGCTGCTGACATCAGTGGCGTCCGACCCCGCGGTGCAGGTCGTGGTTATCACCGGCGCCGGACGGGGCTTCTGCTCGGGCATCGACATCCGTGACTTCGGCCCGGGTATGCCGGAGGCCACCGACCCGGCGATCGACCGGCTGCGATTTCAAGAAGCGATGGCCGGCCTCGCGCGGGGGGTAGCCGACCTGCCGCAGGTGGTGATCGCGGCGATCAACGGACCGTGTGTGGGCGCAGGCCTGGCGATCAGCCTGGCGGCGGACATCCGGATCTGTTCCACCGCAGCCACATTCGGCAACGCAGCGATTCTGCTCGGACTCTCCGGTGCCGAGATGGGCATGAGCTATCACCTGCCCCGGATCGTGGGAGCCGGCGTCGCCGCGGACTGGATGATCACCGGCCGTACGGTGTCGGCGGATGAGGCCGACCGGCGTGGCCTGGTGAGCCGGCTCGTCGAACCCGACGAACTCGTCGACCGCGCTGTCGAAATCGCGACTGGTATAGCGGCTCTGGCGCCGTTGGGTGTTCAACTAACCAAACGGGCGCTGCAGGTCAACATCGGCGCGGCCGGCCTCGAGGCTGCACTGGAGCTGGAGAACCGCAATCAGGTTCTCAGCCACGCCACCGACGACGCGGCCGCCCGCCGCGGTAATTGGTCTTGACGGACGCGAAAGGACGATAGATGGCTTGGGACTTCTGCACCGACCCGGACTGGGCCGAGCAGCTGAAGTGGGTGGACGACTTCGTGCGCTCCGAATGCGAGCCGATCGATCTGATCGTCAAGGAGTCCCACGACCTCAACGACCCGGTACGCCAGGCGCTGATCCCGCCGCTGCAGAAGATCGTCAAGGATCGGGGACTGTGGGCGACGCATCTGGGACCGCATCTCGGCGGTCCCGGCTACGGTCAGGTCAAGTTGGCCTTGCTCAACGAGATCCTCGGCCGATCTGAGTGCGCCCCGATCGTGTTCGGGTCGCAGGCCCCGGATTCGGGCAACAGTGAGATCCTCGCACACTACGGCACACCGGAACTGAAGGCGCGCTACCTGGACCCGCTGCTGGACAACAGGATCATCTCCTGCTTCTCGATGACCGAACCGCAGGGCGGCGCCGACCCCAAGGTGTTCACCACGACGGCGGTTCCGGACGGTGATGACCACTGGATCATCAACGGCGAGAAGTGGTTCTCCTCGTTCGCGTCGATGGCGTCGTTCCTGATCGTCATGGCGGTGACCGATCCCGACGCCCCGCCGTACAACCGGCATTCGATGTTCGTGGTTCCCGGTGAGACCCCGGGCATCAATGTGCTGCGCGACGTCGGCCTGGGATACCAACCGCTCGGCGGCGGCCGGGAAGGCTACGTCCGCTACGAAAACGTCCGCGTCCCAGCCGATCACATGCTCGGGCCGCGCGGCGGGGCGTTCGTCGTCGCACAGACCCGGTTGGGAGGCGGACGGATCCATCACGCGATGCGCACCGTCGGCCTGGTCCGGCGGATCTACGACATGATGTGCGAGCGGGCGGTCTCGCGCTACACCCAGGGTGAGTCGCTCAGCCGCAAGCAGTTGGTGCAGGAGATGATTGCCGACTCGTGGATGGAGATCGAGGCGTTCCGCCTGCTGACCTTGCAGACCGCGTGGAAGATCGACCGGCACAACGACTACAAGGCGGTGCGGGCCGACATCTCGGCGGTGAAGGCCATGATGCAGAAGGTGCTGCACGATGTGTCGGCTCGGGCGTTGCAGCTGCATGGCTCACTCGGTGTGACTCATGAGATGCCCTTCGTTCAGCATTTGGTCGAGTCCTTTGTCCTCGGCCTCGCCGACGGCCCGACCGAGGTTCACAAGGTGACGCTGGCGCGGCTGCTGCTGGCCGACCGTGCTCCCGCGCCGGACCTGTTTCCGTCCGAGCATCTGCTGCGGTTGCGGCAGGCCGCCGAGGCGAAGTTCGCCGACCAACTCGCCGGGATTCCGCGCGACTAGCGAAGGTATTCGCCGGCCCGGGCGAGTAGGTCGGGAAGCACCGCGGCCATCCGCTCCAGCGCGGGATCGGGTGTCTGCCGGCGGCGGTTGTGCTTGACGATCAATGACCAGGTGGCGGTGGACTTGAAGCAGGCGAGCGACTGGAACCACTCCAGATGGGGCACGTCGTGCTCCAGCGCGTCCCGGTAGGTGGCGATCAGCTCGTCCACCGGCGGCGTCGAGCCGCGGTACGGGGTGACCCGATGGTAGGTGTCGGGGTCCGCATTGATCAGGAACCAGCCGACGTCGACGCGCGGATCTCCGACCGACCAGATCTCCCAATCGACGACGGCGTTGATCCCCCGGTCGTCCGCCAGCAGGTTGCCCAACCGGAAGTCACCGTGCACGACCGCGGGTGCCAGCGCCGGCGGTGTGTGCGAGCGCAGGGCTTCGGCAACCTGTTGCCAACGCGGTGCCAGGGTCTCTTCGACGGTGCTCAAGCTGCGGCACCATTTGTCGACCTCGGCGGCGGGCGTGACGACGGGCTCGTCGGCCAGACCGAGCTCCGCCGGGGACAGTCGGTGCAGCGCGGCCATCGTCTGGGCGGCGAGCCGGAACCGGTCGGCGATGACGCGCGGCGAACCGACCCGGTCGTCGTCGAAAAGTGGCTCAGCCGAACTGCCCTCGGCGAACGACATGACGAACAGCGGCGGCACATCCGGCGGCTCGCCGACGTCCTCGACGAGAGTCTCGGGCACCGGCACCGCCGTGGCTCCGAGCGCACGAATGACACTGGCCTGGCGCAGCACGTCGCGATGCCCGATCGGCGCCAGGCCCGGCGGGGCGACCTTGACCACGACCGGGCGAGCGCCGAGGTCGCCGACGAACGTCAGGCTCGATGCGCCGCCGGTCAACGGCCGCAGTTCGGAGATACCGATCGGTGCGAGGCGACGCCGCAGCCCGCTGACAACGTCCGCCGTCAGGGCAGTTCGCCGATCTCGCGGAGGAACGACTGGGTGTGCGCGATCCGGCCGGTCATCGTCGCGGGATCACCGGTGCAGAGCGCCAGAGCCGTCCGGGTGATCAACTCGATGTCCTCGGTATCGGTCTTGGCGAGGTCCAAGGTGCCGGCGCCGGGGGTGGCGACCGGATTCGTCGGTGCGGCGGCATTGACCGCGATGCCGTCGTCGAACAGTTCGGCCGCAAGGCTTTTCGTCATCCGGTTCAGCGCCGCTTTCACGGTTCCATAGACGCCGAAGCCGGCGGTACGGTCGAACTCGGAGAACGGCGGGCCCGCCGGCAGGTCACCACCGACCGAGGTGACGTTGAGCACCCAACCCCGGCCGCGCTCCCGCATGGCGGGGATGGCGAGCTGGGTCAGATGCAGGGGCGCCAGCACGTGCATCTCCAGCATGAGCCGCACCCGCCGCTCGGGGAAGGTGTCCAGCGGACGCAGGAACGTCACGGCGGCGTTGTTGACCAGGATGTCGGGCGCCCCCACCTGTGCCACGGCCTCCGCGAACAGCCGGTCCCTGTCGGCGGGATCCGACAGGTCAGCCGCGATGGCGACCGCGCGGCCCCCGTCTCGGGTGATCTCTTCCTGCGTCTGCTCCAGCGAACCCACGTATTTCGGATCCGGCTGGGCGGTGCGCGCCGTCAACACAACGGTCGCCCCTTCGCCGGCCAGCCGTTGTGCGATGGCCTTGCCGAGACCCCGGCTGCTCCCCGTCACCAGCGCCACTTTTCCGGCGCACTGTCCTGTCACCGCCGTGTTCCCTTCGTCAGGAGCACGCTACCTTTTGCGCCCGCCGGCCCGGATGTGAACGGCGCTCCTTCGGCCAGAACCGCACTTGACTGACTCGTCGTCACCCGTTGTCGCTCATGCTGAGTACGGCCGACGCGCCGCCATCGACCAGCAGGTCGGTACCTGTGATGAAGCTTGCGTCGGGCCCGAGAAGAAATCCGGCGGCAGCAGCGATGTCGGCGCTGGTGCCGATGCGGCCGGTGCCGGACGCCGCTATCAGCGCACGCAGTCCCTCCCCGGTGGTGCCGTTGAGTTCCTGTCGACCCATCGGCGTCGAGATTGCGCCGGGACTGATGGTGTTCAGACGGGCCCGTCGACGACCCCACCGCATACTTTCGGCGGCCACGCGTAAGACGTTGGCGCGCTTGGACACCATGTACGTCTGAGCCGGGTCCGCGAGGACATCCGGAGCCAGGAACGGCAGTCCCAGGATCTCGTCGACGTCCGTAGTCGCGAGCGCCGATTCGTGGTCCGGGGACAGCTGCGCCAACCGGCCCGCCATGCTGGCAATCACGACACCCGCTCCGTGTTCAGCGATCACATCACCGAATTCGGCGAGCACCACCGCCGTCCCGTACAGGTCGACGCGCAGGATGGCCTCCGCGCTCGCCTGCACCGGCGACAGGCCTGCCGTATGGATCATCTGGACAACTGAACCCGCTGCGGCAGCGGTCTGTGCGAGCGCGCGCACCGATTCCCTGGGGGTGACGTCGACATGCGCGCCGACGACCTCGTAACCGTCCGCCGTCAGCGCTGCCGCGACTGTGCCGGTGGTGGTGTCATCGACGTCGGCAATGAGCAACCGTCGGCCAATGCCCTGGCGGCGAGCGATGGCCTCGCCCATGCCGCCGACACCGATCACCACGACGACGTGGTCGGGCATCAGCGCAACCCCAGCGCGCCGGCCGTGTCCTCGGAGGTGCTGTGCTCGATCGCGATGTCCTCGGCGGTGGGCATATGGCTGAAGTGCCCGTAGGGCAGCACGGCGGGGATCTCTTCGGGCATCGGGAGGTATTGCTTGCGGGCCAGCGCGGCTTCGATGGCGGGCGCGAGCCGTTGCGCCTTCTGCGCTTCTCGCTTGTCCTCGTTCTCGACGAACTCCGGCATCACCTCTTTGGCGAACAATTCCAGTGAACGGCAGTTCGCCTCATGGTCGAGCTTGCCGCCCTGATGCAAGAGCAAGACCTGATCGACACCCGCGTCCTGCAGGGCACGCAAGTGTTCGCGAATGGTCGCAGGCGTACCGATGGCGCTCGTGGGGCTGTCGCTCATATCGGGCAGCTGGTCGCGTGCCTGCTCGAACTCCTCCCACGACGTGCTGCGGCCCGGCCGGACCTCGCCGTGCAGGTAGTACTTGGCGACCGTGAAGCCGAAGAACATCAGGTTCGCGCCACGTTCCCGTGCGACCTCGCCGTCGGCGTCGCAATGCATCTGCGCCAACACCGACATGTTCGCGTTCACGGTGTGCCCGATCGGGACGCAGTCTTTCTGCAGGGTCTCGTAGTACTGGTCCACCATCACCTTGGCCTGGCGACCACCGACGGCGTTGAAACCCAGGCAGCCCATGCCCAATTGTGCTGCCAGGTCCGGCTTTCCGGCGATCCACAGCGGCGGGTGTGGCTTCTGCGCCGGCTTGGGCACCACGTTTCGGCAGGGCATCGAGAAGTGCTCGCCCTCGAACCCGGGATACGGCGTCATGACCATCATGTTGCAAATCTGCTCGAGCGCCTCGAGATAGGCGGCCCGCTTGGTGTCGGGATTGACACCGAATCCCTCCAGCTCCATCCGCGACGAACTCTCGCCGGTGCCAAACTCGACTCGGCCGCCCGAGACCTGGTCGAGCGTCGAGATGCGCTCGGCAACTTTGGCAGGATGCGAGAACCCCGGTGGCACGCAGGCAACACCGTGACCGATCCGGATGCGTTTGGTCCGCGCCGCCGCAGCCGCCAGCCACACCTCCGGGGCCGAGGACAGCGCATGGTCCTCCAGGAAGTGGTGTTCGGTCGCCCACATGCAGTCGAACCCGAGCGCATCGGCTAGCTCTACATGCTCGAGCGCATCGCGGAATTTCTCGGTGACGTCCCCGTCGTCGTGCGGCGCAGGCAGTTGCAACTCATAGAACAGACCGAACTTCACGGGGACGCTCCTCAGGACGATTCGCAGGCGGCCATGCGCCGCAGGACTATCGGACAAAAACTATCAATTGTCCGATAGTCGGTCAACCCTGCGTTACGTGTCTTATCGACTGGAGACGAGCGCACGTACCAGGTACTGCTCGACGAAGCGGCGTTTGTCCTCCGCTGATCGCGGGCGCCACGCTGGCGAGAGCAGGTACAGCCACGCCGACTGCATCCACCTGACCGTCTCGCGCTGATCGAGGTCGGCGTGGAGTTGCCCACTGGTCTGCCAGTTCTGCAGCAGTGGCCCGAAATGTCGCAGCAGGACGTCGATCACCGATTCCGCTCCCGACTCGAGAGCCGACGTCGATGCGGTGCTTTCCGGTGCGAACAGAGCTTCGTTCAATGGGTTGCCCTGCACCAGGTTTACCGGCCCCAGGATCAGTTCCGGAATGCTCTGAGCTGCGTCTTCGGGTTGCCACAACGAGCTCACCAAAGCCGCGATAGCGATGTCGGTCCGCATGATCAGCAGTCCCAACAGCAACTCATCACGGTTGGCGAAATAGCGGTAGAGCGTCGAACGCACGACGCCCGCTTCCTCGGCGACCTCAGCCATCCGAACCTGCGTATTTCCCCGCCGGGAAATGCAACGACTAGCGGCCTCCAGAAGACGGCGCCGGGCGGCCTCGTCGTCCAGCATCGCTATGTCGGACCCCCATCGGCGACCCATGGATTCCATTCGGATGATGATAGTGCGGCATTGGCTCGGTCCCTGGCACACCACATCGGACAGAAATTGCGATATGTCCGCGCTTGACGTAGTACCAGGTGCGCCTCAGACGATTCCGCGCTCCCGCAGCGCGGCGATATCGGCCGTGCCGTAACCGATCTCGTCCAGCACCTCGTCGGTGTGCTCACCGAGCAGCGGCGGACGCCGGCGGATGGTTCCCGGCGTCGCCGACAATCGGAACGGGGTCTCGATGATCGGCACATCGTGCGGCGCACCGGGAAACGGGACCCGCTGCAGATACCCCATCGCCTGCACGTGTGGATCCGCCAGCACCTCGGCGGTCGAATTCATCGGCGCGGCAGGCAGTTTGGCCGCTTCCAGCAGACTAAGCACCTCGGCCTTCGTCCTCTCCGCGCACCAGTCGGCCATCAGATCATTCAGGACGTCCCCGTTGGCCCAGCGCAGGTCGTCGTCGGCCAACCGCGGATCGTCGAACAGATCCTCCCGCCCCACCAGACGGCACCACCGCTTGAACATCGGCTGCCCGGCGATCTGCAGCAGCACCCAGCCGCCGTCGGATGTCCGGTACAGGTCGCAGGGCGCGACCGAGGTACCGCGGTTGCCCATCCGCGGCTTGTCGACGCCGAGCAGGTCCCGTTCGATGAGAAAGGCGTTCGACAGCATCAGTGCGGTGGGCAGCAGCGCGCCCTCGACATGCTGGCCCTCGCCGGTCTTGTCGCGGTGGTAGAGCGCCATCATGACGCCGATCGTGAGCGTCAGCGCGGTCCCGAAGTCGGCGTAGGGCACCACCGTTCGAATCGGTTGATCCGGCAAGCCCTGCCGATACGTCGCCCCCGACATCACCTGTCCGGCGCCGTCGAAACCGATCCGATCGCTGTACGGCCCGCCTTCGCCGTAGGCGGTCGCGCTGGCCAGGATGATGTCGGGTTTGACCGCGCGCAGCGTCTCGTAGTCCAGACCGCTGGCGCGCATCCCCGCCGCCGGCATGTTCGCCACCACGATGTCAGATCGGGCGACGAGGCGGCGGGTGATCTCGGCGCCCTCGGCGGTGGTGGAATCCAGTGTCAGCGAGCGCTTGTTGCGGTTGCACTGCAGAAACGTTCCGCCCTCGCCGGATTCGGTGACCGCCTGCACCCAGCGGTCCTCGCCACCTTCGCGCTTCTCCACCCGCAGCACCTCGGCGCCCATGTCGGCGAGCAACGCGCTGCACCAGGGCGCCGCGATGAAGCGGCCATAGTCGAGAACGCGGATTCCGTCGAGGACTCCCATGTTTCACCCTTGCTTTCTCATCGACGAGCCAACGACACTTGGGTCAGTCGTCGATGACGCCCAGGCCGACCAGGTGATCGATCAGCGGCTTGGCCCCGGCACACAGATGCCGGTCCATCGCGGTGCGCGCCGCGTCGCCGTCGCCCTTGCGCAGCGCCGCGAGCACCCGCCGATGGTCGCGCGACGAGTGGGCCGACCACCCGTCGACGGCCGGGAACACCGACTCCAGCGCGTAGCGGGTGATCTGCGACATCAACTGCGCGAGCTTCGGCGAGTCGGCGGCGACGTTGATGCCGCGGTGGAACTCGTGATTGAGGCGTACCGCCCTCTCGTAATCGTTTGCCGCGTAGGCCTCTTCGAGTTCACGCTGAATCCTTTCCAGATCGGCGAGCTGTTCGGCGGTGATCCGGTCGGCCGCCCGCTTGGCCAACTCGCCCCCGATATGGCCCTGTACGGCCGAGACGTCGTCGATGTCCCGACGGGTGACGGGAAGCACGAGAAAGCCGCGGCGCGGCTGCTGGATCAGCAGCCCTTCGGTTCCCAGGCCGAACAACGCCTCCCGCACCGGGGTGACACTGATGCCGAGCTCGTCGGCCAACTGTTCGAGCCGGATGTATTTCCCGGCCGGGTAGGTGCCGTCGAAGATCCGGCGCCGGATCAGCCGTGCCACGTCCTCGGCGAGTTGCGGGCGCGGCGCGAATTCCGGTGCGGACACGTCAGATCCGGTATTCGTCGAGCAACCGCTTGCTGATGATCTGCTTCTGGATCTCGCTGGTGCCCTCGCCGATGAGCAGGAACGGTGCGTCGCGCATCAGCCGCTCGATCTCGTATTCCTTCGAGTAGCCGTAGCCGCCGTGGATTCGGAAGCTCTGCTGGGTTACCTCCGCGCAGAATTCGCTGGCGAGGTATTTGGCCATGCCCGCGGCGACGTCGTTGCGTTCGCCGGAGTCCTTCAGCCGGGCGGCGTTGACCATCATCAGATGTGCCGCTTCGACTTTGGTGGCCATCTCGGCCAGCTGGAAGGCGATGGCCTGATGTTCGGCGATCGGCTTGCCGAAGGTCGACCGCTGCTGGGCGTACCGCGCGGCGAGTTCGAACGCACGGATCCCGACACCGCACGCGCGTGCCGACACGTTGACCCGGCCCACCTCGACGCCGTCCATCATCTGGAAGAAGCCGTGACCCGGCTTCTCACCGAGCACCTGGTCGGCCGAGGCACGGTAGCCGTCGAACACCATCTCGGTGGTGTCGATCCCCTTGTACCCGAGCTTGTCGATCTTGCCCGGAATCGTCACGCCCGGAAAAACTTCCCCGAAGCCGGACGGCTTCTCGACGAGAAACGCGGTCAGATTGCGGTGCGGTTTGTCCGCGCCCTCGTCGGTGCGCACCAGAACCGCCACCAGCGTCGAACTGCCGCCGTTCGTCAGCCACATCTTCTGGCCTTCGATGACGTACCCGTCCCCGTCGCGGCGGGCCTTCGTCCGGATCGCCGCGACATCCGAACCGAGTTCGGGTTCGGACATGGAGAACGCGCCGCGCGATTCGCCGGTGGCCATCTTGGTCAGGTGGTATCGCTTCTGCGCGTCGGTGCCGTGTTGGCGGATCATGTAGGCGACGATGAAGTGGGTGTTGATGACACCGGAGATGCTCATCCACCCGCGCGCGAGTTCCTCGACACACAGGGCGTACGTCAGCAGCGACTCACCGAGCCCGCCGTACTCCTCCGGGATCATCAGCCCGAACAGGCCCATCTCCTTCATCTGGTCGACGATGGCCTGCGGGTAGGTGTCGTCGTGCTCGAGTTCCTGGGCGGCCGGGATGATTTCTTTGTCGACGAATTGCCTTACCGTCGAGACGATTTCGGTCTGGAACTCGGTCAGCCCGAGCGTCTGCGCGAGCTTAGTCATATGCGCCACTCCTCCTCATCGCTTCGCTCTGCATCGTCGCCGGCGCGTCATGTCGCATCCACCCTTTCGAATACCGCGGCCAGGCCCTGACCGCCGCCGATGCACATGGTCTCCAGGCCGTAGCGCGCCTGGCGGCGGTCCAGTTCGCGGGCCAGTGTCGCCAGCATGCGCCCGCCGGTCGCGCCGACGGGATGACCGAGCGAGATGCCGGAGCCGTGCACGTTGGTGCGCTCGAGATCGGCCGGGGTGAACTTCCACTCGCGCATCACCGCCAGCGCCTGCGCGGCGAACGCCTCGTTGAGTTCGATCAGGTCGATGTCCTTGAGTTCCAGGCCGGCCTTGTCGAGCGCCGCGGCCGTCGCGGGCACCGGGCCGATGCCCATGATCTTCGGCTCCACCCCGGCCACGCCCCAGGACACCAGCCTCACCAGCGGCCTCAGCCCGAGTTCCGCGGCCTTCTCCGGGATGGTGACGATGCACATCGATGCCGCGTCGTTCTGTCCGCTGGAGTTTCCGGCGGTGACGGTGGCCTCCGGATCATCCTTGCCGAGAACGGGTTTCAACTTCGCCAGGGACTCGACGCTGGTGTCGGCTCGGGGGTGCTCGTCGGTGTCGATGATGACAGCATCACCTTTACGGGACGGAACCGTCACCGGGATGATCTCCTCGGCGAACACCCCGCTGCGCTGCGCCGCGACGGCCCGCTGATGCGAGGAGACGGCCAACTCGTCCTGTTCCGCACGCGGAATTGAGTACTGCCGGCGCAGGTTCTCGGCGGTCTCGAGCATGCCGCCCGGCACGGGATAGAATTTGCCGCCGGCGGTGGTGCGCCCACGAGCCAGCGCGTCGTGCACGGTGATGCCGGTGCGGGCGCCGCCCCAGCGCATATCGGTGGAGTGGAACACCACATTGCTCATCGATTCGACGCCACCGGCGATCACCAGATCGTTCTGCCCGGTGCTGACCTGCATGCAGGCCTGGATCACCGACTGCAGACCCGAACCGCACCGGCGGTCAAGTTGCATGCCCGGAACCGTCACGGGCAGACCGGAATCCAACGCCACGACGCGCCCGACCGCCGGCGCCTCCATGCTCGGGTAGCAGTGGCCGAGTACGACATCCTCGACGGCTTCGGGTGCGATGCCGGTGCGTTCCAGCAGACCCTTGAGGACGGCCACACCCAGGTCCACCGCCGTCAGCGACGCGAACATGCCGTTGTAACGCCCGATCGGCGTCCGCACCGGTTCGCAGATGACGACGTCGCGCATCACATGAACCGCCCGCCGGTCACCTCGAGCACCGTGCCGGTCATGTATGACGACAGGTCCGAGGCCAGGAACAATGCCACGTTGGCGATCTCGGCGGGTTCGCCGGCCCGCCCCATCGGGACCTCGGCCAGCTTCTGCTCCCAGATGCGTTCGGGCATCGCCTCGGTCATCGCCGATCGGATCAGCCCGGGCTGGATCGCGTTCACCCGGACACCAACGTGCGCAAGCTCTTTCGCGGCCGCCTTGGTCATCCCGACGATGCCGGCCTTGGCGGCCGAGTAGTTGGTCTGCCCGACCAGGCCGACCTTGCCGGACAGCGACGACATGTTCACGATCGCGCCGCTGCCGGCCTCCCGCATCACGGCGGCGGCCGACCGCAACCCGTGCCAGGTGCCTTTCAGGTGCACGGCGATCACCTGGTCGAACTGGTCCTCGGTCATTTTGCGCATGGTGGCGTCGCGGGTGATGCCCGCGTTGTTGACGAAGACGTCGAGACTGCCGAAGCGTTCGACCGCGGTCGCGACCAACGCGTCGACGTCGGCGGCCGAGGTGACGTCACAGCACGCGGCAACCGCGACGTCGGTGCCCCCGATGCTGGCCGCCGCGGCCTCGGTGGCTTCCAGATTCAGGTCCCCGAGCACCACCCGGGCGCCCTCGGATACGAACCGCTGCGCGATCGCCAATCCGAGACCCTGCGCCCCACCGGTCACCACCGCCGTGCGGCCCGCCAACAACGTCACAGCCAATCCCCTGCCATCGAAGTGAACCCACTGGATTTGCAATATCGTATTTCATATATGATCTGAAGCCAACACCCGGTCCCTGCCCCCGAGGAGCGCCGATCGAATGACCAACGCCGCCGCCAGTGCCGCCCAGCCCGAGGTCAGCGACGAGGACTTCACCGAAATACTCAACCAGACACGACAATTCGTGCGGAGCGTGGTCGTTCCACGGGAGAACGAGATCCTCGCCTCCGACCGCGTTCCCGACGACATCCGGGATCAGGCGATGCGGATGGGCCTGTTCGGCTACGCCATCCCTCAGCAGTGGGGCGGTCTGGGCCTCAACCTGGCCCAGGACGTCGAGCTGGCCATGGAGCTCGGCTACACCTCGCTGGCACTGCGCTCGATGTTCGGCACCAACAACGGCATCGCCGGGCAGGTGCTGGTCGGGTTCGGCACCGACGAGCAGAAGTCCCGCTGGCTCGAGGGCATCGCGTCCGGTGAGGTGGTGGCATCGTTCGCGCTGACCGAGCCGGGTGCCGGCTCCAACCCGTCGGGGCTCAAATCCAAGGCGGTGCGCGACGGCGAGGGGTGGGTGATCAACGGCCAGAAGCGGTTCATCACCAACGCCCCGACGGCCACCCTGTTCGTGGTGTTCGCGCGCACCCGCCCCGCCGACGACAAGGGCGCGGGCATCGCCGTATTCCTGGTCCCGGCCGACTCCCCCGGCGTCGAGGTCGGCGTCAAGGACAAGAAGATGGGTCAGGAGGGCGCCTGGACCGCCGACGTCAGCTTCACCGACGTCCGGGTGCCCGACGCCGCCCTGGTCGGGGGTTCCGAGGATCACGGCTACCGGGCCGCGATGACGTCGCTGGCCCGCGGGCGGGTGCACATCGCCGCGCTGGCGGTCGGCTCCGCGCAGCGCGCGCTCGACGAGTCGGTCGGCTACGCCGCGACGGCCACCCAGGGCGGAACGCCGATCGGCGACTTCCAACTGGTGCAGGCGATGATCGCCGACCAGCAGACCGGCGTGCTGGCCGGCCGGGCGCTGGTCCGCGACACCGCACGCAAGTGGGTCAGCGGTGAGGACCGCCGCATCGCGCCGTCGGCGGCCAAGCTGTTCTGCACCGAGATGGCCGGCCAGGTCGCCGACCTCGCGGTGCAGATCCACGGCGGCACCGGCTACATGCGGGAGGTGCCCGTCGAGCGCATCTACCGCGAGGTCCGACTGCTGCGCCTGTACGAGGGCACCAGTGAGATCCAGCGCCTGATCATCGGCGGCGGCCTGGTGAAGGCGGCCCAGCGCGGGCAGTAACCACGCGATTTCGGTGCAATTCCCGTCGCTGACCGACGGCTCATGCACCGAAATCACTCGGGACGGCGGCGGCCGCTACTATCGACGGCATTACAGTTTCACCGACAATAGCGTGAGGAGACGCATGTCCGACCGACTGACCGACCGGGTCGCGTTCATCACGGGAGCCGCCCGCGGCCAGGGCCGCGCACATGCCGTCAAGATGGCCTCCGAGGGTGCGGACATCATCGCCGTCGACATCTGCGGGCCGCTGCCGACGTGCGTGCCGTACAACCCGGCCAGCAAGGAGGACCTCGACGAGACGGTCCGCCTGGTCGAGGCCACCGGCAGGCGCATCCTGCCCTACGTCGTCAACACCCGCGACGCCACCGAACTGACGGAGGCGGTGGACACCGCGGTGACCGAACTGGGCCGCCTCGACATCATCGTCGCCAACGCCGGTATCACCGCCCCCCAGCCCTGGGACCAGATCGCTGTCGAGGACTTCCGCGACGTGCTGGACACCAACGTGACCGGCACTTGGAACGCGGTGACGGCCGGCGCGCCGCACATCATCGACGGCGGGCGCGGCGGCTCGATCATCCTGATCAGCTCCGCAGCCGGAATCAGCATGCAGCCGTTCATGATCCACTACACGGCCAGCAAGCATGCGGTGCTCGGGATGGCCCGCGGGCTGGCCGCCGAACTCGGCCGGCACTCGATCCGGGTCAACAGCGTGCATCCGGGCCCGGTCGCCACCGACATGGGCACCGGCGACATGCTGGGCGCCCTGCAGCGCGCCGGTGAGACCAACACGCAACTGGCCCACATGGGCACGCCGGTGATGCCGCCGTACGTGTCCATGGCGGAGGACATCGCCGACACCGTCTGCTGGCTGGCGTCCGACGAAGCCAAATGCATCACCGCGGCGGCGATTTCGGTTGACCTCGGATCCTCGCAGTACTGAGTTCGCCGGTCAGCTGGCGGCACGGCTGGCGGGATACGGCGCGCGGCCGTGCATCGAGTTCAACGGCACCTGGTACTCCGGAGACCAGATCACCGGCTACCACGCGGCCATCGAAGAGATCCTGCGGGGTGTCGGGCCGACCGAGCCGGTCGCCCTGGTGGTCCGCAACCGCATCCCGCATGCGGCCGCCATTCTCGGGTTCATCGCGACCCGTCGGCCCGTGTCGATGGTCTACTCCTACCAGGCACCGACCGCGATCGCCGCGGACATCGAAAGCATCGGTCCCGCAGCGGTTCTCGCCGATCCGCAGGACTGGACACCGGAGGTCGCCGCGGCAGCCGAACGGGTGGGCGCTGCCGGCGTAGTGCTCGGGTCCGGCGGGCCCGCGCTAGCCGCACCGCGCACCGGCCTGCCGGCCGTGGCCGATCCGGGCCTGGACATTCTGAGCAGCGGCACCACCGGGCCACCGAGGCGGGTGCACCTGCCCACCGCGGTGCTACGGCACACCGTGCTCAGCATGACGCTGGGCAGCGCCCCGGCACCGGGCGATCCTCCCGCGCTGGTGTTCTGGCCGTTCGGCAGCGTGGGAGTGTGCCAACTGCTCGCCGGCGCCTACAGCGGACAGCGGATCGTGCTGTTGGAGAAGTTCACCGTCGAGGACTGGGTGCGTGCGGTGCGCGAGTACCGGATCCGTTGGGCCGGAGCGCAACCGACGATCCTCCGGATGATCCTGGCCGCCGATGTCCCGCCCGACGAGCTGGCCTCGCTGGAGTACCTGTCCGGTGGCGGTGGTCCGCTGGAGCCCGAGCTGCAGGCCGAGTTCGAAACCCGCTACGGTATCCCGCTGCTGTGGGGTTACGGCGCAACGGAATTCGCGGGAACGGTGTGCGCGTGGACGCCCGCGCTGCGCGAGCAGTTCGGTGTCCGGCCCGGTACCGTCGGCCGGCCGCTCCCCGGGGTCGAGGTGCGTATCGTCGACCCGGACAGCCATATCGAGGTGCCGACGGGTGAGCACGGCCTGTTGTCGGCGCGCGTCGAGATTCTCGGGCCGCGGTGGTTGACCACCACCGACATCGCCTCGGTCGATGCCGACGGCATCGTCTCGATCCACGGTCGTGCCGACGGCGCGATCAACCGCGGCGGATTCAAGGTGCTGCCGGAACGGGTGCGCACCGCGCTCCTCGCCCATCCGGCGGTGCACGACGCGTGTGTGGTCGCGGTGCCCGACGAGCGGGTCGGGCAGGTGCCGTTCGCCGCGGTCGAGCTTCTCCCGGGTTCCACGGTCACCGAGGAGGCGCTCAAGTCCGCGGTACGGGAAGTCCTTCCCGCACAGGCAGTTCCGGTCGCCGTCGCGATCCTCGACGAGCTGCCCCGCAACGCGGCCATGAAGGTACGTCTCGACGCGGTGACCGGACTCTACCCGAACACCTTGCGCAGGAACGAGACCTGATCGCCGACGGCCCGATCGAACCACTCCAGCCCGGGCCAGACGTCGAAGTGATCGCACGGGTAGTGGTGCACCCAGCCTCGGCCGTACTCGGCGGTGCGAGCGACCGCATCGGCCGGCACATAGCTGTCGAAGTCGGCGATCTGCACCAGCAGTGAGGGTTTCAGCCGCTTGGCATACGGCTTGGTCTTGATCTTCATCAACTCCTGGCCGACCGCCGAGTCGACTTCGTTGCGCCAGGTCGGCCCGGCGATCGCATGGTAGTTCTCGTAGGCGCCGTCGAGCGTCAGACCGCCCGGCTCACCCGGGCGGCCCACCACGGGCATCATCACCGGCGTCCCGCCGCGGGCGACGACCACCCGGCTGGCCACCCCGTCGACGGTGGCCCGCCCGGCCGCGGCAAGGCTGTACTGCTTGAGGACGCCGCGTGCGGTCGCGACCGCGTCGGTCAACGGCGTCAGCGCGATCACCGCTTTTACGTCGCCGCGGTCGGCGGCCACCCGGATCACGTGCCCACCGGACAGCGACACGCCCCACAACACGATCCGGTCCGGGTCGACGTCGGGCAGGCGTTTGGCCGCAGCGATGGCCGCGTCATAGTCCTGCAACTGCCGGGTGATCGAAATGCTCTGCCGGGGTTGCCCTTCCGAAGCGCCGAAGCCGCGGTAGTCGAAGGCCAGCACGTCGAATCCCGCGTCGGCGAACCGTTCGGCGAACGGTGCCAGACCGGAGTCCTTGGTGCCGGCGAAGCCGTGCGCCATCACCACCACCGGACGCGGGCCGGGACCGTCACCGGTGAAGTGCCACGCGCTACACGAAGTGCCGCCGGAGTTGAATGTCGTTTCGCGATAGCTCATTTCGCTCCCGCGGTCACCGCGGGGCGCGGCCGCTGTGCGGCCCGCCGGATGCCCGCGGGAATCTCCTTGGTGCGGATGTCGTGCTCGTAGTAGAAGTAGTCCACCTGCTGGGTGTGCCGCGGCCGGTCGGTGCAGTGCCCGGAGTGCAGTTTCTGGTCGGCGTCGATCACCCGCTGCATCTCGTCGACCGGCGGGAGCGCGTAGCGTCCCACGGCATAGGCGGCCAGCACCCGGGTCTGGCACTCCACGAACGGGAACAGCGTCGGGATCGCCTGCGCGAAGCCGATGAACACCAGATTGTCGATACCGGGGTGGAACATCCGCTTGTACAGCCGAATCTGATTGCCGGGTGCGCTGAGAAAGTCCGGGTCGAAGAACGGGAAGGTGATGTTGTACCCCGTGGCGTAGATGATTGCGTCGAAGACACCACTGGTCCCGTCGTCGAAGTGCACGGTGTCGCCGTCGAGCCGGGCGACGTTCGGCTTGGGGATGACGTCACCGGAACCGAGGCGCAACGGCAGCTCCACCGACTGGGTCGGATGCGCCTCGAACAGTTTGTGGTTGGCCGGCGGCAGGCCGTAGCTAGTGGGGTCAGTGCCCAGATAGGGCGCGATGAACTGAATAGCCTTGCGCTGCCACGACAACGGGATGTGCGGCGACGTCTTGAACAGCTTGTCGCCCGGCTGGCCGGCGATGAACTTCGGCACGATCCACGCGCTCGACCGGGTCGACAGCGTGACGGTGTTCTGCAGTGTCTTCGATGACAGTTCGACGGTGATGTCGGCGGCGCTGTTGCCGATGCCGACCACCAGGATGCGCTTGCCGGTCAGCTCGAGCGGGGTGTGCGGGTCGATGTAGTGGTGGGAGTGGATCACCTCGCCGGTGAACGTGCCGGGGAAGTCCGGCATCCGGGCGTCCCAGTGGTGTCCGTTGCCGACCACCAGCAGGTCGAACTCGCGCACCGCGCCGGCCTGGTCCTCGATCTCCCAACCCGCGCCGGCCCGGCGGGCGTGTACGACGCCGTTGCCGAACTCGATGTTGTCCAGCAGGTCGAAAGCGTCGGCGTAGTCGTCGAGGTAGCGCTTGATGTCGGAGTGGTGCGGAAAGGCCGGGAACTCGTCCGGAATGGGAAAGTCCTTGAACGCCAGGCGATGTTTGGAGGTGTCGATGTGCAGTGACCGGTAGGCGCTGCTGAGTCCGTTGGGGTTCTCGAACGCCCAGTTGCCGCCGATCCGGTCGGACAGTTCGAAGGTCGTGTACGGAACGCCGTAGTCCTTGAGCATCTTGCCGGCGGTCAGGCCGCTGATGCCGGCGCCGATGATGGCGGTGCGCGGATAGGTGCGCATCATCGTGGCTGCCTTTCGGGTTTCTGGGACGCACGTTGTTTGTCCACGAACCGGATGGCCATCCGGTTCATCACCCCGGGTGCGTACCGGGCCAGCAGCCAGCCGGCATAGGCCTTCCGCGGCGCCACCAGGATCGCCTTGTTGCGTCCGATCGCGCGCAGGGTGTCCGCGGCCAGCCGGTCGGGATCGTAGAAGTCCTTGCTGCGCTGGCCCATTCGGTAGAACTCGCGACCGTTGATACCGGTGATGAGGCCCTTGTCCAGGATCGGGGTTTCCACGGCGGCCGGGCAGACCGCGAGCACGCCGACGTTGTGCGCGGCGGCTTCCGAGCGCAGCGCCAGCGAGAGCCCGACCACGGCGTGCTTGGACATCACATAGCTGGTGATCTGACCGGCCGCGGCCAGCCCGGCCATCGACGCGGTGTTGACGATGAAGCCGCCGCCCTGCCGGATCATCTGCGGATAGGCCGCGGCGACGCCGTGCACCACGCCGCGGATGTTGACGTCGATGATCGCGTTCCAGTGCTCCAGCGTGAGCAACTGGGTGTCGGCGGCCCAGGTGATGCCGGCGTTCTTGAACATCAGATCCAGCCGGCCCGCGCGCCCGACCACGTCGTCGACGGCGCCCTGCACGGCCGCGGCGTCGGTGACGTCCAGCCGGGCCGCCC
>ERZ724513.66-NODE-66-length-37787-cov-7.167603_pt1 | contig 37787 bp, 40 predicted proteins | sample MGYA00376046_ERZ724513 | MGnify/ENA primary metagenome ERZ724513 (study PRJEB28724, sample SAMN07190883) | activated sludge metagenome | isolation source: activated sludge of sewage treatment plant in Hong Hong | place: Hong Kong | collected 2016-03-17 ...
ACCGCAATCCTCTCTCTGACAAGAATTGACTGCGCATCAAACCCGGGGTGGTTCATCTTGAGAAAGCCCCACAACGCGACAATCGCACCAACATCACAGCAAAACGCCTGACCAACTTACGGCTGCTGCAGTGCCACCCGCGGGCGCAGCAGGTCGGTCACGGCCTGCGCCATCGTCATCGGCTCGATCGGGTGCGAAACCACCGCGTCGGCCCGCGACCAGGTGGCAAGCCAGGCGTCCTGGGGCCGGCCCACCACGACCAGGACCGGCGGGCAGTGGAAGATCTCGTCCTTCAACTGCCGGCACACACCCATCCCACCGGCTGGCGCGGCTTCCCCGTCCAGGATGAGCAGATCCAGACCACCGGCATCGGCCGCCCGGATGACCATGGGTTCGGTGGCCACCTCGACGTACTCGACCTCCGGCAGCTCCCGTGAGGGCCGCCGGCCGAGGGCCATGCGGATCTGCTGGCGGGAGTCCGCATTGTCGCTGTAGACGAGGACCTTCAACGCGCGCGCCATGCCTCGATGCTAGTGAAAGACACCCGGATCGACGCACCCAGCAGCCCCTGTTCCGGGGCAATTAGGGAAAAATGCCACCGAATCGGGGGGTCGTTCGGTTTGAGACACGTAAACCTGCCAGAATCGGCGCGTGGCTAATGCATCTGCTGTGACGACCCGGCTCGCGCCGGCGGGCCATTCCGACCGGCCCAACAACGTCGCCATTGGAACAATGATCTGGCTGGCCAGCGAATTGATGTTCTTCGCGGCCCTTTTCGCCATGTACTTCACGCTGCGCTCGGTGAACCCTGAGATCTGGGCGGTGGACACCCAACTGCTCAACATCCCGTTCGCGACGATCAACACGACGATCCTGGTGCTGAGCTCGGTGACCTGCCAGTTGGGCGTGTTCGCGGCCGAACGCGGGGACGTGAAGAACCTGCGCAAGTGGTTCATCATCACGTTCATCATGGGCGCGATCTTCATCGGCGGTCAGATCACGGAGTACACCGCGCTGGTGCATGAGGGACTGACCCTGTCCTCCAGTCCCTATGGCTCGGTGTTCTACCTGACCACCGGGTTCCACGGACTGCACGTGACCGGCGGGCTCATCGCCTTCCTGTTCGTCCTAGCCCGTACGTATGTCGCAAAACGCTTCACCCACGAGCAGGCCACCTCGGCGATCGTCGTGTCGTACTACTGGCACTTCGTCGACGTGGTCTGGATCGCCCTGTTCGCCACGATCTACCTGGTCAAGTGATGCGAGGTTCCATGAAGAAGCGCAGTCGCCGGCGGTCACTGGCCGCTGGGGTCCTGATGGGGGGTGCCCTGCTCGCCGTGGGGTCGGGATACGCGGTCGTGTCGGCGGAGACCACTCCGGCGCCTGCCTCGACGGTCGCGGCAGGCTCTGTGGAGCAGCTGCAGCTCGGCCGGCAGTTGTTCCTTGAGGGCTGTTCCTCCTGCCACGGCCTGAACGGGCAGGGCGTCGCTTCGGACAACGCCACCGGCGGCAACGGCGGCCCGAGCCTCATCGGCGTGGGTGAGGCCGCTGTCAGCTTCCAGGTCGGAACCGGACGTATGCCGCTGGCCGCACCCGAGGCACAAGCCCCGCGCAAGGACCCGATCTACACCACCGAGGAGATCTCCGCACTGGCCGCCTACGTGGCCACGCTGGGCCCCGGCCCGGCAAATCCCACCGAGGAGGAGCTCAACCTCGACGGTGCGGACATCGCCGCCGGTGGCGAGATCTTCCGCACCAACTGCACGCAGTGCCACAACTTCGCAGGCAGCGGCGGCGCCCTGACCGACGGCCAGTACGCCCCGAGCCTTATGAACGCCTCACCGGAACAGATCTGGCAGGCGATGGTGACCGGACCGCAGCAGATGCCGGTATTCAGCAACGAGACGCTGACGCCGGCGGACAAGAAGGACCTGATCGCCTACATCGAGTCCCTGAAGGTGGAGCCCAACCCCGGTGGTCTGGACCTCGGCCGGCTCGGACCGGTGACTGAGGGCCTGTTCGCCTGGACCGCGGGCCTGCTGGCCCTGATTGCGGTCGCCGTCTGGATCGGAGCAAAGGTGCGATGACGACTTCCGACAACCTGCCCGCCCACACCGGCGAGGACGAAGCCGCCGCGATTGCCGCTGCTACTGCTGCCTTGCCGGCGCACCGGCCGCGGCGCACCGACGTAGACCCGAAGGCCGCGCGCCGCGCCGAGCGGCAGGTATCCCTGTTCTTCCTCGGTTCGGCCCTGATGACCGTGCTGTTCGTGGTGGCCTTCGTGGCGATCCCGGTCGACCAGGACGTCTACATCTGGGGCTTCGGCACCGTCAACGCCAGCAACATCGCACTGGGCGTGACCTTCGGTCTGGCCATCTTCCTCATCGGCGCCGGGGCCATCCACTGGTCCAAGAAGCTGATGAACGAGAAAGAGGTGGTGCAGATGCGCCACTCTCTTGCCTCTACCGACGAGGATCGCGATTCGGCCGTCGAAGCCTTCGACGACTTCTCGGCGGACTCCGGGTTCGCCCAGCGGCCAGTGGTGCGTCGCTCGTTGCTCACGGCTATGGCCCTGTTCCCGATCCCGTTGGTGGTCATGCTGCGCGACCTCGGCCCGCTGCCCGGGAACGCGCTGCGGGAGACCTTGTGGACCAAGGGCAGCCGGATCGTGGTCGACCCCACCGGCAACCCCATCCGCCCCACCGACCTGGCCATTGGCGGGCTGATTTCGGCCATTCCGGCGGATCTGCCGCAGGTGCAGGAGGAGGAGGGCAACCTCAACGCGCGGGCCAAGGCCGCGATCATCCTGGTGCGCATGGAGCCGCAGGAGATCGTCTCGCAGCAGGGCGACAACTGGGACTACGGCGGCATCCTGGCCTTCTCCAAGATCTGTACCCACGTGGGCTGTCCGATTGCGCTCTACGAGCAGCGGTCGCATCATTTGTTGTGTCCCTGCCATCAGTCGACGTTTGACTTGGCGGACTCCGGCAATGTCGTGTTCGGGCCTGCGGCTCGCCGGTTACCACAACTACCTATAACGATTGACCAGGAAGGGTATCTGGTGGCCGTGGATGGCTTCGCAGAGCCCGTTGGTCCGAGCTTCTGGGAGCGTGGCGACTCATGAGCGCGACGGTGAACACGGCGGGCAAGACGGTCCGCTGGGTCGACGACAGGTTGGCCTCCAGTAACTTCCTGAAACGCAGTATGGGCAAGGTCTTCCCTGAGCACTGGTCGTTCATGCTCGGTGAGATCGCCCTGTACAGCTTCATCGTCGTGCTGCTGTCCGGGGTCTATCTCACGCTGTTCTTCAAGCCGTCGATGATCGAGATCGCCTACAACGGCTCCTACGTGCCACTGAAGGGCGTGAAGATGTCCGAGGCCTACGCCTCGACCCTCGACATCTCCTTCGACGTCCGTGGCGGCCTGCTGATGCGGCAGGTGCACCACTGGGGGGCGCTGTTCTTCATCGCCGCCATCTCCGTGCACCTGTGCCGGGTGTTCTTCACCGGTGCCTTCCGCAAGCCCCGTGAGATGAACTGGGTGATCGGCACCGGCCTGTTGGTCATGGCCTTCGCGGCCGGTTTCGCCGGCTACTCGCTGCCCGACGACCTGCTCTCCGGCACCGGCCTGCGGATCATCCAGGGCATCATCCTGGCGATCCCCCTGGTCGGCTCCTACGTGAGCTTCTTCCTGTTCGGCGGCGAGTTCCCGGGGTCGGACATCATCCCCCGGCTCTACGGGATCCACATCCTGCTGGTCCCCGGTCTGATCCTGGCGCTGCTCACCGCCCACCTGATCATGGTGTGGTACCAGAAGCACACTCAGTTCCCCGGCCCCGGGCGCACCAACGAGAACGTCGTGGGCTACCGCCTGATGCCGATCTACATGGCCAAGGCCGGCGGCTTCTTCTTCGTCGTGTTCGGAGTCATCACACTCATCTCGGGGCTGGTCACGATCAACCCGATCTGGCTGTACGGACCCTATACGCCTGACCAGGTCACGGCCGGTTCCCAGCCCGACTGGTACATCGGCTGGCTCGAGGGTTCGTTGCGGATGATGCCCAACGTGGAATGGGTGATCTTCGGCCACAACTTGAGCTGGAACATCCTCGTTCCGGCAGTCATCGTGCCTGGCCTCATCTTCACGGCCTTGGGCCTGTACCCGTGGATCGAGCAGTGGGCCACTGGCGACAAGTCCGAGCACCATCTGCTGGACCGGCCGCGCAACGCCCCTGTGCGCACGGCGCTGGGTGCCATGGCACTGTCGTTCTACGTGCTGCTCTGGGTCGGTGGTGGTAACGACCTGATCGCGAAGTTCTTCGACCTGTCGATCAACTCCATCACCTGGTTCCTGCGGATCGCGATCTTCGTGGTGCCGCCACTGGTGTTCGTGGCGACCAAGCGCATCTGCCTTGGCCTGCAGCGTCGTGACCGGGACAAGTTGCTGCACGGCATGGAGACCGGCAACATCCTGCGCCTGCCGCACGGTGAGTTCATCGAGATCCACGCGCCGATCTCCGAAGAGGAGAGGGCCGTGCTCATGTCCAAGCCGGACCGGACGCCGCTGCCGGCCCCCGAGGAGGTCGACGAGAACGGGGTCGCACTCAAGGGTGCCAGGAAGGCCCGCATGCAGGCCAAGTTGTCGAACTTCTTCTACGCCGACAACGTCGCCCTGCCGACTCGGGCTGAGCTCGAGGCCGCCGAGGCGCACCTGCGCCACGAGGTCGAAGAGGCCGCCCCGGTCATGGATGAGGACCGCCGCCTCGTTCCGTCCCACGATGGTTCGGTTCTGCACGACCCGGCCAACGACTGAGACATACGCGAAAGGCCCCGCTCCCCTGCGTTGGGGCGGGGCCTTTCGCATCGGTTAGATGTTGGAACATCCGTTAGAGGACAAAACCGACATTTCCGTCTAACGGATGTTGGAACCTCTAACCGATGCCATCCTGACCACGTGGGCGAGATGTTCGAGCGGATGCGGGCGGGCGAGCTGTACATCGCCGAGGACCCGCAGATGGAGAAGCTGCATCTGGCCGGCCAGGATCTACTCGAGCGCTTCAATGCCACGCCGGCCCGGCAGGCGCATCTGCGCACGGCCCTCCTACAGGAACTCCTCGGTACCTGCGGGCCGGGCGTCACGATCTGCCCACCCCTGCGCTGCGACTACGGCCTCCACATTCACGTCGGCGAGGGCACCTTTATCAACTACGACTGCGTCCTGCTGGATGCGGCAGACATCCATATCGGCGCCCACTGCCAGATCGCACCGCGGGTCACCTTGATCACGTCGACGCATCCCCTGGAACCGCAACCTCGCTCGCGAGGCTGGGAATCGGCGGCGCCGATCACGCTGCACGACAACGTGTGGCTCGGTGCCGGGGTGATCGTGCTGCCAGGGGTGACCATCGGGGCTGACACGGTGGTCGGCGCCGGCAGTGTGGTGACCAAGGATCTGCCCAGCGGGGTTGTGGCAGTCGGCACTCCGGCGAGGGTCGTGCGGGATCTGGCGCAAAACGCTCGATAGGGGCCATATGCCGATCCAGAGATTTTGTCCGGGCCCGCGACCAAACCAGTGGATCCGGGTCGTATCTGCCTCCGATCGACGCATTTGTCACGGGACACGACCGAGCGCGGCCACCATCTCAGGGCACCGGACACGACCGAGCCCCGCCACCAGGATGGGCAGCGGGGCTCAGCACAACAGGCTAGGCGCTCGGCGACTCGATCGCTTCGGTGGTCACCGCACCGGTCTTGGAGTGCTGCAGCCAGTCCTTCCAGGACACGTTCCACTCGGTGATGCCGTTGCCGAGGTCCTGCTCACGGCCGGTGTTCTTCACAACCACCACGTCGCCGACCTCGGAGTTCTGGAACAGCCAGTAAGCATTGTCCGTGCTCAGGCCGATGCAGCCGTGGCTCACGTTGGCGTAGCCCTGCGAACCGACCGACCACGGGGCGGCGTGAACGAACTCACCCGAGCTCGTGATCCGCATCGCCCAGTTCACGTCGAGCCGGTAGTACTCAGGGTCGCTCTTCGAGGTACCGCCGCTGGCCGCGTCCATGACCACGAAGTCCAACTTCTCGGAGATGACCTTGATGCCGGAGCGGGTCTCGAAACCGGGCTTGCCGCTGGTGGCCGGGAAGGTCTTGATCACCTTGCCGTTCTTCTTCACGGTCATCGTGTGGTTGGCGGCGTTGTACGTCGAGATCATCGAGTCGCCCGTGCGGTAAGTCACCTGGGAGTTGTCGTCGCCGTACGCGCCAGGCCCGGTCTTGATGCCCTTGAGCGGCATGTCCACCTGCACCTTGGTGTTCTCGGGCCAGTACTTCTTCGGCCGGAAGACCACAACGGTGTCGGACTCCCAGGACCAGGCACCCTGCACCGGCGTCGAGGTCCGCACCTGCAACTGCTCCTCGACGGCACGCTTGTTCTTCACCGGGGCGCTGAACGTCACCCGGACCGGCATACCAACGCCCACCTGGGCACCGTCGGCCACACTCACCGAGCTCACCTGCACCAGGGTCTGCGGGTTGACGGTCTTGAACGTGCGGTCCAGCGTGGTCGGCTGGCCGTCAGCGTTGGTCGCCGTAGCCTGCACGGTGTACGTGGCGCCGAAATCCAGCGTCTGGGCCTTGGAGGTCCAGGTATTGCGTTCGGGGTTGTAGGAGCCCTTCAGCAGGCCTTTAGGGCCCTTCACCGCCACGTTGGCCAGCGAGCCGTCCTGCGCCACGATGACGATGGGCTGGTTCACAGGGGCTTTGCGCTGCGCAGCGGGCACCACCTGCATGGACACCGCAGACTGCTCAGGGGCTTGGCTGCGCGCGATCAGCGTGGGACCGCAGCCGGCGGCCAGCATGGCAGTGGCAGCGGCGCCGATGACGGCGACGTTCCGCTTCTTCAACATTGGCAAGCAACCTTTCCTTGCGTCGATACTGACGCACGATCCCCGGCGCGCCGAGGCACAACACGCCGTGTATTCAGTGTGCCACGCACGGCGGTTGCTCTAAACCACCCGATCACGCGGCGCGGCGTGATTCTCGCCACGCTGACCCGCACACATCCCGGGCAAACCGGACAAATGGCCCCGCTCGGCGCCCGAAGTCTGCCTAGTGCGCGAAGTCGCGGCGGTAGTACTCGAACACCAACCCGACCGTGCTGATCATCAGGAAGATGATCCCGGTGAGCATGAGCCAGGTGGCGAAGATCAGGCCGAGCACGATCAGCATCGCCGAGAAGCCCAGCGGCAGGGGCCACCAGGAGTGCGGGCTGAAGAATCCGTAGTCGGGGTCAGCTTCGTCCTGTTCGGCCAGCTGGTCGTCGGACGGGTGATCAGTGAGCCGCCGCGAGGTGTAGGTCGCGTAGAAGCCCACGAGCAGCGTCATGAAGCCGGTGAACAGCAGAACCGTCGTGCCCGCCCAGTCCTGCGCCCAGAACCCGTAGACCACACCGACGATGAAGAAGAACGCGGCAAGGACGTTGAAAACTACGCCAGCGACCTTCACGAGTGATCTCCCTTCTCGACCGAACCGGAGGTGGCTCCGACCAGGCTCTCCACCACGCTCATCGGCAGGATTCCCTCGACCTCCGGATGGTGCAGGTCGAACGCCGGCCGCTCAGAGCGGATGGGCGGCAGCGAGATGAAGTTGTGCCGCGGCGGCGGGCAACTGGTCGCCCATTCCAGGGAGGCACCCCAGCCCCACGGGTCGTCGACGGTGACGTTCGGAGCGAACCGCCAGGTCCGGTAGACGTTGTAGAGGAAGAACAGCGTCGAGATCCCCAGAATGAGTGCCCCGAAGGACGAGATCTGGTTGAGCAGCGTGAATCCTTCGTCGGGCAGGTAGTCCGCATAACGACGCGGCATGCCCTGGGTGCCCAGCCAGTGCTGGACCAGGAAGGTGATCTGGAAACCCCAGAACAGCAGCCAGAAGTGGATCTTGCCGAGGCGCTCGTCCAGCATCTTCCCGGTCATCTTCGGCCACCAGTAGTAGAACCCGGCGAACATGACGAACACGACGGTTCCGAACACTGTGTAGTGGAAGTGGGCCACCACGAAGTAGCTGTCGGAGAGCTGGAAGTCCAGCGGCGGAGAGGCCAGCATGATGCCGGTGAGACCACCAAACAGGAACGTCACAAGGAAGCCCAGAGTCCACAACATGGGCGTTTCGAACGTGATCGACCCACCCCACATCGTCCCCACCCAGTTGAAGAACTTCACCCCCGTGGGCACCGCGATCAGCATCGTCATGAAGGCGAAGAACGGCAGCAGGATCGCGCCAGTGACGTACATGTGGTGCGCCCACACCGCCATCGACAGGGCACCGATCGCCAGCGTCGCGAAGACCAGACCCTTGTAGCCGAAGATCGGTTTGCGGCTGAACACCGGCAGGATCTCGCTGGTGATACCGAAGAACGGCAACGCCAGGATGTAGACCTCCGGATGGCCGAAGAACCAGAACAGATGCTGGAAGAGGATTGCGCCACCGTTCTCGCTGGCGAACACGACCGTGCCAAACTTCCGATCGATCTCGACGACCAGCAGCGTCGCGGCCAGCACCGGGAAGACCATGAGCACCAGAACGGAGGTGACCAGCACCGTCCACGTGAAAACCGGCATCCGGAACATCGTCATGCCCGGAGCACGCATGGTGAAGATCGTGGTGAGGAAGTTGACCGCGCCCAGGATCGTGCCCAGACCACCCATGGCCAGACCCAGCAGCACCATGTCGGCGCCATACGTCGGCGTGAAGACCTCGTTGTGCAGCGGCGCGTAGAAGAACCAGCCGAAGTCGGGAGCGCCACTGGGCGTGAAGAACGACAGCGCTGCAGTCAGGCCACCGAAGAAGAACAGCCAGTACGAGAACATGTTCAACCGCGGGAAGGCCACGTCCGGTGAGCCGATCTGCAGCGGCATGATCACGTTGCCGAAGCCGACGAACAACGGCGTCGCGAACAGGAACAGCATGATGATGCCGTGCATCGTGAAGAACTGGTTGTACTGCGCGTTGGACAGCAACTGCAGGCCCGGCTGGGCCAGTTCGCCACGCATGCCGAGGGCCAACAAACCGGCCACCATGAAGTACACGAACGAGGTGATCAGGTACAGCTGACCAATGATCTTGTGGTCGGTCGATGTCAACCACTTGATGACCGTCTGCCCGAAGCCCTGCCGACGCTTGGCCTTGGCAGCCAGTTTCTCGGCCTCACGGTCCACCGTGTCGTCGCTGCGGATCGGTTCGTCGAGGATTGCCACGTCAGACTCCTTGTGCCGATTCGGTCGTCCTGCCACTTGTCAACTGGCCGAACTGGCCCTTCGCCCGCAGTTCCTGCATGTGGGCGTCGAATTCCTGCTGGGTGACAACCTTCACGGTGAACAGCATGCGGGAGTGGTCCACGCCGCACAACTCCGCGCACTTGCCGCGGAACGTGCCCAACTTGTTTGGAGTCACCGTCATCTTGTTCGTACGACCGGGGATAACGTCCAGCTTCTCCAGGAACGTGGGCACCCAGAAGGAGTGGATCACGTCGGGGCTGGTGAGCTCGAAGGTCACGCTCTTGTCGATGGGCAGGTACATCACGGGGCCCTGTCCCCCGGGCGTACCGACCTCGTAGGTGTTCTGGTCCACGTAGTTGAACGTCCATGACCAGCGGAAGCCGACGACACCGATCTTGACGTCGGGGTTCTCGTTGACCGTCCTGAGCACGCTCTGATCGCGCGCGGTGAAGAAGAACATGCCACCGATCATGATCAGGGGCACGATCGTGTACATGATCTCCATCGGGAGGTTGTAGCGGACCTGATCGGGCGCGTGATCGTGATCCGAACGACGGCGGTACACGATGATCGACCAGATGATCAGGCCCCAGACCAGGAACCCGACGGCCAGCGCCGCGATCCAGGAGCCGGTCCACAGGTGGAGCATGCGGGGGCCCTCTTCGGTCGACGGAGCCGGATATCCCGCCCGCTTCCAGTCGTCGATCGTGCTCTGGGAGCACCCTGCGAGGAACAGCGCCGAAACGCCGCTCAGCGCCACGAGCGCCGCTTTCCGACGCCCCCCACCCGCTGTCATTCGCCTCATGGAACCCTTCCCAAAAGCCCGGCGCACGTAAGAAACGTGCAAGGTTTCAAAGCGACCCTAGCGCAATACCCACGGCAGTAAAGCCGCGAGGGGCGGTACCGTGCCGACATGTCGCGGTTCGTGCTGGATTGTGCGGTTTCACGTGCTCCGGACGAGCAGACGGCACGCTGGGCGACCACTGCGATGCAGCGTGCCTGGGCCCCGGTGACGGCCACCTACCACGAGGGCCGGACCAGCCACGCGTTGCTCGTGGAGAGCCAGAACGCCATGGCCACGCTGGTCGGTGGCGCCGCCGCATGGTTCGTGCCCGATGTGGCCGCAGCCGCCGCCCACGCTCTGCTCGACGTCGCAGTCCGTGGCGGTTTCGACGTGATCGTGACCGGTGCCGCCGACCCCATCACGCTGCAGGAGCAGTCCGCTGCGGCAGCCGCTCAACTCGGGCTTCGCCACGAGATCCTGCCGGTGGACAGCGCCGGCAGGCTGCGGCCGGGGGATCTGCCCCAACGGGCGTTGCTGGCCACCGCGGCAGCCAATCAGGAGATCGGCAGTGTCCAGGCCGATCTCGGTAGCTGGGCTGCGGCCAGCGGCTGCGCCGTGGTGCTCGACGCCAGCTGCGCCCTCGGCTGGACCGCTTTACCGCCGTGGTGGGACCGGCTGCTGCTGGACCCGCGGGCCTGGGGTTCGGTGCCGGGCGCGGTCGCGATCATCTCCAGGCAGGCCGGCCGGCCCCGGTTGTCCGACAACGTGGCGGCGGCGGTGACCTGCGGGTTGACAGCGCAGCAGTGGGCTCAGCAGGCCGGCGACCTTCGCGAGCGGGTGCGGCAACAGACCGCACGGATTCGTCGACGCATCCTGGCTGAGGTGGCTGATGTCCAGGTGCACGGGGGTGAGCCCGGCGATCTCCCTCATGTGCTGAGCTTGTCTGTCCTCTATATGGACGCAGAAGTTCTGCAGACCCGCTTGGACACCCGGGGCTATGCCGTCGGCAGCGGCTCGGCCTGCGCATCGCGTACCGGCCAGGCGAGCCACGTCCTGTCCGCGACCGGCGGCCTGACCGGCGGCAACATCCGGCTTGGCCTGCCCCCTGGCCTGCCGGACGAGGCCGTGGACGGCTTCGTCGAGGCGTTCGTGATCGTCGTCCGGGAGCTGCGCGCAGAGATGGGCACCGACGGCCTGTGACGATCATCGACGCCCGTGGCCGGCGATGCCCTTACCCCGTGGTCCTGCTGGGTCAGGCGGCGGCAGCAGCGGGGCCCCGAACTCGGCTCGAGTTGCTCAGTGACGACCCGGTCTCGCTGACCGACGTGCCGGCGTGGTGCCGGATGCGCGGTGCGCAGCTGGAAGAGACGACGCCGCACGAGGGCTATTGGGAGTTCATCGTGATCACAGCACCGGGCGCGAGTCGATGACGTTGCGCACCATCCGCTGGTAGTCCCGGCGCCGCACCTCGACCACTCCGAGTGAGGCCAGGTGCGGTGTGCACCACTGCGTGTCGAGGACCACCGGTTGGCCGGTCTCGCTCAGCCGTTCCACGAGGGCCACCAGCGCCACTTTCGACGCGTCGCGCTGCAGATGGAACATCGACTCCCCCGAGACGAAACCGCCCACGGTCACCGCGAACAGACCGCCGACCAACTCCCCTTGGGCGTCCCAGACCTCGACCGAGTGCGCGTGCCCGCGTTCGTGCAGGGTCCGATAGGCCTGGGCGAGGCGGGCATCGATCCAGCCGCCCGGACGCCGGGTGTCCGCGCATCTGGCCAGGACGGCGTCGAAGTCCTTGTCGATCGAGGTCGTGTGCCGGCGGCAACTCTTGGCCAGACTGCGGGTGACCCGCAACCGATCAAGCGGCAGCACGCCACGGGGATCGGGTGACCACCATTGATAGAGCACAGATGAGTACGACATGGCGAACAGCCCGCGCGGATAGCCCGCGAGCATCATGTCCGCGTCGACAGTGGTGGTGACTCCGACCAGTTCCCTGCGTTCGCTGACCACGCCCGCTTGGGTCTAGTGGAAGGAGTCGCCGCAGGCGCAGGACCCGGTGGCGTTCGGGTTGTCGATGGTGAAACCCTGCTTGTCGATCTGGTCGACGAAGTCGATGGTGGCGCCGCCGAGATACGGGGCGCTCATCCGGTCCACGACCACGGTCACGCCGTCGAAGTCCAGACGCTGGTCGCCGTCGAGGCTGCGCTCGTCGAAAAAGAGCTGGTAGCGCAGGCCCGAGCAACCGCCGGGCTGCACGGCGATCCGCAGTGCCAAATCCTCGCGGCCCTCCTGGGCGAGCAGAGTCGCCACTTTGGCCGAAGCGGTGTCGGTGAGGATCACGCCGGTCTGGGTGCTGGAGGTCTCGGTGGTCATCGACGCCCGTCCTTTCGCTGACATTCTGATTGGGACAACTGATTGGGACAACCAAGCGTCCCCGGGCTGGTATTCCCATGGTGCCACAGGTTCGGTGAGGTAGCCCTAAGCGACGTCCGAGATCCGTGTTCGCCGGTCGCAAACGCCCATGGGCATGGCCCTACGCGCCGTGCCACCATTGAGGACGTGACCGAAACGTTCCTGGAGCCCGAACCCTCCGGGCTGCTCTTGCTGCTGGGCGAAGGCGCCGATGCCTTCAGCGAGCGCGGTGTGGACTGCCCCGGCGACCTGCCCGCACCCAGCGACCCCGACCTGGTTCGTCGCGCGACGGCGGCCAAGGCCGCACTGGGCGACCGCGCGTTCATCCTCGGCCACCACTACCAGCGCGACGAGGTGATCCAGTTCGCCGACGTGACCGGCGACTCGTTCAAACTCGCGCAGAAAGCCGCCGCCCGGCCAGACAGCGAGTTCATCGTCTTCTGCGGTGTCCACTTCATGGCCGAAAGCGCTGACATCCTGACTTCCCAACACCAGCAGGTGATCCTGCCGGACATGGCCGCCGGCTGCTCCATGGCTGACATGGCGGCAGCCGATCAGGTCGAGGCGGCGTGGCGCACGCTGGAAGCCGCCGGCGTCGCCGACGTGACCATCCCGGTCACCTACATGAACTCGACCGCGGCGATCAAGGCCTTCACGGGCCGGCACGGCGGCACCATCTGCACCTCCAGCAATGCCAAGCAGTCGCTCACCTGGGCATTCGAGCAGGGCGACAAGGTGCTGTTCCTGCCCGACCAGCACCTCGGACGCAACACTGCGGTGCTGGACATGGGCTTGACTCTGGATGACTGCGTCGTCTTCGACCCGCACAGGCCCAACGGCGGTCTGACGACCGAGCAGTTGCAGCGGGCGAAGATGATCCTCTGGCGCGGCCACTGCAGCGTTCACGGCCGCTTCACCGAGCAGAGTGTGGACGAGATCCGGGCCAAGGACCCTGAGGTCAACATCCTCGTGCACCCGGAATGCCGCCACGAGGTCGTGCTGAAGGCCGACTACGTGGGCTCGACGGAGTACATCATCAAGGCACTCGATGCCGCCGAGCCCGGTTCGTCGTGGGCGATTGGGACCGAGCTGAACCTCGTGCGCCGGCTGGCCGCCCAGCACCCGGACAAGCGGATCGCGTTCCTGGACCGCACCATTTGTTACTGCTCGACGATGAACCGCATCGACCTGCCGCATCTGGTGTGGGCGCTGGAGAGCCTGGTCGCGGGCCGCGTGGTCAACCGCATCGAGGTGGACGCGGACACCGCACACTGGGCGCGGGTCGCGCTGGATCGGATGCTGGCCCTGCCGGGTGTGGGGGCAGTGGCCGTGCCGGTTGACTGATGGTGTGTCGCGTCGCGATGCCAGAGTCGCAATCGGTGAGCATGCCGGGCATCGGTGAGCGTTCTGGGCGCCCAAAACCCGCCCGTGGTGCTCACGGATGCCCGGAATGCTAACGGAAACCAGAGCGAGCTCTACAACCCCGGCGCACCCCAGACCGGGAACCAGCGGGTCATGTCCTGCTCCAGCGGCAGGTCGTCGGCGAGCAGGTCACGCAACTGCAGTTCCAGAATGTTGTCCCGGCGTGGTTCGGTAATCGGGGCGAACGGATAGAACGTGCCGCGTTTGTACAGGTAGACCAGTGCGAAGTGCTGCTGATCGCGCTGGAAACTGACCAACGAACACAGCAACTGCGGCCCGAATCCTGCGTCCTGGATAGAGATGTTCACAGCGTGCAGGCCGTTCACCAGGTCGGTGACCTCGTTGGCCTGAATCGTCAGCCAGGTGTAGCCGTAGGAGTCACGGGTGGCGCGCAACTGCGGGTCGGAGGTGGCCGTCAGGAGCTGCTCGACGTCGGTGACCACATCGTTGAACGCTTTCCCCTCGGGCGCCCGGAACGCGACCGATCCGGTGCCGGTCGGCATCACCCCGAGGCTGGCCTGCAGCGTGATGGCCGCCGACGGGATCGCGAAGAGCTGGTCGAGGTTCGGGCGCACGGGCTTGCTGCGACCCATGATCGAGTCGAACAGACCCACGTCAGCTACCCAGTTGGGTGGAGATCTTGGCCAGCTGCTCCAGCCGCTTCTCGAGCGGCGGGTGCGTGGCGAACAGGGAGGCCAGGCTCTTGCCGCCGGACAGCGCGGGCGCGAAGAAGAAGGCGTTGAACGGCTCGGCCGACCGCAGGTCCCGGGTCGGGATCGCGGCCATGTCCCCACTGACCTTCTGCAGGGCGGTAGCCAATGCACTCGGCTTGCCGGTGAGCAGTGCCCCTGCCCGGTCGGCGCTGAGTTCCCGATAGCGCGACAGCATCCGGGTGAGCACGAAACTCACTGCGTAGACGAGCACGGACACCGCCAGCACCGCCAGGCCCACCAGCGCGGTGTTCTGATCCCGCCGGCCCATGCCGCCCCACATGGCCATCCGGGTCAGGAAGCCCGCCGCCACGCCGGCCACGCTCGCGATGGTCATGACCAGCACATCGCGATGGGCCACGTGCGACAGTTCGTGGCTGAGCACGCCCTCGAGTTCCTCCTCGTCCAGCCTGCGCAGGATCCCGGTGGTCACGCACACGACCGAACGGTTGGGGCTGCGGCCGGTGGCGAACGCATTGGGCATGTCGACGTCGGCGATGGCGACCCGAGGCTTAGGCATGTCGGCCATGGCACACAGTCGGTCGATGATGCCGTGCAATTGCGGCGCCTGCTCGGCGGTGACCTCACGTGCCCCCATGGCATGCAGGGCGACGGTGTCGGAGAAGTACCACTGCGCGAACAGCAGCCCGACAGCCAGGATCAGCACGAACGCCGAACTCAGGCCGATGGCGAGCAGCACACCGATGAACACGACGTAGAGCAGTCCCAGCAGGAACATCGTGCCGGTCATCCGGGCCGTCAGGCCGGGGTCGGAGGCATAGCGGGACTTCATGGGTCGATTCTCCCACGCCACTGGCTCAGCGGCAGTCGCCCGGCGTTCGCCCTCTGCGATCAGTCCGGGATCAGACCCTCGTCGGTGAGCAGTGCCCGGACCTCCGCGACGGTGGCTTCGGCGGCCGGCAGCACGACATCGGAAGAGACCAGTTCCTCATCGGCGAGCGGCTCGCCCTCTTCGCGCACGGCTTCCAGCAACGCGGCCAGCGCGGACGGGAACGCTTGGTCGTCGGCCAGCGCTGCGTCCAAGGCGTCATCGAGTTCGTTGAGCCGCTCCACGACCTCATCGGGGACCGTGTACTGGCCCTCGCCCATGATCCGGATGATCATCGCAGCCTCCTATGCCTGTTCCGGCTTCTCGGCCGGCGGCGCTTCCACAGCCGGCGCGGCAGGCGCCTCGACGGCCGGAGCGGTGCTGCCGCCGGAGATCTCGGCCTTCATCTGGGCCAGGGTGTCCTCGACCTCGTTGGTGCTGGCCATCCGCTCCAGCTCCGCGGTGATGGAGTCCTTGGAGGTACCGGTGGCGTCCTCCAACGCCCCCGAGGCGATCAACTCGTCGATCGCGCCGGCGCGGGCCTGCATGGCTTGGGTCTTGTCCTCGGCGCGCTGAATCGCCAGGCCGACGTCGCCGAGTTCCTCGGAGATCCCGGAGAAGGCCTCGTTGATCTTGGTCTGCGCCTCAGCAGCCGAGTAGGTGGCCTTGATGGTCTCCTTCTTGGTCCGGAACGCCTCGACTTTGGCCTGCAGCCGCTGGGAGGCTTGCGTCAGCTTCTCCTCCTGGTCCTGCAGATTCGCCAGTTGGCCGTGCAGGTCCTCGAGCTGGGTGGTCAGTCCACTGCGGCGGGTCAAAGCCTCGCGGGCCAGGTCCTCGCGACCCTGCCCGAGGGCGGCCTTGGCTTGGCCCTCCAACTTCGCCGACTGCTGGTCCAGCTGACCGATCTGCAGCTCCAGGCGCTTGCGGGAGGTAGCCACGTCGGCGACCCCGCGACGCACCTTCTGCAGCAGCTCCAGCTGCTTCTCGTAGGAGTAGTCGAGGGTCTCGCGCGGGTCCTCAGCCCGGTCCAGTGCCTTGTTGGCCTTCGACTTGAAGATCATCGTGAACCGCTGCCACATCCCCATGCGTGTGTTCCCTTTCGGCCAGAAGTAGCGTCCGACCGCCAGCCTAGGGGGTAATGCCCGCCTCGTGCACCCGTCGTAAAGTGCTTGCATGTTCGGACTCGGCAAGAAGGACGGGGCCCAGGAACCGGTGACACCGGCCGAGCCGCCCACCACCCCGGCTGGCAAGGGCCGGCCCACGCCCACCCGCAAGGAAGCCGAACAGGCCCGGCGGCAGGCGTTGAAGGGTCCGACCGATCCCAAGGCCCGCCGCAAACTCGAGCGCGAGCAGGTCCGCCAGCAGCGGGTGGCCGCTCGCGAGGCACTGATGTCCGGCGACGAGCGCGCATTGCCGGCTCGCGACGCCGGCCCCGCCAAGAGTTTCGTACGCGACTACGTCGACGGCCGCCGCACGCTCGCGGAGTACTTCATCATCATCGCGGTCGTGGTGCTGATCGTCGGACTGTTCCGCATCCCGTCGGTGCAGGTGGTGGTCTCGGTCATCTGGTTCGCGATGCTCGTGCTGCTTGTAGTGGACATGTCGATCCTGCTGCTGCGCATGCGCAAGCAACTGGCGGAGAAGTTCCCGGATCCCGCCGACCGCAAGGGCACCATGTTCTACGGCGCGATGCGCAGCTTGCAGATCCGGCGCCTACGCCTGCCACCGCCCAAGGTCCGGCCCGGCGGACGCCCAGTGGAGCCGAAGGGCTGATCCCTGGCGACACAGTCTCAGCGGGTGGCGCCGTGATGGATAGTCTCGCTCATCGGGGCCACAGGCTTTGTGGGCGAATCGACGACGAAAGGGGCGCCCATGGAACACCGCCACCTCGGAAACAGTGGCCTGCGGGTCAGCGAAATGGCCTACGGCAACTGGATCACCCACGCCGGACAGGTCGAGGAGCAGCAGGCAGTGGCCTGCGTGCACGCCGCGCTGGATGCCGGGATCACGACTTTCGATACCGCCGATGTGTACGCCGCCACCAAGGCCGAGGAGGTGCTGGGCCGGGCTTTGCACGGTCAGCGCCGGGAAGGTCTGGAGATCTTCACGAAGGTGTTCTGGCCGACCGGTCCGGGGCAGAACGACCGCGGCCTGTCCCGTAAGCACATCATCGAGTCCTGCCACGGGTCGCTGCGCCGGCTCGGGGTCGACTACCTCGATCTCTACCAGGCGCACCGGTACGACTACGCCACTCCGCTCGAGGAGACCCTTCGGGCCTTCGACGACCTCGTGCGACAGGGCAAGGTGCTCTATGTCGGAGTCTCGGAATGGCGGGCCGAGGAGATCCAGGCGGCAGTGGACATCGCCAACGACATGGGCTTCGACCGCCTGATCAGCAACCAGCCGCAGTACTCGATGTTGTGGCGGGTGATCGAGGCCGAAGTGATGCCCACCTGCGAGAGCAACGGCATCGGCCAGATCGTCTGGTCCCCGATGGCCCAAGGTGTGCTGAGCGGGAAGTACAAGCCGGGCCAGCCGCCGCCCGCGGGGTCGCGGGCGACCGATGAGCGGGGATCGACCTTCATCAAACGCCTGCTGGACGACGACATCCTCACTGCGGTGCAGAACCTGCAGCCGATCGCCGACCAGAACGGGATGACGATGGCCCAACTCGCGCTGGCCTGGGTGCTGCAGAACCCCAACGTGAGCGCGGCGATCATCGGCGCCACTCGCCCGGAGCAGATCGCCGACAACGTCAAGGCCAGCGGCGTCAGCCTCGACGAGGACACCATGCGCGAGATCGACGAGGCGCTTGGCGAGGTAGTGGTGCGTGACCCGGCCTTCACCCGCTCGCCTCAGGACCGGCCGTGAGTTACCACTGGCGCTACAGCACTGGCGAGTCCTCGGCCGTGTTCCCTTCCCAGGCCGACGCCGAGACCTGGCTGGGCGAGACCTGGCGCGACTTGCTGGCAGGGGGCGTCGAGGACGTGACGTTATGCGAGGAGCAGCGCGTGGTCTACGGGCCGATGAGTCTGCGCCCGCCTGGGTGAGCGGGTGTAGGGATCCCGAGGGGCGCGCGGATCTCCCCCTACAACCGGAGGTGTTTGACGCAAGAAGGGGGTAGATCCGCCGTTTCACCACGCCTCGCACATAGCCGAACCACCCACCTGCTTAACTAGGCCTTGGGGGCGCAACCCGCACCCCCAGCGTTACCGAGTGAAACCAGGGGAAGCCGGTGCAATTCCGGCACTGTCCCGCAACCGTGATCCGCAACAGCGGAGTAGTCGGAGCACCTGGCACCCGGAAGCGGCCCTATATCTGTCGAGGTTACGGACGGCCGGTGCGCACCCACGTGTGCCCCCAACGGTCGTGCGGACCGCTGGAAGGAGAACGCGTGCTCACGAAATCCCTGGTCGCCGCGGCTGCCGCAGGCGGCGTGCTGCTGTCGGCCACACCGGCCCTGGCTGCCGATGGTGGCCTATATGGCAAGGGTGACCCCACCTATGACGGGGTGTACCGGCAGTCGCTGTCGATCCTGGCGTTGCAGGACACCGGACGCACGGTGCCCAAAGCCGCGCTGAACTGGTTGCAGGACCAGCAGTGCAGCGACGGCGGGTTCACCGCCTACCGCGCCACGACCAAGGGGGCCTGCCCGGCGCCCGACCCCGTGAACTACGCCGGACAGGACAGCAACTCCACGGCGATGGCTGTCGCCGTGCTGTGGCACAGCGGCGCCAAGCAACAGGCGCGCAAGGCGGCCAAGTGGCTGCGCAAGCACATCGCTGCCGACGGCGGTTGGGCCTACTACCCGGCGCCCGGTGCCACCAGTGACGCGAACTCCACCGCTCTGGCCAGCGCCGCGATCGACCTCACCGGCAAGCCGCTCAAGAAGCCGGAAGCTTACCTGGAATCGTTGCAGAAACGCTGCGACGCAGCTTCGGCCATCCGGGGCGGGATCTTGTTCGACAGCACCGGCGCGGAGCCCAACAACAACGCCACCGCGCAGGTGGGCTGGATGCTGGGTGGCGGCCTCACGCTGCCGAGGCCCGTGAAGATCGCCGCATCGGTCCCGGCGCTGAAGTGCAAGGGAGCGAAGAAGGACAAGGCCTCGCTGGTTGACGCCAGCGCCGGCTACCTCGCCCAGCAACTAGTCGACAGCAAGGGCGCATTGCCGTACGGCGGCGGCTACCCGGGCGTCGACTACGCGGGGACTGCCTCCGCGACGCTGGCCCTGGCCGAAGCCGGCGCCGGTCGCAAGGCTGTGCGCCAGGCGGTCAGCACGCTGAAGAAGAACGCGAGGACCTGGATTGCTGCCAGTGGCGATGACAGCCCGGGTTCCATCGCGCTGCTGATCCTGGTCGCCAAGGCGACCGGCGAGAACCCGCGCGACTTCGGCGGACTGAACCTCTACTCGCTGCTGAACAAGACCCGGCAGTGAACCGGCTGGCATCGGGCATCGGCGCTGTGGCCTTCCTGGCCATGGCGTCGGTGCCGATGCCTGCCCATGCCGACGCGTACCGCTACTGGTCCTACTGGACGGGTGGCGATCAGTGGACCTACTCGGCGCGTGGCCCGGGCTTCCGCGTTCCGCCCGACACCGGGGTCGAGGGTTGGCGGTTCGTCGTCTCGCCCAAGGACGGCTCGCAGGCCGTCGCCCCAGTAACCGCCAGCAGTTACGACGCGCTGTGCCCAGGGTCGGCTGCACCGCCGGCCGGCCAGAAGCGCGTGGCGGTTGTCATCGACTTCGGTGCGGCCGGCATCGCGCCAGTGGGCGAGATTACCCCGGCCACCTCCGTGCAGTGCGTCACCGTGCCGCAGAACCAGACCGGCCTGCAGGTGCTGCAAGGCGTCGCGCAACTCCGTTTCCACACCAGCGGTTTGATCTGCGGCATCGCAGGCTTCCCGGCCACCGAGTGCCCCGGTCAGACGGTGCGCACCGCCACGCCCACTGCGTCGCGGTCCACCGTCGCTCCCGTCGCACCGCTGGCATCGGTCGCGCCCTCGGCGAGTGCACTTCCGAACAAGGCGACCAGCTCCGCCACGCCCACTCCCACCCCGTCAGCACCTGAACCCACCTACGCCCAACCGTCGGCGGTGGCACTGCCCCTGAACGGCGACCCTGAGCCGACAACCAGCAGCACCCCGCCGGCGTGGATCGCGGCGATCGGTGCCGCCATGATCGCGGCGCTGCTGGGACTGGCCGTGCTGGCGCGCAGGGGGCGCGGATGAGCGCGCGCTGGCTGCACCCAGCGGCCTGGTGGATCTGGGCCCTGGGGCTGGCAGCGGCAGCCACTCGCACGGCCAATCCGCTGTTGCTCGGGCTGATCGCGGCCGTCGCCACCCTGGTCGTCATGGCCCGGCGGCCCGAGGCGCAATGGGCCCGGGCGTTCTCGGTGTTCGTGCGGCTTGCCGTCTTGGTGATCGTCATCCGGGTGGCCTTCGGGATCCTTTTCGGGACTCGGGTCGGCACTACGGTCCTGTTCGAATTGCCCAGTGTGTCCCTGCCGGACTGGATGGCCGGGGTGACCCTCGGCGGGCCGGTGACTGCGGAGATGCTGGTGATCGCCGCGCTGCAAGGTGCACAACTCGCCGTGCTGTTGATCTGCGTCGGCGCCGCGAACTCCCTGGCCAGTCCGGTGCGTCTGCTCAAAGCTCTGCCGGCCGGGCTGTACCACGTCGGAGTGGCCGCCGTCGTCGCCTTGTCGCTGGCTCCGCGGATCATGGTCAACGTGCGCAGAGTCATGGCTGCTCGTCGCTTGCGCGGCCGCCCGACGAAAGGGTTGAAGGCCGCCGCCGAGGCTGCCGTGCCGGTGCTGGAGTCCTCGCTGGACGACGCCATCAGCCTGGCCGCCGCGATGGACACCCGCGGGTACGGCCGGATGACCGCCGTTACACCGAAGCAACGGGCTGCTCAGGCGGTGCTGGTTCTCACCGGCCTCGTCGGCATCGGCCTCGGCCTGTTCGCGGCGCTCGGTGCCAGCGGCTGGGGCTGGGCCTTGCTCGTCGCCGGCATCTTGATGTCGGTCGGCGGGATCCTGATCTCGGGCCGTTGGGTGCCACGCACCCGCTACCGGCCGGATCGCTGGGGCTGGCCGGAGACTGTGACCGCCGGCAGTGGCATCCTCGCGGCAGTCACTGTGCTGGCGGCCGGCCCGGACAGCATCACCCTGCCGCTGACGTGGCCCACGCTGCCTTTGGCCGCGACGAGCGCGATCCTGCTCGCGGCGACGCCGGCGGCCGTGACTCCCCCGCCGCCGGTGCCATGGGAGGCCGCGTGATCCGTTTCGAGCACGTGAGTTTCACGCATGCCGGTGCCAGCTCCCCCGTGCTGCGTGATGTCGACCTGACGATTCCCGAGGGCGACCTGGTGCTCGTGATCGGCCGGACCGGATCGGGGAAGTCGACGCTGCTGAACTTGATCAACGGCCTGGCCCCGCACTTCACCGGTGGCACGCTGTCCGGCCGGGTGGAGGTGGCCGGGCTGGACACGCGCACGCATCCGCCGCGGGATCTGGCCGGCGTCGTCGGAACCGTCGGGCAGAACCCGCGCGCCGGCTTCACGACCGACACCGTCGAGGACGAACTCGCCTACACGATGGAGTCCCTTGGTTTCGCCCCGGACGTCATGCGGCGAAGGGTCGAGGAGACCCTCGACCTGCTCGGACTGGTTTCCTTGCGGCAACGGCCCTTGGACACCCTGTCCGGTGGCGAGCAGCAGCGAGTGGCCATCGGCGCGGCCCTCACCGCGGGTCCGCGAGTTCTGGTCCTCGACGAACCCACCAGCGCGCTCGACCCGGCCGCCGCCGAGGAGGTCCTGGCAGCGATCGCCCGACTCGTGCATGACCTGGCGATCACGGTGGTCATGGCCGAGCACCGCCTCGAGCGGGTCGTGGAGTTCGCCGACCACGTCATCCGGATCGACGCGGAACCGGTGCAACTGCAGGATCCGCAAGCAGCGATGGCTGGGCACGGTCTGCAGCCGCCGGTGGTGCGGCTGGCGCACGCGCTCGGCTGGGAGCCGCTCCCCTTGAGCGTGCGCACTGCCCGCCGCCACGCGTTGCAATTGCGGACTGCGCCCTTCCAGCCCCCGACCCGCCGGGCCGGAGGGGACGGTGTGGCGGCACTGTCGCAGACGACGGTCCGGTTCGGCCGGGTCGAAGCGCTGCGGGATGTCGACCTGCATCTGCGGGCGGGCCAGGTGACGGCGTTGATGGGCCGCAACGGTGCGGGCAAGTCCACGCTGATGAACGTGCTGGCAGGGTCACGCCTGCCCGAGAGCGGCCGGGTCGAAGTGGCCGGGCACGATCCGGCGGAACTGCGGGGTCCGGAACTGCTGCGCCAGATCGCGTATGTGCCGCAGGACCCGACCGACCTGTTCTACAGCGAGACCGTGGCCAAGGAGTGCGCCGCGACCGACCGCGACCTCGGGCAGCCGGCAGGCAGTGCCTACCGGCGTTTGCTCGACCTGGTGGAGACGGTGGACCCGCAAACGCACCCGCGGGATCTCAGCGCCGGCCAGCAGCTGGCCCTCGCACTGGCCATCCAACTGGGAACCGCCCCCGACGTCGTGCTGCTGGACGAACCGACCCGCGGTCTGGACTACCCGGGCAAAGTCGCATTCGGCCGCTGGCTGGACATGCTCGCCGAGCGCGGGTGCAGCATCCTGCTGGCCACCCACGATGTGGAACTCGTGGCAGTCGCTGGCGACCGGGTGATCGTGCTGGCCGACGGGGAGGTGGTGACCGACGCGGACGTCCGCACCGCACTCACCTCGTCGCCGGCGTTCGCCCCGCAGGTGCAGAAGGTGCTGGCTCCGCTGCCCGTTCTCACTGTGGAGGAGGCGTGCACGCTGTGAGACAGACACACGCCGTACCTCTGCGATGGCGAACGATCGCTGCTCTGAGCGCTGTGAGCGCGGTGGGACTGATCGCGTTCTTCTGGCCGTTCGTGGTCTCACCTGCCAGCGCCGCTGCGGACCATGCCGCCGACGCGCCCTGGTTCTTCGCCCTGCTGCTGCCCTTGGTGGTCGCCGTGCTGTTCGCCGAGATCAGCAGCGGCGGGCTGGATGCCAAAGGGATCGCAATGCTCGCGGTCCTCGCCGCGGTCGCGACGGCTGTGCGGCCCTTGGGAGCCGGCGTGGCCGGCCTGGAACCGATGTTCGTGATCCTGTTGCTGGGCGGGCGTGCCCTGGGCCCGGCGTTCGGGTTCGCGCTCGGCAGCTTGTCGCTGTTCACCTCCGCCCTGCTGACGGCCGGCGTGGGCCCCTGGTTGCCGTTCCAGATGGTCGCGGCCGGCTGGTTCGCGATGTGTGCCGGGCTGCTACCGCAGATGCGGGGCCGCGCCGAGATCGTCATGCTGGCCGCCTACGGAGCGCTGGCCGGCCTCGCCTACGGGTTGCTGATGAACCTGTCCTTCTGGCCCTGGGCGCTGAGCGCCGACAATGCGCTCGCGTTCGTGCCCGGTGCCCCGCTGTCGGAGAACCTTGGCCGCTGGTTCGCCTTCACGGTCGCGACGTCGTTGGGCTGGGACATTCCGCGGGCCATTCTCACGGCGGTCCTCACTGTCTTGGCTGGACCACTGCTGCTACGGACCTTGCGGCGGGCGACCCGGCGGGCGGCGTTCGATGCGCCGGTGCGGTTCGAGCCGGCCCGGTGATCAGGCGGCAGTGTCCGAGTTTGCAACGCGTCGCTGGCGCCCCGCCCGGACACGCCGATCGCTTGGGCCTGCCCTCGGCGTGTCGATCCTGACGCGTTGCAAACTCGGACATCCAGCTCGTGTCAGTACACCTCGGCCGACGCCACCAGCCTGCGCACCACCAGGTCCACGGTGTCCGGCCGCAGCCCCATCCCGAGGTGCGACCCGGGCACCTCGATATTCTCCGCACCCTCGACCACGCATGCCCGCCAGTCCACGATGCCGTCGGACGTCGTGTAGTAACTGATCAACTCGACGTCGCTGGGGAACGGTTGGTGCGTGGCCTGCATGTAGGGACACGTGCAGTTCCGGGTCACGCACTGCCGCTCGCGCAACTCCGGGTCGGTCTGATGCACGACCTTTAGCGCCAGCACCATCGGCTGCGGGATCTCGTAGAACGCGAACTCGTCGTTCAGCGGCGCACCCAGGCTCACCGCAGTGCTGACGAGTTCCGGGTGGCGGGCTGCCAGTCCACGGGCGAGCATGCCGCCGCGGCTGTGCCCGACCACCTGCAACCTATGGCCGTCTTGCTCGACTGCGTCGCGGGCCACCTCGGCGAGCTTGTCGACGGCCCGGTCCGAGCAGCGGACGTTTGCCAGGATGTGCGAGCGGACCACCCGGAAGCCGGCCCGGCTCAGGGCCAACTGCATCGGCAGCGTCGCCGCGTCGCCGAAGCCGAACCCCGGGATGACCAGAACCTGACGGGCCACCGGCGTCTGCGGATACGACGCGCAGGGCGCCGAGCGTTCGAAGTCCAGCAACTCCCCGGCAAACCGGCTTTCCGAGGCGGCCCTCGCGATCCACCCGGGCAGACCCTTCAGCGCGCCAGGCAGGCCACGCGGAGCCCAGTGCAGATCCGGCAGGTGCACATCACGCCATTCGGCCATCCGCGGCCATCCTCTCCATCGCCGGTCACCCGCGAGGCAGACTATATATATGGCAAGCACCGTCACCGACCGCATCGACGAGGCCCGCGCCGCCATGGACGCGATGCGGGTCAAACAGCCGAAGATGCCCCGCCCCGCAGGGCCCAGCGGCCTGCGCGTGATGTGGGACCTCACCCGAGGCCGCAAGGCTCCCTACGAGGTGTTCGCTGGGATGGCTGACCAGAACCAGCCGGTCGTACACACCCGGTTGCAGGGCGAACACGTCCACGTCCTGTTCTCACCCGAAGCCATCTGGGATGTCTTCGTCAAGAACGGCCGGCACACGCGCAAGAGTCTGGCCCTGCAACTGACCCGCCCGCTGCTGGGTAACGGTCTGCTGACCGCCGAAGGTTCCGAGCATCTGCGGCACCGCCGGGCGATCCAGCCGATGTTCCATTCCGCCCGACTGGCCGAGTACGTGCAGGACATGGTGGCCGCGGGCGAGCTCACCTCCGCCGGCTGGTCGGACGGCCAGCAGATCGACGTCGCCGAGGCGATGTCCGAACTCACCCTCGATGTCATCGGGCGGACCATCTTCGGGGTAGACCTGCGCTCCGAGGCTCCCGATGTCGCGGACGCCCTGAGCACAGTGCTGGCGGGCTTCGGCAAGGGTCTGGGCCCCCTCGCGTCCCCCATGAGCAAGATCCCGACACCGCGTCGCAACCGGGAGATCGCGGCCATTGAAACGCTGGACCGGGTCGTCGACGACATGATCGCGCGGCGCCGGGCAGCTGTCGCCGACGGCGAAGTCGGCCACGACCTGCTCACCATGCTGATGACCGCCGTCGACGACGAAGGCCAGCCCGCGTTCACCGCCGAGGAGGTCCGGGACGAGGCCATGACCCTGGTTCTGGCCGGTCACGAGACCACTGCGCTCACCTTGACCTGGGCCTGGCACCTGCTGTCCCACCACCCCGAGCAACTGGCGTGGCTGCACGAGGAACTCGACGGCCTCGCGAATCCGCCCCACAGCTTCGCCGACCTGGCCAACGTGCCGCGCACCTACGCCGTGATCGCCGAGTCCCTGCGGTTGTACCCGCCGGCCTGGATCGTCGGACGCTGGCTGGACGCGGACATGCGGGTCAGCGGCTGGGACCTGCCCCGTGGCAGCGTCGTCCTCGCCTCGCAGTACGCGATGCACCGCGATCCGCGATTCTGGCCAGGTGCCCTGGAGTTCCGCCCGCAGCGGTGGATCGGGCCGACCGGCGCGTTCGACGAGCGGGTGCCCGGCGTGCCGCGGGGCGTGTGGTTCCCCTTCGGCTTCAGCACCCGGCGCTGTATCGGCGAGCACTTCGCCTGGACCGAGGCAGTCGTCATCCTGGCCATGCTCGCCCGGTCCTGGAAAGTGGACGTGCAGGTTCCCGAGCACATCCCCATGCAGTCGGCGATCACGCTGCGGCCGGCCATCCCGATGCCGGCACTCGTGTTCGCGAGGTGAACCCGCTGGTCGAGTGGTGGCGCACGGTCGGCTCCGGCCCGCCTGAGCGGCCGATCCTGGTGATCGCCGGGACCGACGACCCCGACGCAATCTCGGAACTACCGCAGGACTATGCGGCGGGCTGGCGCGCCGAAGCAACCCCGACGGGGCGGGTGGCTGCCTACCTGGACGTGCCCGTCCAAACGTTCTCTGATGAGCTGCCGGAACACGACGTGCTGCTGGTGGGCGAGGTCGGGCGGGGGTTGACCACCCTGGCTGCCCGCATCGCTGTGGGCATGTTCGGCGCCGAGCCACAGTTGGTCGTCGGGCACGGCAGCGGGATCTCCGACGTGCGCTGGATGGACAAGGTGCAACAAGTCCGTGATGCGCCACTGTCCGAACCACCCCCTGCGCTCGAAGCGCTTGCACGGTTGATCGCCGACAGCGCGGTCCCGGTGCTTCTCGACGGGGTCTTCAGTGCCGCGGCCGCCGCGCTGGCCGAGCAACCGCTGGCGCAGGCTCCGGTTACTGGGGACGAACCGGCCGGACGCTTCCTGCTCGAGCGCGCCGATGTCCCGGTATGGGGGTTGACGGGGATCGGTCCCGGCGAAGGACTCGGCGCGCTGGCCGGGCTGGCCCACCTACGGCTGGCGCTGCTCGCGGCTGACTGAATCAGCTCCGCACCCGGGCCGGCACGAACGGCAGCTTCACAACCTCGGCTGACACTGGCCGGCCCCGCACGAGGATGTCCACGGCATCCCCCACCACCACGTCCCTGGCCACCCGGGCCAGCGCGATGCCTACTCGCAGCGTCGGTGAGAACGTGCCGCTGGTGACGAGGCCGACCTCCTGCTCGCCTCGCACTACCGGCATGTCGGCTCGCGGGATGCCGCGCCCAGTCACGCGCAGCCCGACGAGTTTCTGCTCCGGTGCGGTGTCGACGTAAGCCTGCCGGCCGATGAAGTCACCCTTGTCCGGAACCACCGCCCAGGACACCGACGACCAGCGGGCGGGCACGTCCGGACGCAACTCGTGACCGTGCAGGGCGTATCCCATTTCCGTGCGCAACGTGTCCCGGGCACCGAGACCACACGGCACCGCACCGGCGGCGATCACGGCGTCCCATACGGCTGCGGCCTGTTCGGCCGGCACCAGCAACTCGACGCCACGCTCCCCGGTGTACCCGGTGCGGCAGACGGTCACGGGCACGCCAGCCACCTCCGCAGCCCCGAACTCCATGTAGTCCAGATCCGGTAGGTCCGGCAGCACCTGATCCGAGGCCGGACCCTGCACTGCCAGGATCGCCGTCTCCCGCGTGATGTCGGTGACCTCCAGTCCGGCATCTCGCAACACCCGCGCCACCGCCGGGTGGTTGGCGGCGTTGGGCACGAGCAGCGCCTCCTGGTCAGCCACTCGGTAGGCGATCAAGTCGTCCACAACTCCCCCGGCTTCGTTGAGCAGCAGCGTGTATTGCGCCTGGCCGTCGGCGATCCGGTCGAGGTCGTTGGTGAGCACCGAGTTCAGAACGCTCAGCGGACCGTGCACGGTCAGAGTCCCCAGATGCGAGACGTCGAAGACCCCGACCGCCTCCCGCACCGCAGTGTGTTCGCTGACGGTTCCGGCGTACTCCAAAGGCATGCTCCAGCCGGCGAAGTCGGCGAACTTGGCGTCGGCAGCGACATGGCGATCGTGCAGCGGGGAGCGAATCTGCGTCATGAGCCTCACGCTAGCCGCCCCTCGGCCCGCAAATGTGAGCGAAGAGCCTCAGATGCGAGCGAAAGACCCCGGGTTCATTGCTCACATCTGGGGCGTATTTCTCACATCTACGACGAGCGGGCCCGAGTGCTTAGGGTGGAGGGATGAAACTCCGGATCACCGACACCGACCCAGCGGCAGCCCGCGCCGACGTCCTGGTCGTAGGAGTCACCGCTGACGGCAGGGTCGTCAGCGAAGGCTTGACCGACGACGCAGCGGACACGATCGCGCAGGACCTGACGCGGATCGGCTGCGATGCCGCAACCGGCGGCACCTGGCGCATCCCGTCCCCTGCCGGGGTGAAGGCCACGTCGGTGATCGCCACGGGACTGCCCGACGACCGGAGCCCAGAAGGTCTGCGGGAAGGCGCCGGTGCGGCCTTGCGCGCAGTACGCGGAGCCCGGGCGGTGGTGGTCGCGCTTCCCAACGCCGATCCCGACGAACTGGCAGCCGTCTGCGAAGGAGCACTGCTCGGTGGCCATGCCCCGCTGTTCCTCGGCGCGTCCGCCCCGGCCTCGGTCGACAGCGTCACGGTGACCACCGCTGCTCCCCGCACGGCCCGGGCTCGCGTCCGCAAGAACGTCCTGGCCGATGTCGCCGCCACCACGCTTGCCCGGGATCTGGTGAATCAGCCCCCCGGCGCATTCACTCCGGCCGACTTCGCCCAGGCTGCCAAGCGTGAACTGTCGGGGCTGCCGGTGAAAGTGACCGCTTGGGACCCCGCTCGCCTGGTCAAAGAACGCATGGGCGGCATCGTGGCCGTGGGCCAGGGTTCGGCGAATCCACCGCGCCTGGTGATCCTGGAGTACAAGCCTGCCGGGGCCAAGGCCCATCTCGCGTTCGTCGGAAAGGGGATCACCTTCGACTCTGGCGGGCTGTCGCTGAAGACCGCCAAAGGCATGGAGACGATGAAGGGCGACATGGGCGGAGCGGCCGCGGTTCTGGCCGCCACCAAGGCGATCGCCGAACTCGGGCTCAAGGTGCGGGTCAGCACGTACCTGGCCTGCGCGGAGAACATGCCCAGCGGCACCGCGCAACGGCCCGGCGACGTCATCACGATGCGCGACGGCACCACGGTCGAGGTGCTGAACACCGACGCCGAAGGCCGCTTGGTGCTGGCCGACGCACTGGCCTATGCGTCCGAGCAGAAGCCGGACGCGATCATCGACGCCGCCACTCTGACCGGCGCCCAGATGGTGGCGCTCGGCACTCGGCTGGCCGGGGTGATGGGCAACGACGAACTGCTGCAGGAAGAAGTGCGGCAAGCCGGCTCTGAAGTGGGTGAAGGCTTCTGGCCGATGCCGCTACCCGAGTCGCTGCGGGCCGGCCTGTCCTCGCCGGTCGCCGACCTGAAGAACATCGGCGACCAGTGGGGCGGCATGCTCTACGCCGGGCTGTTCCTGCAGTCCTTCGTGCCCCACGAGATCCCATGGGCGCATCTGGACATCGCCGGACCGGCGTTCAACGAGTGGTCCGAGCACGGCTTCACCCCGCGCGGCGGCACCGGTTTCGCGGCCCGCACACTCGTGGAGTTCGCCCGTCGCCGAGCCGGGTAGGTTACAAGTAGCCGCGCATCTTCATCCGGTGAAAGGATGCGCAGGAGACGACAAGGGAGTACGTGTGGCCGAGGACCTCTACGACATCGTGATCCTGGGCGGCGGCAGCGGCGGTTACGCCTGCGCGCTGCGGTCCGCGCAACTGGGCAAGAAGGTTGCGCTCATCGAGGAGGACAAGCTCGGCGGCACCTGCCTGCACCGCGGCTGCATCCCCACGAAGGCGTTGCTGCACGCGGCGGAAGTTGCTGATTCCACCCGCGAGAGCGAGTTATTCGGAGTGCAGGCGACCCTGCAGGGCATCGACATGGCCGGGGTCAACAAGTACAAGGACGGCGTCGTCAGCCGGCTCTACAAGGGGCTGCAGGGCTTGGTCAAGAGCCGGGACATCACCTACGTCACCGGCACCGGCCGGCTGGTCGGCAAGGACGCCGTCGAGGTCGACGGTCAGACCTACCGTGGCCGGGCCGTCGTCCTGGCGACCGGTTCCTTCGCCCGCTCACTGCCCGGCTTGGACATCGGCGGCCGGATCATCACCAGCGATCAAGCGCTGCAACTGGACTTCGTCCCGAAGAGCGCGATCGTGCTCGGCGGTGGCGTGATCGGCGTGGAGTTCGCCAGCGTGTGGACCTCCTTCGGCGCTGAGGTGACGATCGTGGAAGCGCTGCCGCGGCTGGTGCCGGCTGAGGACGAGGCCTGTTCGAAGGCTCTGGAGCGGGCGTTCCGCAAGCGCAAGATCGCCTTCCACACCGGCGTGCGGTTCAGCGGCGCGACCCAGGACGCCAGCAGCGTCACAGTCACCCTCGAGGATGGCAAGACGCTGACCGCGGACTTGCTGCTGGTGGCGGTCGGCCGCGGCCCGCGCACCTCGGGCATCGGCTACGAGGAGCAGGGCGTGACGATGGACCGCGGATTCGTCCCGGTCGACGGCAACTTGCAGACCAACGTGCCCGGGATCTACGCCGTGGGCGACATCGTCCCCGGGCTGCAGTTGGCCCACCGTGGCTTCGGCCAGGGCATCTACCTGGCTGAGCACCTCTCGGGCCTGAATCCGGCGCCGATCGACGAGGCCGGCATCCCGCGGGTCACGTACTGCGAGCCCGAGGTCGCCAGCGTCGGCTACACCGAGGCTCAGGCCAAGGAGAAGTTCGGCGAGATCGAGAGTTACGAGTACAACCTCGGGGGCAACGGCAAGAGCCAGATCCTGGCCACCCAGGGCTTCATCAAACTCGTACGCCAGAAGGACGGACCGGTCGTGGGAATCCACATGGTCGGCGCCCGGGTCGGCGAGTTGATCGGTGAGGGCCAGTTGATCTACAACTGGGAGGCCTACCCGGAGGACGTCGCCGCGCTGGTGCACGCCCACCCCACCCAGAACGAGGCGATGGGCGAGGCGCATCTCGCCCTGGCCGGCAAACCCCTGCACGCACACGCCTGACCCTCAAGGAGAACCCATGGCGACGTCGGTCACGATGCCCCAACTCGGTGAGAGCGTCACCGAGGGAACTGTCACCCGTTGGCTCAAGCAGGTCGGCGACACCGTGGCGATGGACGAACCCCTGCTCGAGGTGAGCACCGACAAGGTCGACACCGAGATCCCCTCCCCTGCCGCCGGCGTGCTCACTGCCATCCGGGCCAACGAGGACGACGTGGTCGAGGTCGGTGGAGAACTGGCGGTGATCGGGGACGCGGCGGAAACAGCGGCTCCTGCCCCTGCTGCTCCTGCGCCTGAGCCTGCCCCGGAACCTGTGGCGGCCGCTCCCGAACCACCCGCAGCCCCGACGCCCGCTGCCTCATCAGGCCCCGGCACTGACGTCACCTTGCCCGCCCTGGGCGAGAGTGTCACCGAGGGAACGGTCACCCGCTGGCTCAAGCAGGTCGGCGACAGCGTCGCGATGGACGAACCGCTGCTGGAAGTCAGCACCGACAAGGTCGACACCGAGATTCCCTCTCCGGCGGCCGGCGTCCTCACCGCCATCAACGTGAACGAGGACGAGACCGTCGAAGTGGGGGCCGTCCTGGCAGTCATTGGCGGCGCCGATGCGCCCGTTGCTGCGCCAGCACCTGCTCCTGCGCCCGCACCCGCCGCTGCTCCAGCACCTGCGCCTGCCCCAGCATCGGCACCGGCCCCTGCCCCTGCCCCTGCCCCTGCCCCAGCACCAGCACCAGCACCTGCGGCTGCCCCGGCACCAACCCCGGCGCCGGTCGCTGCACCGACACCGGCTACAGCACCGACCCCGGCTCCAGCCGCTGCGGCTAGCGGCGAGGACGTCTATGTGACGCCGATCGTGCGCAAACTGGCCAAGGAGAAGGGTGTCGACCTGGCCACCGTTTCGGGCACTGGCGTCGGAGGCCGTATCCGCAAGCAGGACGTGATGGCCGCAGCGACAGCCCAGGCCGCACCGGCTCCCGCACCGGCCGCGCCCGTGGCTACCCCCGCACCTGCCCCAGCACCGGCAGCAACATCCCACCTGCGCGGAACAACCGAACCGTTGAGCCGGCTGCGCAAGGTCATCGCGACCCGCATGCTCGAGTCACTCGCGGTCTCAGCCCAGTTGACCACCGTGCTCGAGGTCGACGTCACCCGTATCGCGCTACTGCGGGAGCGGGTGAAGAACGAGTTCTTGGCCCGCGAGGGCGTGAAGCTGACGTTCATGCCGTTCTTCGCGAAGGCCGCCTGTGAGGCGCTCAAGGCATTCCCGCAGGTGAACGCGTCGATGGACCTCGAGGCCGGGACCGTCACCTACCACGACGGCGAGCATTTGGGGATTGCCGTCGACACCGAGCGCGGCCTGCTGGTGCCTGTGATCCACAACGCCGGCGACTTGAACATCGCGGGTCTGGCCCGCAAAATCGCCGACCTCGCCGAGCGGACCCGCACGAACAAGGTGAGCCCCGACGAGTTGTCCGGCGGCACGTTCACGATCACAAACACAGGTAGCCGCGGCGCGCTGTTCGACACCCCGATCATCAACCAGCCGCAGGTAGGGATCCTGGGAACCGGTGCGGTGGTCAAGCGCCCGGTCGTGGTCACCGATGACACCGGTCAGGACGTGATCGCGGTGCGCTCGATGGTGTTCCTGGCTCTCACCTACGACCACCGGCTGGTGGACGGTGCCGATGCCGCCCGCTTCCTGGCCACGATGAAGGCACGCTTGGAGTCCGGGGAGTTCGACGCCGGGATGTAGGCCTGGTTTCGGTGTCTCACGTGCCATCTAAGGTCGCGTGAGACACCGAAACCGCCGCAACTCCCGGTCGCGGCTGCAGCCAACCTGCACCACACTTGAGGCATGCGGGTAGGTATCACCGGGGCCTCCGGAATGATCGGGTCAGCGCTGGCCGCTGCCCTCACGGCCAACGGTCATCAGGTCGTGGCCTTCGTGCGGCGGGATTCCCAGTCCCCCGACGAGATCCCGTGGCGGCCCGGCAGCCCCCTTGACCCAGCCTTGCTGCACGGCCTCGACGGGATCGTGCACCTCGCTGGAGCCGGGATCGGCGACAAACGCTGGACCGACGCCTACAAGCAGCAGATCCTCGGCAGCCGCGTCGACGGCACCACCACCATCGCAACGGCAATGGCGCATGCCACCGAGGGTCCACGCGTCCTGGTCAACGGGTCCGCGATCGGCTACTACGGCGATACCGGTGACCGCATCACCGACGAGACCGGACCGAAGGGTGAGGGCTTCCTCGCCGACGTCGTGCAGCAGTGGGAGGCGGCCACCGCCCCGGCACGGGACGCCGGTCTGCGAGTGGCGTTCGCACGCACCGGGTTGGTCGTGTCGGGCGACGGCGGTGCCTGGCAGAAGCTGCTGCCGATCTTCAAGGCGGGCGTCGGCGGCAAACTCGGTTCGGGAAAGCAGTACTGGTCCCCCATTTCCCTCAACGACGAGGTCCGCGCATTGCGGCACTTGCTTGAGCACGACATCCACGGCCCGGTCAACCTCGTGGGTCCCGACCCGATCCCCAACGCCGAGGTCACGAAGGTCATGGGCGAGGTGCTGCGGCGGCCGACTGTGCTGCCGGTTCCAGCGTTCGCACTCAAGGTTGTGCTCGGGGAGTTCGCCCAGGACACGCTGGCCAGTCAGCGGATCGTACCCGGCGTCCTCGAGCGGACCGGCTTCAGCTGGGAGCAGCCCGATGTCGCCTCGATGATCCGGGCGGCGGAGTCGGTCAAACGCCTGCGCAATGCGTGACGGCCACGGGCAACTCGGCCAGATCCCGCACATCGGCTGCCTGCCGCCACGGAATGCGCAGGTCGTGCGTGCTGGCTGCCGGATGACCAGCGAACGGGTCAGCGAGGTCCCAGGCCGATCCAACGCCGGAAAGCACCCAGCGACCGGCCTCGTCCAGACCGACCGCCGAAAGGATGTTGCCGATCCACAGTCCAGCAGCGTGCACAGCTCGCACCGCGCCGGCGATGCCATCACAAGCCGGTCCGCACGCCCCCGCTTCCCCGTAGTGCAAAGACAGAGACTCGCTGCCTGCCCGTACCGCAGTCAACGGATGCAGGTGCGCGTGACGGACACCCATCAGAGGCTGCAGAAGGCGCCGGCGGGAGACGTCGTACACAACGGTGGCCTGCATGAAGACACTCTGCCGGTTCCGACGCCGCGTGGACGGGTTTTGTCCACATTCATGTCGCACCGTGCATGCCCAACAGAGCAATGTGCCTGACAGACCAGAAACTGGTCTCGGAGGCACATCGCAGCTTCCTTCGCCTCTGGCCGATGCGCCACGGAGACCAGGAACTGGCCCCGGAGGCACATCGTTTCGCCCGTCACGCACCAGCAGGCATACGCTGACATCGTGACCGAGCTGCACGTCCGGCGCTTGGGCGTCGTGCCGTTCCAGGAGACCTGGGAACTGCAGCGCGAGATCCACGCCGCAGTGGTGGCCGGTGACATGCCCGACACCGTGCTGCTGCTCGAACACGATTCGGTGTACACCGCGGGCCGGCGCACCCAACCAGAGGACCGGCCCGTGGACGGCACTCCCGTCATCGACATCGATCGTGGCGGACGGATCACGTGGCATGGTCCGGGGCAACTGGTCGGCTACCCCATCGCCCACCTGCCCGAGCCGATGGATGTCGTGGGCTACGTGCGCCGTCTGGAGGAGTTGCTGATCACGACCTGCGCGCAGTTCGGCGTGCAGGGTGAGCGGGTGGCAGGGCGCAGCGGTGTCTGGATCCCAGGCTCGCCGGATCGCAAGATCGCGGCGATCGGCGTGCGGGTGGCCCGCGGGGTGACGATGCACGGTTTCGCGCTGAACGTGAACTGTGACTTGCGGGCCTACGACCGGATCGTGCCGTGCGGCATCTCGGACGCGACGGTGACCTCGATCGCGCAGGAACTCGGGCAACCGGTGGATTTCGAAGCGGTCGTGTCGACCGTCACCGCCGACCTGGGGCGGTTCTTGACACCTGTGAAATCCCCACGGTGAGAGCGGTCGGCATCGTCGCGGCGACGTTCGCGTGGGTCGCCTGCTGGCTGATCGCACCCGCCTCCTGGTGGCTGAACGAGAAGATCCTTGACGAGCAGGCATTCCAGGCGTCGATGACCAAGGTGCTGCAGATCGAGAACGTGGATACGGTCATCACCGACCGAGCGACCGCGCAGGTGATGGACGACGCCCGGGCATTCGTCGACCGCACCGCGCCGATCTTCTCCACGCAGGCCGACTTCCTGCTCGACAAGGCGCAACCCACGGTCTCCGGTTTGGTCAACACGGCAGTCAACTCGCAGCCCGGCGAACGGGCGATGCTCGCCATGTCCACGCAGATGCACAACGCCTTCGTGGCCTGGCTGGACCAGGACACGCTCGGCCGGCCGGGACTGGAGGCGGACCTCAACGAAGGCGAGGCCCACTTCGACCTCGATGAACTGCTGGCCGGTCAAGCCCTGTCACTGGGACCGGTGTCCGTGCCCTTGGACGCCCTCCAACTGCCCGGGATCAGCGTGCCGTTCCCGCTGCCTCCGGACTGGCTGCGACTGCCGCTGACGGTGCTGCGCAATGCCCTGCTGCCGGCGCTGATCGGGATCGTCGTCTGCGGCGGTCTGCTGGTGATCCTGGAGCGCGGCCGCCTGCGTGCTCTGGCGGTGGCCAGCGGCCTCACTGCCGGAATCGTCGCCATCGCAGCACTGGTGATCCGCAGCGCATGGACCGTCAGCGGTGGTGACGATCCGGAGTGGACGATCACGCGGGCCATCGGCGAGTTGCTCGTGGCACCCTGGGTGACTGCCTACGTGGTCGTGGCGGTCGTGCTGGCGCTCCTGGGCGCGGGTTCGCTGGTCGCGGACCGCATGGCCGTGCGCCGCCGCCGGGCGTAACCTGGCTTCATGTCCACCCCTGGTCCCGACGGCCGCAAGTTGCTGCGGTTGGAGGTGCGCAACGCGCAGGTGCCGATCGAGCGCAAGCCACCGTGGATCAAGACCCGCGCTGTTATGGGCCCCGAGTACCACGACCTGCGGCGGACCGTCGCCGAGGGCGGGCTGCACACGGTCTGCCAGGCGGCTGGTTGCCCCAATATCTACGAGTGCTGGGAGGACCGGGAGGCCACGTTCCTGATCGGTGGCGACCAATGCACCCGGCGCTGCGACTTCTGCCAGATCGACACCGGCAAGCCCGAGCCGCTGGACCGCGGCGAGCCGGCGACGGTGGCCGCGACGGTGGCCCAGATGGGACTGCGCTATGCGACCGTCACCGGCGTGGCCCGCGACGACCTGCCCGACGAGGGCGTCTGGCTGTACGCGCAGACCGTACGCGAGATCCACGACGTGGTGCAGGGGTGCGGCGTTGAGGTGCTGATCCCGGACTTCTCCGGTAAGCCAGAACTGCTCGGCGAGGTGTTCGACGCCTCCCCTGAGGTACTGGCGCACAACGTCGAGACCGTACCGCGCTTGATGAAACGCATCCGTCCGGCGTTCCGTTACGAGCGTTCACTGGACGTGCTCACCCAGGCGCGGGCCGCCGGCCTTGTGACAAAGTCCAACCTGATCCTGGGGATGGGCGAGGAGATCCCCGAGGTGCTCGACACCATGCGCGACCTGCGCGAGGCGGGCTGCGATCTGCTCACGATCACGCAGTACTTGCGCCCCAGCACGCGCCACCATCCGGTCGAGCGCTGGGTGGAGCCGGCCGAGTTCGACGATCTGGCGCGGGCTGCTGACGAGATCGGTTTCCTCGGGGTCATGAGCGGGCCTCTGGTTCGCTCCAGTTATCGCGCGGGCCGGTTGTACCGGCAAGCGATCGCGGCACGGGCCACCACGTAGTCTTGATCCATGGCACGTAAGGACGGCAAGCCCGGACGTCTGGCACAGATTCGTCAGACGTACCAGATGACCAAGCAGTCGGATCCGCGCATCGGCTGGATCCTGCTGGGGTGCATCCTCGCCCCGGTCGCGCTGGCAGTCCTGGCCAGTCTGCTGCTCAAGAACTGGTGGCTGGTGCCGCTGGGATTCACCACGGGCCTGCTCATTGCGGCCATCGTGCTAGGCCGGCGCGCCGAGCGCGCCGCGTACTCCCAGATCGAGGGTCAGCCGGGTGCGGGTGCCGCCGTGCTCAACACTTTGGGCAAGGACTGGCTGGTCACCCCGGCAGTTGCCGTCACCAAGAACCAGGACATCGTGCACCGGGTCATCGGCCGTCCCGGCGTGATCCTGGTTGGCGAGGGCAGCAGTTCGCGCGTGGCCCACGCTCTGCGCAACGAGAAGCAGCGGGAATCTCGGTTCGTCCCGGATGTGGAGTTCACCGAGATCGTGCTCGGCGACGGTGAGGGCCAGGTCCCGCTGACCAAACTCGTGAAGACTGTCCGCAAGATGCCCAAGACGCTGACCGGCGGTCAGGTCACCGAGGTCCGGCGGCGGTTGGAGGCGCTGAGCAACCAGCCGGTGGCCATGCCGAAGGGCCCGATTCCGAAGTCCACACGCGCGATGCGGCCACCGCGGCGCTAGTGGACCGTATCGGTTAGACCTTGAACCATCGGTTAGAGGGCAAAGCGGACATTTCC